>ORMF010227890.1_pt1 | contig 24142 bp, 18 predicted proteins | sample 1779871 | NCBI WGS metagenome assembly ORMF01 (sample SAMEA104232316, study PRJEB22302) | groundwater metagenome | biome: forest; feature: aquifer; material: groundwater | place: USA | collected 2011-08-07 | depth 5.4 m | reverse complement strand
GCGCCCTCGGCGCGGCCCCCGCTGGGCCAGGGGTCCCACACCCTGCTGGTGCGCGACGGGCCCCCGCCAGTCGAATGCCATGTCGGGATAGGCCTGCTGAAGCTCACGCATGATCGCTGGCTCGAATGGCTTGCAGCCGACGCGAACGCCAGGCGGAGTGCGGAAGACGTAAAGAATACGGGACCGCTGCCGGTTCCCGTCGCGGAACCAATGAACAAGGTACGTGGTCTCGTACCCGCGCTTGTCACGAAGGACGCGCAGAAACGGCAACGGACGTTACTTCCGTTTCTGCGCCCGCGCGGGTTTTGCTGGGGTTTTCTTGGCGCGGACGCGCGCTGGCGCCCCTTTCGTGGCCCGCGCGGTGCGGGCGCGCGCCGGGACGGCGGGCTTGCTGAGCCGCGCACCGGCCGCAGGTCGCGGTGGGCGCAACACCGCCGCTCGGGCCGCCGCGGCTTTCGGCGTCACCTTCGGCGCCGGGGGACGAACGATCAGCGTGAACCGAATCTGATCTCCCACCGGGTGATACGTCCAGATCTCGGTCACATTGATCGGGTGGTCGGCACAGAGCCGCCGCGTCGTATCAATGCTCCCGGCTGGCACGTAAAGGTAGAAGGGAGCGCGAAGCTTCGAGAAAGGCACCCACTCTGAGAGTGCCTCGAGATGGTTGACAGATTCCGACGTCTCCACCTCGACCACGCCCATTAGCTTCTTTCCACGCTCGGTAGACAGAAGGACGACGTCCGGAAAAAGGGCTGAGGTTCCTGACCCGATCGGGACGACCCGTTCCAAACCGACGTTCATCCCGGCGTCGAATTTTCTCTTATATTTCGCTTGAAGCAGGCGAATGATTTTGTCGTGCTCGAGCTGCTCGCGGATTGGCCGTACAAGAATTGGGCTCAACACCACCTCCGGCGAGTGTGCCACCCGAACCGGCTACTGGTCGTGCCGGCAACAAATCGGCTGAATATAGCATGATGCGACCGCGTGGCCCATTGCGACTTTGTCCAGAGTCCGCCGTTCAGGGCATCGACCTCCGAGGCGGCCTTGACGATCCCGGGGCCGGGCTCCACAATGGGCCGTCGTGTTCTCCGAACCCGCTGATTCCGCCACTCGCATCCTGATTGTTGACGACGATGTCAGCGTCACCGACACCTTCTCCAGGATGTTGAGGCTGGAAGGGTACGAGGTGTGGGCCGCTCTGTCGGCCGACGAAGGGCTCACGCTGGCTCAAGCTCACAAACCTCACGCCGTCATTCTGGACCTCCGGATGCCTCTTACGAGCGGCCTCCAATTCCTGCGCGCGATCCGCGCCATTCCTGGCCTCACCAACACACCAGTGGCCATCGTCACCGGCGACTACTATCTCGACGATACTCAGGCGGCCGAAATCGCGGCCCTCGGCGCCGAGCTCCGCTACAAGCCGCTGTGGCTCGAAGAACTGGTCACGCTTGCACGGGATCTGCTCCGGGCACCCGTAAGAGATTGATGGGTCCACGTCTTCTCCACCCCAGACCGGCCGCTGTTTTCTCGGCCGGCTCTTCCAGCGGCCGTAGGCCGCTTGTGGGCAGCACTCCTTCAGTGAAGACGCTCCGCTAGTCGTGACCAATTCGCGCTTTCTCAAGGCGTGCCGACGGGAGCCGGTGGATGCCACTCCTGTCTGGTTCATGCGCCAGGCCGGCCGCTACATGCCGGAATACCGCGCGCTTCGACAGAAGCACTCACTGCTGGAGTTGTGCCGCACGCCGGACCTCGCCACTGAGGTGACACTCCAGCCCGTCCGCCGCATCGAGGTCGACGCCGCGATCCTGTTCTCCGACCTGCTGCTGCCCCTCGAGCCAATGGGCCTGCCCTTCGATTTCGTCAAGGGCGAGGGACCGGCCGTGGAACACCCCGTACGGTCGGAAGCAGATGTCGATCGACTGCGCGCGTTCGAGCCCCGCGAGGCGCTCAAACATGTCCTCGAGGCGATCAGCCAGATCCAGCGCGAGCTATCCGGACGCGTGCCGCTCATCGGATTTGCCGGCGCCCCGTTCACTCTGGCGTCGTACGCGATCGAAGGAGGTCACTCCAATAACTTCGCGCAGACCAAGTCCTTGATGTACGGCTACCCGAAGGCGTGGCACCGGCTCTGCGACAAGTTCTCGGCAGTGGTGGCCGACTACCTCGTCGCGCAGATCGAGGCGGGCGTTGACGCGGTACAGATCTTCGATTCCTGGGTAGGTGCCTTGAGTCCGGCCGACTATCGCGAGTTCGCGCTGCCACACACGCGGCGCATTTTCGACGCGGTGCGCGGCCGTGTACCGACGATCCACTTCGGCACGGGCACGGCGACGCTGCTCGAAGATCTGCGAGACGCCGGAGGCGATGTCATCGGCGTCGACTGGCGCATGCCAATAGGAATCGCGTGGGAGCTGATCGGCTACGACCACGCGGTGCAGGGCAATCTCGACCCGACGCTTCTCCTCGGGCCCACTGAACGCCTCTTCGACGCCACTGACGAGATCGTCAAACAGGTCGGCGCCCGTCCGGGCCACATCTTCAATCTCGGCCATGGAATCCTGCCAATGACGCCGCTCGAGCATGTGCAGGCGCTCGCCAAACACGTGCACATGGTGTCGCGGTCGTCCTGACGCGTGAGCGCCTCCCTCTTCGATGTCGTCATCGTTGGAGGCGGCATCTCCGGGTTGTCCGCGGCCTATGAGCTCCAGAAGCGCGGGCGCAACATCCGTGTCCTGGAAGCCGGTGTGCGTCCGGGCGGAGTGATTCTCACCGAGCGGTTCGAGGGCTGGACCGTCGACGCCGGTCCGGACTCTCTGCTCGTCCAGAAACCGGCGGCTGTGTCCCTGTGCCGCGAGCTCGGGATTGGCGACCGTCTGCATCCGACACTCACCCCCCGCACGTCCTACGTGCTCCGCGAGAGCCGGTTGCACCCGCTCGTCGAGGGATCGTTCCTCGGATTTCCTCTCCGCTTCCGCGCACTTGCGACCTCGACGCTGTTTACGTGGTCTGGCAAGGCGCGTATGGCGCTGGAGCTGGTGGTCCCGCGACGCCGGTCTGATACCGACGAATCACTTGGCGCATTCGTGCGGCGACGATTCGGGGACGAAGCGGCAGAGTACCTCGCCGACCCGCTGCTGGCGGGAATTCATGCGGGAGATGCCGACCGCCTGTCGGTCCGCGCGCTCTTTCCTCGGCTGGTCGAGGCCGAGCGACAGTCGGGCAGCGTGCTCCGGGCGTTCCGCGCGCTCCAGGTCAAGCCCTCGCCTCAGGGCGCGTTTGTCTCGCTGCCTGAAGGCATCGGCGAGCTCGTGGATCGACTGGCCGCAGCCGTCGGCCCCGGCACGATCGCCTTGTCCACGCGCGTCACGGACCTTCGCAGAACAGGCGCGTTTCAGGTCGACGCGGGCAACGACACTATCCAGGCACACGCGGTGATCCTGGCGGTGCCCGCGTACGTCGCCGCCGGCCTGCTCCGCTCCATCGACACCACGGCGTCTGGACTATGCGACACGATCCCGTACGCGTCCACTGCCACGGTGGCGTTTGGGTACCGGCGCGATCAAATCGGTCACGCCCTCAACGGCACCGGCTTCGTGGTGCCGCGAGTAGAGCGGTGCCCTCTGCTCGCAGGCACGTGGGTGTCGTCGAAGTGGCCAGGACGCGCGCCTGAGGGCCACGTACTCCTTCGTGGCTTCCTTGGAGGCGGACGCGATCCTCGCCGCCTCGAACGATCGGATGACGACTTGATAGAAACGGCGCGCCATGCGCTCAGCGAACTGCTCGACATCAATGGTGAGCCACTGTTCGCGCGTCTCTATCGCTGGACCCGCCAGAGCCCCCAGTACGAAGTTGGACACCTCCAGCGCGTTGCCGCCATCGAGCAGAGGCTCGCGTCGATGGCCGGCCTGTTCGTAACCGGCAGCGGCTTCCGCGCGATCGGCATTCCTGATTGCGTGGCGGACGGCCGCGACGCCGGGGCGCGGGCCGCTGAGTTCGTGGCCGCCAAGAAGAGTAAGGTGTAGTGACCTGCCCCCAAAATCCCAAAGCCCAAATCCCAAAGCCCAAGCAAATCCCAAGCACCCAAAGATCCAACCAGAGTCCGTTCATTGGGGTTTGTGATTTGGGTGTTCGTTGGGATTTGGGATTTGGGATTTGATTAGGATCATGTCTTACATGACTGTCTACGAGCTCAAAAGCTGGATCGCGCGCATCGCCACTATCACCGTGATCGGGTTTCTTGCCGGGTGGTCGATACGGCTGCAACGCGTGCCAGAAGGGTCGACGTCGACGCCCGCAGCGGCCATGTCACACGTGGTTCCGCACCGAAAACCCCTGCCAGACGAGGGAATGCGGAAGGGACCATCCGACGCCAGTGGAGGCGGCGTCCAATCGCGCCCTCGCGTCCCATATGTCCCGCCGGCTCCGGGCAGGCGAGCTCCGGGGCGTGCAACACCAAGGCAGCCCCACGTGCGCGCATCACGGCCCGAGTTCGTGGACACCACCCCGTCGCCACCTGCTGCGCGGCCACGACCGGTTTCGCGGGTCGAACCGACGCTGCCGCACGCTTCTCCATCCCTGAGCTCGGTGGTCCCTTGCGATCTCTCGGCTGAAGGTCCTATGGGCGCCGCGGACGCTCTTCAGGACTGCGTCGACCGCGCGGCACCGTTCTCGAGCATCGATATTCCGTCGGGTGTGTACACACTCCGCACACAAGTGGTGATCTCGAAGGCGCTCACGATCCGCACCGCCGGCGGTGCTGGCCACGACGTCGGATGCGTGGCCAATCCCGACCAGTGCGCGACACTGATGGCGGATCCCCACCTGTACGCGCCGCATGGGATGCTGCTCGTCAGGGTGACGACAGGAGCGCGGCTCGAGCACCTGGTGCTCGACGGCAATCGGGCCGCACGGCTCGACACTCCAGCGGCACGCTCGTGTCGGGCTGGGCAGAACTCGCTCGGGTTCAACGTCGCGGTGCTGGAATGTACCCGCTGCGCGGTCGAAGACGTGGTGTCGATGAACGCGCTGTGCGGCACCGGGATGGCCTGGATCGGCGGGCAGGCAGTTATCCGCCGCAGCGAGTTCCGCGCGAACGGCGATGCGAGCACTCCCCGCATGTGGGCGGACGGCCTGACGCTCCTCTTTGCGCCCGACTCCGACATCAGCGATAACCGGTTCATCGACAATAGCGACATCGGACTGATCGTCGGTTACGGCGTTCGATCGCGCGTGGAAGGCAACCTGGTGGTGCAGCGGGCGCAGCCGGCGTTTGCGGGATTGATGCTGGACAACTTCAACTCGAACGATCTCCACACCCGCGGCGACTTCCGCGGCGCTGTCGTCACTCGCAACACCATTGACTGCGGCGCGCAGCTCTGTGTGTTCGGCATCCAGGTGGGTCCTCGTCCCTGGTACCCCGCGCAGAACATCATCGGCGGCGAGCTCCACGACAACGAGGTGCGCGGCGCAAAGATCGGCATCAACGTCGATGGTGCCGGCGTGCGGATGGCGCCGACGGCGGTGTTCGCCAACAGCGTGTCGGGCGTCCCTGACCGTGCGTATTTTTCGGATTGTGCGCGATCCATTCCCACGCATTGGCTGAACGTAGGGCCTTCATCAGTCGTCGACCGCCGCGACGAGCTGACCGAGGCGGGCGCAACCCTTTCGGATCCGTGCCAGCTGCACTCCGACGTGGCGGTGTCGGAGACGCGCTGACCAATACTGTTCAGCACGAAGCGGTTCTCTACAGCCCTTTTCACATCTATCTACCATCGTCACTTGATGTGTTGAGGTGGCGCAGCGCTTCAGCGCTGCGGAGGTGGAGCAGCCCTGAAGGGCTGCTCCACCCAGTCGTGTGGTCCACGCAAGTGAGCTCTGGGACTAGCCGCAGAGACGCGAAGACGCGGAGGAAATGCCAACCAACATTCCTCTGTGCCTCTGCGGGCTCGTAAGTGAAAAATGCTGAGTGTGGTTGCTCATCACACGGGGCACATCCGTTGCACATGGACGCCGCGCGGAACGCATGAGCATCTCTCGACCCAACCGTTTGCGCACATCGTGGAAACGCACTGGCCGGATCGCGGCGATTGCCAGTGCCGTGCTGTTGTGCTCGACGTTCTCAGATGCTCAGGCGCCCCCGCGCGCCATCGATGAAACCGCGGTGAGGGCCGCGATTGAGCAGAGCCTGCGATCCGCCCCGCCGGGATTCGAACTGCTGCAGACGCCATCACAGACAGGCGTGCAGGTGCTTGACGTCGATGTGCAGCATCTTTCTCCTGCGCGACTGCGCGTCACCATCGATCTGAGTCAGAAGACGCTGACGTATGAGCCCTCTGGCAATGTGGAGATCCTGGTCGACCAGATCCTCGCGAACCTCACACGGGTCACTAGCGGTGCGGGCAACGTTGAATATGCGTTTCTCGTGGAGGGTCTGCCACTGGATCAGTTCGTTGCGCGGCCGCCGCCAGCGCGGGCGCGGCCCTTGGCGCTCGGCAGCGGCGGGCCGGTGGTCGTCAGCGCAGGGCACGGCTGGTACCGCAACGAGATGGCCTCACGCTGGGAGTTGCAGCGCGACTATTACTGGGGCATCGTCGAAGACCTGGTCGAAGTGGCCTACATGGATATGAGGACGCCTGACAACGACGCGCTGCACGATGACCGATTCAAGCAAATTGTGGCCCAGGCGATTTATGAAGGCGTGCAGGAGTGGGCGGGAACGCCGGGAACGGGCATTCCGGACATCGACCGCCGCGCTCAGCTCTCGATGACCACGCGAGCCGCACAGGATCCGCGCTTTGGTGCGGCCATCGGCGCCAGCTACGGCGTGAACGTCAACTGGTCCGCCGAATGGGAGCTTCGCTTCATGGACTTCCACGTCACCGGCGGGCGCACGGTGAGCATGCTCCACCTGGCGCACTGGAACGATCGGACCGTATGTCGCGTCGGCTTTACCGACCCGGACACCGGTGCGTGGGTCGGCTGGGACCCCGTGCGGTGACATAGAATGTCGCCATGCGCGCGTTCTGGTCACTGGTGCTGCTGTTCGGTTTTGTTACGGCCTCTCTCGGCGCTCAACAGAAATCCGCGGGCGCGCTCACGTCTCAGGTCGAGGCCGTTCTCAAATCAATCAAAGCCGCCGACAAGGGACAGCTGTCAGTCTCCGAGGAAGACGGGCGCTTCCTGCGCGTCCTTGTTGCGTCGCGTGGCGCGAAGGCCGTGCTCGAAATTGGCGGTGCGAGCGGTTACAGCGGTATCTGGCTCGGCCTCGGCGCACGGGAGGTCGGCGGCACCGTCGTATCCATTGAGTACGACCCGCAGCGCGCGCGCGAAGCTGCCGAGAACATTCGCAAAGCCGGGCTGGCAGACGTCGTGAAAGTCGTGCCTGGCGACGCCTTCAAGGAGGTCCCCAAGATCACGCGATCTTTTGACTTGGTGTTCCTCGATGCCTGGAAACCGGACTACAAGAAGTTTTTCGACATGGTGTTTCCGCGCCTGAATCCCGGGGGGCTGTTCGTGGCGCACAACGTCGTGAACAAGAAGAACGCGATGACGCCGTTCCTCGACGCCATCCATACCCACCCCGCTCTCTTCACCACGATCGTCTCGCCCTCCGGGGAGGGCATGTCGGTGTCATACAAAATACGATGACTTCAGGCTACGGACTCCGGGCGACCGGCCCTGGCGGGGTCGACGCGCCACGGCCCGCAGCCTGCAGCCCGCAGCCTGCAGCCCAATGAAACCCGTCCACATCATCGGCGTGCCGCTCGACCTTGGCGGCGGCCGCCGTGGGGTCGACATGGGCCCGTCCGCCTTTCGCGCGGCGGCGCTCGGCGATCGAATCGGGACGCTCGGCTACGCGGTGATCGATAAGGGAGACCTTCCCTCTCCGATTCCCGAGACCAAACGCCCGGCCGATCGGCGGAAGAAGTACATCCGCGACATTGCCAAGGTTTGTCAGAAACTGCACGACGTCGCACGTAAATCGCTCGAGGACGGCGCGTTGCCCCTGGTCCTCGGCGGCGACCACAGCCTCGCCGCCGGGTCCGTGGCCGCCAGTGCCGGGTGGGTTCAGAGCTCCGCCTCCAAGCCGTTGGGACTGATCTGGGTGGACGCCCACGGCGACATGAACACGCCCGAAACCACCACCAGCGGTAACGTTCACGGCATGCCGCTCGCCGCTCTCCTCGGCAACGAACCCGCGGAGTTGTCGACCATCGGCGGCTTCATGCCGACCATCCTTCCGCAACACACGGTGCTCGTGGGGATCCGTAATCTTGACGATCGCGAAAAGGATCAGATTCGTGCGTCGGGCGTACACGTGTTCACGATGAAAGACGTCGATCGCGACGGCATCGCGCGCGTCGCCGAGCATGCGATCGGGCTGGCGGCGGACGGTACCGGCGGGCTGCACGTCTCGTTCGATCTCGATGTGGTGGATCCGTCGATCGCGCCGGGCGTCGGAACACCGGTCAAAGGTGGATTCAACTACCGCGAAGCCCACATGATCATGGAGATGGTCGCCGACTCAGGACGGCTGATAGCGCTCGATTTGGTTGAGGTGAATCCCACCCTCGACATCCGGAACATGACGGCTGAGTTCGGAACGGAACTCGCGTTGTCAGCCCTCGGTAAACGAATTCTGTAATGGGGTCGGGAGTCGACCCCCTTTACTGGCCCAACGGTTGCTCTTGAGTCCCGGGTGGCTCATCGGAGGCGGCTTGTCCTGACCGGGGTCGGTTTCGGCCTGGCGGCGTCGTTCCCTGCCGCTTCGTGTCCGATGAACCGAGCGGCACGACTCCGAAGTTCAATTGCGTGCTGACGGCGGCGAGGTCGTGAAGGTGAAGTACGGCCGAAACGCCGAAATCCATGCGGAGCTCGCGGGCGTGCACTTCCAAGCCATCAGCCGAACCGGTCACAGCATCGACCACGGCGTGATCGAAGACGAGGACGAATGATCGGCCAGGAGACGACGGACGACGGATCGTAGGCCGGGTCCTTTTGGACCCGGCTGACAGGCCCTGACAGGCGGGTCTACAAAGCACGACCCGCCCTACGTCCATTGGCGGTTGAAAGCGAAAGCGGTTAGGTCGACGTAGCGCTGCGTTCACGCAGCCCTGAAGGGTTGCTCCACCGCCGGTAAAGGCGCGCGCAACGCCAGGACGGCCGCGATCACAAGCGAGACCGCCAAGCCGCCCATCGCCGCGCCGAAGCCGCCCGTGAGGTCATTGAGTAATCCGACCGCGTACGGACCAATGAACCCACCGAGGTTCCCCACCGAGTTGATCCATGCGATGCCGGCAGCTGCAGCTGACCCACGCAGCAGCGCGGTCGGCATCGCCCAGAATGGTCCAAGTGCGCCCCAGATTCCGAGCGCCGCTAGAGCGATCGCTGACAGCCCTAACAGCGGCGAATCGGTCGTCGTGCTCAGCAACAGTCCAAGAGCGGCGAGCAGCGCCGGTCCTGCCACGTGCCAGCGGCGCTCGTTCCGAGCGTCTGAATGGCGGCCGATCCAGACCATACCTACTGCGGCCACGATGTAGGGGAGGGAGGACAGCAGTCCCACGACAAGATCGCTGCTGCCCGAGAGCCGCTTGAGAATCTGCGGCAGCCAGAAACTGATGCTGTACAGGGCAACGACCAGCGCGAAGTACATGAATGAGTAGTGCCACACCTTGGAATTCGAGAGCACCTGACGCACGGTAGTCCCGGCGTGTCCCTCGTCCGAGTCAGACGACAGGCGCCGGCGCAGCCAGTCGCGCTCACGATCCGTGAGCCACTTCGCGTCGGCCGGCCCGTTCGGTAGGTACATCAACACGACGCCGCCGAGCAGGATCGCGGGAATGCCTTCGATCAGGAACATCCACTGCCATCCCGCCAGTCCACCCAGCCCGTGCATCGTCAGGAGCACCCCGGACAACGGACCTCCGACCACTCCTGCCAGTGCGTTCGCCGTCATGAATAATGCGACGGTCCTCGCACGCTCGCGCTCAGGAAACCAGTACGTCAGATACAGAATCATTCCCGGGAAGAACCCGGCTTCGGCGAGGCCGAGGAGGAAGCGAAGCACGTAAAAGCTGATCGGGCCGCTCGTGAACATCATGCCAGCCGACAGGGCGCCCCACGTGACCATGATGCGCGCGATCCACCAACGCGCTCCCACGCGCTCCATCATCAGATTGCTCGGCACCTCGAAGAGAAAGTAGCCGATGAAGAAGATGCCGGCGCCAAGCCCATACACCGACGCGCTAAAACCCAGGTCCTCGTTCATCTGCAGCGCTGCGAACCCGACGTTGACGCGATCGAGATACGAGACGATGTAGCAGAGGAACATGAAGGGCAGCAACCGCCGTCGAATCTTCGACACGAGCGCTGATTCGTAGCCGGCGTCTTCGGCGAGATCCATGGTGGGGACAGGCACGGTGCGCATTCTAGCCGACACTCCCCCGCATATCGGGAGCGTCAGTGACGACCGATGTGGCCTCGGTGTCTTGCCGGCGTGACACGAGGCACGGGACTCTAGTGGCGAGTCCGATCGAATTGTAAAGAGGGCCGTTCCGTTGGAACGGCCCACGATTCGCGGTCGAAAGCCTGATGTAATCGCATGACCTTCTGCCCGGACACTCCAGTAGATATGATTCGAACCCATGGCGTCTGCGCGTCCGATTCCTCCCGACTGGACGTCGCTCAGTGACGAGGAGTTGCTCGACCTTCGGATGGCAGACCTCCCGATTGCGATCGAGGGAAGTGCCCTTGCCGAACGAATCGAGCAGCTTCGCGGCGAGCTGACCGATCGGAACCTCACGTTTCCTCTGAGGTTCTATCTGTCCGACGAGTGGTTTACGCCGGACGGCTCTTCTGCCATTGCCATCCCTTTCTATCTGGCCCACCCGCGGCTGGAGAAACTCGAAGAAGCGCAGATGCTGGAAGTGGAGGGCGGCGAGCACGAATGGTGTATGCGGATCCTCCGCCACGAGACCGGCCACGCCGTGGACAACGCATACCGGCTTCGGCTTCGGCGGCACCGGCGGGCGGTCTTCGGCTCGTCCGCAAAACCGTATCCGGAGTTCTACACCCCGCGGCCGTACAGCAAAAGCTTCGTTCTGCACCTCGATGCGTGGTACGCCCAGAGCCATCCCGACGAGGATTTTGCGGAGACCTTCGCCGTCTGGCTGACGCCGGGGAGCGACTGGCGCAGCCGCTACGCTGGATGGCGCGCGCTCGCCAAGCTCGATTACATGGATCGCCTCATGGGATCGCTCAGCGGCCGTACGGCCGTCGAGAGGCTCGAAGAAGTTGACGCGCTGCGGAACCTGCGGAACACGCTGCGCCAGCACTATCGGAAAAAGCGGCGCTATTACGGCGTGGACTATCCCAATTTCTACGACCGCGATCTCCGGCGCCTCTTCTCGGACGCCCCTGACGCTGCAGGCAACATCACGGCCGCACAATTCCTCACCCGCATCCGGCGGCCGGTCCGCCGCATCGTCGCGAGCTGGACCGGGATTTATCAGTACACGATCGATCAGGTCCTCGAAGACATGATCGCGCGGTGCAAGGAACTGAAGCTCCGGCTGGCGGTACCGGAGGAGATGGCCAGACAGGAATTCACCGTGCTGCTAACAGTGCAGACCATGAACTACTTACACAGCGGCGGCCATCGGTTGATGCTGTGAAAAAGACGCGAGTCCTCGCGCTCGTTCATGAACACCTCGTGCCGCCTGCCGACACCGAGGGCATCGATGTCGTCAATGCCGAATGGAAGATGGAGTTCGACGTCATCGTCACCCTCCAAGAGCTCGGGCACGATATCGAGGTGCTCGGCGTCCACGACGATCTCACCGGCATCCGCCGGACGATCGGGCAGTTCAAGCCGCAGATCGTCTTCAACCTCATGGAGGCGTTTGCCGGCGTCACCACCTTCGATCAGAACGTCGTGAGCTACCTCGAGCTGCTGCGTACCCCATACACCGGCTGTAACCCGAGGGGCCTGATTCTGGCCCGCGACAAGGCGCTGTCGAAGAAACTGCTCGCCTATCATCGCATCCCCGTGCCGGAGTTCTTTGTGGTGCGGCGCGGGCAGCAGCTGGTCGCTTCCAGGCGCGTGCGTTTTCCACTCATCGTCAAGTCACTCTTCTTCGAAGCCTCGGTTGGCATCTCCCAGGCGTCGGTCGCGGAGAACGAGGAGCAGCTCGCGCGGCGCGTCCAGTTCATTCACGAGAGTCTGGGGACCGCCGCGATCGTCGAGGAATTCATCGATGGGCGCGAGCTCTACGTCGGCGTGCTGGGAAACGAGCGGCTGCAGGTGTTTCCCGTCTGGGAAATGTCCTTCGCGTCGATGCCCGACAACCGCTGGCGTATAGCCACCGAGCGGGTCAAATGGAGTGCGAAGTACCAGAAGAAATACGGCGTGATGACCGACCGTGCAAAGCTCGCGACCGGCGCGGCCGAACAGATTCTCCGAATCGCGAAGCGCACCTATCGCGCACTCGACCTCAGCGGTTACGCCCGCATCGATCTACGCCTGGACGAGGAAGGACGGGTCTACGTCCTGGAAGCGAACCCCAACCCAAATCTGGCGTATGGAGAGGACTTCGCAGAATCAGGTGAAGTGGCGGGCATCTCGTACGAGCGCCTGCTCGAGAGAATTGTGACACTCGGGCTCCACTGGGAGCCGGAGAGAACGGGATAGGGAGTGGGCCGGCTTATACTGGGGAGGCGGACTTGAAGGTCCGCCTCTACGACGGCATCCGCCGCCGGAGTTCAGCCTCTATGAACCGTACGACCTTGGCCTTCGCCGCGGCGCTCATCGCACTTGGCGCGTCAATCGTTCTCGGGCAGCGAGGCGATCCAGTCACGCCCAACCACCCGGCCATCGAATACGCCACGCGGGAGACGTCAGATCCCATCGCCGCGCTCAACCGCCGCCTCGCCGCCGGCGAGGTGCAGCTGACATTCGACCCGGCCACCGGGTACCTGCGGTCCGTGCTCGACGCGCTGAAGGTGCCGGTGGAATCGCAGATGCTGGTGTTCTCGGAAACGAGCCTGCAGTCGGAGTTCATCACAGAGAAGACGCCGCGCTCGATCTTCTTCAGCGACAACGTGGCGGTCGGCTGGGTGCGCGCCGCCGAGACGCTCGAAGTCACGGCTGTCGATCCGCAGCAGGGCTCGGTCTTCTACCAGATCGACCAGAAGGCCGGCGGACCGCAACGCTTCACGCGCGCATCCCGGTGCCTCGAATGCCACCTCTCGCCCAGCAATACGTCGAACGTCCCCGGCCTGTTCGTCATGAGCATGCTACCGATGACCGACGACCCCAATGAGTACGCAGTCGGATGGATGGTCGATCACCGGACACCCATCGTCGACCGATGGGGCGGTTGGTACGTCACTGGAAAGTCGGCGCCGCGGACCCACCTGGGTAACGTGCCGGTCTACCACGTGAAGGAGTCGCAGGTCCGGAGGGCCGTGGCGCCGAAACTCGAGTCCGTCCGCGAGGCGTTCGACGCAACCTCATACCTCACGCCATACAGCGACGTCGTGGCGCTGCTGGTGCTGAATCATCAGGGGCAGATGACGAACCTGATGACCCGATTGCACTGGGTGACGCGCATCGCGCAGCACGACAGGAAGGTCGGTTCGCTGATTGCAGCCCCTGCCACAGCCGGAGGCACATCGGATCCGGTTGACAGCATGGCGAGCGAGCTCGTGGACTATCTGTTGTTCGCGGACGAAGCGCCGCTTTCCGGCAAGGTGGAAGGGTCGTCCGGATTCGCGGAGAAGTTCTCAGCGCTCGCGCCGAGCGACCAGAAAGGCCGTTCGCTGCGCCACCTGGACCTGGAGCGGCGGCTCCTGAAGTACCCCTGCAGCTACATGATCTACTCTGACGCATTCGACGCCCTTCCCGCGTCCGCGAAAGGGGCGGTCTACGATCGGATGTGGAAGATTCTCTCAGGGCAGGACACCGATTCGATGTATGCCCGGCTGACGTTACCCGACCGTCAAGCCATCGTCGAGATTCTGCGAGAAACGAAGAAGGACCTTCCGGCGTATTTTCAACCAGTTACCAAATAGCAGGGCCTGGCTCCGCGCCCCGTGTGCGGTAGAATGCGGCCGCCACAGGTCCCGGACGCCCTCATCGTGCACCCGTACCGTCCTCTTTCGCATAGGAGCAGCGTGATGGAACGAATGAAGCTAAACGATTTTCACCCGGAGGTGCTTCGCCTGTTCGACCACTACGTCCACGGTCTGGTCGATCGCCGGGGCTTTCTCGATGGTGCCGCCAAATATACCGTCGGCGGAATGACGGCCGCCGGGCTGCTGGAGTTGCTACGCCCCAACTATGCGCTCGCACAACAGGTCAAGAAGGACGACTCCCGGATCAAGACGGAGTCCCTCGAATATCAGTCACCCCAGGGCCACGGCCGCATCCGGGGACTGTTCGTGCGGCCGGCATCCGGCGCCGCGAGGCTGCCGGGAGTCATCGTGGTCCACGAGAATCGTGGATTGAATCCCTACGTCGAGGACGTCGCCCGCCGTCTCGGCGTCGCGGGGTTCATGGCGTTCGCACCAGACGCGCTCACGCCCCTCGGCGGATACCCTGGCACCGATGAAAAGGGCGTCGAGATGCAGCGCTCGCTCGACGGGGCCAAAATCCAGGAGGATTTCGTGGCAGCGGCGCTAATGTTGAAGGGCCGTTCCGACAGCACCGGGAGGATCGGCGTCGTCGGCTTCTGCTTCGGCGGGGGGATGTCGAATACGCTGGCGGTCCGGATTCCCGACCTCGCTGCAGCAGCGCCTTACTACGGCGCAGCAGCCAGGACCGAGGACGTCCCGAAGATCAAAGCGGCGCTACAGATTCATTACGCGGAGACCGACGAGCGAATCAACGCCGCCTGGCCGGCGTACGAGGCGGCCTTGAAGGCGAACAAGGTCCGCTACGAGATGCACATGTACCCCGGCACCAGCCACGGGTTCCACAACGACACTACTCCGCGCTACAACGAGGCCGCCGCAAAACTCGCCTGGCAGCGGACCACCGACTTCTTCACCAAGCACCTGCGACAATCGTAGGGCGGGTCCGATTGCCCTTCGGCTTCGCTCAGGGCACCCCCGAGCAACGTCGAGGGGTGACCCGCCGACGAGCCGACGCTCGGCCCGAGATCCTGGGATCGGAGGATTCCAGGATCTCGGGTCCAGCGTCACCGCGAGCGCTGCGCTCGGTGCACCTGAGCCACCATGTGCATATAGCCGCCGACCGGCGCATAGCGATCGGCGGCCGCCACCGCGATGTGCTCGCGCGCGCGTGCCGCGTCGCCGAGGGCCTCAAAGTACAGCCCCACGTACAAGTGCGCGTAGAACTCGCCCTCCGGCCCTCCGCCGGCGGCCAGCACGTCCGCCGGCGTGACCGTCCCGCGAAACATCTCGTAAATCTCGCGCATCGGCACGCGCGCATCGCGCCCGACCGGCAGCAGCGCGGCGCGAGCCGCAACGGGAGATTCGGCGCGGGCCACGCAGAGGAAATGCCATGCCGCGTTCTCTACGTCGGCCGGGTTCACTTTGCGATGCTGTTCGAACTGGTTCCGACAGTCGGCAAAACGCCCGGCGTAGTACTGCGCGATGCCTCGCTGCCACAGGTGCGGAGCCGCCTCGGGATCGAGGCGCGCGACCAGGTCGAAGCCGGCCACGGACTCGACCACACGTCCCGTTTCGAAATCCCGAACGGCGCGATCGAGGACGGCGCGAGCATCCTGCGCAAGCACCACTGCCACCGTCGTCTGGACGAGCACAGCCGCGAGTCCCCAGCGAATAAAGAACGGTATGCGCCCCATCATGGAACGCGAAGCCACATCGTTGTCTTAACCACAAAATAGTTGCTGCCCGGCACGCTGAACGACCGGAACGGATCCGTGAGCCCGATGCGCTCTTGCACGGCTTCCGATACTCGGCGATTCTGTTGCCAGACCAGATAGAAAGTACTTCCCGGCTGCCACTCCCACCGCAGCACGACGTTGCTGCGGAGCGATCGGACGTTGAAGTCGTTGTTGCCCAGCCTGAACGATGCGTTCCCATCGGTGACGAGCAGGCCGCCGTCCGCCAGCCGCACTGCGGTCGTCCCTTCCGTACCATAGAGGAGGCGCTGGCGGGATCGTGCGGCCAGCAGCTCGCCGATCTGGGAATACGCCCCGCTTGCCGCAAAGGGCTCGGCATACACATCGACGGTCAGGTCGGGCTTGAACGTGTAGTTCGCGCGCAGCCGCATCGAGTACGTGCTCCGGTCGATGAACCCGAATACATAACGTCTTCCGAAGGTCTCCGGTCGTCCCCCGTCGAGAGTCGTGACGAACTGCTGCGTATAAATCTGCCGTGAGAAGTTGGGATCCAGTGAGAGTTGCCATCTGGGCGCAGGCCGGAACGACAACTGAGCCCGAAGGCTGTTGTTCTGACCGCCATCTTCCGTGATGCCGAAGCCGAGATCGGTGGACCACGAGAGTTGGCGCGATGGGTTGTTGTTGAGGTGGAATGACATATCCCAGCCTCGCGGGGTCATCATGATGGGGCCGCCGCGCGTGAGCCGCGAGTCGAGCAGATGGACATCGTGACCCACCGAGATTCGAGTTCCCCAGAAGTTCTTCCACGTTTGGTTGGCGTACGCTTGGAGAGTGGCCGTCTGCAGCGTGTGGCCGTACGTCCACTCCGTCATTGAATTGACCCCAATCGAGTAGCTGCGAAACGTTCTTCCAGGGTTCGTCTCGCGATATCGCACGTCCGAGCGCAACTGAAGGCCGTCGGCGGCAAACATTCGTCCGAGGTCGTTTGGCTCGTAGTTGGGAGACTCGATGTCGACTCCGCCATTCCACAACCAATGGCGGCCGCCTGTCCGCTCCACTGATCCTCCGACTTTGTAGCCGGAGAGCGACGTTCGCGTGGGATCGTATGGCGTGTAGTCACGGTCCGGCCGGTGAGCGAGGTGAGGGCTCGACCGCTGCACCAAGGCAATAGCGGGCGCCTCGCCAGCCAGCCTGGTCATTCCGGCCCACCAGTTGACCTCGTACAGCCCACCGGCGAACCTCATATCGGAATCGACACTTGCGGTCACGGCGTCGCGCGTGAGGAGCGCCGCCAGGGCGTCGTGCTCGTCGAGATCTCGATGGACCACCGTCGCCATTGCCGCGATCGTGGACGCCGCAGGCCCGAATTCCTGCACGACGCGCGCGAGGCCGTAGGCCGTTCGCGCCGCGACGACCGTCGAGAGAAAGCCGGAGGTGGCTCGAGTGGCGGTCCGAGCCGTCTCGTCGTCGGTCAGCGCCGCCAGCATGCCGAGCGATGTGCCGGAGGCGAGGCGTCCGGTGACCTTTGCGGCGCCAAGAATCGTGCTCGTCGACGGATAGTCGACGAAGTCGCCGGTGACCCGTACGGACGGCGTCGCGCCGATTCGGCGGGAGTAGAAGTAATTGGTGATGGACGACGAGCTCAGAAGCGCACTGCCTTCCGTGAAGAAGGGGCGCTTCTCGGAGAAGAAGGTCTCGAACGCCGAGAGATTCACTTCCGCCGGATCCGCCTCGACTTGGCCGAAATCAGGATTCACCGTAGCATCCAGCGTCAGATTGGGTCCAAGTCCGACCTTGATGTCAGCGCCGAGTTGTCGTCGCAGGTTGCGGCCATTGTCGAAAGGATTGGCCACGTCGCGGTTGGCGTTGAGCGTCGATGTGCCGGCGACGTACGGCAACAACTCCACTCCGCGACTGCCGGAAATGTCGCCGATCCCCCGCAGCTCGCCGAAACGCGAGGACCAGCCGCGCTCCGTGCGCGGCACCGGCATCCAGTACGCATCCTCGTTTAACGTCGGTGTGTATCGGTGGATGTTGAGACCCCACACCTGTTCTCCGCGCGTGTTGAACCGCAACTGAGAGAAGGGGATCCACAGCTCAGCGGTCCACCCTCCCTCGTCACGGCGCGTCCGCGCCTCCCACACAGGGTCGAACCCGGTGTCGAACACCCTCTCGTCATCATGCGAATGAAATCGATCGACACGAACGCCGGACGCAGTCACCCCAAACACATACGCCGTCCGGCGATCGAGAAAGGTGTCCAGGGCAATCAGGATGTATTCGGCCTGACCCACGTTGTCTCGCCGCCCCATCGGCGCCTGAATGAGGCCGCCTTCGCGCTTTCCCATTCGCGCACCGACATAGAGCGCCCCGTCGTCATAAGCGAAACGGATGTCGACCGGTTCGGTGGCGGCCGCCCCTTCAACGGGTTCCTTCTGGATGAGCTCCGTGATGGGACGCGCCTGGCGCCACGCCTGATCGCTGAGATCGCCGTCGACCCGTATCGTTCCGTTCGCCACCCGCACCGCGATGGATTGTTTCCTGCCGTTCGAATCAACCTGTCCGGCGGCACCACTCACCGGCACTACCAAGAGAATCAAGCACGTAAGAAGAAATCTCATATATGAAGGCGCGGTAATAGATTTCGCGGTGACAGGAGTGAAGTCCACCCGCCGTTAACCTGTTCTGAATGAAGAGATTGTACCGTAAGATCGGCGCCGTGGCCGTGCGCGGTCCGCAACGCTATACTACGCAGCGTCCCTCCCCAGGAGGAGGCATGATGACGCTGAACCTGTCCTTGGTGCAGCCACGCCGGATCATGAGCAGATCGTCAGCAGTGTTGAGTCTTTGACGTAAGCGAGGAGCGTATGCATATCACCGTCAGAAGAACCTTGTGGGTTGTGTTCGCCGCGCTCGCGATCATCGCTCCGTCGATCGCGGCCGCCGAGGTGACCCGTGTCGAGATCCTGTCGCGGGCGGACGTCCTGGATGGGAAGGCGTTCGGGAGCGTCGGGGCCTACGAGAAGCTCGCGGGAAAGATCTATTTCTCTCTGGATCCGAACGCACCCAGCAACCGGAACGTCACCGATCTCGACAAGGCACCGCGCAATGCCGCAGGACGGGTGGAGTTCTCATCCGACATCTTCATCCTGAGGCCGAAAGATCCGCAGCGCGGGAACGGCGTCGTATTCCTCGATGTCATCAACCGCGGAAACCTGCAGCTGCTCTCGCGCTTCAACCTCGCGCAGGGCGGCCCCGATCCCCAGACCGAGGCGCAATTCGGTGACGGATTCCTGATGCGGCAGGGATTCACGATCGTCGCGGTCGGTTGGGAGCTGAGTCCGAACGGGAGTATTGCGCTCCATCCGCCGATTGCGACGGACAACGGCAAGCCGATCACGGGGTGGGTCCGGAACTGGTTCGTCCCCGATGAACGAGGCACGACCTTTGATCTCCACACCTCCTATTGGACGGGCTTCCGTGCGTATCCGCCGCTCGATTACGACAATCCGCGCTATTCGTTGTCGGAACGAAAGGGATTCTTTGGCCAGCCACGAGTCCTGCCGCGTTCCACATGGAAGTTCGGACATCTCGTTGCCGGCAGGTTCGTGCCCGACGGACGGTATGTGTTCGTCGACGCTGGACTCAAGCCCGGGTACACGTACGAGATCTCGTACGAAACAAAGGATCCGAGGGTTGCCGGGACAGGATTCGCCGCGCTGCGGGATGCGGCGAGCTATTTCAAGAATCACGCGGACGCCGTTGTGCGCGCTCAGCACGTGTATGCGTTCGGAGCGTCTCAAACCGGACGGGCCCTTCGCGCCTTCGTCCACAAAGGATTCACGACCGACGAACAGGGCCGGCGCGCAGTCGATGCCGTCTGGATGGACGTCGCGGGCGCGTCGCTGGGGACCTTCACCGAGCGGTTCGCACAGCCGAACGAGGGTGGTTTCTATACGACCTCGTGGTTCCCGTTTCTCTACGAGACGACCCGCGATCCGGTGACCGGGAAGAGCGACGGTTTGGGGGCGCAGATCCCCGCCGGCCTGCACCCCAAGATCATTTCCGTCGAGTCCTCGTCGGAGTACTGGGATCGCGGCCGCGTCACCGCGCTCAACCATGTATCGCTCGACGGCACGCGCGATGTGCCGCTGCCGGACAACATGAGGATGTACCTCATCGCCACAATGCCGCATGGCGGCGGATCGTTTCCTCCTGCCGCGGGAAGAGGGCAGCTCAAAGGCAGCATGATCGATGGAAAATTCGCTGAGCGCGCTCTCCTGATCGGGCTGGATCGCTGGGTTCGCATGGGCGAGCCGCCGCCGCCGAGCCGGCATCCACGGTTGTCGGACGGCACCCTGGCGCAGCAAGAGACGATCAGATTTCCTGAGATCCGGGGTGTGCAGTGGCCCTACAAAGTTCCGGGCGGATATCGAGGTGACGTCGCGGACGCTCCGGGCAAGCAGCCACTTCCCTTCCTCGTCCCGCAGGTGGATCGGGATGGGAATGAGATCGGCGGAATTCGGTTGCCTGATGTGGCTGTCCCGCTTGCCACCCATACAGGCTGGGCGTTCCGAAACGCCGAGATCGGCGCTCCCGACGAAATGCTCTTCATGGCCGGATCGTACGTACCTTTCGCGCGCACGCGCGCCGAGCGCGAGCGGAACGGCGATCCTCGCGCCTCGATTGCCGAGAGATACCCTTCACGCGCGGATTATCTGCAACGCGTCGAGGACGCGGCTCGAAAGCTGGTACAGGAGCGCTACCTTCTTGTAGAAGACGTCCCTGCGATAATCGACCGTGCGACGCGGCATTGGGCGCTGCTCGGGGCGAATGGGGAACAGTGACCGAACGAAAGGCCGGGATTCGATCCCGGCCTTTGTCCATTCAGGACGTCACACAGATCGAATAAGCGCCTGCAGCGCTGCCTACAGCCCTTTTCACAGCTACCTAGCCGCAGAGACGCGAAGACGCGGAGGAAATGCCAACCAAAATTCCCTCTGCGCCTCTGTGCCTCTGCGGCTCGTAAGTGAAAAGATGCTTTAATTGCTCGGCGCTACACCCGCAATCTTCAGTAGATCGGCATGCGCCCCCGGTGCCCCATGAACCGGCACGTGCTGTGACACGTTCAGCTTCAGCCGCCGGATGTTTGCGAGCAGCGTCTTCATCGAGGCGCTGACAGTGGGCGGCGGTGCGCCCGGCGCCAGCGGCGAATACAGGTCGGCGTTGATCAGCAGCCCTTCGGTCGGCAAGTAGGCAATCAACATGTTGGAGACGTGCGCCAGACCCCGCACTGGATGGACCTCCATGGTCCGGACGCCGTCGCTGATGACGTAACGCTGCCCAACCGTTTCGATGCTCGGAAGCCGGTCGGCCGTGAACCACGGATATTGCGTGGACAGGCGGTCCGGCTGCAGCGTTCGCGCAGACGGATAGAAGAACACCTGCTCGTAAAAACTCCGATTCTCCTGATGCGTGACGACCGTCGTCCCCTGTGCGACGTACGTCCGCAATCCGCCTGAGTGGTCGAAATGGTGATGGGTGTTCACGACGTACTGAATAGGCTTGTTGGGCAAGAGGCGGTTCACCTCACCGATCACCGCCAGCGAGCGGCGCTCGTCCTGCGGAGCCTCCACCACCGCGACGAAATCGCGGAACTCAACGGCCACGCTGTTGTGCGGGCCGCCACCAACCAGCCAGACGCCGTTGGCAACCCGCTGCGACTCTACGCGCACAGGCGGAATGGTTGCCTGCCGCACGTGGTCAGGCACCACGACCGCTGCGGTCGCTGGGTTCGGCCTGACGTTCTGCACGCGAACCTCCAGCCAGTTGTGTCCGGGATTGAGGCGCGGATCGCCCTGATGTGAATGGAGGATGGTGGGGAACTTCAGGCCGCCGAAATCCTTGTATTCGGTGTAGCGATGCTCGTAGACCATGTCTCCGAATACGGGATTCGCCACCCACGTCTGCACGCGTTCGACGAGATTCTGATCGGTGATGGTTCCGTTGACGCGGTACTTGCCGAGCGTGAAGGTCACTAGCGTGACCCGCCGTCCCTCCAAGAGCATCGGAGTCGCCGTTGCGTTCGACGCAGCCATCGCCGCCTTCACAAACCCATGCGGGCTCAACCAGATATCGAGCTGACGGACGTCGGCGGCGGCCAGCTGTGGCACCGCCGTCTCGCCCTGCACGTTCCACGCATGGTCCCCATTCACGACCATGATCTGGCGCTGCTCGCCCCGCGGCGGATTGTTTTCCTGACGCCGGGTCAAATCCTCGTACGAGGTTCGCGCGTCGTAATCGATCGTTCGCGTGTAGCTGGTCACATCGAAGCGCGGCCAATCTTCGGCCGGACTGAAGCTTTGCCCGACGGATGCCAGCCAACCCGCGCCGTCGTACTGAATGGCTTTCAGATCGCGCCCACCCATCGCCTCGGCAGTCGCTTGAAGAACCGCACGCGCATCCTGGGCGGCCGCGGTGCCGGCCAGCAGCAAGAACACCGCAATCGTGATACTCAACCGCTTTTCCATACGTCACACCTCACAAGGATGTTTGCGCTCTACCGCAAAGACGGTAGCCGATCTCGATGCGGACTTGCACGCCGTAAATCCAGGATGCGTTGCAAATCGTACGTAGGGCGGGTCTTTTCAGACCCGCCTTCCCGCCGGGTCCAAAAGGACCCGGCCTACGTACCGCAATTTCGCAACCACTCTTAGCGATAAGATCCCTGCATGCGTCATCGGATTCGCCGTTCAGTGGGCCTCCTCGCCGCGCTCGTGTTCATCCTGGCGCCGGCCTCCGTCGTCCAGGGTCAAGTCCAGGACCCGGAGATCGGTCAGCCAGGCAAGGACGTTGTCTGGGTGCCGACGCCCGAGGACCTGGTCGAAACCATGCTCGATCTCGCCAAGGTCACACCGGCCGATGTCGTGATCGATCTCGGATCGGGGGATGGTCGCAACGTGGTGGCCGCGGCCATGCGCGGGGCCCGTGCCATAGGCATCGAGTACGACCAGAATCTCGTCGAGGTGTCGCGCCGCTGGGCGCGCACGATGAAGGTGGAGACCAAGGCGACGTTCGTCCAAACGGATATGTTCGCCGCCGATTTTTCCGAGGCCACGGTGCTCGCCTTGTTTCTGCTGCCGAGCAACCTCGCGCAGCTGCAGAGAAAGTTTCTCGATCTGAAACCCGGCACGCGCATCGTCGCGAACACGTTCGCCATCGGAGGCTGGACGCCCGACGAGGTGGCCAAGACCGACGACTGCTCGAACTGGTGCACCGCCCTGCTCTGGATCGTTCCCGCAAAGGTCACCGGAACCTGGACATCGGCGCGAGGCGAGCTGACCCTGACGCAGGAGTACCAGATGGTGTCGGGAACGTTGAAAACCGACCGGGGCACCATCGCGATTAGGAATGGCAGGCTCCGAGGCGATCAGATCAGCTTCACCGCCGACCGTGATCAGTTCATTGGACGTGTGAACGGCAACGCGATCGACGGCACCATCGTGCCGGCCGATCTCCGTGCCGTGCCGTGGACGGCCACCCGCGAGAAATGAAACCGGGTTTCGTTTTCAAGAGCATCCAGAAAACGACACCCGGTTTCATTTCACTGGCCCTCGTTCGCTCTCCGCAATTCGATACAGCTGGCTCTCCGTGCGGATGAAGATCGATCCATCTGCGATCGCCATCGATGCCAGCATCGAGCCGTCGAGTGGGTTCGATGCAAGCTTCCGGAATACGGGGCCAGGCGCAATCACGGTCGTGATGCCCTCCTCGTTCTGAAAGTAAATCCGGCCGTCGGCAAAGACCGGCGACGCCGAGTAGTTGCCGCCGAGCCGCTCGCGCCACCGTGCAACACCCGTTCGCGCATCCACGCACGTGGCGATTCCACCGTCGCTGACGAAGTACAGCTCATCCCCGACCAGGAGGGGCGAAGGCGTGTGGGGGGCTCCTCGGTCGATCCGCCACGCTACATGGGTCCTCGTCACGTCCGCAGTGCCATCGGGACGGACGGCGAGGAGCGACGGCTGCTGAAATCCGGTCGCGATGAAGACGAGACCGTGCCCGAACACTGGCCGCGGCACATTGGAGAACCCCTCGTCATACGACACATGCCAGATGGCTTTGCCCGTAGCAGGTTCGTACGCGGTGGTGCGATACGCGCCGACGCTGACGAGCTGATCGCGCTCGCCCACCCGAATGACGAGCGGAGTTGAGTACGCCTGATCCGCCCGCGGCTGCCGGCGCGTCTTCCATCGCGTCTTGCCCGTCGCCTTGTCGAGCGCCACCACAAAAGCCTCGTCGTGGCCGTCGCAGTT
>ORMF011760547.1_pt1 | contig 24145 bp, 18 predicted proteins | sample 1779871 | NCBI WGS metagenome assembly ORMF01 (sample SAMEA104232316, study PRJEB22302) | groundwater metagenome | biome: forest; feature: aquifer; material: groundwater | place: USA | collected 2011-08-07 | depth 5.4 m | reverse complement strand
TGGCACGAGTACGGCCGGTCGGTGGAGCACATCGCGGAGGGGGTCTTCGAGGTGACCCCGGGTTACCTGACCTCCTGCGAGTTCGAGCCGCCCCACTTCAAGTTCTACGGCAAGCGCGCCATCGTCTTCGCGGATGACAAGAGCGCGCGGGCGACCAACGTCGCGCAAACCGCTACCCCTCTCCCAAGACGGATCGCAATCAGACGCATGGATGGCTCCTCACAACCTCAGGTGGATGGTAGCGCACTTCGAGGCCCTTCCAAGCACCTCGATCTGCAATTCAGAGCGCGCGTCGTACGTTGAGAGGGATCGGCGAAACGGTACGCGGTGAAGAACTTCCAGGAAATCAGCGAACGGGCGATCGCGCGAATCAGCTATTCGGCGCGGATACCCGGGACCAGGAAGCCACGCAGGCGGCCGTTGTGTCAGTTCCGGAAATAATCGTGCAACGGATACCGATATCGTGAAATGAGCACGCGTTGGTCGTGGGAGACTCCCAAGCGTCCGCGCTTCAGTCAGGAGGTCACATGGCCAAGACGCCGCCGCTCTTCGGCGTATTCAATCAGGGCGAGATTCCACGCATTGCATGCTTCAACAAAGCAACGGCTGCGCTCGGCGTAGACGTCGACGATCTCATCGCGGCGATGCAAGAGTACGTGGACAAGCACGTGGCGCCGATCTGGGCCACACCGGCGAAGCTCTTCAAATCTTCCGGCTTCGTGGCAGGTGCGTGGGCGATGGTCTTCCTGGATGATGCCGACGCGCCGGGCGCGCTCGCCTATCACGACCTGACGCCGGACGGCCTGCCGCAGTCCAAGGTTTTCGTGAAGACGACTCTCGCCAACGGGGATCTCGTGAGCGTCTCGGCGTCTCACGAGCTCGTCGAGATGCTCGTGGATCCAGCCATCAACATGATGACCACCGGGCCAGATCCCAAAGCCGTGTACGCGTACGAAAGTGCGGATCCTGTTGAAGCCCTGAGCTTCAACATACGAGGCATCCCGATGAGTGACTTCATCACGCCCGCCTACTTTGAAGTCTTTCGAAAACCCAGATCCGTGCGCTTCGACTACATGAACAAGGTGAAGCAGCCGTTCGAGATCCTGGCAGGCGGCTATCAGATCGTCTTCAAGAACGGAAAGTGGAGCCAGCTGTTCGGGAGCCGGGCAAAGAAATCAGCCTTCGCGAAGGAAGACCGGCGCGGTCACCGCAGCGAAGAGCGCACGCAGCGCGAGCTCCGACGAGCGGACCTGAACGGGATACGCGCAGCAGAGCGGCAGGCGTCGCGCGCGAGTTTCGGCCGTTGAATCGGCCTGCTGCTGAGCTGACCGCAGGCGCCCATCAGGGAGCTCTTTTGTGAGATGGTCCTCCGAATCCCGAATTGATCAACCCCCTTTCGCGAAGGCCGGCGTGCCGCTACACTTCTGACGCGTCAGGTTGAGGAGGTATCTCTCATGCGCCTTTGCTTTCGGATAGGACAATGTGCCGCTGTCAGTGTCGCGGCGCTGGCGGCACTTACGACGTTGTACGCTCAGGAGAACTGGCCGAAGTTCAGAGGGCCCGGGGCAGGCGTCGTCGGCGACAGCCCGGCGCTGCCAGTGCGCTGGAGCGCAGACTCGAACACCGTGTGGAAGTTCGACGTGCCGGGATTCGCGTGGGGATCCCCCATCGTGTGGGGCGACTTCGTGTTCGTCACAACGGTCATCAGCGACGAGCCGCGCCCTCAGCCCGACCTGAACCCGAATTCGACCATGCAGCCGCACACGGGTGGGACGACCGGTCAGAAGCCGCTCTCGACGCCGTACCGGTGGGTGTTGTACGCCCTCGATTTCCAAACCGGACGTCTTCGCTGGGAACGCGAACTGCACCGCGGGACGCCCGTCAATGACAAGCACTCGAAGAACACGTACGCGTCAGAAACACCGGTCACCGACGGCGAGCGCGTATATGTCTATCATGCGAGCGCAGGCCTGTTCGCGGTCGACTTCACCGGGCGCGTCGTCTGGTCCCGTGAGGTGAAACTGCCGGACCCCCCCTCTGCTGTCGCCACCCAGGCGTCGGCCACGCTCAATAAGGACGGATCGCGGACGATCGGGTCGAGCTTTTTTCTGGGCATGGGGCAAGCCGCGTCACCCGCGCTGCACGACGATCGTATCTTCGTCTCAGCCGATCACGAATCACGGCAATGGTTCTTTGCCGCCTTCAGCACGCGAACCGGTGAGGAGCTCTGGCGGGTCGTCCAACCGAAACCCGTTGAAGCCTATGGCTGGTCGACCCCCTTCGTCTGGCAAAACGGGTTGCGCACTGAGATCATTACAGTGGGCAACAATGGCGTGCAGTCGTACAACCCGGCGGGAACGCTCCTCTGGCAGTTGAAGGGGATGTCCATCAACACGACGCCCACGCCGTTCGCCGCGGGAGGGTTGCTGTACGTCTCCTCCGGGTACGCGGGCGACAACTTCCGCCCGGTCTACGCGTTCCGCCCGGGCGCCGCCGGCGACATCTCGCTCAAACCGGGCGAAACGAGCAACCAGTACGTGGCCTGGTTTCAGCAGTCGGCGGCCGGGTACATGCCGTCGGCGCTCGTTTACGGCGATTACTTGTACACGCTGTATTCTCAGGGCTTTCTGACATGTCACGATGCCCGCACGGGGAAACAGGTCTACGGACGCCAGCGTATCGCCAGCGATGCCGGCGCGTTCACGGCATCTCCCTGGGCGTACAACGGGATGATCTTTGCAGCCAGCGAGGATGGCGACGTCTTTGTCGTTCAGGCCGGGCCCGAATTCAAGCTGGTGGGAAAGAACACGGTCGGAGAGATGATTCTCGCAACACCCGCCATCGTGCGCGGAAGCCTGATCATCCGGACTGTCTCTTCCGTCCGTCGAGTTGCCAGCCGTCCGTAGAGCCGCAACGCCGGGGTCCGTGTCTCCTACTGGGCCAGGAACGATTGGTAGGTGAGGCTCAAACCCTCGCGCAGATCGACACGCGGCTGCCAGCCCAGGGCCCGCAGGGGCCCGGAATCGAGACCCTTGAAGGGCATGCCGTCCGGTCTGGTTCGATCGAATTTCAACTCGCCCTTATAACCCACGACGTGGCGAACGGTTTCAGCCAGCTCCGCGATCGACGTGGACATGCCGGTTCCGAGGTTGATCGGGTCTGCCCCGTCGTAGTGGCGCATCGCAAAGATGCATGCGTCAGCGAGGTCGTCTACGTAGATGAACTCCCTTCGAGGGGTACCTGATCCCCATACCTCCACGGAGCCGCTGCCGGCGACCTTCGCCTCGTGCAGGCGCCGGATGAGTGCTCCGACGACGTGCGCGTTCTCGGGGTCGAAGTCGTCGCCGTGGCCGTACGCATCAGCGCCGATCGCGCCAATGAACGACGTGCCGAACTGTCTGCGGGATGCGTCACAGAGAGCGAGACCAGCGAGCTTTGCCACTGCGTACGCGGCGCTCGTTGCCTCGAGCGGGCCGGTCCAGAGCGATGAAACCGCGAGCGGGTGAGGCGCGATCCTGGGGTACGTACACGAGCTCGACAGGTACAGCAGCTTCTTCACATGGTGCTGCCATGCGGCCGGAATCACGTGTCCGGCGATCAGAAGATTGTCGACCATGAGGTCCGCCGGAGACCGCTGGTTTCCCACGATACCGGCCGTCTTGCCCGCCGCGACGAATACGTACTCCGGCCGCGTGTGAGCGAAGAAGCGATCCACCGCTCGTCGGTCCAGGAGATCGGGCTCGTTGTCGTCCGCTCCGACGAACTGAGTGAATCCCAACGTTTTCAAACGGCGCAGGAGGGCACGGCCAACCATGGTTGCCGGGGTCTCCGGGTTGCCGGCACCGGCGACAAACACGCGTGCGTGAAGGTCCATGGACGATCAGGCGGGCGCGTGCAGGCGCGTGAGTTGATGCGACGTCATCGAGCGGACGTGAGCCACGGTCTCTTCGCCGAAGCGCTCCCCAACCATATCGAGATATGGCTGGTGCGTGTAATACACGTTGAATGCTCGATCGCGGAAACGCAGAACGTCGGCGGCCGACAGATGTTTGGTCGGAAGAGGCAGGGTATCCACGGCATGTTGAGAGTAGCCAGACCACTTCTCGGGAAGCTGCCAACCGAGCCGCGCCGCCTGTTCGTACAGCGGCGACCCCGGATATGCCATTGCTGAATAGAAATTGGCGAACTCGCAGTTGAGGTCGAGCGCGAGGTCCAGCGTCCGACGCATGGTCTCGGCCGTATCCTCCGGCAGACCAAAAATGTAGTTACCGATGATGTTGATCCCGGCAGCCTTGATCCTGCGCACGGTGTCGTACACCTCGGACACGGCGTAGCGCTTGTTGGCATCCGACAACACGTGCTCGTCGGCCGCCTCGATCCCAAGGGCGAGCCAGTTGAAGCCGGCGCGCTTCAGCTTATCGAGCATGCCATCCTTCACCGTGTCCACGCGCGCGTACGCCCAGATGTTGAGGTTGTAGCCGCGCTCGATCAGCAAATCGCAGATGCCCAGCACGTGGCGCTGATTCAACACAAACATCTCATCGGCGAACTTGATATTGCGGACGCCGTACGTGTTGACGAGCAGGTCGATCTCCTCCACAACGCGGGCGGGGGGCCAGAATCGGTAGCTGTTCACCTCCTCCTTGAGGCCGAGGATGCCCTCACCGCCCTTGAAGGGCGCCTGGATGCAGCAGAACGAGCAGTGGTACGGACAGCCAAGTGTGGTGTAGATCGCCGCGTAGGGTTGGCGCTGCAGGTCGCCGAAGCAGTGCCAGTTATGAGCGCGATACTTGGGCATCGGCATGAGATCCCAGGCAATGCCCGGCATCTCGCGCTCGAGGTCCATGACGAGCGGGGCGGGCCGGTTGGCGACCACTCCGCCGTTTTCGCGATACACCAGCCCGGGGATCTTGCTCAAGTCCGGATCGCGACCGGCGCCGAGCGCCTCGACGAGCGTCGTCACGCCGTGCAGTCCTTCATCGCGGGTGACGAAATCGCACGTCTCCTCCGCCAGCGTCCGCGCGGGCAGGGCCGCGACGTGGCCCCCCAGCATCAGCACTCGGGCGTCGGCATTCAATTGCCTGATCGCGGTGACGACCGCCGATGCGCCGGTCATGTTCTGGGTGGACGCCGACGGCTGGTGCCCGTAGACGACAACGGCGACGAGGCGCGGGTTCATGGCCAGCGCTCGCTCGGCCGTCTGTGCGGGTGAGAGGTCGTCCGCCTCGGCGTCAACGATCTGAACGGAAATGCCCTTCCGCCGGGCAAACGTGGCAATGAGGCCCGCCCAGACGGGGTTCTCAACTGCGGTCAGGGTTGCTCCAAGCGCCTGATAGATCCGCGCGCGGCTTCCCGGATTGATCAGGACCAGGTCCACTGATTCGGGCTTCGTCATTCTGCGTGCTCGGCGCGAACGGCCGCGGCATCGTGCGCCGTGCGCGTCGCGGGCGAAATCCCGACCGTCGATTGAACGATGTATGGCGGGCGGCCTCGCACGTCCTTATAAATCCGGATCACGTAGAGGCCCACGACCGCCACGGCGCCCACCGTCGTCGCCCACAGGAAGGCGACAAGGCCGGCGATACCCATGGAGGTCGTGATCGGCGATCCCTTCATGAGGAGGACGAGGGCCGTCACGAGCAACAGGAATGCCGACAACAGTCCGACGGCCGCGAGCACGGCGCAGGCATAGATCGGAAGAAAGGAAAATGATGTCAGTCCGACGATGAACGCCTTCCACGGGCCGCGGCTGAAGAACGGGAAGTGTGTTGCGCCCGTGAGCCTCGGAGCCCGTTCGTACGGGACGAACGCCTGATTGAAACCGATCCAGACCACGAGGCCACGTGTGTACGGATCGGACTCGCGTAGCCTGAGCATGTGTTCGACGACCGTCCGCGACAGAAGCTTGAAGTCGCCTGCGTCCACTGGAAGTCTTAGCGTTGAACCGAACTGAATGACGCGGTAGGCGATGGCCGTCGCCCACATCTTCAGTACATTCTCTCCACGGCGCCGCGTGCGCACCGTGTGGACCACATCGGCCCCTGCGCGCCAGCGCGCGAGCATCGCGGGAATCACTTCAGGCGGATCCTGAAGATCGGTGTCCAGATAGACGACGGCATCGCCGCCGGCCGCCGCGAGGCCGGCGAGCAGGCACTCCCCGACACCGAAGCGGCGCGACATTGTGAGGATCTTCACTCTTGGGTTGCGTTCACGTTCGCTCAGGAGGACCGCCAGCGAGCCGTCCGTGGACGCGTCGTTGACGAACAGCAGCTCGTACTGCACGTTTTCCGTGGCGAACACCGCATCGAGCCGCGCGACGACGGCCGGAATGATTTCGGCCTCGTTGCGGAACGAGAACACGACAGAAATCAGAACTCGCCCGCTTCGATCGGCTCGGACTTGCTGTTCGCCGGACGGTACAACCACGCTGGGCATTCTGGCCTGGATTCGTAGGCCCGACCCTGCGGATCGGGCGTGCTGTCGTAGGCCCGACCTTACGGATCGGGCGTGTCGTAGGCCCGACCTTACGGATCGGGCGGGCTGTCGTAGGCCCGACCTTACGGACCGGGCGGGCTGTCGTAGGCCCGACCTTACGGACCGGGCGGGCTGTCGTAGGCCCGACCTTGCGGATCGGGCATGCTGTCGTAGGCCCGACCTTGCGGACCGGGCGGGCTGTCGTAGGCCCGACCTTGCGGATCGGGCATGCTGTCGTAGGCCCGACCTTGCGGATCGGGCATGCTGTCGTAGGCCCGACCTTCAGGTCGGGCGTGGGTAAGTATGCCATGCGTCGCGCGCGCTAGTCCGGAATCCGATACAGCCGGTAGCCGCCGTTGTCAGCCGCAACTGGAAGGTTGAGTGTCCAGTTACCAGGCGTCAAAACTACGCGGACGTCCCAGGTGCGACGGATCTCCTGCCAGCGCTGGAGCGAATTGTGCTCCCAGAGATCACGGTGAAGGCTACGCGGCAGCACGCCTGTATGGCGTGCGCCGGCAGGCGGATTGAGCAGATCAGCGCCGTAGACATCGAGCAGGATGCGCTGCATTTCCGGCCCCGATTCCGGCGCGTACGTCACAGAGTCGAGAGCGCCTCCGAGCAGCACCGGCCGTCTCGTGTAGAGCTGGACGAACGCATAGGAGCCGGCCGTCAGGACCAGACCTTCGCGCTCGGCGGCAATGGCGGCAAAGAAGGGATCGGTTGTCCGGTCTCGAAAATGCACATCTGGTCGCAAACGCAACGTGAGAAACGCGGCCAATAAGACCGCGGCAACAGACGGCGCCCAGAGGACGTTCTTGACCAGTGTCATGAGGGTGCCTTCCTCAACGGGAATCGATGCTGACTCGGCCTGACGATGGACCAGGTCGACGGCCGCCATACACACAAGCCCAATCGCGGTCATCTCCATGACAATGAATGGATCGACTCCGCGCTGCAACCAGGCCCAAGGGGCTGCCACGCTCCATTCCCAGAGCATGCTGCGGTCCGAGAGCAGCAGGCCAACCAGCAGAAACGCCAAGAGAAGCCGGCCCCACACTTTTTGCAGATAGGTGCCGAGTACCCCGATGAGCAACGCCACGAAGACCATGCCGTCGAAATTGAGAAGGCGGGAAGGCATGAGCGTGACGAAGAATGGGGGTAGCTTTTCAGGCGGAATCCAGGACGCGTACGCCATGGCGAGGCCAAGCAGAGCGCTGACAGTCACCATTCGGATCAGGAATGCCTCGGAGCCTGGTCGCCGAGTGCGAGCCACGGCCAGCCAGAGCACGCCAAGCGCAAGCGCGCGTTGGTTGAGCAGAACACCGAGGAAACCGAAGCCCACGGGAGCTCGATGGCCGTCCCAGAAGGCGGCGAATGCGTCGAGATACTTGGCGCTCTCGTGCGGATCGACGCGCGGAGCGTCGTAGGTCACGGTCCACTGCACGAGGAGGCTCAGCGTGGTCAGGGCGGCGCCCGCGATAAACCATCTCAGCGCCGGACGCAGTTCTCTGCTCGCGGTCCGGAAGTCCCACGCGAGACACGTCGCGACGAGGATCCACAGCCAGAGTCCCCACGCCGGATGGACGGCGGGCATGAGTCCGACGAGGAAGCCTCCCAGGCCGTAACAACCTGCGCCGATCGATCCGGCTGCGAGTACGAACGTCGAGAGCCCCACGGAGCCGTACGTGTGTTCCGTGGACATCAGCAGAATGGGATAGGTGATGCCGTTACTCGCTGAACGCGTGGCGAGAATGAACAGGCTGGCACCGATGGAGAGCAGAACATTCCGGCTCAGGGCGAACGTGCACATCGACAGCGCCTGAAGACTGAGCATGCCCATGATGCCGCTCAACGCCGTCGACAGCGTGATCTCCGAAACACCAGACAGAAGCAGCAGAGCGCAGGCCTGATGCAGCACGGTCCAGAGTTTGGTTTCGTAGATGTAGAAGGGATTACTGGCCGGGTATTTCACGATGCCCGCGACGACCTGCGCGGCTTCGACGGCGACCTGCCAGTTCGGATACGCCACCATGCCGAGGCGGAACCCGAGAGCGCCACTGATGAGGAGAACCCAGAGGGGCCGGGAGCGAAGGATGTTCACACGTTCGAGTACTTCGAGTTGCGAATCATCACCAAACCCTTGATGAGTTCCTGAATGCCATTGTCCAGCGAGAAGGCGGTTCGATAGCCGGTTCGTTCAATCTTTTCGTTCGACACGATGTAGTCGCGCTGGTCGGGATCGCGGCCGATCGAGGATTCCATGAAGACGAACGCCGGCACGTACCGCTGAATATGCTGGCACAGTTCCAATTTGGAGAGATTCGCGTCCGACAGCCCGACGTTGTACGGCCCGCCCTTCATCGACTCGAAGTGATCGATCCCGTGGAGGAACGCGCGCGCCACGTCACGGACGTGGAGGAAATTGCGCTTGAAGTGGCTTTCGAAGAGCACGACAAAGCGATCAAAACACGCGCGATACGTGAAGTCGTTGACGAGCAGGTCGAGCCGCATGCGCGGAGACATGCCGAACACCGTTGCGAAACGGAAGCTCAGTGCGGCCGGATGCCGGTCGAGCAGCACACGCTCGACCTCGACCTTGTCGCGGCCGTACAGCGAAATCGGTCTGATCGGCGTCTCTTCCGTACAGAACTTGCCCGGCTCGCCGACGCCGTAGCCGCTGTTGGTGACGGGAAGCAGGACACGCTGATCGCGGCTGAGGTGGTCGAGCATGTCGACGATCGCCTGGAGATTGGTCGACGTCGCGGCCAGCGGATCGCGATCGCAGAGCGGGGCCCCGACGAGGGCCGCCAGCGGAATCACGATGTCGGCGTTCTTGAGCAGCGGACGCATCGTGTCCATCGACCGCACGTCGCCCCGCACGAGCGAGAACGCCTGGTGATAACAGACGGCCGAAAGGCTGTCCTGCCCGAACATGAAATTGTCAACGACAGTGACGCCAAAACCGCGCTCGAGGAGCGCCGGAACAAGCGTCGAGCCGAGGTAACCGGCGCCGCCGGTGACGAGTACGCGAATCATGAGGGGGTGCTCCTGGCGTGGGTGACGGCGCGCGAGCTGGCCTGCGCCGCCCGGTCGAGCACCTGGTGCAGTTCGGTGAGCTCCTTCGTCAGATCGCGGGGATGGTTGCCGACAAAGAACCCGTGATCGTGCGCCGTGTTGGCGTGGACGATCTCTCCGGCCGTGTCGTAGTCGAAGAACTTCGCCGCTTCGTGTCGCAGAAAACTTCCGCCCGTGATCATGCGAAATTCAATGTCTGCCCTGCGCAGGGCGTCCATGACACGCCCGCGGTCGATGCCGAGGCGGGGATTGAGGATGATCGTGAAACTGAACCAGGAGCTGGCTCCATTCTCGCGCTGCAGGATGAACCGCTCGTCGCCGCCGAATAGCTTGACGAAGTGCGCGGCGTTGGCACGTCGGATCTCCAGCATGCGGTCGAGCTTCTTCAGCTGCTCCAAGCCGACCGCGCCGCAGATCTCGAGAGGGCGAACGTTGTATCCCGGCATGATGAAGCGATACGCCTCGAAGAATGGGTCGCTGTGAGGCGGCGGGCCGAGCGGCGAGTCTGCTGGCAGATCGCGCGCCCACCCGTGATTGCGAATGACGTGTGCGAGATGCGCGATCTCCGTGTCGTTGGTGACCAGCACGCCGCCTTCCATCGTGGAGATGTGATGAGAATAGAACGTGCTGAAGGTGCCGAGGTCCCCGAACGTGCCGCACGGCTTGCCGTTGAGTGTCGCGCCGAGCGATTCGCAGTTGTCCTCAAAAAAATGGAGGCCGTGCGCGTCGCAGAATGCCCGCATGAGGTCGAGTGCAGCCGGGTTTCCCAGAATGCTGACGCCCACGAGCATCCGCGTGCGCGGCGTGAGCGCCGAGGCGAGCTGTGAGACGTCCATGTTGAGCGTGTCGAGCTCGACGTCCACGAAGCGCAGCTTCAGGCCGTACTGCTGAAGGGGATGGAAGGTCGTGGCCCACGAAATCGCCGGCACGATGACCTCGTCGCCTCGCTCGAGCGGATGCTTGCGGGTATGGAAGAGCGCAGCGACTCCGACCAGGTTGGCCGAGGATCCGGAGTTCACCATGACCGCGTGTTTCACGCCGAGGCGTGCGGCAAACGCCTCCTCGAACTGGCGGACGTGCTCGCCCATCGTCAGACGACCCTCGCGGATCACCCGCTCGATCGCGCCGACTTCCTCGGTCCCCCAACTCGTGCTTGCGAGGTCATAGGGCATTGAGCAATGAATCCTCATGGCAGGCCGAGACAACGTACACCGCAGAGGCCGCAGAGACCCGCAGAGACTCGTCCAATCCTGTCTCTGCGAATTCCGCGTGCTCCGCGTCGAACGTGCGTGACCGGTACTCAATCACGGGATACCGTCCACTAAAGCTGCACCAGCTCGCGCGCGGCGGCGGCGATGCGTGCGGCGTCTGGATAGTAGAACTGTTCGAGCGTATAGCCAGCCGGAGTCGGGATGTCGGGAAGGCCGACGCGGCGTACCGGCGCCTTGAGGTCGGCGAAGCCCTTCTCGGCGACCAGGCAGCCGATTTCGGCGCAGAGTCCGCCTTTCATCCATGCCGTGTCCACCGCAACAATTCGGCCGGTCTTATGCAGCGACTCGAGAATAATCGCTTCATCAAGCGGCTTGACTGTCCGCAAGTCGATGACTTCCGCATCGATGCCTTCAGTCGCAAGGCGATTTGCCGCCTGTTCCCCCAGCTCGATGGCGTGCGAGACGCCGACGATGGTGACCGCGTGTCCCCGACGACGGTAGACGCCCTTGCCAATGGGCACGCGATATAAACCGTCCGGCACGATGCCATCCTTCTTCATCAACCAACGATGCTCGAAGACGCACACCGGATTGTTGTCGACGATGGCTGAGAGAAGGAGGCCCTTGGCATCGTAGGGAGTGCTCGGCATGACGATCTTCAGTCCCGGCACGCCGAGCAGCATGCCGTGGATGGCCTGCGAATGCTGAGCGCCGGACCCCCAGCCGCGGCCGATGGCGGCCCACACGACCAGCGGCACGGTGGTCTCGCCGTTGTCCATGAAATGGTACTTGGCGGCGTGGGTGACGAGCTGGTTGAAGGCCAGCAGAACGAAGTCGGGACGGTTGTGCATGTAGACCGGTCGCAGACCGTTCATCGCGGCGCCGGTCGAAACGCCCATCATCCCCTCTTCCGACAGTGGCGTGTCGAACACTCGCTGCCGCCCGAACTGCTGCTGCAGCCCTCTGGTGGTTCCGAACATCGCCGACGGGTCGTCAACTCCCTGGCCAAGGACGAAGACCCGGGGGTCGTGTTCAAGCGCGAGAGCGAGCGCCTCGTTGACGGCGTTGACGTACGTCATGACGCGCCCGTCGCTTGGATTGGGCGTGTCGTACACGAGCGAATTGACGAGTGCTTCATCCCAAGGCATGTGCGTCAGTCCGCGTAGACGTGCCGATAGAGGTCGCCTTCGGTCGGGTTCGGACTCGCCAGCGCGAATGCGAACGCGTCGACGATGTCAGCGGCGATGCGCTCCTCCATGACCGTCACGGCGCGCCCGTCCAGGAGCCCGGTGTCCGTCAGAAACTGTGCGAACAGCCCGATGGGGTCGACGCGCTCCCAGGCTTCGCGCTCCGCCTCGTCGCGATAGCCGGTGTGACTGTCGTCGCCAGCGCCTCCATGGGCGCGGAAACGGTACACCGGCGCTTCGATGAACGTCGGGCCGCCGCCGGCACGCGCCCGGGCGGACGCGGTTCTCACCTCGGCGTGAACGGCGAGCACGTTGACGCCGTCGACGCGCACGGCAGGAATCTCATAGCCCGACGCCCACGTGCGGATGTCGCGTGCCGGCTGCCGTGCCCACAGAGGGGACTGCACGGAGTAGAAATTGTTCTCGCAGAAAAAGATGACGGGCAGCTTCTTCAACGCGGCGAAATTGAGGCTTTCCGACGTGACGCCTTCCTCAGTGGTGGCATCGCCGAGAAACGCCACGACCACACGGTCCTCCGCCTTCATCTGCGCCGCGAGCGCCGCCCCGGTGGCGATGGGGACCGCGCCGCCGACAATGGCCGACGTGCCGGCCATGCCGACCCGCTTGTCGATGAGGTGCATCGAGCCACCGCGAGACCCTGCACATCCGTTGATCCGGCAGTGCATCTCACACAGCATGGCCCTCAGGTCGCCGCCCTTCGCCTGGTAGTTACCATGCGTCCGGTGGCTCGAGTAGAGCAGATCCGTGTCGCGGAGCGCCGCGCAACAGCCGACCGACGTGGCTTCCTGACCGATCACGAGATGAATGGGGGTTTTCATCTCATCCTGCCGATATCGGCGTTCGATTTCTTCCTCGATCCGACGGATGCGCAGCATGGAGCGATACAGATCGATGAGCTGCTCTCTCGGATGCGACGCCGCGAGGCGTTCGAATCCCTGGACGCCCTCCCCCGCATACGCGTACCGAATCGTCACGATCTCACCAGCGGCACCTACAGGCCATTCGGTTGGTAGAGCACAATACGGCAGCCCGACATCTCGAATCGAAACGGAACCGCGACCAGCTCGTGCAGCGCCGTCCGGACGCGTTCGCGGTCCTCGGGCCTGACAAAGAGCAGCATGAAGCCACCGCCGCCCGCGCCGAGCAGTTTTCCTCCGACAGCGCCAGCCTGCATGGCCGTATCGTACAAGTGATCGATTGCCGCGTTCGAGACGCGACTCGATAACCTCCGCTTCCGCTTCCAGGATTCTCCGAGGAGGCGTCCGAAGTCGAGCAGGTCGGCGTTCGGCGACGAGAGGATCGAGATCGACTCATCCACCATCTGCTGGATCGCGTGCAGTTCCTCCTGCCTGTCGTGCAGGTTGGTGATGACCGTCTGCGCCACCTCGGACGACAAACGGGAGATGCCGGTAAAGAGCAGCAGCAGGTGATCCTGCAGTGCACCCAGTCGTTCCCGAGGCAGGACCATCGGCCGGATCTCGTACGTGCCGTCGCGTCGAAAGGCGATGTGATTGAAGCCGCCGAAAGCCGCGGAGATTTGATCCTGTAACCCGACCGGCTCCCGGAGCTGCGACTGTTCAATATCGATTGCCTCGCTCGCGAGGAAATCCTTGCTGGTGTGCCGGCCGTCCAGCGCGTGCATCGCGGCGAGGAGGCCAACCGTGAACGCCGAACTCGATCCGAGTCCCGACCGCGCCGGCAGGTCGCCATCGTGGTGAATCTCGAGGCCTCTGGTCGTCTTCAAGCGCTCGAGCACGGCGCGAACGGCCGGGTGGCTGATCTCGCGAACGTCCTGGACATTCTCGACAATGGAGTAGACGACGCGAAATCTGTGGGCGAAGAACGGCGGCAGCTCGCGGACGCTGATGTAGCAGTACTTGTCGATCGTCGTGGCCAGCACGGCGCCGCCATGTTCACGATACCAGTCTGAGTAGTCAGTGCCTCCGCCGAAGAACGACACCCGGAAGGGTGTGCGGCTGATGATCATGTGTGGCGCGCGTTACGGCAAGCGAGGGGCAAGAATACCATGCGGTCAATCGGGAATTTCATACAGCCGAAAGTTGCGATCCTGCGCGACGACGGGCAGCTTCAGCGACCAGGTGGCATACGTAAGGACGTGTCGCGCCTGGTAGACGTATCGAATGGCGCGCCACTTTTCAGGGGTAAACCGCTCCCAGGCGTCCTGGTTGTAGCGGTTGGGGATGATGCCCGTGTGTCGCGCCTCCTCCGGCGGATTGAAAAAGTCGATGTCGTAGACATCGCGAAGGATCCGCTCGAACTCCGGGCCCGATTCGATCGCGTACGGAAGACCGTCGAGCGCCCCGCCGTTCAGAAGAACGGGCCGTCGAGTCCGCAGCTGAATCAGATTGAGGTTGCCGCCGGTGATGAGCAGGCCGCGCTCTCGAGACGCCTCATGGAAGACCGGGTTGGTGTCGTAATTGTCGAAGAGCGGTGCTCGACGCGCCGCCGTCCGCCAGCCGGCGATGGCGAGCACCGTGAAGACGACGGCGAGCGCTGTACGGGCACTGAAGGCCATGAAACGGAGCGCCCTCGGCGGCGCATCCCTCGTCGAGCGCGCACTCCAGGCCATCACTGTCAATGTGACGAGAGCGAGCGACACCAGTTCGAGAACGTTCCAGAAATCAAACCAGGCGGTCCACGAAGGGGCACCGCGCGTGCCGGTGCCTTGTTGCAGCCAGCCCCAGAGCAGGCTTCGATCGCTGAGCAGGAGCGAAACCGTGAGCCACAGCGCCAGCACGGGGCTCCACGGTCGGCGGCGGTACGCGCCAACAATTCCGAGCAGGAGAGCGACGAACATCATCGCGTTGACGTTCGCCAGGCGCCCGGGCATGAGAATCAGGAGCGTTGCCGGCAGTTTTTCTGGAGCAACCCACGACACCATCACGAGCACGAGACTGGCCACGGCGGCCACGACAACGACACGGAGGAGGAAGGCCGCGGACCGCGGCAGATCGGAGCCGAAAGCGACGAGCCACAACAGACCGAGGGCCAGCGCGCCGCGGTTGAGGCTCATGCCGCTGACCGACAGGGCAACCGGCTGCCGGTGCGCGTCCCACAACGCCACGAAGGCGGAGAGATATCGCGCGGACACCGCCGGGTCGACCGGCGGCGCCGGAAACGCGGACGTGAGGTGAACGGCCAAGCTGACGCCGGTCAACAGGCACCCGGCGACGAAATACCCCAGTCCGTGTGCGGAAGCTTCCCGCATGCGACCGAAATCCCAGACGAACGCCACCGCGACGATCACGAGCAGCCACGTCCCCAGGGAGGGATGGACTGCAGGTGCGATGCCCAGCAGGAATCCTCCGCTGCGGTAGCATCCGGCTCCTATGAGGCTCACGACGAGAACGAAGAGCGAGAGGCCGAGAATGCCGTACGTGTGCACCGAGCCCATCAGAGCGATCGGATACACCACGCCGAAGTCGGTGGCCCGGGCCACTGCCAGGACGAGCGGCGAGCCAATGGCAAGGAGAACATCTTCGCTCAACGCGAACACGCACATCGACAACGCCTGGAAGCTGACCATCCCCAGTGCGCCGCTGAGCACAAGTGACAACCGGATCTCAGACGCGCCAAGCTGCAGCAAGACTGCGAGCACCTGGTGGAGCACGGTCCAGAGCTTCGTGTGATAGAGGAAAAACGGCGTCGCTGCCGGGTAGCGGACGACGCCGGCCAGGACCTGGGCGGTTTCAACCGCGGTCTGCCATTCGGGGAACGCGACCATCCCGGCGCGGAATCCGAGAATGCCGCTGACGGCCAGGACGAGCAGCGCGCGATACCGCATGGGGTGGTCAAGAGAATAGCAGCGATTCACGCGGAACCCTTCGTGAGGTCCGGCCATCACTCCAGTACGCGCACGTGCCTGAGGTTGTGATGCCCGGCCGTAGAATGGCGTTCGTCTAGAAGTCATCTCACAAATACAATCCGCCACGAAGACGCGAAAACACGAAACCAATACCTCGAGGTTTTTCGTGATTTCGTGCCCCATGTCCGGTTTGTGAGATGCGTTCAAACTTGCGAGCGGTACGAGGACGTGAGGATGTCAGGTTTGCCGGAAATGAGACACTCGGGGGGCTCGGCGTTTGAAGCGTGGGTGGCTGCGCTCGAGGCACGGCATCTCGCCAACCTGACGTTTCCCGAAGTATCGCGGGCGCTGAGGGCGCTTTCGGCGACGTATGTGGAGCGGCGTCGACGGATTGAGACAGGCGTTGCGCTCGCAGGCACCGGCAAGCGGGCCGCGTTCGCGCTCTTCTACGGTCCCCTTCATTTCCTCCTGGTCCGCGAAATCGTCAGAGCCCTTCCGGGCGCGACCGCTCGGAGAGGCTCGACCGGCTCGACACACGCGATCGGCACGCTTGTCGACCTTGGCTGCGGGACCGGCGCGGCTGGCGCGGCGTGGGCGAGTCTTCACGCTCCAACGCTGCATGTCGTCGGCATCGACCGGCATCCGTGGGCGGTCAAGGAGGCCGCGGCCACCTATCGTGCATTTGGTCTCTCTGCGCGGACCCTGATGGGGGACGTGGCACGCGCCGATCTTCCGTCCAGGCGCACCGCCATTCTTGCGGCGTTCGTCCTGAATGAACTCCCGGACGCGGCGCGCGAGCGTCTGCTCGCACGGTTGGTTGAACGCGGTGAGAAGGGGGACCCGATCCTGATCGTCGAGCCGCTCGCACGCTCCGTTGCCCCGTGGTGGAGGGCGTGGCAGTCGACCATCGAGATGTCTGGCGGCAGGGCCGACGAATGGCGTGTGCGGCCTGGCCTCCCCGAGATCACGATGAAACTCGATCGCGCGGCGGGACTGAATCACCGGGAACTCACTGGGCGATCGCTGTGGATCCCCGGTACCTAGCGGCGTGCTATCGTTCATCGCGTGCCGGGCGACCTTCGCGCCGCAGCGACAGTTCTCGTTCTGCGTGATGGTGGGCGCGGCCCGGATGTGTTCATGGTTCGGCGCCACGATCGGGCCGTGTTCATGCCGGGCGCCCACGTGTTCCCCGGCGGTGTTGTTGACATCGGCGACAGCGACGCGTCCTATTCGCTCTGCTGCGACGGCATCGATCGCGCCGCGGCGCAGCTGCCAGATCTCCCGCTTGCGGACGCCTTGGCGCTTCACGTTGCCGCCGTCCGCGAACTCTTTGAAGAAGCCGGCGTGCTACTGGCGCGGGATTCGTCTGGCCGCTTCGCCCGGCTCGATGACGACCGGTTTGGGCAGTATCGCCACGACCTCCACTCAGGCGTGCGGATGTTACGGGACGTGCTCGAACGCGAACATCTGCGTCTCGCTGCCGACGCGCTGGTCGTGTGCGCGCACTGGGTGACGCCACCACTCGGCACCCGGCGGTTCGATACCCGTTTCTTTGTCGCGCGTCTGCCGGCCAATCAGCACCCGACCGACGACGATCGCGAAACGTCGGACGGCCAGTGGACCGACGCCCACGGCGCCATCGGAGCGGCGAAGCGGGGCGAGATCGTTCTGGCCCCGCCGACGTGGGTGATGCTGCGCGAGCTCGAACCGTTTCAATCGGTCGACGAGGTACTGACCTGGGCGCGAGGCCTGAAGGTTCGGCGTCGCGAGCCGGCGCTCGTGCAGCACGAGGGCTCCAAAGTGCTCGTCATGAGCGGCGATCCGTCACAGCCCCGGCCCGGCCAGGGAGGGGCGCCAGCCGAGATGCGGTTCGTCTGGACGAGCGACCAATGGCGGCCTCAGAAGACGGAATGATGGAGTGACGGGCGACGGGGGAGAAGGGATGATGGGGACGCGGAGTGATGTCATGAAAGGGGGTGGCGCGCGAAGGCCGGCGTGCCCAGACGAGTGTGCTCAAGTTGTTGACACACACGCGAAGGCTGGTCAGACTAATCGCCCGACTGCGCTTGCGATGCACGCGAGACGGAGGCAGCGAGAGAACGGTTTAATCTGAGGGGCGAGAGCCCGGGACGAGGCGCACTATGAAGGACGACGATTTCGATGACGATGCAATTGAGCTCGCGGGCGATGAAATAACCGGCGAGTCTGACCTCGGGGATTTGGATCCGGGAATGGATACGGATCTCGATCTCGAAGCGGAAATTATCGAGGTCGTGGTGGCACGTCCGATCGGGGCAGCGCGTGCCGCGGCACCTGCCAAGCCGGCCGCCCTCCCCAAGCCCAGGGCCTCGAACGCCAAAAAAGCGGCGCAGCCGAAAGCAAAGAAGGCCGCGCCGAAGAGCGCTGCCAAGAAGGCGCCGAAGAAGAAAAAGAAGAGCGCGCCCGCAAAGAAGCGCGTTGTCGCCAAGAAAAAGAAACGCGTCGGCGCCAAGAAGAAGAGTGCCGCCCGCAAAGCCGCGGGCAAGGGCTCGCGCAAGGCGGCGAAGAAACGCCGCCGGTAGCTCGCCGTTCCTCAATGGGGCATCTCGGGCAGGTTGCCAAAGACCCGGCAACCTGCCGCCTATCAGTTTCGATACTCTCGTCCCAGGTTCCTGACTGATCCTTCAGGAAATCTTCAGTTGTTCCGCGATCGATTCCGCTGAGAGATAGCGAGGACTACGGTGCTCGGTCCGATCGACGCGAAATGACGCCCAACAGAGAGCCCCGCTCAACGAGTCCCTTTCAGGAATTCTTCCGAACGGAAGCGGCCGGAGGGGCGTCGCTCGTCGTCTGCGCATTCGCGGCGCTTCTCATGGCGAATTCCAGGTGGGCCGACGCCTACGACATGCTCTGGACGACTCCGATCACGATTGGTGTGGGCAGCCGTGCGCTGTCGCTCACCGCTCACGACTGGATCAACCATGGGCTGATGACGGTCTTCTTTCTCCTCGTTGGGTTGGAAGTCAAGCGCGAGGCGCTCGCCGGCGAACTGTCCTCGTCGCGCCAGGCGGCCCTTCCGATTGCCGCGGCCATTGGTGGCATGGTGGTGCCGGCCTCCATCTACTTTCTGACCAATGGCGGAGGGCTCGCGTCGCGAGGGTGGGCGATTCCCATGGCCACAGACATCGCCTTTGCCCTCGGCGTACTCGCGATCGTCGCGCCCCGAGCGCCAGGCGGGCTCAAGATCTTTCTGGCCGCTCTCGCCATCGTCGATGATATGGGAGCGGTTCTGGTGATCGCGTTCTTCTATACGAGCGAGATCGCGTGGGATGCGATGGGGAACGCAGGACTCATCCTCGCGTTGCTCGCTGCCCTGAACGTTCTTCGCATACGGCGACTGGCGCCCTATCTTGCTCTTGGCCTCGGACTCTGGTTCTTCCTGCACCAGTCCGGCGTGCATGCCACGATTGCCGGCGTGTTGCTTGCGTGTGCGATTCCGACGAGAACGCGGATCAACGCGGCGGAGTTCTCGGCCGATGCGCACGGTTTGCTTCGCCAGTTCGATGACACTGAGACCGGAGATCTTCTCGTATTGACCAGCAAGGGACAGCAGGAAGCGATCATCGGACTCGAGCGCGCGAGCGAATTCGTGACGGCTCCGCTCCTTCGTCTGGAACATGCGCTTCACGGGTTTTCGGCCTTTGTCGTCATGCCGCTCTTCGCGTTCTCGAACGCCGGCGTGCACTTCACCCGGCCGTTCGGCGGGGGCGTGGCGCTCGCCGTAATCCTTGGACTGGCGGTTGGGAAGCCGCTCGGGATTACCGGCGCCGCGCTGGCTGCGGTCCGGCTGCAACTGGCCGCGCTTCCAGCAGGCGTCAGCTGGACCGCGCTGCACGGATGCGCCTGGCTGGGCGGGATCGGATTCACGATGTCACTGTTTATCGCGACGCTGGCCTTCGAAGGCACGAACCTGCTGACGTCCGCCAAGGTTGGGGTTCTGAGTGCCTCGACCGTCGCGGGTGTCGTCGGAGCAATCGTGGTTCGTCGAGGGACGCGTTCAACGGGCATCGTGTCGCACGTGCATCGATAAACGGCGTTCAGCCTCGTTCTTCAAGTGTCCGAGCTCCCTCCGATGTCATCCGGGAAGGCATAGGGAATGTCAGGCGACGTCCGCAGCATAGAGAGAGAGGATTGCCACAACACCGCGTATTCGGCGCCAGGCCGGTCGGTTGGGGACGTATACTTGAACACGTCCCGCTTTCCTGAGCCCTGCGGCCAACCCAGCCTCCGGCCCTCCAAAGCACATCCCCGGAGGGCTCGTGAAAGACTTCAACTCCCGCATCGGTCCTGGTGTCGCATCCGCGTTGCCTGCCCCGCAAGGCGGACCAGCGTCGTGCCCGACTTGCCGATCGGCATCGATTATCACGACCGCTAAGAGCCCGGATGCCGATAGCTATTGGCGCTGCACGACCTGCGGGGAGGTGTGGAACGATTCGCGGCGGAGGACACCGCAGTACGCGCCTCGGGGTTGGCGTTGATTCGTCCCCGGATCGGTCGTGAACTGCGGGAACTGATTCCGGCGCTGGACAGCCGAGTTCACCACGTGGAACCCGCGGGCGAGCCTCGATTGCCCGAGATGCGCTGCCCCTGAAGGTGAAGGCGTTGAAACGGATCATAGACTGCTCTCCGGTTCTCTGCATTAGAAGACGTCGCTCCGCCAATACAAGACCTCCTCGCGCGAGAGGCGCAGCTGCTGTTCCGTGGCTCCGAGGAACCGCCCCAACATGATGGGTGTCGAAGGCTTCGCCGATACGATCGTGATCTGGGGAGGCACGAAGCCAGGCGGCAGCCAACCCCGGATGACGGGCCGCCGTTCCGCCGGCTCGCGCGCGATGAGTGCTTGAAGGACGGCGCCGACACGTGCGCCAGAGGAGTCACGGTCGCCGCATTCTTCAATCGTCCACGTGCGGTCGACGATACTGATGACAAGATAGGCGGCGGCCGTGATTCCTTCCTCAGCAATGACGAATTCGAGCTGACGAACGCCGGCAGATCCCAACCCCGCCAGCAAGCGCTTTTTCGTAATCGCGTACTTCACGAGGTCGACATCTCGATCGAGATGGAATCTGAATTGCGCGGCGCGGGCCTGGCCCATAGCGGCAATCGCCGCCAGATCTCGGTCCTCCCCACCACGTACCAGCATCATCGGGGCGCCGTACCGCGGCGATTCCGCCACCTTCAGCTCGACATCCACCGTAGGGACGACCTCGAAGCCGTCAGGCACATACGACGCCCGGTCCGTTGTGACAAAGAGGAGCGCAACTTCCGCTCCGTTCCGCCTCGCCTCGTCGATCAACTGGTCGACCAGCACCCGCGCATGACTAATGTCGTGGCGCGCAGCGTCGATGCACACCGCGCCAATTCCGCAGATGCTCACATGCTGCTGATCGAGGGTCCCGGTGAGGTCGTATCGCTGCGCGCTGGCCAGCACGTCGGCCCCCTCCAGCAGTGCAAATTGACGCTGATGACCTTGTGGCCAGGCCGCCTTTCTCTGGGCCGCGTCAAGTCTGGTGAAGGCCTCGCGACTCAGGCCTTGGTGCAACGCGGGGTACGTCGCATCGTGGATGCGTTCGAGCAGAGGGCCTCCAGCCAGCACAACGGTGGGCACCCACACATTATCGTGTCAGTCGTGCAGCCGCCGTGGCACACGACCCCCGAGTTCTTCTTCATCGCGCTCACGCGTGGTTACGCAGCATTAGTTCGACGGGATGCGGCCGCAGATATGTCTGGGACGCCGCGATTGACTTGCGCTGGCACCCGCGCATTCCATCGAACACGCGGCATCCGAATCGCTTTGGAGATGCCATGATTCAACATCCGCTACCGACAGGCCGACGACCGCGGGAATCGATGGGACCGGAGAAAGGCGCTCGTGATCGACAGAATCAGAGCATTCGATCCGGATCTGCTTGGCATCCAGGAGTGTATGGACGACTCGCAGGCGGCGTATTTGAAGCGACATCTGAAAGAATGGGAGTTCTATGGCGTCCGAACCGAAGACGCCGAGTGGCCTCTCGAGATGGCGCCCATCCTGTTCAAGCGGCACGCGTTCGATCAGGTCGATAGGGGATGTTTCTGGCTGAGCGCGAGGCCCGGAGTCCCAGGGACCAAGAGTTGGGGCGGCGCGATGGCGCGCACCGCCGCATGGGCAACGCTGAGGCCCCGCGCGGACGGCCGCTCGCTCGTGGCGGCACGACGCTGCGCAGCCAGTACGGCGCCAGCGCCCTAACCGGGTTCGTCCAACTGCGCATTTATATGTGAGGCGCTGCTTCTGTTCGAACGCGCGGCTCCGTGTACTGACGCGGGTCGGGCGCGACGTTTCAGAAAGGTCCGTGCATCTGTGCCAGACGCCGCCGTGCTTCCCGAGGAGATTGAAATCCCGTCAGGGCTGGAGGGTTTGTCCTCGCTCGAGGCGCGACGCCGACTGGCACAGGTGGGACCGAATCGGTGGGTGAAGCGTGACCGTCTGGCGCGGGTCCGAGAGGTTGTCGCGCTCCTGCTCGATCCGATGGCCGTCATGCTGGTCGTCGCCGCTGTCATCTACTTCCTGCTGGGCGAAACGCGGGACGCCGTGGTCCTCGCGCTCGCGCTGATTCCCGTGCTGGGCGTGGATGTCGTGCTCGAGGCGCGTTCCCGAGCCGCCCTCGACAAGCTGGCACGCGCGGCGGCCCCCTTTGCCGACGTGGTCCGGGACCGGCATGTGGTAGCCGTGCCGATGGAGGAGGTCGTCCCGGGCGACCTGCTGGTGCTGCGTGAGGGGCATGTGATCGCCGCCGACGGCGTGGCTCAATGGGTCGCGAACGTCGCGGTCGACGAATCGTCGCTGACCGGTGAATCCGAGCCACAGTCGAAGCGCGAGTGGCCATCCGACCCCCGCCAGGCGCCACCCGACGCCCGGTTCTACGCCGGTTCGCAGGTCGCCTCCGGCCATGGGTTCGGGCGCGTCACCACGACCGGTGCGGCGACGCAGTACGGCGGCATTGCGGCGCTCGTGGCGCAGACGCCGCCCTCCGCCAGTCCCCTGCAGGAGCAGGCGGCCGTCCTGGTCCGGCGCCTCGGCATCGTGGCCGCTATCCTTGCCGTGGGGCTCTTCGCGTTGAGTCTCGGTCGCGGCGAGCGGTGGACCAGCGCACTGCTTGGCGCTGTCAGCCTGGCGATGGCCGCGATCCCCGAGGAGTTCCCGATCGTGCTCACCCTGTTTCTGTCGGTGGGCGCCTGGCGGCTGGCCTCGCACGGCATGCTCGTCCGCCGCCTCTCGAGCGTGGAGACGCTCGGGTCGACGACGGTGATCTGCACGGACAAGACGGGAACACTGACGCGCGGTGAGTTCCAGATGACCCAGCATCTGGTGCTGGAGTCAGACCTGTCGGAGCGCGATTTTCTCGAGGTCGCGGTGCTGGCGTGCGAACGCCATCCGACCGACGCGATGGAACGGGCGATCGGCGTGTACGCGGCCGCTCGCGGGATCGCAGCACCCGATGTCGACGCGAGCTGGGAGCTTGTTCGAGACTACGACTTCGATCCGGTCGGTAAACACATGTCGCATGTGTGGCACGCGCTGGAGAGGAACGAGAGCTACATGGTGGCGGCGAAGGGGGCCGTCGAAGGGATCCTCGCGCACAGTGAAGCGGACGCGCGCGCGCGACGCGCGGTGCTCGAGGCGAACGACCAACTCGCGGCACAGGGGCTGCGCGTGCTTGCGCTCGCGGGGAGACGCATGGACCGGCTCGGGGCGGGCCGAGACCACGACGAGCGGGATCTCACCGTATATGGCCTGCTGGGCTTTCAGGATCCACTCCGACCGGAGGTGCCGGGGGCCGTCGCGGAGTGTCAGCACGCCGGCATTCGCATCACGATGATCACTGGCGACCACGCGTTGACGGCGCATGCGGTGGCCGAGGCCGCCGGTATTTTCCACGATGACGATCTGGTCGTCACCGGAGACGAGTTGGCCGCGCTCGGCGAAGTCGAACGCGCAACGCGGATCCGGCGCGCCGCCATCTTTGCGCGGATCAGCCCGGAACAGAAGTTCTTCATTGTCGACGGGCTGAAGAGGGCCGGCGCGATCGTTGCGATGACTGGCGACGGCGTCAACGACGCGCCCGCGTTGCGTCGGGCCGACATTGGTATCGCCATGGGCCAGGGGGGCACCGACGTGGCCCGAGCCACGGCAGATCTCGTGCTGCTCGACGACAACTTCGCGTCCATCGTCGCCACCGTGCGCGAAGGCCGCCACATCCACCAGAACATCCAGCGGGCGTTCCTGTATCTGGTGGCTTTTCACGTGCCCGTCGTGGTCCTGGCGGCGCTGG
>ORMF012152623.1_pt1 | contig 24153 bp, 18 predicted proteins | sample 1779871 | NCBI WGS metagenome assembly ORMF01 (sample SAMEA104232316, study PRJEB22302) | groundwater metagenome | biome: forest; feature: aquifer; material: groundwater | place: USA | collected 2011-08-07 | depth 5.4 m | reverse complement strand
GCTGGTTCGGCGGCTGGGGGGGTTGTCGGCGCGGCGGGGGGTCTAGGGGGGGGGGAGGGGGGTGGGGTCGTTCGAGCCGTATTTGGGGCGGCTGGAGAATCTCGGAGACGAGTTTCTGGAGGAGGCGGCGGGAGCGGTTCCTCCCGAGTGGTACGATGGCGACACCGACGGGCTGGCGCAGTTGTTGAACGAACTGGCCGAGCGGCGCGGCCGGGTTGCCGAGATGATCCTCCAATGCCGGTTCTCGGCGCCCCAGTCGTTTCCGAAATGGAGGTGGGATGCCTGAGATGAAACAGTGCGAATACGTGTTGGTGGAGTATGCTCCTTCACCGCTGCGCGAGACGCGCGTGGCGATCGGACTGGTCCTCTTCGACGGCGCGGGACGGCTCGTGCGGCAGGGCTTCGCGCGCGATTGGCGGCAGGTGCGGTGCCTCGATCCAGGAGCGGATTTTTCCTTGCTGGAAGGGTTGGCGGGGCACTTTGAGAAGCTGGCGAAATTGGGGAGTGGGGAGTGGGGAGTAGGGAGTGGGGAACTGGCGGGCGGTGGTTCGGGAGGGTTCTACGAACAGTTGCGGCGGATGCACGAGGATGGGTCGGGAGGATTGCAGATTTCGGCGGCGCGCGGAGTGCTGACGGGCGATCCGGAGCGGGAGTTTGACTTGCTCTTCCAAGAGCACGTCGAGCCGGCGCGGCGTGTGCGCGAAAGTCGTCCGGCGCGCGAAGGGAGCCGGCCGTGGATTCATGCGCAGCTCTCCGAGGCGCTGCGGCGGTTTTCTTTATGGGATGCGCTCTCGAAGGATGTGCCCGTCTCTGAGTACACGGCGCCGGGCGATGGATTCCGAATCGATTTTTCTTACCGCCCCAACGGCGTCACGAAATATCTGCACGCCATCTCGCTCGAACGCGATTGGAATCAGGCGAAGCTCCTAAGCTATTCGTTTTGGAGGATACGGGAGAAGGTTCAGGCGGAAATGACGGCGATCGTCGGCGACGTCCCTTCCGATACCGCCGTCGCTGCGAGTTGCCGCGAGATTCTGGCGGGAGCGGGGATTGCGGTGCAGGGTCTGACCGGAATTGATGCGTATCTGGAGGGAGTGGGAAGGGAGTTGCGAAGGTAGGTACGGGCCTCCAGGCCCGTACTGGGACGGGCAGATATTCCTGTCCCCGCTTGCGCTACCCATCCCCGAGCGGGTAATCACGGTGAGCGCTTTTCTCGCCGTGGGTACCCGCCGTTCAACGGCGTTGCCTCGGGGGTACTTTTCGCGTATTCTGGGAGCCATGGAAGTTCATTTCACCCCTGACGTCCAAGCGAAGCTGGAGCAGATGGCGCGGGACACCGGACGCCGCAGCGATGAGCTGTTGGAAGATGCCGTGGTCGGCCTTTTTGACGAGCTGGCTTATACGCGGGAAATGCTCGACCGGCGCTACGACGATTTGGAAAGCGGCCGCGTGCAACCGATTGACGGCGAGGAAGCCTATCGACGCTTGATGGAGAAGACCGAAGCGCAGCGCCGACACCGGGGAGTATGACCGGGTACGCGCTTCATCCGGAAGCGTACAACGACCTCGACGAGATTCGCGAATACATTGCAGAGGATAACCCGGACGCCGCCGACCGGGTGATAACGGAAATCTTCGACGGCATCCGCGCCCTAGTCCCGTTCCCCGATCAGGGCTACCACCGCCCCAATCTCACCTCGCGCCCGCTTCGGTTCAAACTGGTGCGTGAATATGTGATCGCGTACGCCCCCGAGAAAAAGCCATTGTGGGTGGTGGCGGTGTTCCACGGACGGCGCAGCCCCCGCGTAATAGCCGCGATCCTACGAGGCCGAGAGTAAGTGGGCACGTTCCGGGGTTTTTGATGCTCTGAGAATTCACAAACCCACGGCACAAAGATCGTGCCCACTGGAGGAGTTGTCATGACGGTGCGATCCTTCGGGCGGAAGAATGACACGTATACCATCGTTGCAGTCCTTCTTCTTCTCTTGAACGCGACGTTCCTGCGTGCGCAGGGAACGATGACCACCGTAGCGGGCAACGGACAGTTTCAGTTTACTGGTAATGGAGGCCCGGCTACGAGCGCGCCCCTGGGGGCGATTGCGGGCGTTGCGACGGATCCATCGGGGAACGTATTTGCGGTCGATGGTAACAACCACTTGGTTGTGAAGATCTCGGGCACGGGGGTGCTGACAATTGTTGCCGGCAACGGCACAGTGGGGCACAGCGGCGATGGAGGCCCAGCCACAAGTGCGTCTTTCATTGGACCCGTGGCGGTCGCAGCCGATGGCAACGGCAATGTTTTCGTTCTTGACGGCGGCTTCGCGCCGGAAATACCGGCGGGCGTATGTGTCGTCCGGAAAGTTGGCGGCGATGGAACCATCTCGACATTCGCGGGCTCGGCCGGATGTGGATTCGGCGGCGATGGAGGCCCGGCCACGCAGGCATTCATAAACCGCCCCCAGGGAATTTCGGTCGATTCCATAGGAAATCTATATATCGCCGATACCGGCAACAACCGAATTCGAAAGGTGACGCCGCAAGGTATCATCTCTACGGTTGCGGGTAACGGCCAGTGCTGCTACACAGGCGACGGCGTCCAGGCAACCAGTACGGCCATTAACGACCCATATGGGGTTGCGGTGGACCAGAACGGCGTCCTCTATATCGCCGATACATTCAACGACCGAGTGCGCCGAGTGGGGACCGATGGACTCATTACCACGATAGCTGGCGGCAACGGACGCGGCTACTCCGGCGACGGCGGACCGGCAACCGCGTCCATGCTGAATTGGCCTGCGGGAGTTGCTCTCGACGGTGGCGGCAATATCTACATCGCCGATATGTTCAACCACCGCGCTCGCAAGATCACTCCCGACGGCATCATTCGGACCATAGCAGGTACCGGGACAACGAACTTTACCGGCGACCAGGGGCCCAGTTCACTTGCCACGCTCAATACACCAACCGGTATCGCGGTCGACATTGCGGGAAATATATACATCGCGGATTCTCAGAATTTCCGAGTGCGCAGAATCGATGCTTCGGGAACCATTACTACGTATGCCGGCAACGGCGACTACGGCTTCGGGGGTGATGGCGGCCAGGCGCGCGCAGCCGTTTTGAACCATCCGTTCAGCGTGCTCGCCGATGTATCCGGCAACGTATATATCTCCGACACAGGCAACAACCGCGTCCGCGAGATCGCCCCCAATGGCGTGATCACCACCGTTGCGGGCGGCTCTGCCGGAGGTTTTGACGGCGACGGCGGGCCAGCGACAAGGGCGTTATTGAAGAGTCCGGCGGGCCTCGCTCTGGATGGTGATGGCAATCTCTATATCGCCGATAGCGGCAATGCCCGCGTCCGAAAGATCGATCGCAACGGAACGATTAGCACCTTTGCCGGCAACGGCGCCTCGCCCGCAAACGGCATTGGGGACGGAGGACCGGCGCGCGACGCGAGTTTCAATTACGTCGGCGATGTTGCCTTCGACGCGGCCGGAAATCTCTACATAGCCGACGCCCTCGCAGGGCGCATCCGCAAAGTTTCGCAGGGCGGCACCATTACGACTATCGCCACGGGGCTCTTATTCCCAACGGGTGTTGCGGTGGATGCCGCGGGCAATGTCTATGCCTCGGTGGGAGCCTTGCAAGTGTCCACGCGTGGCGGAGGCGTGGTGCGTATCTCTCCCGGAGGCGCCACCACTTTCCTGACAGGCAATTTTCTCCGCCCTGGCAAGATCGCGATTGACGCGCGAGGAAACCTTTATGTACCCGAAAGCACTACGATCCCGGGACCGACCGTCAGCCAGGTGATCCAAGTCCCTCCCGGCGGAGCGCAGAGCATTTTCGCTGGTTCAGGCGAGGTGGGATTCTTCGGAGATGAAGGTCCGGCCCCGTTGGCGCAGTTAAGCTCGCCCACAGGTGTTGCGCTCGATTCCGCGGGTAACCTCTATATCGCCGATAACGGCAACAATCGCATCCGAAAAGTCTCCGTGAACCCTAGGTTCGTTGAACCGCAAGGCACGGTGTTTCTGTCCACTACGCCCGGTGCGGACTGCCCTGGGTTTTATATTGCGGAGGTAAACCTGCGGCCCGGATTTACTGGCGGCTTCTGGGGCCTGGAAATCCTGCTGACGGCCGGAGACCGTCTGCTGCAGGGCGGGATCAACCTTGGCGGGGAGTTTGCGGCGAATGGCGGGAATCCCGGCTTTGCGGCGTTCAATATCACTAATCCCGCCGATGAGCCGCAGAACGTCAACATCAACCTGAATGCGCAGGTGCTGGCTACGGGGGGCTTCGACGCCGCGAACTTCGGGATGTCGGTGCAGATCTTCCAGCAAGTGGGCACGGCACGGACGGCCGTTGGAGCGCCGATTGTGGGGCTGCCGCCGTTCAGCGTCCTGCGGACGCTCGGGCCGGGGTTCTATGTCGTTGGCATTCAGAGCCTCGCCGGGTCGCCTGCGGGGACGTATCAGTTGTCGCTGACGACCAGCTTTACGAACCGCATCGGCGGGGGGTTCAAGGGAGGCGTCGATCTCGGCGGAATGCTTATTCCGGATGATTCCGGAAATACGGCGCCCGGCTTTGGAGCATTTTGTATTTCCCAGGCGCAGAACGTGAGCCTGAGATCACTAGCTGCCCCTTCGTACCCCGGCGCGGGCGCGGGAGGGTTGACGCTGAGAGTGCTGGACCAGAATCGCGGGGTGGTTTGGGACGCCGATACCAGCCCCTCCGCACCCTAACGGGCGACCGCGAGGAGGCGGGGACGGATCGCATCACATGCTCCCGCTCCATTACTGTCGCGGCTCGGATTACGATCCGGGCACAAGGCCGTCAATATAGGAAATCATTTTGGGATCGGTCCAATTGGCGGCGCCGATCACTTTTTGCATCAAGTGTCCGTCGCGGCTGATGATGAAGCTCTCCGGCAGCTTATAGGTCCCGTAGGATTCGCTGACCGTGCGCGAGGGGTTCCGCAGCGTCAGGAACGAAATCTTGTTTTTGGCCAGGAAGCTCTTGTATGCGTCGGGATCTTCGTCCACGCTGACTCCCACCACTTCGACGCCCTTCCCGGCGTAGCGCTCCGCAAAGTTGTTCAGCGACGGCATTTCGTCGATGCAGGGAGGGCACCAGGTGGCCCAAAAGTTTAGCACCACGATTTTCCCGCGATAATCGGCCAGGTTTAACGGTTTGCCATCGTCCTTGTGGAGCGTGAAGGCCGGAGCCAGCTCGCCCAGCTTCGGAACGCGGATCCCGTGAGGCTGCGAAAAGAAAATCACAAACAGGGCTACAAACCCCAGCAGGGTTAATTTCGCGGCGAGTTCGCTTCGTTCCGTCATAGCAGCTTATAATTATAACAGCGGACTGGGTCTGGGGGTGCGAAGGATTTCCGTCACCCATAGAATCGCAGTGGTTTGCGGAGAATGCGCTCGCGGAGTTCCGGGTATGCCAGCCTTCCGATGCCGGCTTCAGCGGGCAACTCACGGGACTGGGAGGAACCATGAAGGATTCAGGCAAGGGAGCGACTGCTCCAAGGAAGAAGGAGCAGCCGGACGAACCCTTGCAAGCCGCGATTCGTCAGATGCTGATCGAGCTGGGCGAAGACCACAAACGCGAAGGCCTCCTCGAAACCCCCGAGCGGCTGGCCCGCTCGCTCCGTTTCCTCACCAGCGGCTACCAGATGCGTATCGAAGACATCGTGAAGAACGCGCTCTACTCCGTCATCTACGATGAGATGGTGATCGTGAAGGACATCGAAGTGTTTAGCATGTGCGAGCACCACTTGCTGCCGTTTTTCGGCAAATGCCACGTCGCCTACCTTCCCAACAAACGGGTGATCGGGCTGAGCAAGATCCCGCGCATCGTCGATATGTTTGCCCGCCGGTTCCAGATTCAGGAGCGCTTGACCCACCAGATTGCCAAAACCATTGAGGAAAGCATCCGTCCGCAGGGCGTGGGAGTGGTGATGGAAGCCCGGCACCTCTGCATGATGATGCGCGGTGTCGAAAAGCAGCACTCCCAGGCCATCACCAGCACCATGCTCGGCGCCTTCCGCACGCAGCAGCAGACGCGCGAGGAGTTCTTGTCCTTGGTGCTGGGAACGCCCCGGGCATAGGCGGTTCCGATAGATAATAGATTGAGAATTTTGGTAGTGGGTCAGTTTGAAAAGTTTATCCATTAAGGCCGGGATTTCCTTCTTTGAATCCCTAGGGCTGTTTGTCGAAAACAATAATATTGTCTACCTCCTGGCCCTTAGCATCTAGTACTTTCTGGGTTCGCATCATTGTCTTCCCATCGGAAGAAAGACTCCACTGGCTGGTTCTACTCACCAAAGGCCCTTTTTTTGAGATGACTTGCAGCGTGTGTTCATCAATTCTCGTGATGAGGATGGTGTCGTAATGCGCGTCTCCCACCATGGGGTAAGGCTTTCCGTCGAGTTTGGCGCTCCACTCCGTGTGAATCGTGACATCTCCTTCATATGTTGTTTCACGACTGCTTTTCAATTCGTCCCCCACTTGACTGAGGATGGTCGTTTGCGAACTTCGAGGACTATCGCCAAATTTGGATTTGGAAGGATTCAACTTCCAGGTTCCGACAAACGGACTTTCTTGAGCGCAAGCCGCCGATACGAAGAAAATCGCCGCCAACATTATTTGCGCTATTTGTTTTGACATTTCCTTCCTCCAGAATTTTAGAGTTGTTGCTTTCCCAGGGCCATTAGGCAGGCATCGCAGAAAAAACCACGGTGAGCGTAACGCTCACCGTGGTTCGTATGCCGACTTTTTAAATCCCAAACCGGCTCGCATGGGTTGATTTATGTCGCCCTGACGAACCGGGATTGTGCGAGAGCTTAGCGGCGCAGATCAACCTGAGTTCTCGCTAGCTCGTTACCGTTCTGATCCCGCAGCACGAACACATAGAAATGTCCATCTGAAATCCAGGGAGCCCCCTGAGTTCCCGAACCCGAAGGACTTGAAGCAAAGAGCGCTTCCGGCTTATTGTCCTCCGAGGTGAATATTCGGGCATTAGGGGCTTGCGATTGCCAAATCACGGTATTGCCCTGAACCGTCAGAGACCCTTGATAGTTCCCGCCCTGTTGTCCGTACCCTCGTCCGAATCGGTCGTTTTGTTGGTCATATGGTTGATCATACGGCTGGTTATACGCTTGTGAGCGTCCTCCGTATTGTTGGTTGTACGATTGTTCGTAGCGTCTATCGTCCTGGTCTCGGCGGCCAGATCCGCTTCCCAGAATACCTCCGAGAAATAGCTCGAGGCCACCGATTCTAAGGGACTGGACGTCGTGGAATCCGCGGTTATAGCCCGCCAAATAAGCGCGCCTGTCACCTTCATCACGGCTCCATTGCTCGGGTCGAGGGTTGAATCCCCGGCCGTGTTCGCTATCCCACCGTCCCGTGTTTAGGCCCTTTTGATAGAGATTTCTCTCAGTCCATCGGTCGTTTTCCGCCATCACTCGGTCGTAACCGCGGTCGTAGCCGATTTCAAAAGCGCGCATGAAGCGCTCTTCTCGCCAACTTTGAGGGCGCGGCCTCGGTCTCGCGTTATGCCGGGCATCCCATTCACCCTGCCACATACCTGCCTGAAAGGCCTCGCGAGCCGGGTTACGGGGTTGTTGGAATCCGCCTTGATCCCTGTAGCCCTGGAAATAATCTCTCTGTGCAGGCGCCGACATGGAAACGCCCATGATCGCTGCAATGGTGAATACTAAAACTCGTAGTCGCTTCATAAAACCTCCTTTTTATGGCCAACATCACCCTTCTACCGACGGATCAATCTCGTGGAGCGATCCACATAACCGACCTTAGCAGCAACTCTGATCCGCCCGTTGGTCCACAATCCTCCTCGCTCTACACATTCCTATCAGCTATTGCGATACCATATTCCAGGAAGTGGTTGCCTATATACATTAGACTATTATTATCAGCGAGTTGCGCAGTTATCGCCTTTGCCGGGATGACGGCATGGAAGAGGGCGAGCCGGGTGATACAGGGAAGTTTTCCCTTAATCGGACGTTTTCATGTACCATTGTTGGGGAAAAGAGATTTCACTTGGTGGAAGTCCGGTGGGGATCTTACAATATCCCGGCGGATAGGCGATCCATAAGACGCCGTTCGTTTTTGCCGATCATTTTTCTTCAACGACCGGACATTCGGAAACCGATCCACTACATAAGTTTCGTCCCCGAAGTTTACATATCCCCCGGCCTGTGATATGGTTGTAGGGATCACAAATCGAAAGGAAAACGTACTGGATGGGCCTCGTTAGCGCGCAGAAGCTGCCAATCATTGAAAACTACCGGCTGCATCGCAAGGACACCGGGTCTCCCGAAGTGCAAGTGGCGATCCTGAGCGAGCGCATCGGGCAACTGACGGAGCATTTTAAGTTGCACAAGAAAGATCATGCTTCGCGCCGCGGCCTGCTGATGATGGTGAACACGCGCCGACGGTTGCTCGATTATCTGAAGGACCGTCAACCGGAGCGGTACAAAGAGGTCATCCAGAGGCTGGGACTCCGTCGCTGATCGGGCGGCGCGCCCCGCGGAATGTGACCGGCGGGCGCGAGGCAGGTGAACGACGGCCTGCAAAGAGTTCCGCCCACAGGCGGATATGGTGCGAGTGGCGCTCCGTAGCGGATGGATAGTTACAACCCATCAAATTTTAGTTTGGAATTGACACACCGAGCGACCGCAGAGGGAGCCGATCTCCTGTGGCCGCTTTTTTTATTTCCCGGATCGTGTTGGCAAGCGCTTCAGCGCCCAATCGAGATACCGCAGTGGAAATGCTGAGCGGAAGAGGAACTTCTGGGAGGTTCTCGCAACGCGTCAGGCGTTTTTGTCACGGGTCGGAACCAAGAGTGATTGAAACGCGGTACGAGACCGCAGTTCTCACGCAGCGCGTCCGGTACAAATTGGAGGAAAAATGGTTTATCAGGAAAGTATTGAATTAGGAAAACACACATTGACGCTCGAAACCGGGCGGCTTGCAAAACAGGCCGATGGCTCGGTCTATTTGCGCTACGGGGATTCGGCGGTGCTGGTCACTGCCTGCGCACTGCGCGAACCCAAGGTGAACGCGAGCTTCTTCCCGCTCACTGTCGATTACAGGGAATACACCTACGCCGCGGGCAGAATTCCCGGCGGCTTCTTTAAGAGGGAAGGACGGCCCACGGAAAAAGAGATTCTCACCAGCCGCCTCATCGACCGTCCCATTCGTCCGCTCTTCCCGGAGGGATTCCGCTCCGAAACCCAGGTCATCGCCATGGTAATCTCGGCGGACACCGAGAACGATCCCGACGTGATCGGCATCATCGGCGCATCCGCCGCCCTGTACCTCTCCGATATCCCGTTCTACACGCCCATCGGAGCCGTGCGCGTGGGCCTGGTCGACGGACAGTTGGTCATCAATCCCACCTACGATGAAAAGCGCAAAAGCCTGCTCAACATCGTGGTCACTGGCACCGAAGATGGCATCGTCATGGTGGAGGCCGGCGCGCAGGAAGTGTCGGAAGATGTCGTCAACGACGCCATCCAGTTCGGGCACGCCGCCATCAAGAAAATTGTGGCCACCATCAAGGGCCTGTACACCAAGATGAATATTCAGAAGCGGAAGGTGGTGCCGCCCGTCGTCAATCAGACGCTGCTGCAAGAGGTGGATTCGAAGTGGCGGGCGCGTCTGGCCGCGGCCCTCGACACCTCGGGCCAGTCCAAGCTCTCGAGCGAACGCGCCGTCGCGGAACTCGAAAAAGAGCTCATCGCATCGTATCCCGCCGAGGAAGCCGAAACGGTGAAGGCGGCTTGCGGAATCTATGAGCTGCTCCAGGAGCGCATCTTTCGCGAGGACCTGCTGAAGCACCACCGCCGGCCCGACCATCGCGCCTTCGACCAGATCCGCAAGGTGACCTGCGAGGTGGGCTTCCTGCCGCGCACGCATGGCTCGGCTCTCTTCACGCGCGGCGAGACGCAGGCGCTGGTGACCGCTACGCTGGGCACCTCCGAAGACGTTCAGCGCATGGAAATCCTGGAAGGCGACGCCGAAAAGCGGTTTATGCTGCACTATAACTTCCCGCCCTTCAGCGTCGGCGAAGTCGGGTTCCTGCGCGGCCCGGGACGCAGAGAGATCGGGCACGGCGCGCTGGCCGAGCGATCTCTGATAAATATGATCCCCGACGAGGAGGATTTTCCCTATACCATCCGCGTCGTCTCCGACATCCTGGAATCGAACGGATCGAGCTCCATGGCTACGGTCTGCGGCGCCTCCCTCTCGCTGATGGACGCCGGGGTTCCCATCAAATCGCCGGTCGCCGGCATCGCCATGGGCCTGGTCATGGAGGGCAGTGATTACGCCATCCTGACCGATATCGCCGGAGCCGAGGATCATTTCGGCGATATGGATTTCAAGGTGACCGGCACCGCGAAGGGCATCACCGCTTTGCAGATGGATATCAAAGTGGGCGGGATCACCGCCAAGATCATGTCGGAAGCGCTGGAGCAGGCCCGCAAGGCGCGCCTGTTTATTCTCGAGCGGATGCTCGAATCCATTGGCGAGCCGCGCACCGCGATTTCTCCGTACGCACCGCGGATCTATTCCCTGAAAATTCCGACCGATAAGATTCGCGACGTCATCGGACCAGGCGGGAAGATGATCCGCTCCATCGTCGAGCGCACGGGCGCCAAGATCGACGTCGAAGACGACGGCCGAATCAGCGTCGCTACCAGCGACGAAGCATCCGCCAAGAAGGCCATTCAGATGATCAATGAGCTGACAGCAGTCGCCGAGATGCACAAGACCTACCTCGGGAAGGTCGTCCGGCTGGTCGATTTCGGGGCCTTCGTCGAGATATTTCCCGGCACCGACGGCCTGCTCCACATCAGCGAAATCGCCGAGCATCGCATTAAGAATGTTCGCGATGAGCTGAAAGAAGGCGATCAGGTGCTGGTGAAGGTGATCGCGATAGAAGGCAACAAGGTCAAGCTCAGCCGCCGAGCCGTTCTCCGCGAGCAGCGCGACAAGATCAGCCCGGCTCCGCCACTGACGTAGCTCGGTCGAAGCATCAGAAAGCGAACAAAAAGCCGGAGGCAACTCCGGCTTTTTTATTCTTCCTTTCACGAAAAAACCAAACCGAGCCGCGACCGGGAGGGAGCGGTTTCTTCATTGACAGCACGCCGCGAACAACCTAAAGTAAACATTGATCAACGTTAATCAATGTTACTTAGGAGGCCCCCTTTGAGAAAGAACGCCGCCAGGACAGTCCACCGCATCCCCATCACGAAAGCGCGAATTAACTTGGGTCAGGTCGTCCGCCGGGTCCACGTCAACAAGGAATATTTTATTTTGGAAAAAGACGGCATTCCCGTCGCAGGGATCATGGACGCGGACGAACTGGAAGACTACCTGGAGGTGCGCGACCCGAGGGTGCAACGCTTCATCCAAAAAAGCAATGAGGACATTCGGGCCGGCCGAACCCGCTCTGTGGAAGAGCTGTTAGCGGAACTCCGGGCTGGATTTCCTCGTACGGCCTACACAAATCGGCGTCAGAGAAGATGAATTCGGCATTTTGGGTAATCACCACGAGCCATTTTGATCGGGCTTTCCGCAAGCTGGCCCGCCGGCATGCGGAAATGCAGAAGATATATCCTCGAATTGTCCGCATTCTCGAAACCGATCCATGCAATCGGAGCCATTCCCACGACATCAAGAAGCTGGAAGACATTCCGGCGGGAGACGGTCAATACCGGATCAGATCTGGCCGCTTCCGTTTCCGGTACGACTTGGAAAAGCAAGTTGTGTACCTGAAATATTGCGGCCTGCGAAGAGAAGAAACTTACGATTGAACAACGATTCCCCTCAATGCGCCTTCATGCTGAGCACTTCATAGAACGCCAGGGCCTTCGATTTCCCACGGATTTTTGCTTCCGGCATGTGGCGGCATTCGAATTCGTCCTTGACGGCTTCGTAGGTCGTCCCGGTAATCAGGATAGTGGTGCCGAACTCTTTGTTGAGGCTCTCGACGCGGGACGTGGTATTCACGCCGTCTCCGACGACGGTGTATTCCAGCCGCTTGCGCGATCCGATGTTTCCCACGATGACGTCGTCGGTGTGGATGCCGATTCCGATGCCGATGGGCGGCTTGCCCTGCATGTTCCGGTCGCCGTTGATTTTGGCGACCAGCGCCTTCATGCGCAGGGCTGCCCGCACGGCGCGCCGGGGGTGGTCGGGCATCTCCTCCATCGAGCCGAATACCGCCATCATGCCGTCGCCGATAAACTTATCGAGCACTCCCCCCTGCTCGAATACCGCCTCCACCATCTCGGAAAAGTAGTCGTTGAGAAACGAGACCACCTGCGACGGCGCCATCTGCTCGGACATTTCGGTAAAGTTGCGGATATCGGAAAACAGGATGGTGCACCGCCGGCTCTCGCCGCCGAGGTTGATATCTCCCTTCAGAATCTTGTCCGAGACCTGCGTGGCGACGTACCGGCCAAACACCTCCTTGACCCGATCGCGCTCCTCGAGGCCATGCGCCATTTCGTTCATGGCCTTGCCGAGCTGGCCGATTTCGTCCGGCCCCACGGCAGCGACCCGCGCGGAAAGCTCGCCTTGCTGCACCTTGCGCACAAACTGTCCCAACTCTCCGAGCGGCTTCTTAATCGACAAGGAGATCCGGTGTGCAGTCAAAACGCACACCACCGTCAGCACGATCGCCCCCAGGAAGAATCGCAGCTCCAAGGCGCGGATGGGAGCCATCGCCTTGGCGTTGTCGATTTCGGTCAGTAAAACCCATGGCTTGGGATTGATGGTGGCGGGAGAATCGATGGGTCGGTAGACCATGAGTCGCAGTTGTCCTTTTTTATTCTGCGCGGCGATCCACCCGGTTTCTCCCGCCCGCCCGTGCTGAACGGCCGGGTAGGACGAAAGGTCGTCGTTGATCCGCTTGCGGTCGGGATGCGCCAGGATCTTTCCCGTATTTTCCACGATCACGGCGTAGCCATCGCCATCGAACCGGGTCGTGTTGATGAGCTTCGACAGCGCCTCCTGCAATTCGTAGTGCGCGGTCAGCACACCGATCACGGCTTTCTTCGTATCGTAAATAGGAACTGCGATGTAGAAGATGTATTTGTGGAAGGCCGGCGATTCATAGGCGTCCGAGATGAAATTCTTGCCTTGGCGAGCCCAGGCGACTGCGACGATGCTGACGGGGTCGGTGACGTTCCCCTGAGTGACCGCTTCAATGAGTTTGCCGGCGCTGTCATAGGCGTTGGTCGCTTCAATCAGATTGCCGGCGTTGTCAAAGGCGCTGATCTGAAGAAACCGGCTACTGAGCTGCGCCATATGGGTGAGCGTCGTGTCCAGTTGTCCTCGCTTGTCGCGGGATAGCTTCTCCGACACTTCCTCCGCGTAAGCGCTCAGTTGGGTCGTCGTCGATTGAATCTCCTCCGCGAGGTTCGCCTCCACAATCTCACCGACATTCCCCAGCTCCGTGACGATCTCGTTAAACAGAATCTGCTTGCTGATCTCGGCCCCCCAAATCCCGAGCAGCGATGCGGTCAAAGCCCCCGAGCCGGCCATGGCAAGGATCAGTGTCACGAGAAAGCCATTCTCCAGCCGGGAGAACCACCGCGCGTGCACGGCATAGAAGAACACTCCCAGCAAGACGCAGCCCACCAATATAGCGATCGCCAGCGTTATGATCATTGCAGTCCTTTTCTCTCCGCCCTTTAAGCGCTATGCCAAACCCGCTCCACCCCCGCTAAAACGGTTCGAAGACAACCAATTGGATTGGGAGTGGATTTTACACCTACCGTCCCGGAAGGCCAAATCTCGAAATTGCCCCGACGTGAACCTCTTCGAATTTTCAGCCCTGATTTTTCAGCCCCGAATTGTCAGCCTTTGACCACCCCCATCGGAACCAAGCGCGCGGCTTTGCGGGCGAGGCTGGCCCGGCAGACAACCTCTACCACTTCGTCCACGTCCTTATATGCCTCCGGCAGCTCCTCCAGAATTCCGTCGCGGGTCTGGGATTTGACGTAGACGCCGCGCTCGGCCATCTCGCTCTTGGCTTGCGCGATGTCCCGGCCCTTCTTGGCTGCGGTGCGGCTCAGCAGGCGTCCGGCGCCGTGGCACACGCTGCCAAAAGTATCCTCCATCGCTTGCGGAGCGCCGACCAGCACCCAGGAGGCCGTTCCCATGCTGCCGGGAATGAACACGGGTTGTCCGATGTGGCGGTAGCGTCCGGGGATTTCGGGATGTCCCGGCGGAAACGCGCGCGTCGCTCCTTTGCGATGCACCAGCAAATCCCGCGCCTCGCCGTTCACCGTATGCGTTTCGCGCTTGGCCATGTTGTGCGCCACATCGTAAACCACCCGGAGCTTGGCCTCGGCTCCGAAAATCCGCTCGAAGGCCCCGCGCACAAAATGAGTGATCGCCTGACGGTTGGCCCATGCGAAGTTGGCAGCGGCGTTCATGGCCGCCAGATATTGCCGTCCCTCGGGCGACTGGATCGGCACGCAGGCAAGCTGCCGGTCCGGGAGCGTGATGTTGTACTTCCGCATGGCGGCGCCCATCTCGGCCAGGTAATCGGTGCAGACCTGGTGTCCCAAGCCCCGCGAGCCGGTGTGGATCAGGACCACGATCTGTCCCTCGGCCAGCCCCAGCGCCTCGCCCAGCTCCGGCTCGAAGACCTTCTGCACATATTGCACTTCGAGAAAGTGATTGCCGCTGCCAAGAGTCCCGGCCTGCGGGCGGCCGCGGTGCTTGGCGCGTTCGCTGACCTCGGCGGGATCGGCTCCGCGCATCCGGCCGTGCGCTTCGCAAAACTCAATGTCCGTCGGGCTTCCGAAGCCGTGCTCCACCATCCATCCAGCGCCGTTTTCCAGAACCGATTCCAGGTCCGCCGAGCTCAACCGCAGCGAGCTTTCCTTGCCCGTCCCGCAAGGAACGTCGCGGAAGATCTGGTCGACGAGGTCGCGGATGCGCGGCTGAACTTCCTCCCGCGAGAACGGAGTCCCCAGCAGCCGCACGCCGCAGTTGATATCGAAGCCCACGCCGCCCGGCGACACCACGCCCGTCTGGTAGTCCGTGGCCGCCACGCCGCCAATCGGGAAGCCGTAGCCCTGGTGAATGTCCGGCATGGCGAGCGAATCCCCGACAATGCCGGGAAGCGTCGCCACGTTTACGGCCTGCTCTAGGGAAAGGTCTTTGCGGATCGAGGCCAGGAGTTTCTCGCTCGCGTAGATCACCGCATTCGTGCGCATGTCGCTGCGCGATTCCTTGGGGATGAGGTAGCGGCATTCGTCCAGCTTGCGGATGCGCGAGGCGTCAAACATGCTCGGGTTCCCCCTGGTTTCGCTGTACCCATTCTACGACCCAATGGACTGAGATTGAAATTCCACGACCAGCATGGGGTGCATGACAGGAAAGCACCAGGAGAAACAGACCGATACCGAGCCGCGACCGAACGGACGCAGTTCTTCGCAAGCCCCGCCACTGTGTTGAAGACCGCTCCCTTTCGGTCGCGGCTCGGATTGAGGCGTACGGACTCTCAGAACAGAATCTTCAGCGCGAACTGGATCTGCCGCGACGTTCTGCCGCCGGTGCTGGTAATCCTCCCCGCGTTGGCCAGCGGGGCCTCCACATCACGCAGAGCCGAAAACGAAGCAGTGCTCGGCATATCGAAGTTAGCGTGGTTCAGAATATTGAAGATCTCCGCACGGAATTCCAGCTTGCCGCTTTCGCCGAGGAACCGGAGCGCGGTATCCTTCGCCACGGAAAAGTCCAGGTTAGCGACGCCCGGCCCGCGCAGCACATTGCGGCCCACATTTCCCACAAATCCCAGGGGATGGATCGCGAACGCGCACGGGTCGAAATACAATTGCGGTGTTCCCAACGGAGTCCCGGCCGGAACTCCGGCCGTTCCCACCTGGCAGCCGCGCGATTTGCCGGACGTAACGCCTTGCGTGGTGGCGCCCGGAGCCCAGTCCGGACGGTCCGTGCTGGTTCCGGCGTTCTGCCGCGAGCGGTCGCTCCCGAGCGTCGGACTGAAGGCGTATCCCGTTTGCGCGGAGATGATCCCGCTAATCCACCAGCCGTTCAGAATCGCACCCGTTGCTCCGCCGGAATTGACCAGCGCGGGCAAGCGGTAGATCGCATTGAAGCGCCAGGATTGCGTGATGTCGAACTCGGCAGGACCGTGGTCGAGCTTCCGGTGGACGGAATCGACGGGAGTCCCGCCGTTCTCGGCGCCGAGCTGCCCTTGCGTTTCATCCAGCAACTTGGACCAGGTGTAGGAACTTTGGAATTGCAGACCTTTGCTCAGCCGCTTCGAAGCTCCGAATTGCAGCGAGTGGTACCAGGAACTGCCGCCCCCGGTCTTGAACTCCATGGTAGTCCAATTGGGGTTGGTGCGCGGATCGGTTCCCGTCCAGCATCGCGGCTGCGTGAGCGAAAAGGCCGGAGGCGGGTTCTGCGCCACGCAAGTGTTGCCAACCGGGACTCCCTGCGGAACCGTGGGATTGCCTTCCTTTGTCTGGACGAGGTTGATCCCGCGCGATCCGGCGTAGGCCAGCGTCACGCCCGTGGCAAAAGGCAACTGCCGCTCCACGGTCAGATTGTATTGGAGCAGATGCGGCTGCTGGAGGAGGTAATCCACCGTTCGCAGCGCTTTGCCGGCCGCTCCCGGAGGAAAGGAAAACGGAATCGAAAAAGTCGCCGAGCGGAGCACTTCGCTGGAGCTGGAGAACGGCGGGGTTGCCGTCGTGCCGACCACCAGGCCCGAACCCATGTTGCCGATGTCATAGAGCAGTCCGAAGCCGCCCCGCACGGCCGTCTTCCCGTTTCCGTTCACATCCCACGCAAATCCAAAGCGCGGGCTGAAGTTCTTCAGCGAAGAGTTTTCAAACGGCGGGCCGAGCGTGGTGTTGGCATCGTGCTGCACGTCGCGCAGCGCAGCACCGTGTCCCGTCACTTCATTGGGTTGCGTGTTGAATTCATAGCGCAGCCCAAGATTGAGCATCAAATTGGATTTCACACGCCAGTCGTCCTGGACATAGAACCCCAGCGTGGTGTAATGAAAGTACCGGGCCAGGATGGAACCCGGCGTCAAGGAAGTGTAAGTGTTCAAGGGTCCGCCCGACAAAAACGACACCAGGCTGGGAAAGTTGATGGTTCCGTTAATGTTCGTCGACACCTGAATAAACTGCTGATAGTGGTTGCTGAGTGCGCCGAACTTCAGCGAGTGCGCCCCGCGGGTATAAAACAGGTCGTCGCTCCACGTGAAGACGTTCTGCTTGAAGTGCGTGGGATTGTTGTTTTGGGGCCCCATGCCGGTCAGGCCGGAAACAGTGATGGTGCCGATCTCCCGGCCCGGCACGAAGGAAAACTGCGGACCGCTGATTCCGGAAATGGAGTCGTTCCAAGTCTTCGTCCGGCTGTAGGAGAATCGGGCCGTGTTCAGCACGGCCGGCGAAAAAACATGGTTCTCCGATAGCGTCGCGTACTGCGAACGGCTGAGCCGGTCGTCGTTGAACTGCGGGTATTGCTGCGGCTTGACCTGCTCGGCGTCGTCAATCGTATACCGGGCGAAGAGCGAGTCCCCCACGGAAAAATTGTGGTCCGCGCGCGCCTGGGAATAGACTTCATTGGTCGGCTGGCTGACGGGGTAAGTGAACTGGTTGCCCGGCAGATTCGGGTTGGGGAACAGCGTGAGCAGCGGCTTGACGACTGCTGCAATCTGCGGCACTCCTCCCGCGCCTCCATCCACTTTGGCCGAGGCCGGGATCACATTCAATACGCGGGTAACGCCCAGCCGCTCTCGCACGCCTTCGTAGACCACATGGAAAAAGTCCTTGTCCTTTCGCACCGGGCCGCCCACCGAGCCGCCAAAATTGTTCTTCTTGAAGGGAGGCAGACGCCGCTGGCTCGCGACCGTCTTGTAGTCAAAGAAATTCCGTGCGTCCAGGTGGTCGTTCCGCAAGTACTCGAAGAGCGAACCGTGGAAGTTGTTGGTCCCTCCCTTGCTGACGATCACCATCTGGCTTCCCATTGTCATCCCGTATTCGGCGGTGAAGGAGTTCGTCACCACGCGGTACTCGCGAATCCCCTCGACCCCGAGCGTGGAGCCGCTCGCGGAGCCGGGTGTCGCGCCCATGACGCTCTGCATCACCGCGCCATCGAGCAGGTAATTGTTGGAACGCAGCGGCGCTCCGTTGCTGCTGAACCACGTCCCCACCGTCGAGGAGGCGCTGGTGCTCAGCCGGGTGTGCTGCACCACGCCGGTTTGGGCCATCGTCAAATCGATAAAGTTCCGGCCATTCAACGGAAGCTCGGCGATCTTCTGCTCATCCACCAGTCCGCCCAACGAGCCGCTGGTAGTGTTTACGATGGGGGCTTCGGCCGTCACCGCAACGGTCTGCTCGACGGCGCCGACTTGCAGCGCGATATTCACGACGGCTTCCTGCGAAATAGAGAGAGTCAGACCTTGGCGCACTTCCGTCTGGAAGCCGGGATTTTCCACCCGGAGTTCGTAATTGCCCACCGGCAAGGCGGGAATCCGGTACGAGCCATCCGCAGCGGACGACGCGGTTCTAGTCTGGCCCGTATCGACGTTGCGGGCGATCACTGTAGCCCCCGGCACGACGGCTCCGGAGGAATCTTTTACATTCCCCAGGATGGTGGCAGTGGGCAGTTGCGACACCGCCGGTTTGATCGTGCTCAACAGAAGCAGGAAAACAAAAACCGGAGAAAACAATTTCGAAACGGAACGACGCGACATCCCAGCCATGGCGCAACCTCCTATGTTGTCCGAAACGCGACTTGATGGTTTCTGAAATTAAAGCCCGGATTGCACTGGCTGTCAACCGATTTGTTTTCGTCGCTGGTCCGGCTCGATGCGGAGTAGAATGAGGGAACATTCGTCCGTGAAGGGGAGGCCGCGATGGAAAATCGGTTGAGCAAGGGTGTCGTAACAGTCGCTTTGCTGCTCGCACTGGGCTGGCTGCTGGCGGAAACTCCGTTGGCGCAGGGCCAGCAGAAAACCGTGACGGTCACCGGCCTGGTCGGCGACTCCATCTGCGGCAACGCACACATCAGCGGCACGGCCAAACAGTGCACCGTGAGGTGCGTCAAAAATATGAAAGCCGAATACGCGCTGATCGTTGGGCAGAGGGTCTATACACTTCAGGGTAAAATCGCGGAGCTAGAAAAGTTTGCTGGCGCCAGAGCGAAAGTAACCGGATATCTTCGAGGCGAGAGCATCATGGTGACCGCGGTTGTCTCCGGCGAAACCGCTCAAGCGCCGGACATGGACTGACACGCGTTCCCGCAGGCCCAAATCAGCGGCGGCCCAACGGCCTTCCGACTAGAAACGGTTGCACCACCTGTATGAAGGCGTTGTAAGGGCACGGTTTTAACCGTGCCGGAAGCGAGCGATGGAGCGAGCGGCTTCAGCCGCTGAGGGCCAAGGACGTACCTCAGGGGCTAAAGCCCGACTACTTGCCCTATGTTGTCGGCACGACTGAAGTCGTGCCCTTACGGGGCTCCGAAGAGGTTGTGCAATAGGTTCTAGCGGCCGCAGCGTGTCCTTCGCCATCAATCCTTGAAATCCACGAGCAAGAATGCGCGGTTCGAGGTTCCGCCCCATTGCGGCCGTTGCAGCGGCTCGGGGTTGGTCACCGTGACGGAAAACGTGCCGGGATGCGCGAGCCGCCCCGCGTCAATCGTCGCTTTCAACTCCGTTCCGCTCACCAGCGCCGCCGGAACCGGCTCGCCGTTGAAGTCGACTCTCGATCGCTTGGTAAATCCTACGCCTTTGATGGAGAGCGCGATCGCCGGGCTGCCTTCGGTGACGATCATCGGAAAGACGGCTTCAATTCCGGGGCTGAGTTGCCCGAAGGCCGTAGTCCGCATCGACTCGGTCTCTTTCTTCAATGCCGCTACCCAGGTCGCTCCCTCCACGGCCACGTTGGGCAATGGATTCACGAACGATGCATGGTAAGTCCGGTCGATAATTTTCCCGTCTTTTATCACCCGGTCGATCTTCATGAGGTTCCGGATGTCCTTGAGCGGGTCCTCGTTGACGATGACTAGATCGGCGAGCTTCCCCTTCTCGATGGTTCCCAGTTTATCCAGCAAGCGATAACCCTCGGCGGTGTTGTGAGTGGAGGCGACGATGGCCTGCATCGGGGTCAGCCCCACCTCCGTCACCAGCACGTCCAGCTCGTGATGCAGCCCGATGCCGGCGGTCGCCCAGCCGTTTCCGGAAGTGTCGGTTCCGGTCATAATTTTTCCACCGGCACGCACGAACTGGGCGACGAATTTCTGCATGTTGTGGAAACCCTTGATGCGCAGATCGCGCACCGCCGGTTCCACGTCGTCGAACTCGGTGTAGTTGTCGAGCCACTTCAAGCGCGTCCGCTCGGGGATATAGGCCAGCGACGGGAGGTGCAGCAGTTGGTAATCCTGCAGCTCATATTCGTCGCGCCGCTTCTCGATGCCGCGTCCCTGGCAGACGAAATCCGGCTCGAGATAGACGTGATGCTGCACCAGAAGCTGGATCAACTCCGCCGCCTTCGCATCGTCCATGTCGGCATAAATGCTGGGGTCGAGCGAGTGTTCTTCCATGTCGCCCCAGCCCTTCCATTTGGACGGGTCCTTCGCAATCGAGTACCCCACGCCGGCGGTGTGCTCGATGATGTCCACTCCCGCCAGGATCGCTTCTCGCGCATACACCGTCGGCCCCAACGGCTGGGCCATGGCGGGCAGGCCGGCTTTGTGAGCCTCTTCCGCCGCTGCCTGGTAGACCTCGGCGGGCGGCCCGCGATGGATCTTAATCATGTCGGCCCCGGCGTCAATGAAGCGCTTGGAAACTTCGCGTGCTTTTTCCGCCGTCATCACCACCTGCCGCGAGCTGAGCGGCCCGGCCGCGGCCGTCACTCCGCCCAGCGCCGCGATGCGTCCGCCGGCCATGCTTCCCACGGAAATAAACAACCGCGGCCCCGGAATCTTGCCGCGCGCAATGCCCTTCTTTTGGGCAATGCCCCACTCTTCCCCCCCTCCGATCTCAAAAACGGAGGTGACGCCGTGGTTGAGAAACAGCTCCGCCATATGCTCGTCGTTATAGTGCGTGTGCGCCTCCATCAATCCGGGAACGACGAACTTCCCATCCGCGTTTATGACTTGCGCGCCCGCCGGATAGGAGCCTTGGCCCTTCTTTGAAACCGCATCAATCCGGTTTCCCCGAATGATGATCGCCGAATCCGCCACCGGCGTTCCCCCGTTGCCGTCGATCAGCGTCGCTCCTTCGATCACAATGACCGAAGGCTGGCCGGTTTGCCCCCAAAGGAAGGAAGCAGCCGGACAGAGCGATACGAGGCTTATGGCAATTGTTTGGCATAGAAGTCGTTTCATAGTTCGCTGCTCCCATTCGGCAGGTTCGGAGAAATGCTGAATCGGCCAGCACTCCACGGTTCGGCAGCAAATATAACCGTCTTCGGGCGGCTACGCAAGCGGCCCGAAGTCAAACCTGCGGCGCGCGTAGTTTCGATGAATGCCAGTAACTGCTTGTTGGAATGCCGAAAATCGATCGCTCCAAACCAAGACAGCGTGTTGTATACTTTGGCTGATTGCAATGCCGAAAAGGAGACGTTCGTTCATGAAAAGCTACGTCCTTTCGCTGGCTGTGTTCCTGGCCACGACACCGCTCCTCGCTCACAACGTGACCTGGAATCCCAACCCCATGATTCTGGACCTTGCCGTCAGTAAACTGGGAACTTTGCATGTCACTCACTTGGAAGGCGAAAAATGCATTGTGAAGGTGGATCTGACGCCGACAGGCCCCTTGGCCGTCTTCTTTGCCAGTAATCCCCAGGACCTTGACGTAACCGCACTCATTTTACCGGCCACGGGCGACATGCACGTCGGGGATAGAGTATCGGCCACCATCAGCGGCTCCTGGCACGCTACGGGACAAACATCGGACGGCAAGACCGACCCGACCTGTGACGGCAGCGGCCCGATCTCGATTCCAGTCACCGTTACGAGGAGCAAGGAGGGGGAACCGGATCGACTAGAGTTCACTTTGACCCAACTGATTCTGATGGGGGGCGATCCTTCCGGCAGTGCGGCTCCCGTGGGAATTTTTAATATCCCTAAGTCGGCGCCGTTTCCGCTGTTTCCTTCCCGCAGCACGGATGGCCCCGCCGCAGCCGCTGGCGCCCTGAGCCTCTTGGTGGCGGAAAAGAACGACCAGTTAGAGATTGTCAATTTTAGCGGTCCCTGCGCGCCCGGCGCGGCCTGTCCGCCGAATCCGCCGCCCCAGACCGTCGCAGTCGGTTCGAACTCGATTCCCTTGCGTGCCTGCACCAATGACGTGAACGGCGACGGCCTTCCCGACCTGTGCACTTTTACCAAGTCCGGCCAGTTCTGCGAGTTTGTGGCCCAGCGCGACGGTTCCTATCGGAAAACCTGCACCACGCTCGGGGGAAGCGAAGTGTCCGACGCCGTTCCGTTCTCCTGCTCCGCCACCGGCGCCACGACCTGCGTGGTCGCCACGCAGCCGGCGCCCGACCCTCTCGACCCCTCTTGGCAGGTCCTCAGCTTCATTGCCTCGGCCACCGGCGCCCTCACGCCAAAGGCAACCCTCTCAACCTTTCCTAACACCGTAGGACGGGGGCCCCTCGCCGTCGCCGACCTCAACGGTGATGGAAAAGGCGATCTGGTAACGGCCAATACCGATCGCAACACTGTTTCCGTCCTGCTCGGCGACGGGACGGGCAGCTTTAGTGCGGCCACCAATTTCCCCGTCGGCACTAGCCCGGTGGCCCTGGTGGTGAGCGACGTCAACAGCGACGGCAAGCCGGACATCGTTGTCGCCAATAGCGGATCGAAAAACGTTTCCGTGCTCCTGGGCGATGGCACCGGCAAATTCGCCGCGCCGAAAAACTTCACGCTCCCGGGAATCCCGGCGGGGATGGCCATCGGGGACCTGAACCTGGATGGCAAGCCCGATATTGCGGTCGCCTATCCAGCCTTGAACTCGGTGGATGTGTTTTTTGGCGATGGCGCCGGCGGTTTCCAGCCGGCCTACACTTCTGGAATCGAGGGTACCCCTGTTTCGGTCGTCATCGCCGACTTCGACGGCGACACCAAGCCCGACCTGGCCGTCATCAACGCCAGCTTCCCCAGCACCGTCGGCACTCAAAATGTTTCGATCCGCTACAATTCGATGCTGTTCCCAATCTGCAAACTGACCGGCACGCCCGCCATCAATGCCGTCTTCAATGCTGCCTCGTACCAGGCGAACGTTTCTGGCAATGCGATCATCGGCATCACCGGATCCGGTTTCCAACCGGCCGGGCAAACCTACCTCGCCGGCAGCTCCGATCTCGTCAAGGGCGCCTTCCCGACCATACTTTCTTGCGTGGCCGTGGAGCTCGACGGAAATCGCGCCCCGATCATCTATACTTCGGGGGGGCAAATCAACGCTCAAGCCCCGGCCAGTCTCACGCCCGGCCCGGAAACGGTTCGAGTGATTCTGAATCCCGACAGCGCCAATGCCATCCCCAGCAATTTCTTTAGCGTGCCGGCGCAGGCAGTTTCGCCGGCGTTTTTCACGTTTGACGGGAAAAGCATTGCCGCGGTCGACGCCCTCTCCGGCACCATCGTCGCGGACCCCGCAGTCGTTCCGGGTGCTGCGCCAGCCAAGCCGGGCCAAATTCTCTCCTTGTACGGGACCGGTTTCGGCGCCACCAAGCCAGCCTATCTGGAGGGCCAGATTGCTTCCGGAGCGGCACCCCTGGCGGCGCCGTTGACGGTTTCCATCGGCGGCGTAACGCTTGCCGTCGGCGACGTTCTCTATGGCGGGCTTGCGCCGGGATTCATCAGCGGACTCTATCAGTTCAATGTGCGGCTGCCGGACGCCGTCCCCGACGGCAGCCAGCCCGTTGCGATTACCACAGGCGGACAGCAGACCCAGAGTGGAGCCACCCTCACGGTGAAGCGCTGAGAACGGCTCATTCGTGGTCTTCTAGACCATCTATAACGACGTCGGCGTTGTCAAGGCACACGTGTATTGTTTGAAGCCGGGAGCAGAGTCAAGGGCGGTCCGACGCTGTTTGTCGGACCGTTCATCTCGACCCTTGACGCT
>ORMF010711749.1_pt1 | contig 24168 bp, 18 predicted proteins | sample 1779871 | NCBI WGS metagenome assembly ORMF01 (sample SAMEA104232316, study PRJEB22302) | groundwater metagenome | biome: forest; feature: aquifer; material: groundwater | place: USA | collected 2011-08-07 | depth 5.4 m | reverse complement strand
TACGACCCGTACATCGGACGCGTGGCGCAGGCACCCCGCCTGAGCGTCCGGCAGAGACGGACCTGCTGTAGGACGCTCGCGCACTCGGCAGACATCGCGCGCGCAGCACCAAGCGCTCGCCTGAGCGCCTCCCTCTCCGCCGGGCGGAGAGGATCCCCGGGGCGGCGCCATCGCGCGCTCCCGAAGCCATCCTCGACCAGAGAGCCCTCGCCACTTCGTGGATACAAGGGCGCGGCCGACGGCCGGGGTGAGGTGCGCGTGCTGGCGCCCCGCCGACCCCCTACCGCCCCGCTTCGCGATCCCACCTGGCGAGCGCCGCCTGCGCGTCCGCGTACGGCCGCGGCACCGCGCTCGACCAGTCGCCGGGGATCAGCGCGAACACCGGCGACAACCGCCCGTAGCGCATCCGGTAGTACAGCACCGACACGATGTCGTTCTGGATGCTGCTCCCACGCGTCTTCAGCAGCTCCTTCAGCCGGTCGCGCACCGGCGAGGGCACCTGCCCGGCCGGGTACGAGTTGCCCAGCAGCACCGCCGACTCCAGCTCCTCCAGCTGCGCGCCGACGACCCACTGGTGGCGGGCGGCTTCCATATCGCCCTGCGCGGCGTACCAGCGCCCCAGCTCCGTCCGCGCCGGGCCGAAGTCCGGCTGCCGGTTCACCGCGTAGTCGAAGTGGCCAAACGCCCCCGGCAGATCGCCCTGCTGCATCAAAATGCGCCCCAGGTTCACACGGAGGTTCAGGTCGTTGGCCGCGCCGGTGAACGCCAGATACTGGCAACCCTTCGCCGCCTCGTCGAGGCCGGCCAGCGACGACTGCGCGTCGAATCGGTGACCCTCGATGAGGTACGCGCCAAACGTACACGGGTTGATGCCGATCACCGATGCCTTCAGGATCTCGTCCAGATGCGTCCGCCGAAACGCCGTACCCTGCCAGAACGTCGAGTTCGCCAACCCCGCGTCCATCGAGATCACCTGTCCGTAGGTGCTGATCGCATCGGCGTCGCGACGCAGATCTTCGTACACCTCGCCGGCCACCAGCACCGGCGCCACGTGATACGTCGACAGCCGGACGATCTGCGCCTGCGCCGCCGCATCCGCATCGCGCCCGAGCAATTCGTACACGCGCGCCAGATTCGCGCGTGCCAGATCGCTGCGGCTATCCAGCTCCACCGCCCGCTCCAGGTGTATGCGCGCGCGGTTCAACAGCGCGTCATCCTTCCGGCCCCCGGTGTCGTACGCCGTCGCCTGCGCCTGGCCGAGCATCAGCTGGTACACCGGCATGCTGGAGTCCCGGTTTACCGCCTCCTGTAGCCGCTCGATGGCGCCGGGCTCACCCGCGTTCCAGTGCTCCATCCCCTTCCAGTACTGCCGGTGCGCGCCATCGATCCGGTACCACGCCAGGAACGGCACCGCGATCAGCGCGAGCAACACGACACGCGCGCCAAGCCCCGCAAACCGCACCGTAGGGGCACGGCGCGCCGTGCCCTCGCCCGAAACGCCTGCCGCGTTCCGATTCGCCACTGCCATGCCGGCCACCGCGGCCCGGCTCGCCGCCGTCGCCTCCATGTAATTCCGCGCGATGATCGCTCCCACGAACGCCAACGCGATCCCCGGCGCCTTCCAGATGTTCCCCGCATCCACCATGTTGTGCGTGGAAAACCCGATCAGCGCGCCCGCACTCGCGATCGCCACCAGCCGCTGCTCCAGCGATCCGACGCGCCAGGTCCGCCACAGCATGATCGCCGCGACGGCGCCAAGCGCCGCGATCGCGAGGAGCCCGACCAGCCCCGCGTCGTCCGCCACCTGCAAGAAGCCGTTGTGCGCGTGCTGCGTGTGCACGACGAACTGCGCCGCATGCTTGCTGTACTGCGGGAACAGCAGCCCGAAGATGTTCGGCCCCGCGCCGGTGAGCGGATGATCGGTGAAGATATCGCGCCCGACATTCCACGCGTCCTGCCGCGCCGAAAGCGACGAGCGGAACAGCCAGCCCGGCCGCGTCGACGCGCTCGACAAATACGCCAGCGTGCCGAAGAACGCCAGCGCCAGCGCGCCGCCGACCGCCGCCAGCGCCGTCGGGCTGAATCCCGCGGGCACGAAGGTGTCCCAGGCCAGCGGCTTGCCTTCGCGCTCCCGCTCGAACGCTCGGCCGGTCACCCACGCGCCGGCGATCGTGAACGCCACGCCCGCCGCCACGCCCGCCCAGCCGCCGCGCGACAGCGTCAGGAAGATCGCCCAGCCGCCCACGAACAGCGCGCCGAAGCCAGCCACGCGCTCCCACCGCGATGCCGGCCGGTACGCGCTCAACGCGAAGAACGGCATGAACATCGTCAGCAGCATCGCCAGCACGTTCGGGTGGTCGCTCACGTCGTGGACGCGCGGTACCGTCGCCGGAAAGATGTTGCTCGCGCTCAGCCCGTCTACCTTGTTCGCCAGCCGCAGATAGTCGGCGTAGTCGTTCCCCACCACCCACAGCGTGTAGATGGAGAGCGCCGCGCCCAGGAGCACGAACGCCCGTCGCAGCTGTGCGGCGCTCAAGAACGGCAGGGCCGCCAGCGCGTAAAACGCAATGATCGCCGCGCCGACCTGCAGCGTCGGCTCCAGGCTCGCGCGCCAGCTCAACGACGTGTACGTCGCCAGCGCGTACGCCGCGATCACGCCCAGCACCGGCAGATCGAGCGGAGAGCCGCCCGGCAGCCGCCGTGCGATCGCCAGGTATGCGATGTAGATCAGCGCCACAACGGCCACGAAGACGTGCAGCGTCAGCGTGCGCGGGAACACGTGCAGCGTCAGCTGCGGCATGCCCGTGAAGAGGAAGTAGCCCGCCCACGATCCCGCGAGCGCCGTCGCAAGCAATCGCAACGCCGCCTCGAACCGGGACGAGCCGGGCGCCGCGGACGATGGTGCGGACGGGCCGCGCGCCGCGCCGATCGCTGCGTCTCCGGCTGACGGGCGGGGGCCTGCGGTCACGTACTCCTCCGGATCGGCGATGCCGGCGAAGTGTATCATGGGGATCGATGCCCGGACTCTGCACGATATTCCCGCGATCCCTGGCGCAGGCAACAGGATGCGTGGCGCGGGCTTTCAGCCCGCGTCCGGTCGTGCGCCTCGCGCCTTCCATCGTTCTGCTCACGATCACAGTTACGCTGTTCGCCGCGTGCGCGGAGTCACCGGGCGTCACGCGCACCCCCACGCCCGAAGTGGCCCCGGTGACCTTCGCCACGACGACGATCCGCATCGAGGCCTCGCCGGCCCCGCGCAGCATCGATGTCGAGGTCGCGACGACCGCCGCGCAGAGCGAACGCGGCCTCGGCTACCGCGACTCGCTGGGCACGGACGCCGGCATGATCTTCGACTTGCACACGACGACCCGGCCGACCTTCTGGATGAAGGGCATGCGCATCCCACTCGACATGGTCTGGATCGGCGAGGACAAACGCGTCGCCGGCGTCGCCGCCAATGTCGCGCCGCAGCCCGGCGTCGCCGACGACCAGCTGCGCCGCTACAGCTCCGACACCCCTGTACGCTATGTGCTCGAACTGAACGCCGGCGCCGCCGCCCGCCTGGGCCTCGCACCCGGCACCCAGCTCGCCTTCGCGTTGCCCTGACGGGATCGCTCCCGGCCAAGGTGTAAAGGTCCTCGTGTAGGGGCATTCCGTAGAATGCCCCCCTCCGCTCATCCGCCGTCGCCGAGGCTCTGCAGACGCAACCCCACGCACTCCGCCGCCCTGCGGACAAACCATCGACCGCGATACTCCCTCTCCGCCGGCCTGCTCGCCGTGGCGAGGCGGAGAGGGCCGGCGTGCGGTCCCGGCGCGAAAGTGATGGAAATTCATCGCCTCAAGTTGACTCCGCCAGCTCGAAATCGTAGTAGAATCGTCACAAAAGGGCACACGCACTACTTCAGCAGGGAGGGATCCATGGCAGCCGGAGACTCGTTCTGGAACAAGGTCACGGAACAGCGCATCAGCCGCCGCCGGGCGCTGCAGATGACGGCGATTGGCGGCGCATCAGCCGGCGCCATCGCGCTCGTCGGATGCAGCAGCAGTAGCAGCACGACCAAGACGCCCGCGGCGGGTGGCTCGCCCGCCGTCGGCAAGACCCCCGTGAGCGAGGGCACGCCGAAGCCCGGCGGCACGCTGCACGGCACGGTCAGCCTCGTGCTGGGCAAAGACCCCATGAAGGCGTCGTCGTTCCTCACGCACGCGCTCGCGTCGTATTCGTACAGCCGCCTGCTGCGATTCAAGACGGTGATCGGCGAGCTGCCGCAGGACCAGTGGTACACCACCGAGATGGAGCTCGCGGCGAAGGTGGAGAACCCCGACCCGCTCACCTACATCATCACTCTCCGCGACGACGTGAAGTTCCACAACCTGCCGCCCGTCAACGGCCGCAAGCTCGTCGGCGACGATGTCGTCTACTCCTTCGACCGCTACCGCTCGATCTCGCCCAACAAGGGCAACATGGCATTCGTCGATACGGTGACCGCCGCCGGGCAGGTCGTGACCTTCAAGCTCAAGGAACCGTTTGGACTGTTCCTCAACCGCCTCGCCTCGTTCCAGGATCTCTGGATCATGCCGAAGGAGTTCATCGAGTCCAGCCCCACCGCGAGCGAAGACCGCATGCTGGGCTCCGGGCCGTTCATCTTCGACAAGTTCACGCCCAGTGTTGAGATGACGTGGAAGAAGAACCCCGACTACTTCGAGAAGGACAAGGCCGGCACCCCGCTGCCCTACCTCGATGGCGTCAACCTCGCGGTCATCACCGACCAGAATCAGGTGCTGTCGCAGTTCGCCTCCGGCGCGCTCGACACGATCTCCGTACCGCCGACGCTCGTCGACTCCACGAAGAGCCAGTCGCCCAACGCGATTTTCGACGCGGCGCCGCGCAACATCCTCAGCATGATGATCTTTCAGCCGGAGTCGTACACGGCCGCCAAGCCGCCGTTCAACGACGACCGCGTGCGCCGTGCGGTGTCGATGGCGATCAACCGCGACGCGCTGTTGAAGCGCGTGTCGGCGCAGGGCGGCCTCTGGCCGAACATGCCGATCAACGCCGGCTTCGGCAAGACCTGGTGGCTCGACCCGCAGGGCAGCGACATCGGCCCCGCCGGCGCAAACTACAAGTACGACGTCGCCGCAGCGAAGCAGCTCCTCACCGCCGCCGGATTCCCCAATGGGTTCGAAGTACCGATGCACTTCGCCAGCACCGTCTACAGCACGGTCGTCCCGTACTACCCCATCGTCAAAGACGGACTGACAGCGCTGTTCCAGCAGGTCGGCATCACGGTGAAGGAAGTGCCGGAGGAGTACGGCACCTACATCTCCAGCACGTTCACCGGCAAGTTCGACGGTATGGCCTTTAGTCTGGAGTCCGTCTTCAGCGACATCGCCGCGTACTGGCAGAACATGTTCTACCCGCGCGACGCCGGCGGCGGCCGCAACCACTCCAGCGTCGCCGACGCCGGCCTCCAGGCGAAGATCAAGACGATGCTCGCCGCACAGACCGTGGACGAGATCCGCAAGCAAAACTTCGAGCTACAGAAGTACACGTCCGAAAAGATGTACTACGTCCCGGTCGTCACGCCGGTCGAGTTCGCCGCGCGCGTGCCGAAGCTGAAGGGCGTGCTGAACACCACCGGCCCGACGACCTACGCCGTCGGCACGGAGGGTGCGCTCAAGAACTGGTTCTCGGCCTAGCCCGCCGCGGCACGCACACATAGACCGGCGGCCGTCCTGCGGGGCGGCCGCCGTGAATCCCGGTAAGGGCATGCAGCAGTACATCTTCAAACGCCTGCTCCTCGCCGTCCCGACGCTCATCGGCGTCTCGATGATCGTCTTCTTCATGCTGCGCGTGCTCCCGGGCGACCTGGTACAGCAGATCGCCGGCGACAACCAGGTGACACCCGAGCTGCGCGCCCAGATCGAGCGAGACATCGGTCTCGACAAGCCGGCGTACGAAGAATACTTCTACTGGATCGGCGGCATCGCCAAACTCGACTTCGGCCAGTCGCTCCGCGACAAGAGCTCAATCAGCCACCGGCTGCGCGACGCGCTGCCGACGACGATCGAGATGGCGGTGCTGGCGATCATCACCTCCCTGCTGATCGCACTGCCGGTCGGCATTATCTCCGCCATCCGCCAGGATTCGATCGCCGATTATCTCGGCCGCAGCTTGTCCATTGGATTCCTGGCGATCCCGTCGTTCTGGCTCGGCACGATGATCATCGTCTACTCGTCGGTCTGGTTCACCGCATCCACACCGCTCCCTGCCGAGTACCGGCAGATCTGGCAGGACCCGTACGCCAACCTCAAGTTCCTCGTCTTCCCATTCGGCTACTTCATCCCCGTCGGGCCATCGGTGCTGCTCGGCGTCAGCCTCTCCGGCACCGTCATGCGGCTCATGCGCACGCAGATGCTGGAGGTGCTCCGGCAAGACTACATCCGCACGGCGTGGGCAAAGGGCCTGAGGGAACGCAGCATCGTGACCGGTCACGCGATGAAGAACGCGATGATCCCGGTCGTCACCGTCATCGGCCTGCAGGTGCCGATCGTCGTCGGCGGCAGCGTCATCGTCGAAAGCATCTTCAACGTGCCCGGCATCGGCCAGTGGTTCTTCCAGGCCATCGGCTTCCGCGACTACACCGCCGTCCAGGCGATCGCGCTGCTGACCGCCGTCGCCGTCGTCTTCTCGAATCTCGCCGTCGATATCGCCTACGCGTATCTCGATCCGCGCATCAGGTACAGCTAGATGTCGACAGCCGCGACCATCCCCGTGCTCACGCATGACCCCCTCCTCGAACAACGGGAGACGGGCGTCACGCAGTGGCCGCGCTACGTCTGGCGCTTCTGCCGACACAAGCCCCTCGGCGCCTTCGGCGGCCTCATCGTCGTCGGCATGCTGTTCATCGCCATCTTCGTCGATGGCGCGATCGTCGGCAGCAGCAGGCCGCTCCTGGCGCCCAGCGGCTACAACGACCAGGTCTTCGGCGCAGAGAACCTGGGGCTGTCGTGGGGTCACCCGATGGGCACCGACCGCTCCGGCGTCGACATCTTCAGCCGCGTGCTGTACGGCATCCGCATCTCGGCGCTCATCGGCCTCGGCGGCGTCGCCATCGCATCGCTGATCTCGCTGACGCTCGGGACGGTGTCCGGCTACTTCGGCGGCTGGATCGATACGATCGTCCAGCGCCTTGTCGATATCGTGCTCGCGATCCCTCCGATCATCTTGCTGATCTACAGCATCAGCGTGTTCGCCGGCCGCTCCGGCGCCTACTCCCGCATGGCGTGGATCACCGTCATCGTCGGTTTCATCATCGCCATGGGTTCCGCGCGCGTCATCCGCGGCGCGGCCATCTCCGTCTCCAACAACCAGTACATCGACGCCGCGCGCACGCTCGGCGCAACGAACGGCCGTATCGTCCTGCGCCACATCGTCCCGAACGTCATCCCCATCGTCATCGTGCTCGCCACCGTCAACGTCGGCGCGGTGATCCTCGCCGAGGCGGCGATCAGCTTCCTCGGCTACGGCATCCCGCCGCCCTTCCCGTCGCTCGGCGGCATGCTGAACATCAGCGGCTCATCGCAGTTCCGCGCCTTCCCGGAGCAAGCGATCTGGCCCGGCGTCGCGATCGCCCTGCTGGTCTACGGCTTCAACATGTTCGGCGACGCCCTGCGCGACGTCCTCGACCCCCGCCTCCGCGGCGGCAAGTAACACCGACGCGACGCTACGGGGGGATCAAACCCGAACGCGAATGCGAAACGACAGCCAGTACCCGCGGAGCTTCAGCTCCGCCCACCGTTCCTCTTGGCTCACACCCTCGATCCAGCAGGCGCGACGCGCGCTACACCCCCCAAACGGGCGATGCTGGTCGCGTGCGACGAAGGGTTGGCGCGCAAAGTATTCAGGCGGAGCTGAAGCTCCGCGGCTACTTCTACCCAGTCAGGCTATTCGGCGATGCTGCTCGCGTGTGAGATGTACGTCCCGACACGCACTCCGGATCCCAGCCCGTACCCGCGGAGCTTCAGCTCCGCCCGCCGTCCTCTTGGCTCACACCCTCGATCCAGCAGACGCGACGCGCGACGCACCAGACACCGGGCGATGCTGGTCGCGTGCGACGAAGGGTTGGCGCGCAAAGTATTCAGGCGGAGCTGAAGCTCCGCGGCTACTTCTCCGCAGTCAGGCTACTCGGCGATGCTGCTCGCGTGCGACGACGAAGGGTTTGCTCACAGAGCATTCGGGCGGAGCTTCAGTTCCGCCCGCTTCTCCGCGGTCAGGCTACTCGGCGCGCTGACCCGTCACGGCGTCTGTATCGTCGCCGCAACCCCCGTGGCCGCGGCGACCGGCGCGGCGCAACCGGCGACCAACGAGCCGCTGGCGATCGTCTTCCACTTGCCGCCCGTCAGCGTGTTGACGCGATAGTAGTACATCGTGCCCACCGCCAGTCCGCCGATCCGGAACGTGTTCTGTGACGGCGGCAGCGGCCCGTGCCCCTGGTACCACCCGAGCCCGAACTGGGCATCGAGGCCCAGGTCCACCCATGTCTGCTCCGCTCCCGGCGCGGGCGGCGGCCATGCGAACGCGACGTTCACACCGCTGGCCGCGGCCGGATCGCACACCTGCGAGACGTACGCCGAGGCAACGTGCGGACGCGTGGGCTGATGGGTATACAAGAAGAATCCCACTGCGACGATGCCGGGAAGAAACAGTTTGCCAAGCACAGATCAGGGTTCCTCCTGATCCATGATCGGCGGCGCACGACAGCGAGCGCTTAGGCGCTAGCACCCGTGCGCATCGTCGCGGCGAATCGCAACCCGCGCGCGTGATGCCTGTGTCCGGCTGGGCGCAGGTGTCCGGCAGTTGCGCCGACCGCGGTTCGATGTCGAATCCGGCGGGCATCGCCCGCACGCGGGCAGGGCGAGCGCTGCCCATACATGGAGATCGGCGCTCGGCATCTCCCGAACTAACCCAACTCGGCGATGCTCGCGCGCAGCCCATCGAGCCGTGCGCCGACGGCCGCCAGCCGCTCTTCCTCCGCCGCAACGACCTTCTCCGGGGCCTTCGCGCGGAACTGCTCGTTGCTCAGCTTCGCCTCGATGCGGCCGGCTTCGGCCTCCGCATCAGCGATGAGCTTCTGCAGCCGCGCGCGCTCGGCCTCCACATCGAACAGCCCGGTCAACGGTACGACCACCGTGATGCCTTCGAGCACCGCCGTCGCGACCTGATCCTTCGGCGCTGCGCTGATATCGCCGACGATGCGCAGCGGCCGCGCCCTGCTCAGCATCTCGATGTACGGCGCGCCGGCCTCGAGCACCGCGCGCGCACCGCTGGCCACCACGTACGCCTCGATGAACTTCCCCGGCTCGACCTTCTTCTCGGCGCGGATGTTCCGGATGGCGCGCACGACATCGATCAGCGTCTCCATCTCGCGCTCCGCCACCGGGTCGCTGTAGCCGCTCTCGCCGCGCGGGTACGCCGCCACGATCAGCGCATCCTCCGCGATGCCTTCGATCTTCGACGTCAGCGCCTGCCACAGCTCTTCCGTGACGAACGGCATCACCGGGTGCAGCAGCCGCAGGCTCCGCTCCAGCACATACGCCAGCACCGGCAGCGGCGAGTCGCCCGCGTCGACGGCACCGGACTGTACCCGCGGAGCTTCCCCGGTCGCCGCGGAGACAGCTCCGCCCAATGCTCGAACCGCGGCTGGCGGCCCCTCCGCGTTCGTCCCGCGCACGCGCACCTTCGCGATCTCGATGTACCAGTCCGCGAATTCGTTCCAGACGAACTCGTACACCTGCCGCGCCGCCTCGCCCAACTCGAACTTCCGCAGCTGCTCGTCGACGCTCCGCGCCAGCCCCTCGACGCGCGACAAGATCCAGCGATCCTCGAGCGGAAGATCCGCGACCGCATGTAGCGCGTCCCCCCTCTCCGCCGGGCGGAGAGGGTCGGGGTGAGGTCCCTTGGATGGATCGACCGGCGTCACCTTCGTGTCGCCGATCATCGAGATCACGAAGCGCGTCACGTTCCAGAGCTTGTTCGCGAAGTTTCGCCCCATCTCGACGCGCTGCTCGGACAGCTTCATGTCGTTGCCCGGCCCGCTCGACGTGATCAGCGTGTAGCGCAACGCGTCGGCGCCGTACTTCTCCACCACCTCCAGCGGGTCGACGCCCGTGCCCAGCGACTTGCTCATGCGCTGGCCGAACTCGTTGCGCACGGTGCCGTGCAGGTATACGGTCGCGTACGGGATATCGCCCAGGTTGTAGATGCCGAGCATGATCATCCGCGCCACCCAGAGGAAGATGATGTCGTACCCCGTCTCCATCACCGACGTCGGGTACCAGTACTTCAGCTCGGGCGTCTGCTCCGGCCAGCCCAGTGTCGAGAACGGCCAGAGCCCCGACGAGAACCACGTGTCCAGCACGTCGTTCTCCTGCAGCAGGTGGACGCCGCCCGTCGGTGATTGCTCCGGCGTCTCGATCGACACGATCGGCGTCGCGTCGACGCCGGACCACGTGGCGTAGCGGAGCATTGTTTCATGTGAAACACCGCTCCGCCGCATCTCGTTGTACGTGCCAACGACGGGCGGCCGAGCGGAGAGTGGCACAGCCGTCCCCGGCTGTGAGTCCCCCGGCGTACTCCGGCCGCTTGCAGGCGGGGACGCCTGCGCCACATCGCTTTGCGCCCACTCCACGGGCAGCGTCACGACGATCCTGTCGCCGTCGTCGTCCGCGCTGTACCAGACGGGGATGCGGTGCCCCCACCAGAGCTGGCGGCTGATGCACCAGTCGCGGATGTTCTCCATCCAGTTCAGGTAGATCTTCTCGAAGCGCTCCGGGACAAAGGCGATCCGCCCCTCGCGCACGACATCGATGGCCGGCTTCGCCAGAGGCGCCATGTTGACGAACCACTGCCACGACATCAGCGGCTCGATCACCGTCCCGCAACGGGAGCACGTGCCGACCTGCAGCATGTGCGGCTCCGTCTTCCCCAGGTACCCAAGTTCTTCGAGGTCGCGCAGCATCATCGCGCGCGCCTCGTAGCGATCCAGCCCGGCGTACGGGCCCGCCTGCTCGTTCATCGTCGCGTCCTTGTTCATGACGTTGACGATCGGCAGGCTGTGCTGCTGTCCGATCTCGAAGTCCGTCGGGTCGTGGCCCGGCGTCACTTTCACCGCGCCCGTCCCGAACTCCATCTCGATCGCCTCGTCGGCGAGCACGGGAATCTCGCGCAGGATCACCGGCAGCATCACCGTGCGGCCGATCCAGCTCGTGTAGCGCCCATCCTTCGGGTTCACCGCCACCGCCGTATCGCCGACGTACGTCTCCGGCCGCGTCGTGGCGACGGTGATGTGCTCGCCCGTCAGGCGCGGCGACCCATCCGCGTTCTTGCCATCGACGACGGGGTAGCGGATGTACCAGAGGCTGCCCTGCTGCTCGTCGTGCGTGACCTCGAGATCGCTCACCGCCGTGCGGCAGCGCGGGCACCAGTTGATCAGCCGCTCGCCGCGATAGATCAGCCCGTCATCGAACATCTTCTTGAACGTCGTGCGGACCGCGCACTGCGGCGTCTCGTCCAGCGTGAACACCTCGCTCGACCAGTCGGCCGAAGCGCCGAGGCGGCGATGCTGATTGCTGATGATCGGCCGCACGCGGTCGACCCACGTCCAGACGCGCTTCTCGAACTCGTCGCGCCCCAGGTCGTGACGGCTGATGCCCTCCTTCGCCAGCTGCTTCTCGACGACGTTCTGCGTCGCGATGCCGGCGTGATCGACGCCCGGCACCCACAGCGTCGGATCGCCCAGCATGCGGTGCCAGCGGATGAGGATGTCCTCGACCGTATCCGTCAGCGCGTGGCCGATGTGCAGCTCGCCGGTGACGTTGGGCGGCGGCATGATGATGCAGAAGGGATCGCGCGCGGCGGCCGGCGTTCCCGGCTCCGGGATGCGACCCTTGAAGTAGCCGCGCGCCTCCCAGAACTGGTAGACGCGATCTTCCGTCGTCCGCGGTTCGTAGGCCTTGGCCATCGTCTGGTCGCCGGTCGCTCGTTGCTGGTCGCTGGGGGTGGTCATGCGGTCATTCCTGTTGCCACTTCGGGCAGCAAAACGCCCCGAACGATGTTCGGGGCTCGCTGCCGGGGCGCGAATCAGCGTCCGGTCAACGAGCCTCTCGTACCGGTACTACGACCCGGCTGGCCGCGCTGCAAGTAGTCATCGCCGGAATCGTATCCGATGATGACGTTCGGGCGCTATCGGGAGATTGCTCGGATCGCCATGCGAGCGCGGCTCCGGCCCTGCGGGCTCACTGCGTCGCCGGCGTCGAGTCGTGCCTGAGCGAGATGGCGGCGCGCACTTCCGGGTTGCGGATGCTGTCCGGCGACAGCTGCGCGAGCTCCCTGAACATGGCTTCATGACCGCCCGGAACCGCCAGAACCAGCAGACGTCCGCCGTCGCCGCCCGCGGACATGACGTGCGTGGTACCGCGCGGGACCAGCACGTAGCTGCCGGGCCCGGCGTCGATCTGCTCGCCGGCGACGGTGAATGTGAAGTTGCCGGCGAGGACGAAAAAGGACTCCTCGTAGTGACGATGGACGTGCGGGACGGTCCAGGGGCCTTCGGCGCCGGAGAATTCCGAAAGCGTGAACGCACTCCGCGTCGCATCGCCGGCGGCCAGGATCCTCATCGTCACGATGCCCAGGTCGAGGAGTTCGCCCTCGCCTGGCCGAACAGTGTGGGCCGAGTTCGCCATATCTACCTCGCACCGGGATTATATCCTGCGCAGTCGCGCGTCAAGGGGCTTCGCCACATGGGACCGCCCATGCCGCATCACGAAGCTTAGAACGCCAGATTCCGGCTATTCAAGGTTAGCGGGGAAGCCAACGGCTCGTCGCCGATCGAGGCATCGCGCCGGCAGCCTGCTGCTGGCGCCTCCCTGGGCGGCGCGGCTTCCGCGTCTTGCCAACCCCGCAGCCCGGCGCTACGATAGCGGATACCCCTACCCAGGGGGTGTGGGAGGATACATGCTCGGAGACACCAAAGCCGACGTGCTGAAGCGGCTCAATTTCATCGATGGCCACCTCGCCGGCATCCGCCGCATGGTCGAGGCGGACAAGTACTGCGTCGACGTGCTGAAGCAGACCTACGCGGTGCGCCGGGCTATCGAGAAGATGGAGTCGATCATGCTCGCCGGCCACCTGCACACGTGCGTCGTTGACGGCATCCGCGAGGGCCGTGACGACGCCGTGCTGAGCGAGCTGACGGAGCTGTACGAGATGGCGGGCAAGTGAGTGTAGTAGGAAGTTCGTAGTCAGTAGTTTGTAGTTCCGGCGGGGCGGCCTGAACGTCCCCGCCAGAAAAGGAAGAGCGATGATGAGCAAGACGATGACCTTTAGCGTAACCGGCATGACGTGCGACAACTGCGTGCACCATGTCACGGAGGCAATCAAGGCAGTCCCCGGCGTCAAGACGACGGAGGTCTCGCTCCCGACGAACTCGGCGAAAGTCGAAGGCGACTTCGACGAGAAGGCGATCATCGCCGCCGTGGAAGAAGAGGGCTACGAGGCGGCGGTCGCGGGGGAGCGCCGAGACGGCCACACTGTACCTGTACGGACAGGTCTTCAGACCTGTCCCCGCTACCACCGCCAGCGCAACCGACGACTCGCGACTGACGACCGACGACCAGGCGATCACCAATGGCAACCAAACAACTCACCACTACTCTCGATATCACCGGCATGACGTGCGCCTCCTGCGTGCGCCGTGTCGAGCGCGCGCTCGGCAAGGTCGAGGGCGTCGAAACCGCGAACGTCAACTTCGCGTCCGAGACGGCGCTCGTCACCGTCGATGCGAGCGTGCCCGTCGAGACGCTCGTCGCCGCCGTCGAGAAGGCCGGCTATGCCGCGACGCCCGCCGCTGCCGACCGCTCGCGCGGCACGGCGCGCGAGGACCACGCGCGGCGCACGCTCATGCTCGTCATCTTCGGCGCCGTGCTCGGTGTGCCGGCCGTCGTCATGGCGATGTCGATGGACATCGCCGGCATCTACATCGCCGGGGACATGCGGCTGCACGCGTGGATCGTGCTGGCGCTCGCGACGCCCGTCCAGGTCGTGCTTGGCTGGCGCTACTACAAGGGCAGTATCGCCTCGCTGCGCCACCTCAACCCGAACATGGACGTGCTAATCGCGCTCGGCACGACGGCCGCCTACGCGTTCGGCTTCTGGGTCGTCGTCTTCGACAAGCCGTACGACATGTTCTTCGACGTCTCCGTGGCCGTGCTCGTCTTCATCACGATGGGCAAGTACTTCGAGGAGCGCTCGAAAGGCGCAGCCTCGACCGCGATCCACGCACTGCTCGGCCTCTCCGCGAAGTCGGCGCGCATCATCCGCGACGGCGCCGAAGTCGAAGTGCCGATCGAGCAGGTGCGCCTGGGCGATGTCTTCGTCGTGCGCCCCGGCGAGAAGGTGGCGGTTGACGGCATCGTGCGCGAGGGCCACAGCACGCTGGACGAGGCGATGATCACCGGCGAATCGATCCCCGTCGAGAAACGCGCGGGCGATCACGTGATCGGCGGCACCGTCAACCAGAACGGCGTCATGCGCGTCGAGGCGACCGCCGTCGGCGAGGGCACGATGCTCTCGCGCATGGCGAAGATGGTCGAGGAGGCGCAAGGCTCGAAGGCGCCGATCCAGAAGTTGGTCGACCAGGTGGCGGCGGTCTTCGTGCCCGTCGTTATCGTCATCGCGATGGGCACGTTCCTGGCGTGGGGGCTGCTGACGACGCCCGCGCACGTGTGGAGCGACAGCCAGTGGGTCCTGGCGATGCGCGCCGCGGTCGCCGTGCTCCTCAGCGCCTGCCCGTGCGCCCTCGGCCTCGCGACGCCGACGGCGATCATGGTCGGCACCGGCATCGGCGCCGAGCGCGGCATCCTCGTCAAGAACGCCGAGGTGCTCGAGCGCACGCGCGCGCTCAACGTCATCGTGTTGGACAAGACGGGCACGCTGACCGAGGGGCGGCCGCAGGTGACCGACGTCATCCCGACCCGCCTGATGCCCGAAGGCGCGCTGCTCACGCTCGTCGCCGCAGCCGAGCAGAACAGCGACCACCCGCTCAGCCGCGCCATCGTCGACGCCGCGGTCGACGCCGGCTACACGCTGCCCGCCGCGTCCGATTTCGAGTCGGTGACAGCGAGGGGCGTCATCGCAACCGTTCCCTCTCCCCTTGAGGGAGAGGGCCAGCCGCAGGCGGGGGTGAGGGCTCCGCTCCGCATCGTCGCGGGCAACCGGCGGCTGATCGACGAGCAGGGCATCGAGATCGACGCGGCGACGCAGGCTGAACTCGATCGTCTCGAGTCGGCGGGCCGCACGGTGATCTTCGCGGCGGTCGATGGCCGCATCGAAGGCGTCATCGGCATCGCCGATGAGGTGAAGAAGAGCGCGCCCCGCGCCATCGACGCGCTGCACGCGCTGGGCCTGCGCGTGATCATGATGACAGGCGACAACGAGCGCGCTGCCGCCTCCGTCGCCGCCGCCGTCGGGCTGACCGAGTTCCGCGCCGGCGCCCGGCCCGAGGACAAGCTCGCTCTCGTCCAGTCGCTGCAGGCCGAAGGTCTGTCCGTCGCGATGGTCGGCGACGGCGTCAACGACGCGCCAGCGCTCGCCCAGGCCGACATCGGCATCGCGATGAGCACCGGCACCGACGTGGCGATCGAGGCGGGCGACATCACGCTGCTCAACGGCGACATCTCCAAGGTCGCCGAGGCGATCGCGCTGAGCCGCAGCACGCTGACGACGATCAAGCAGAACCTGGTGTGGGCGTTCGGCTATAACGTCGTCGCCATCCCGGTCGCCGCGTTGGGGCTGCTCAACCCGATCATCGCGGGCGGGGCAATGGCGTTCAGCTCCGTCTCGGTGATGTCGAACAGCCTGCGCCTTCGCTCGAAGGCGCGCCAGATCGCCGAGCGCAGCGGCAACACGTTCAGCGCCGAAGCCGCCGGCGGCTTCTGGTCGGCGAACGCCGCGCCCGCACTCTCGATGGTATTCGCGGCGGGGGTGCTCGTCGTGCCGCTGCTCGTCTTCACCGGCATCGACCGCGGCTGGTTCTGAGGGCTCGGACGGTTCCAGTTAGCGCCTCACTCTACGCCGCAGATACCAGCCGCACGCACCCAGTGCCGCGAGGGTCGCGAAGGTGGCGCCGAGGACGGATGTCGTGAGCCGGCCCCTGCCGGTCGCCGCCGCCGCCGCCGCCGATGCGGGTGCGCTGTCGACTGGTGGCTCGGCGATGCCGCCGACCGATGCGGGTGCGGCAGCCATCGGATGGGCGGTGAAGAACGTCCAGATGAGATCGGTGGCGGAGATCTGGTGGGTGGTGTACCCGAGGCTGGGTACATCGATGGCGCCCGGCCAGGTGTGGCCGCCGCCGTCCACGGCGTAGAGCTGGACGATCGCGCCGCGCGAGCAGCCGCCGTACTGGACCAGCCGCACCTCCGTGCTGACCTGCGACTCCAGACGCGCGCCCGTGCAGCCATTGTGCGCGGACCAGTCGGCCATCACGTCCTCCGCCGGTGTGTTGTTGTCGATGGGGAGACGGAAGTTCGTTGTGCCGGAGACGCCGCCCAGACCACCGTTGAACGGCACCACCGCGTCAGCAGTCCCATGAAAGGCGACGAGCGGCACAGGCGCCGTGTCGGGACACACTTCGGCGGGGTTCACGTTCAGCGCATCGGGCGGATAGTAGGCGCCCGCTACGGGCGCGATCGCGGCGATACGGCTGGACAGGCTGCACGCGAGGCGGACGGACATGATCCCGCCATTCGACATGCCCGTCGAAAACACGCGGGCCGGATCGATGCAAAGCTGAGCCTCCAGCGCATCAAGCAGCGCCGTCATGAATCCGAGGTCGTTGGGCTCCGGGCTGGCAAGCATCCAGGCGTTGAAGTGCGTGTACGGGATCGCGCCAGTCACCAGACCTTCCGGATACACGACGATGAACCCCGCGGCGTCGGCCTTCGCGGAAAATCCGCTGTACCCCTCTTGCGCCGCCGCGTTCGATGTTGCTCCGTGGATGTTGAACACCAGTGGCACGGCAATCGTACCTGTGTACGACGGCGGCACGTGCAGTCGATACGTGCGCTGACCGTCCGCGGTGGCGATGCTCTGCACCGACGTACCGGAAGCATGCGGGCGAGCCGGGCTGCACGCGCCGGACGCGACCGGCGCATACTGCGCCGCGAAGGCGGTCGCAGGGGCCGATGCCGCCGCGGCTACGAGCAGCAGCGCGCCCACCACAGCGAGACAACAAGGTGATCTGAATTCGCGACGCACAGCGCTCCGATTCCAGCAGCGGGTTCGTGTGAGTGGGATTATACGATGGCCCGTGCGATAATCGCCGCCAACGGGCGTCTTCGACATGCGACGGGAGGGTGCGATGGACTGGCGCGAGCGGTACGCCGACAAGCTGCGGACGGCCGGGGACGCGGTGCGTCTCATCGGCTCGGGCGACAACGTGTACGTGGGCATGTTCGGAAGCACGCCGGAGGGGCTGGCGAAGGCACTGATCGCCCGCCACGCCGAGCTGTCCGATGTCTCGATCTACCACTACATCTCACCGTTCCCGTGGGCGACCGACGAGACAGCCGGCCACCTGCGGCTGGTGACCTGCTTCACGACGCCGCTCGACCGCAAGCAGGTGCAGGCGGGGACGGCGGACTACCAGCCGATCGGCAACTTCCGCCAGAGCTACATCAAGGAGATCGTCGGCAACTGGAACGTCGCGATGGTGAAGACGTCCGCGCCCGACGAGCACGGCTTCATGAGCTTCGGCCCGGCGCTCTGGATCAACCGCACCGCCTGCGACATCGCGCCGAAGATCATCTGCGAGGTCGATGAGCGGCTCATCCGCACCTACGGCGAGAACTTCCTGCACATGTCGGAGGTCGCCGCGCTCGTCGAGCATCAGCCGGCGGACTACAGCCCGCCGCCGATCCCGCCGCGCACGGAGGAGGTGGCCGAGGCGGCGGCGGTGATCTGCGCGATCGTCGCGAGCGAACTGATCCACGACGGCGACACGCTGCAGATGGGCCTCGGCGACGTGACGTCGGCGATGGCGCTCTACCTCGACGACAAGCACGACCTCGGCATCCAGACGGAGCTGATCCCCGGCGGTGTCATCGAGCTCGTCGAGCGCGGGATCGTGAACGGCAAGCGCAAGCAGATCGCGCCGGGCAAGGTGATCGGTTCGGCGTTCGTGCAGCTGCCGCCGGAAGAGCTGGCGCGCGCGCATATGAATCCGAAGTTCGAATTGTGGGACTTCTGCCACACCGACGACCTGCGGACGCTCGTGCGCGAGGACAACTTCGTCGCCATCAACAACGCGCTGCAGATCGACCTCAGTGGCCAGATCACCGCCGAGACGCTGAACGGCCACGTGTACAGCGGCCCCGGCGGACAGACCGTCTTCGCGATCGCCGCTTCGTGGTGCGAGGGAGGGCGGTCCGTGATCGCCGTGCCGTCCAGCTCGATCGCCGGCGGGGCGCGTCACTCGCGCATCCTCGCCGAGCTGCCGCTCGGCACCGTCGTCACGGTGCCGCGGACGTACGTCGACTACGTCGTGACGGAGCACGGCATCGCCACGCTGCGCGGCAAGACGACGCGCCAGCGCGCGGAGGAGCTGATCGCCGTCGCGCACCCCGACTTCCGCGCCGAGCTGCGGCGGTCGGCCGGGCTGGGATAGCGCCACCCAGGCGTCACGCGGCCGCAGCAGGCTCCGCGCGCCCGCGCGTGGCCGTCGGCGCGCGGCTGGCCTATACTCCCGGCACGTCGCGGGATGATGACATGAAAGCACGCGCCACGATGAATAGCCGGGCGCTATGAATATTCGGCGCGACGATGAAATAGCCGGGCGCCACGGTGGAAAGCCCGCACCGCGGTGAGCAATCCGAGCCGCGAATCATGGGGACAGCGATGACCTCGTACGATTACGACCTGATCGTTGTGGGGGCCGGAGCGGGCGGCGCCGTCGTGGCGGCGCGTGCCAGCGAGGATCCACGCATCCGCGTGCTGCTCATCGAGTCCGGGCCCGATTATCCGAATGTGGAGGCGCTGCCCGAGGATCTGCGCAACGTCAACCACGGCTCCTTCTTCGACCACGACTGGGGGCTGCGCTACACGCCGACGGCCACGAGCCGCACGACGCCGTTCGCGCGCGGACGGGTGACCGGCGGCTCATCGGCGGTGAACACCGCCATCGCCCTGCGCGGCGTGCCGTCGGATTACGACGAATGGGCGTCGCTGGGCAACCCGCTCTGGAGCTGGGAGAAGGTGCTGCCGGCGTTCAAGCGTCTCGAGACCGATCTCGATTTCGGCGAGACGCCCATTCACGGCGGCTCCGGCCCGCTGCCCATCCGACGCCACACCCGCGCCGAGCTGGTGCCCTACCAGGCCGCCTTCCTCGATGCCTGCGCCGAGCTGGGCTACCAGGCATGCCGCGACCACAACGACCCCGTCGACACCGGCTTCGCGCCGCACCCGATGAACAAGCGCGGCACCCTGCGCATCAGCACCGCCATCGCCTACCTGGGGCCCGCGCGCGGCCGGCCCAACCTGACGATCCGCGCCGACACCGACGTGCGCCGCGTCGTCGTGAAGGATGGCGTCGCGACAGGCGTCGAGGTGCGCACAGCCGGGGCGATCGAAACGATCTCGGCGCGACAGGTGGTGCTGGCGTGCGGCGCGATCCACTCGCCGGCGGTGCTCGTCCGCTCGGGCATCGGCCCGCGCGACGTGCTCGACCGGCTCGGCGTCGGCGTCGTGCGCGAGCTGGGTGGCGTCGGCCAGCACATGCAGGATCACCCCGCCATCGGGCCCACGCTGGTGCCGAAACCGGGCGTCGCCGACTGGGAGCAGCCGGTGATCCAGACGACGCTGCGCTACACGGCGACGGGCAGCAGCGATTTCAACGACATGCAACTGGAGCCGCTGTCGTTCATGCACATCCAGGGCCCGACGTTGCTGATGGGGCTTGCCGCTTGCGTCTTCAAGTCGTATTCGTACGGACACCTCGAGTTCGACAGCGCGGACATCGACGCGAAGCCGCGGCCGTTGATGAACTATCTCTCGGACGAGCGCGACTACATCAAGATCGTCGACGGGCTGCGGCGCGCGCAGGAGTTGTGCGCGACGAAGGCGATCGCCGCAGTGAGCGACGGCGTCCGCCGCCCGACCGATGGCGAGATGGCGGACCCGGCGCTGCTCGAACCGTGGATCCGCCGCAACTCCGCCACAGGCGCGCACCCGTCGTGCACCGCGCGCATGGGTTCGGCCGACGACGAGACGGCGGTCGTCGACGAACGCGGCTGTGTCCACGGGCTGCGCGGCCTGCGCATCGCCGACGCGTCGATCATGCCGCGCGTGCCCAGCGCCAACACCAACGTCCCGACGATCATGATCGGCGAGCGCATCGGCGAGTGGGTGCGGGACGAGATGGGAGGGTAGGCGCCCTCGGCGGGACATCAAAAGCGAGATCACCCGGAGGCCATGCCAACGGCATCGACGGGGCCCGACCGGGGTGGTGCAGGTCGATTTTCGGGAAAAAACCCTCGAACCTCTAGACAAACTCCCTGCATTCCGTCTAGATTTAGATGGGCAAGGAAGCCAACCCGGCTGGCCTCGCAAGATTCTCCCCTCTCTTGCGCTGCGACTTCCAGACGATACTGATATCGGCGGGCTACGCATGCTGCGCGGCGGCGCCACCGCACGGAGACTCATGACACAGCGATCTAGCCGAGGTAAGCGCCGCGGCCCGGTGAACAACGGCGCCGCATCGCCGCTGGCAGCGGACCGCTACGACAAGTTCCTGCCGGAGTGGATGAAGGGCGGCGCCGCGCCGCCACGGCCCATCCGCCCGAAGCGCGCGCGCACCGCGCGTCCCGCGGGCGGCTACACGCCGGGCAAGTTCGCAGGCGGGCAGCCGTAGCACGTCCATAGCTCACGCACATGTTGGAGGTTGGAGGCCAGAGCGCACGCTCCGGCCTCTTCCTTTTGTGTCGGTCGTAGGTCGTCGGTCGTCTGGGCTGTTCACCACAGAGAGCACGGAGGGCACGGAGGGATTCGTATTTTGGGCGACGAGGGGGGCTGCGATATGACCGTCGTCAGGACACCCCCCGCCGACCGATGACTTATGACCGACGACCGAAGACCTACGACTGATGACCCAACCCGCATGTTAGGCTGCATACATGGAAATCGAGCAGATCCCGGAGCTGGACCGGCCGAACGTCATCGCCGCGTTCCAAGGGTGGAACGACGCCGGCCAGTCGGCGACGACGGCGGTGCGCTATCTCGTTGATGCGTGGAAGGCAGCGCCGTTCGCGAAGATGGACCCCGAGGAGTACTACAGCTTCACCGACACGCGCCCGACGATCCGCATCGTCGATGGATCGCAGCGCGAGCTGTCGTGGCCGAAGAACGAGTTCTTCTTCTACGCCGGCAACGACACGCAGCCGGCGGCGGTGCTGCTGATCGGCACCGAGCCGAACCTCAAATGGCGCAGCTACTGCGGCGAGATCACGCGGCTCGCGCGCTCCGTAGGCGCCCGGCGGCTGGTGACGCTGGGCTCGCTTGTGACGGACGCGGTGCACACGCGCCCGGTGCCGCTGACCGGATTCAGCACCGATGACGGCGTGCAGGCGAAGCTCATGAATCGCGGCATCACGCGGTCAAGCTACGAGGGGCCGACGGGCGTCGTCGGCGTGCTGCACGACGCCTGCCTGCGGGCGGAGCTGCCGACGGCGAGCGTCTGGGCGGCGACGCCGTACTACCTGGGCGGCACGCCAAATCCGAAGACCGCGCTCGGACTGCTCGACGCGCTCGACGACGTGCTCGACCTGCGGCTGAACCTCGGCGAGCTGCGGGTCGTGGCGGACGAGTTCGTGCGGCAGGTGTCGCTGGCCGTCAAGGACAACGACGAGATCCAGCAGCGCATCCACCATCTGGAGGAGGCGCACGACGCCGCGGGCGGCGCGATGCGCCCGCAGCCCGAACTGCCGCCGGCCGGCACGATCATCGCCGACCTCGAGAGCTTCCTGCGGCAGCAGCGAGACGAGTCGGCGTAGCCGCCGTTCGCCGCGAGCTCACGACGCCGGCAGTTCGATCACCATGTCAGTCGTGATCACGTCACAGCGCAACTCTGACGACGTCGGGTGGTATCGATGCGCCAGAGGTTGATGCCGTCGCGGCCGAGCAGCGACGGGACAAACTCGGTCGAGCGTAGCGGCTCGGCGATCGTGAGCATGACGCGATAGACGTACCGCGTCGCAGTCTCGGCGTCCACGAACGCGGCTTCGGCAGGTTCGACGAACACTCTGCTCATCCCGCCCGCCGTCGAGATGTTGATCGCGTCGTCGATCATCGACACGTCAATTCCCATCGGAACGGTGTCTCTCGGCATAAGCATCGTGTACGTCGAGCCCGTATCCACAAAGAATCGGATGCGTCGCCACAGATCGAAACGCGGGATCCAGAGATCGCAATGGATAAACGGACTTCCGTCGCGCCCGGCGAACTCACCCCTCAGCAACGGTCACAGAACCATTGGCAATGGGTTCGATTCGAGGCGTTCAAAGAGCGTGCTGCCGCGGGGCACGCCGAGTGCATCGATCTGAGCGAGCAACTCGTGAATGTCAGTGCTGTGCGCACGCACTTCGCCCTCGTGGATGGCGACCCACTCGTCCGGGTAGGCCGCCAGTAGGTCGTTGTAGTGCGCGTTATAGAAGTCGCACGACCTATCAAAGGAGCGCATCTCCTTCAGGAACTCGACGGGATCGCCGATGGCGGGGTGTACGTGCTGCGTCGTCATGCGGGCAGTATAGCGAAGGCGCGGGCGGCTCCGACGACCGCTTATGTACGCGGCTTCACTTTCAGTACGTCATGCACGATGATCGCCTGGTCGCGCTCCGGACCCACCGACACGATGTCGATCGGGATGCCGAGCAGCTTCTCGATGCGGCGAATGTAGTCGCGCGCGTTCTGCGGCAGCTCGTCCCAGGTGCGGCAGCGGCTGGTCGGCGCGCGCCAGCCGGGCACCTCTTCGTATACGGGCTTCACCTTGCTGAGCGTGACGGAACTCGCCGGCATCGACTTCAGAATGCGGCCGTCGTCGGTCTCGTACGCCGTGCAGATCTGGATCGACGGGAAGTTGTCGAGCACATCCAGCCGCGTCAGTACGCCGCTCGTCACACCGTTGACCATCGCGCTGTAGCGCGAGGCGACGGCGTCGAACCAGCCGGTGCGTCGCTTGCGGCCGGTGGTCGTGCCGATCTCGGGGCGCGGACCTTCGACCTGGAGGATGCGGCCCGTCTCGTCGAGCAGGTCCCTCGGCATCGGGCCGTTGCCGACGCGGGTCATGTACGCCTTGTAGATGCCGACGACCTGCTGGATCACGGTCGGCCCGATGCCGATGCCGATGCCGGCGCCCCCGGCAGACGACGACGGCACCGACGACGTGACGTACTCGTACGTGCCTGCATCGAGGTCGAGCAGGCAGCCCTGCGCGCCCTCAAGCAGCACCGTCTCGTCGCGGTCGAGCGCGTCGTGGACGATGAGCGCGGTGTCGCGCACGAACGGCGCGAGGCGCGCGCCGAGCGCCGAGTACGACGCGAAGACGTCGTCGAACGCGAGCGGCGGCAGGTTGTAGAGCTGCTGCAGCACCTTGTTCTTGTACGGGAGCACGAAGCTCAGCCGCGCGCGGAACGCCTCAGGGTCGATGAGGTCGCCGACGCGAATGCCGAGGCGCGCGACCTTGTCGGTGAAGCAGGGGCCGATGCCGCGGCCCGTTGTGCCGATGGCGGCGGCGCCGCGCAGAGCCTCGTCGGCGACATCGATCAGCGGGTGCCAGGGCATGACGACGTGGCAGCGGTCGCTGACGAAGAGATTCGCCACGCTGACGCCGCGCGTGGCGAGCGTCTCGATCTCGTTCAGCAGGACCGCAGGGTCGACGGCGACGCCGTTGCCGATGATGCAGGTCTTCTCGGCGTAGAAGATGCCCGCCGGGACGACGTTCAGCTTGAACTCGCCCATATCGTTGATGACGGTGTGGCCGGCGTTGTTGCCGGCGGAGTAGCGGGCGACGACCGACGCACCCTGCGCCACGAGGTCGACGATGCGGCCCTTGCCCTCATCGCCCC
>ORMF012329317.1_pt1 | contig 24179 bp, 20 predicted proteins | sample 1779871 | NCBI WGS metagenome assembly ORMF01 (sample SAMEA104232316, study PRJEB22302) | groundwater metagenome | biome: forest; feature: aquifer; material: groundwater | place: USA | collected 2011-08-07 | depth 5.4 m | reverse complement strand
CGGAAGCGTGGCGATATCGTTGCCCATCAGCGCCAAGGTGTCCGTGAATTGGTCCCCGGTCAGCTGCATGCCATCGCCCGAGTCGCCGGCAAATCGTATGGTGACCGACTCGATCTCTTGTTCTATCGGTTTGACTGACAAAATAAACTCCTTAACCGCCCTCAACGGTTTCGTGTATTTGGTCCGATTTCGGGGGCAGATTGAAAACTTCGGTCGGGAAAAGCTCCGCCAGAAAATTCACGATTGTTCTGATGGACAAAACGCCGTTCATCTGTCCAAATTCATCCACGAGCGGCACGTGGCGGATGCCGAATGTATGCATCGCCTTGATCGCGTCCCCGACGGTGTCCGATTTTTTGAGCGTGTGCACATCGGTGCGCATGTATTTGGAAACGGGCTCGCTTAAAGAAACGCCGGGACGCAGCACCTTCATCAGCGCTTCCCGCTCGGTGAACATGCCCACGACCTTGAGATGCGCGTCCGCCACGACGATATATCCCGCTTTCTCGCGATGCATGAGATCGAGCGCGTCTTTCAGCGGAACATTCGGGAGGACCGTCACCAGTTTAGGGCGAAGGATCTGGTAAATCTTCGTTTCTTTGAGTATTTCTTCTATGGTTTTTGCGGGCATAGGGTTATCGCTTTCAGGTGAAGAAATAGTATAGCATAAAACACCCGCTCTTGTTAAAATAACCAAACCTATGCCGGACAATCCCAGCTCGCAAACCGCCTCCGAAGACCGGGTCATCAAAAAACTCAGCGAATTCGGGGAAGGTTTCAAGCATCATCACGAAAACTACGAGGCCTACTCCATTTCCCAGATCCGGGAGACGGGAGGGGTGTGGGATTTCGGGGATCTGGCGTTTCATTTTCCGGAACATTTCGGTTTTTGCTACGGTGTCGACAAGGCCATTGACATGGTGTTCGAAACCTGCGAGCGTTTCGAAGGAAAACACATTTTTCTCACGGATCAGCTGATCCACAACCCTTACATCAACGGAAAATTGAAGGAAAAAGGCGTGCATTATTTAAAGCGCGACGGCCACAACCTTCTTGTCTGCGACGAGCTCAAATCCGGGGATGTGGTGGTCGTTTCCGCCTTTGGGACGGATTTCAGGGACATTCAAAGTCTGAAGCAAAAAGGGGTGACGATCGTGGATTCGACCTGCGGCGCGATCATCAATGTCTGGAAACGCGTCGAGGGCTACGCGAAAAACGGCTACATCACCGTGATGCACGGCAAGCGTAACCACGAGGAGACCCGCGCCACCGTGTCCCAAGCCGTCAAGGAAGGCGGCCCTTACATTATTATTGAAAACAGGCAGGAGGCTGAAGAGCTCGCCTCGGTGATCCGCGGCTCCATGAAGGAAGCGGATTTTGTGGGCCAATACCCCGGCGCGGCGCCGGAAGGCTTTTCGTTTGATTCGGCCGCTTGCAAGATGGGCATGGCCAACCAGACCACGATGTTAAAAGGGGAATCACTCGCGATCCAGGAACTGTTAAAAAAAGCGTTCACGGATCGTTTCGGGGAAGAGGCCACGCGGGAACGGTTCAAGAGTTTTGACACGATTTGCGGCGCGACCCAGGACCGCCAGGACGCGTTAAGGAAATTGCTGGATCAACCGTTGGATCTGATCCTGATCGTGGGCGGGTTCAATAGCTCGAATACCTCGCATCTGGCCGAAATAGCCCAAGGGTCGCTTCGGTTTTATCACATCGAAAGCGCGGACGACATTCTTTCTCAAAACGAGATCCGCGCGCGCGACCCGAAATCGGGAAAGATAAAAAAAGAGGCCGACTGGTTTCCCGCCGGCGCCAAACACATCGGAATTACTTCGGGGGCGTCTACGCCTGACGTGACGCTTCAGACGATCATCCAGAAGATCAGATCGTTTTCTTCTTCAGTAGAATAAAACCCACAAAAAGCGCCTCGAAGATCAAATAGTAGATCACCCAGCTCATTCCGCCTGTCCCGCGGCCGTAGCTGTGCAGGCCGCGCCCGAGCACGAAGTTCACGCCGTACCAGGTCATGAGGACCAGCAAAAAACCCAGCACCGAAAAAAGCGCGACGTCAAAGTCGCTGATTTTTTTGGCGTATCGCAGGTGGACCACGATGAGGTATCCGAGAAAGGTGATGAGCGCCCAGGTTTCCTTGGGGTCCCATCCCCAGAAACGCCCCCAGGACTCGTTGGCCCAGACGCCGCCGAGCACGGTCCCGACGCCGATCAAAAGCGTCCCCAGCTGGATCACCTTGAAGATGAGATGGGCCGATTCTTCTTCGGCGGCTTTCGAAAATTTTCCAAAGGCATCCTTAAATAGATGCTGGTGCCCCAGTCCCATCGCCAGGCCAAACGCGCCGTAGCTTGAAACGACGGTCATGACATGGATCGTGAGCCAGTAATTGCTTCGAAGGACCGGCACGAGCACATCGAGGCCGGCGTCCAGCGGCAAGAGGTTGCCGTAGATCATGATAAAGCCGCTGACAAGCGAGCCGACCACCAAGGGGACCGGGTTTCGTTTCACGAGCGAAAAAACCAGCGCGAAAACGATGAGCGCCCAGTTCATGAAGATCATGGATTCGTACATATTCGAGACAGGCGGTCGTGAGAGGATCAGAACTCTGAAAATGATCCCGGCCGTGTGGCAGAGGATCGCGCCGCATAATAAAAAGAAGCCCGCCGAATAAAACAGTTTTTTCCGCTTGAAGAACGTCAAAAGCAAAAACGCGGCGAAATAAGCGGCCGCCGCGGCCTCAAAAGGCCGCCAAGCGTAATACCGCACCTCGAGCGCCAGTTTCCATCTCGGAGTTTCTTTCGCGATGGCGTATACTTTTTCTATCCAGGCGTTCGTTTCTTTCTCAAACCGGGGCAAGTCTCTTTTTTTGTAATCTTGAATCAGCTGAATGAATTCGGAAGAAAAACCGATCTGCATCCGGTAGGGGGAGCCCCAAGCGGGGGAGAAAGGCGCCGGAAGAACATTGAGGCTCTCGCCGGAAGCGACGCCATCGACCGCGTGCATTTTTGTATAAAGCTCTTCGGCTTTTTGTTCGAGTTTTGTAGGGCGTTCGTCCCGGTCGCGTTTCAGCTTCGCCTCCCGGACAAGTACCTGGATCTTGCTGACGGAGGGAAGTATTTCATTCATCGAAAAAAAATGTCCGTCTTGAGACAGGCCCAAGCTCTCCTTTAACTCCAGATAGTCGATCCGGACCCACCGCAGGTCATTGATTTTTTCTCTGTCCGCCAGCGCGTCTAAAAGCGCCGTCAGCGCCTCCTTTTTCTCCCAGCGTTCGCCGCCGGCGATCAATCGCAGGAACTGCCGCGCGAAAGAATCAAGCGGCTTGACGCGGCCGTTATGCTGGATCGGAATGGTTTTCGCGGCGGCAATAAAAGAACCCTGGTTTTCAAAACCCAAGAGGATGCCGCTGGCCGTCAATAAAAGAAGAAAAAATATCAGGGGTTTGAGACGCAATTTTTTCATTTTTGATTTCCCATTCCGCCAAAAGGCGCGTCGGATCCGTCCTGCTTCGCGGCGGAAAAAAACGGATGAATGTAGAAAAGAAGCACGACCCCGATAAAGAGGATCACCGCGCCCGGATAGATCAGGCGGATGCCGGGATTTTTCGCGACCGTGAAGACCGAGCCCTCTCCCAGCCGTTTGTCCTGAATATAGGACGACTGAAAGATCCGGTAGCCCTTATAATCCAGCGGCTTATTCATGCGGATCGTTTTTTCCATTTTTATATTTTCTTTGGGATCGGTCAGCGTCACGTCGCTTTCGAAAGAGGCGGGACTGCCGGTGCCGGGGTAATCCACTTTTCTGAAGTCCTTTAGTGTGAGCGAAAAGGGGACCGCTTTTTCTTTCGGGCTCAAAGTGATTTGAACGGCCCCTTGGTTTGTTTCGAGTCTTATCGGCCGGTTCGCCGCGAGCCAGCGGCTTGTCGGGGTATTATCCTCTTTTACAGCGGTAATCTCCAGCGCCGTGTTTTCCGAAGAAGATTCTTTGGGGGGTTCTTTCGATTCTTCGAAAGTGCGCCGGATCTTCGCGTGATTGAAAAAACGGTCCGTCTTGATCTTGATATCCATCCAGCCCGTACTGATCTCCTGATCGGGCGTCAGCGTCCCCTCGACGGGAGGTTTTTGGGAAGAAGTGATGCGGTAGCTCCAGGGACCTTGGTCCGACGCGGTGACGGTAAAAGAGGGGGAACCGGGCTCTTCCTCAGTCACCGGATTTGGGACCGTGAGCCGCACATCGAGGTCAAAAAAATTGTTTTGGGCGCCTCCGCGCAAGGAGTTGAAATCGGGAAATATCAGAAACTTGGTATGATGCTCGACTTTTCCTTCCTCGTTCCCGACTTCAAACTCGACCGCGGGGTTAAACCCGACCTCCTCGGGTGCGTTCACCAGCTTTTGATCGACGATCTTCGCGTGAGGATAATAGATTAAATGATGAACGGCTAGGCCGCTTTCTCTCAACGGGATGTCCGAAGGGCCATCCTCCTTTAAATCGATGGAGAAAGTTTCTCCGCTTGTTTTTTTCGTGATGAGTAGGGACGGTTGGTGAGGATCGGCTTCCGCTTTGCCCGGTTTTAGCTCGATACGGGCGGGCCCGATTTGTTTGACCGAGACTTGTGGGTTTTCAGGGTGATTCGTCATCAGCCAAAATGATTCGTGAAGGCCGACCTTGTCGCTTGCCAGGGTCGCCAGCAGCGCGTAATTCACGGGATCTTTCGCTGTTCCTTCCTGGATCGTTTGGATCTCTTCGGCGTGTTTCAGGATTTTCGTGATAGACGCCTTCGTATTCAGTCCCTTGAAGCCCGGCAATTCGTAGGGCAGTTTTTTAAGCGACGACAGATCGACCAAGACGGGTCCGTGAGAGGAAGAGACTATTTTCATCAGCTCGCCTTCCTGCAAAATAGTATTTTTTGTACCCCCTTCAAACACCGTCATCTGGCCTTCGACGCCGAAGAACCTCGTCAGCAGTGTCCCGGCCAGGAGCATCAGGATCCCGATGTGCGTGATCACAAAACCGATGTGCTGGTTCTTGAATGGGTAGCGCGTCAGCGTCGCGCAGAGAATATTGACCCAGACCAGGGCGAGAAAAAAGTCGAACCACCCCGCCCGGTAAAAAACTTTTTGGGCGAAAGGGGTCCCGTAGAGCGATTCCATGAACGTCGACGCCGTGAGCAGAATGACGAGCGAAGCAATCAGAAAAATGGCGAATTTGAGCGACCCCAGAGCTTTGATCATAACGATGGTGCCATTATGGACTAATTTTTTGTCCAGTTCAAGTGATAGGCAATCGAGAATCACAGACTCTTTAGGTTTCAGCGCGGGTCTTGACAGCGGCCTGTTTCGTAGTATAATTCCTTTTTTAACATGCTGAACTCTTTCCCAGCCTTGCTTTTGGCAGGCTAAGGAGAGAGGTGGGGAACCCAAAAAGGATCGTTAGATCTTCGGGGCGAATACCCCGCTCTTGCGCGCAAGGGCGGGGTTAGGGCAGCAAAGCCCGAGTCCGACAGCTAACCCCATAAGCCCATCAAAAAAGAGCCATAACCAAAGAGCTTGCTCTTTGGTTTTTTTATTTGGAGACCAAAAATCAAAAAATCTCTTCGCAAGAAGATCAGACAGGCGGTCATAGGCAGCGCGCGCAGTCCGCTGGATCAATCCGTTTTTCATCACATTTCGCTCATCGCGTTTTTCGCGTGGGTGGGGTTGGGGGCGGATGGATTGTCTTCTTCCTGTTACGGCCCCGAAGAAGCGTTTTTGGCGCTTCAAGGCCACGCGTACTTGAGCATCTTTGTCGCGCTCGGGTCGGCGCTGACGGTGCTTTTGATCAGCGCGAGCTACTCTCAGATCATCGAGCTCTTTCCGACCGGCGGTGGAGGGTATCTCGTCGCGAGTAAATTATTGTCGCCGAGTCTCGGACTTATTTCCGGGTGCGCGCTTCTGATCGACTATGTCCTTACGATCTCCATTTCTATCGCCAGCGGCGCGGACGCGATTTTTAGTTTCTTGCCGGCCGAATGGCATTCCTACAAGCTGGGTTTCGCGGTCTTCGGCGTTTTGCTTCTGACGGTCATGAACATGAGAGGGGTCAAAGAGTCGGTGGTTCCTCTCGTGCCTATTTTTGTGACCTTTATCATTACACACGTCATTGTGATCGGCTATGCGCTCGTGAAACATTCGGCCAGTTTTCCCGAAGTGATGCACGCCACGGCGGCCGATATTCATGTGACGCGTTCGGAGATGGGTTTATTCGGGATGATCTTTCTGATCTTGCGCGCTTACAGCATGGGGGCCGGAACTTTCACGGGGATCGAGGCGGTCAGCAACGGTCTTCCGATCTTAAGGGAGCCGAAAGTGAAAACAGGGAAGATCACGATGCGCTACATGTCGTTGTCGCTGGCTTTGACCGTGACCGGGCTCATGTTCGCTTATCTGTTATTCAAAGTGGAACCGCAGCACGGGAAAACTTTGAACGCCGTTTTATTCGCAAGCGTGACAAGCGACTGGGGACGCTCCGGCTATTTCTTTGTGCTGATCACCCTGATCTCGGAGGCGACGCTTCTTTTTATCGCGGCGCAGGCGGGATTTCTGGACGGTCCGAGAGTCATGTCGAATATGGCCATCGACCGCTGGTTTCCGACGAAGTTCGCGACCTTAAGCGACCGGCTCGTCACGCAAAACGGCGTGCTGCTCATGGGTGGCGCGGCGCTTGTGACGATGATCTTGACCCACGGATCGGTCCGGTTTTTGGTCGTGCTTTACAGCATCAATGTTTTCATCACCTTTTGTCTTTCCCAAGCCGGCATGGTCCGCCACTGGTGGGAAGTGCGGTCTAAATTCAAAGGGTGGTGGCGGAAGCTTCTCATTAACGGCACGGGCCTGGTGCTGACCACATTTATCCTGATTTCCGTCGTGATCCTCAAATTTCATGACGGCGGATGGATCACGATCCTGATCACCGGGTCGTTGGTGGCTGTCGCGGTCATCATCAAGCGTCACTATATTCACACGGCCCAGCTTCTTCGCCGCTTGAACAATCTTTTGCAGGAGGTGGCCGCCGCGGATTTAAGCCATTTGGAAACCAAGCGCGAAATCGACCCGACCGCCAAGACGGCTGTTTTGATGGTCAACGGGTTTAACGGGCTCGGGCTTCATACGCTGTTCAATGTGATCCGTTTATTCGGCAAAGAGTTCAGGAATTTTGTTTTTGTCGAGATAGGCGTCATTGATGCGGGAAATTTTAAAGGGATCGACGAAGTCGGGCATTTGAAAACGCAAACGACGAAAGACGTGGACCGGTATGTGGCTTTTATGAAAAGTCAGGGGTATTACGCGGAAGGGCTGTCCTTCATCGGGATTGATGTCATCAGCGAAACGGAAAAGATCGTGCCCGAGGTGCTCACGCGTTTCCCCAACGCGGTCTTTTTCGGCGGCCAGCTCGTGTTTCCCAAAGAGTCTTTTCTCACGCGTCTTTTGCACAACCACACGGTTTTCGTGATGCAGAGGAAATTCTACCAGCAGGGCATTCCGTTCGTCATCCTTCCGATCCGGGTCTAGTCCCAATTTTGATGACTATTTGATTAACCTTTTTTGCTTTCAAGAGGTAAATTATATAGTAGCAGTATCTTAAATCAGGGTTTTGACTATGCCTAACAAAACGAGCGGAAACGATCCTTCAAAAAGGCCGGACCCCGAGGCTTTGCTCAAAGTAGCCAAAGCCGAAGAGGCCGATTCTTCGAAGGGCAGACTCAAGATATTTCTCGGGTATTCCGCGGGTGTGGGAAAGACTTTTGCCATGCTCGAAATGGCCCGTCGTCTAAAAAAAGACGGCGTCGATATCGTGATCGGCTATGTGGAGACTCACAAGCGCGCTGAAACAGAAGCCCTTCTCGAAGGCCTTGAGATCCTCCCTCGAAAAGCCGTTTCTTATCGCAATACGACCCTCTATGAAATGGATCTCGACGCCGTTTTAAACCGCCGGCCGAAAATTGCCGTCGTGGATGAACTGGCGCATACGAACGTTCCGGGCTCCCGCCATACCAAACGCTATCAGGACATAGAAGAGCTGCTTTCCAACGGGATCGACGTTTATACCACGCTCAACATCCAGCATATCGAGAGCCTGAACGACGTCATCGCTAAAGTCACCCTGATCAAGATGCATGAAACGGTTCCCGATACCATTCTGGATGAAGCGGATGAGATCGAAGTGGTCGACCTTCCGATCGGAGAACTGATCAAGCGGCTTCGGGAAGGAAAAGTTTATTTCTCCGAGCAGGCCGAGCGGGCGCTGCAGAATTATTTTAACGAAGGCAACCTTGCGTCTCTTCGTGAGCTTACCCTCCGACGCGCCGCCAAGCGCATTGATACCCAAATGCAATCCCTGCTTCCTAGCGGCCTGCGGTCCGCCAGAGAAAGGCTTCTCGTCTGCGTCAGTTCCTATGCCTCGAGCGCCGAGCTTGTGCGATCCGCGAAACTTTTGGCGGCGGGTTTAGACGCGGAATGGTCCGCCGTCTATGTGGAAACCGGCCAAAAGCTTTCCGAGGAAGCAGAGGACAGAGTGACACGGACGCTCCGGCTGGCCGAGGAGCTTGGAGCAAAACCTGTGACGCTTTCCGGCGGGAATATCGCCGAGGAGGTTATTGATTACGCGAGAGTCAATCAGATCACGAAGATCCTTATCGGAAAACCGCTCAAACGGCGCCTAAGCGACATTTTATACGGAAGCGTCGTCGATCAACTGATCCGTCTGAGCGGAGAGATCGATGTCTATGTGACCACGCGATCTACCAAAAGAGAGGAAAAAATTAGATCTTTGAAGTTGCGGAAAAAGGCGGCCTACGGTAGCTATTTCGGCAGCGTTCTCCTCGTCTTAGCCGCTACAATCGTGAGTGCGCTCGTCAGGGATTTTTTAGAACCGGCAAATCTTGTCATGTTTTATCTTCTTGCCGTCGTCGTGTCGGCCATTTATCTGGGGCGCGGGCCTTCGATTGTCGCGGCAATCCTCAGTGTCGCCGCTTTTGATTTCTTTTTTGTTCCTCCGTTTTTTACTTTTACCGTCCATGACACGCAATATTTTCTCACCTTTTTGGTTCTTTTTGCCGTGGGTCTCGTGATCAGCACGCTCACCACGCGGATCAAAGAACAGGCAGAATCGGCGAGGGCCAGGGAAGCTTTCACGGCCTCCCTTTATGGTTTGAGCCGGGATCTGGCCGGCACCACGAACGCAGAAGCGGTTTCAGAATCTCTTTCGAGGCATGTTTTACAGACGCTTGAGGCGCCATCGGTTGTTTTCTTGAAAGAGGGGGAGAGTTTAAAACCCTGCCTCGCGGTTTCGGAAATCGCCCCGGAGGAGCGTGAACATGCCGTTGCGGATTGGGTTTTTAAAAATGGCGAAGCCGCCGGTTGGAGTACGGACACGCTTCCCGGGTCGTCAGGATATTACATCCCTCTAAAGACGGTTCATGGAATTTTCGGCGTTATCGGCGTTTATTTCAAGACAAAAGCCCAGACGCTGGCTCTTGACCGCAAGCGTCTTTTGGAAGCTTTCACCTCCCAAAGCGCCCTTGCCATTGAACGGATCCGCCTTTCAGAAGAAGCGCAAAAGACAAAGCTTTTGGAAGAAAGAGAGAAACTTCAGTCCGCGCTCTTTAATTCCATCTCGCATGACCTGCGCACACCGCTTGTTTCGATCACAGGTTCCTTGAGCGGGATGCTTGAAAACCTCAAGATGGATGAAGATTCCAGAAAGGACCTTCTCGAAAATGCCTATGAAGAGGCGGGCCGGCTTAACCGTCTTGTGGGAAATCTCCTGGATATGGCGCGGCTTGAAGCGAATGCGCTCAAAGTGACTCCAAGTCTCTGCGAAATAAGCGATGTGGTCGGGGCGGCGCTCAAAGCCCTTGAAGAAAGATTGAGCGACCGGCGCGTCACGGTGGCGATCGAAAAAGACCTGCCTCACATTCCGATGGATTTTTCTCTGATGATGAAAGTGCTTGTCAATTTATTGGACAACGCGGTGAAGTATGCTCCTTTCGGCCTCCCGATCGACATCGAGGCAAAGAAAAAGAACGGTTTTATCGAAATAAAGGTCCTTGACCGCGGACTCGGGATCCCGGAAAGAGACTTGGAGTATGTTTTTGACAAATTCTACCGCGTCAAGCGTCCGCAAAATATCGAAGGAACCGGTCTCGGTCTTTCCATTTGCAAAGGAATCGTGGAAGCGCATGGCGGAAAAATATGGGCCGAGACCCGGCCCGGAGGAGGGACGATCGTGACGCTATCGCTCCCTATAAAACTATGACGCCGAACGGGCCGAGAGTGCTCATTGTGGATGATGAAAAATCGATCAGAAGATTTTTAAAGTCCACCTTGATTTCCCATGATTTCACGATTTCAGAGGCGGAGAACGGAAAAGAAGCTCTGGAGCTTCTTTTATCTTTTCATCCGGATGTGATCGTGCTCGATCTTGGGCTCCCCGACATGGATGGGGTCGAAGTCACAAGACTGATCCGGAAAAAGGCCCAGACGCCGATCATTATCCTTTCTGTGAGAGAGCAGGAATCAGACAAAATCTCGGCTCTCGACGCCGGCGCGGATGATTACCTCACCAAACCCTTCAGCGCAGGCGAACTGATGGCGCGCCTGCGGGCAATTTTAAGGCGTCTGGCCCGGGTCGAAGACGATCCCGTTTTTAAAAGCGGAAAGCTTTTAGTGGATCTCTCAAAGCGATTGATCAAAATGGGCGGCTCGGAAGTGCATCTGACGCCCACGGAATATGACGTTTTAAAGGTGCTTGTGACCAGCGCCGGAAAAGTCATCACGCACAGCCGGATCCTCGATCAGGTATGGGGCAAGAACCCCGATGATTTCGAAGGGGTCAATCACCTCTTGCGTGTGACGATCAGCAATCTCCGGAGCAAACTCGAACCCAACCCCACCAATCCGACTTATATCCTCACCGAGCCGGGCGTAGGCTACCGGTTAAAGTACGATTCTTAGATTGATGTTTCATTGACGCAAAAAGCGCCGTTTTTGACGGCCATTTGACTAGGATTTTTCCCGCCTTGGCTGTATATTCTGAAAGAGAGAAACAGAGGAGGGAAAAATGGCTCTTCAGAAACTTGTCATTGTCGATCAGGAGGGGAAAAGACTCGCTCTCAATACGGCCGGAATGGGCGGAGAGGATCTGGCTTCCGTGATCAATAACACCCTGGCTCTTGAGAAAGAAACCGGTGCGGGGGCAAGGCTTGTCAGACAGAAAGCCGGAACAGGAGGTTTGACCATGGATTTATTTTTTGTAGGGATCGCGTTGGCTCTTTTCGGATTCTCAATGATTTTTATAGGGTTGTGCGAAAAACTCTAAAGGATTTAAAATGCCGCTTCTTTATTGGATAGCCGGGATCATTGCGCTTTTGATTTTTTTGTATCTCGTGGCCTGTTTGTTAAAACCGGAGATATTTGAATGAACCTGAACCATCTGATTTTTTCCGTTGTCGCGCCTCATAGTCTCAATTTCAGCGTCGGAAGGCTGCAACTGGATCCGAACAACCTGACCCAGTGCGCCGTCTACTTGCTGGCGCTGCTGGCTTGCGTGGTTCCGCTCGGGTTTTACATGGCTAAGATCTATGAGGGGCAGCCCGCGGGACTCAATGTCTGGTTTCGTCATGTCGAGAATTTTATTTATAAATTGTGCGGCGTTGATGCCAAATCCGACATGACTTGGAAAACTTATGCGATCGCCGTCATGATTTTCAATGTTTTGGGGCTTCTCGTGGTCTATGGGTTGCAGCGCACGCAGGCGCTGCTTCCTTTAAATCCCATGGCGATGCCCGCGGTCCCGCCGGACCTCAGTTTTAACACCGCGGTCAGTTTTGCCACCAATACGAACTGGCAAAGTTATGGCGGAGAAACGACTTTGAGTTATTTCACGCAGATGATCGGCCTGACGGTGCAGAATTTTGTCTCGGCCGCAACAGGGATGGCAGTTTTGGTGGCGGTGACTAGAGGTTTTATCCGTAAAGAAATGAACGGGCTTGGAAACTTCTGGGTAGATCTTGTGCGGTCAACGCTTTATATTCTTTTGCCGTTGTCGCTGATTCTCGCCGCTCTTCTTGTTTCACAAGGCGTTGTCCAGACCTTTGCTCCGAGCGCCGAGATTTCTCTTTTGGAGTCTTCCGCCAAGCAAACCATCGCGATGGGGCCGGCCGCGTCTCAAATCGCCATCAAACAGCTCGGGACCAACGGCGGCGGATTTTTTAATGTGAATTCCGCCCATCCTTTTGAAAATCCGACGCCGCTTTCAAACTTTCTGGAAATGCTTTCGATCCTTTTGATCCCCGCCGCGCTTTGTTACACCTTCGGTTGTATGGTGAGGGATAAACGACAAGGCTGGGCCCTTTTGGCCGCGATGTTCATCCTTTTTATCCCCTGTCTTTATACCGCCGTTGTATTTGAGCAGGAAGGCAATCCTTCTCTTGGGAAACTGGGAATTGATCAGGCCTCAAGTTCGTTCCAACCCGGCGGCAACATGGAAGGCAAGGAAGCGCGTTTCGGAATTGTCAGCTCGTCTATTTGGGCCACCGCGACGACAGCCGCGTCCAACGGCTCCGTCAATTCAATGCATGATTCCTATACGCCGATCGGCGGCCTTATGACGATGTGGCTCATCCAATTAGGCGAGGTCGTGTTCGGCGGCGTGGGGTCGGGGCTTTACGGGCTGATCGCGTTTGCGATTTTAGCCGTCTTCATCGCGGGGCTCATGATCGGCCGAACTCCCGAATACATGGGCAAAAAGATCGAGGCCTACGAAGTAAAAATGACCTCGCTCGTCATCCTTATTCCCGTGATCGCGGTGCTTTTAGGAACCGCCGTTGCCGTGATCGTTCCGGATGGCAAGAAGGGGATATTTAATCCCGGCCCTCACGGCTTTAGCGAAATCCTCTACGCGTTTTCTTCGGCGGGAAACAATAACGGCAGCGCTTTCGGGGGCCTTTCCGCGAACAGTTTCTTCTACAACACGGCATTGGGTTTGGCGATGTTTTTCGCAAGATACTGGATCACCATTCCGATCCTTGCCATTGCGGGCTCGCTCGCCAAAAAGAAGATCATTCCTCAAAGCCAAGGGACGCTTGCGACGCATGAGCCTCTTTTTATCGTTTTTCTTGTGGCCGTGGTCCTCATTGTGGGTGCGCTTACTTTTTTCCCCGCTTTGGCGCTCGGGCCCATTGTCGAACATTTAACGCTTTTTTCCGCTTAAACCGGACGAGGAGATTCGGATGTATCCACTGTCTAAAGGCCGTCATAAAAAAGTATCCCTTTTTCAGCCGTCTATCTTTGGGCCGGCCGTGCTTGAGTCTTGCAAAAAACTGGACCCTCGCCACCAGATAAAAAATCCGGTGATGTTTGTCGTGTTGGTCGGAAGCGTTCTGACGACCGGGCTTTGGATCCAGGCGCTTCTGGGCAAAGGAGAGGCCCCCGCGTCCTTCATTTTATCGATCACGATCTGGCTTTGGTTCACTTTGCTCTTTGCCAATTTTTCGGAAGCGGTCGCGGAAGGACGGGGAAAGGCGCAAGCCGCTTCTTTAAAAAAAGCCCGCAAAGATATCCAGGCAAAAAAGCTCTCGAAACCCAAATACGGCGCCGAGTTTAAACTGACCTCCGCTTCAACGCTCAAAAAAGGAGATCTTGTTCTCGCCGAAGCGGGCGATTTTATTCCCATGGACGGTGAAGTGATCGAGGGCATCGCGTCCGTGGATGAAAGCGCGATCACCGGGGAGAGCGCTCCCGTGATACGGGAGTCGGGCGGAGATCGAAACGCCGTCACGGGAGGAACGCGGGTTTTGTCCGATTGGCTGGTGATCCGAATTACTTCAAGCCCCGGAGAGACATTTCTTGACCGCATGATCGCGATGGTCGAAGGCGCCAAGCGCCAGAAAACGCCCAACGAAATCGCGCTTGGGATTCTCTTGTCGGTCATGACGATCATTTTTCTTCTGGCCGTTGCGACGCTCCTTCCTTTTTCTATCTATGGCGTCGCCTCATCGGGCAAGGGGCTGCCGGTCTCCATTACCGTCCTTGTGGCGCTCCTTGTTTGTCTGATCCCGACGACGATCGGAGGTCTTTTGCCGGCCATCGGGATCGCCGGGATGGACCGGATGATCCAGGCCAATGTGATCGCGACCTCGGGCCGCGCCGTGGAGGCGGCCGGGGATGTGGACGTGCTTTTACTCGACAAAACCGGCACGGTGACATTGGGAAATAGACAGGCGGTCGCTTTTTTCCCCGTTGAGGGCATCGCTCCTGAAGCGCTTGCGGATGCGGCCCAACTTTCGTCTTTGTCCGACGAGACGCCGGAAGGCAGAAGCATTGTCATTCTGGCAAAAGAAAAATACGGCCTTCGTGAGCGAAACATTCAGGAATTAGAAGCAAAATTCATTCCGTTCACCGCTCAAACCCGCATGAGCGGCGTCGATCTGGGAGACGGCCGGCAGATCCGAAAAGGATCGTCCGATGCCATCGAAGAGTATGTCCGTCAAAACGGCGGCACGGTTTCCGACGCCCTTAAAAAAGAAATCCAGATCATCGCAAGAGCGGGAGGAACGCCGATCGTCGTTGCCGAACACGGACGCGCGCTGGGCGTGATCCAACTAAAAGACATCGTGAAGGGGGGAATCAAAGAGCGCTTTATTGAACTGCGAAAAATGGGAATTAAAACCATCATGATCACCGGCGACAATCCGTTGACGGCCGCGGCGATCGCCGCCGAGGCGGGGATGGATGATTTTTTGGCGCAGGCGACGCCCGAGACCAAGCTAAAATTGATCCGCGAGATGCAAACCGGCGGCCGCCTCGTGGCCATGACCGGCGACGGCACCAATGACGCGCCCGCGCTGGCTCAGGCCGATGTGGCGGTCGCGATGAACACGGGAACCCAGGCGGCCAAAGAAGCAGGGAACATGGTAGACCTCGATTCCAATCCGACCAAATTGATCGAAGTCGTCGAAATCGGAAAACAGTTGCTCATCACCCGCGGTTCTCTCACGACATTCAGCATCGCCAATGACGTCTCGAAATATTTTGCGATCATTCCGGCGGCGTTCGCGGGAACCTATCCCGTGCTCTCGACCCTCAACATCATGCATTTAAAAACCCCCGGCAGCGCGATCCTCTCGGCGGTTATTTTTAACGCGCTCATCATCGTATTTCTGATCCCACTGGCGCTTCGCGGAGTGCGTTATCGCCCGATGCCGGCCGGCAAACTTCTCTCGCGCAATCTGCTTATTTACGGAGTCGGCGGCCTTATCGTCCCGTTCATCGGGATAAAACTGATCGACATGATCTTGGCCGCTCTGCGGCTATTTTAAGAAAGGAATTTTGTATGAAAGCGTTTAAGCCGGCATTCATGATGCTTCTTGTGATGACGCTCGTGACAGGAATTATTTACCCCTTGGTTGTCACTGCTTTCGCCGAAGTTTTTTTTCATGATCAAGCCAATGGCAGTCTTGTTTATCATCAAGGCAAGCCGATCGGCTCGGTCCTGATCGGGCAGTCTTTTCAAGATCCGAAACATTTCTGGAGCCGTCCTTCAGCTACCTCCCCGGCGCCTTACAATGCCTCCGCTTCTTCGGGGTCCAATCTCGGCCCTTCCAATGGGGATCTTGTGAAACAGGTCGAAGCGCGTATTCAGTCTTTGAAAGAGGCCGATCCTGATAATACGAGGCCCGTTCCGGTGGATCTTGTCACCTCATCCGCCAGCGGTCTTGACCCGCATATCAGTCTCGCCGCCGCCTATTATCAGGCGCCGCGCATCGCCCGCGTCCATGGTTGGCCCAAAGAAGCCGTGGATAAAATGATCCGCGAGAACACCGAAGACCGCTTTGTGGGGATCATCGGAGAGCCGGTCGTGAATGTATTGAAATTGAACCTGGCTTTGGATTTTCCGCGTCAAGAAATTCGACTCCCCGGCTACCATCAAGACGAACTCCCGGAATATATGAAATACGGCAATTGAGCCGCCCGCCCGTTTCCCCGATCCCGCCAAAGAATTTCCCGATATAGTCGATTCCGGAAATTAGTGCTAAAATACTCCGGTCGCGAAAAGGACAAGGGAAAGGAGATACCATGTTTTATCTGATCCAAAAAGGCGGGCCGATCATGTGGCCGCTTCTACTCACCTCCATTATTTCGCTGTCGGTGGTGCTGGAGAGGATTTTATTTGTGATCCGGATTAAAATGAGCCGCCAGCCGAAAACGGTGCAGACGCTCTTGATGTATGTCAAGCAGGGAGACCAGGCCGCGGCGATAAGCACCGGAGAAGAAAGCCACGATTTTGTCGCAAAAACTTTGACCTACGGTTTGAAAAATCAAGAGACCTCTTTAACCAGCGCTTTGCTTCAAGCGGCCAATCAGGAACTGACGGCCTTCAGCCAGGGATTGACCGTCCTGGACACGGTTATTACATTAGCGCCGCTTTTGGGTCTTCTCGCTACGGTCACCGGCATGATCCACGCGTTCGGCCTCCTGGGGCACAAGGAACTGGACGCGCCCTCCGTCATCACCGGCGGCATCGCGGAGGCATTGATCGGCACCGCGTTCGGTCTGGCGATCGCGATCTTGGCTTTGATCCCGTTCAATTATTTAAATGCCTTCACGGAACGGGCCCGGCGCGAGATCGAAGGCGCCTGCACGCATCTCGAACTTCTTTTGAAGGGAAAATAGCCGTGCTGATCCCTTCTCTCAAGTCCCGTCACCGCGCCCGCATCGAGATCATCCCGCTCATTGACATCGTTTTTTTCTTGCTCGCCACTTTTGTGATGGTCTCGCTTTCGATGGTGAAAAATCAGGGGATCGACGTGAATCTTCCGGTGGCCGAGACCGGTGCTCAGCAAGTGAAAGACAACGAATACAGCGCCATCACGGTCACGAATAAAGGGGACATCTATTTCAACAAAGAAAAGATCTCGATGCAGGAACTGCCCGTGCGTCTCAAACGGCTCAAAGCCCAAAACCCCGACCCCAAGATCATTTTAAACGGGGATGAACAGGCCTATTTCGGCCGCGCGATTTATGTGCTGGATGAGGCGAGGAAACTGGGGATCAAGAAAATAGCCGTCGAGACGAAACAGCCGTAAAACACCAAGATAAAAATATTGATAAATAGTCGCAAGATGATAAACTCTTTTGGTCCGGATTTTCCACCGACCCATTTCGCCGAAGTAGCTCAGTGGTACCTGCCTGCCGGCAGGCAGGGAGCGCTGCCACAAGATAGAATATGACGTATTACGTTTATATTATTCAAAGCTTGAAAGATAAAAGTTTTTATTCAGGGATGACCAGTAACTTAGAAAGAAGAGTCAAAGAACATAATAAAAGCGATATAAAAACGACTCGATCCAAAAAACCCTGGCGTCTTGTTTATTCTCAAAATTATCCTAGTCGCGTTGAAGCCCGCGAAAGAGAACAATATTTAAAAAGCGGTCAAGGAAGAGAATTCCGCGATAGTATTTTGCCGAAGTAGCTCAGTGGTAGAGCGCTGCCCTGAAAAGGCAGGCGTGGGCAGTTCGATTCTGCCCTTCGGCACCATATTAAAAAACCACCTCTTTTTTTTGAGGTGGTTTTTTTAATATCCGTGACCTCTGGGACGTCGTCCGGTTTACGCGAAGGCCAATCTAAGACAAGAAAAAACCCAGGCAGATCCGTGTTAAGATCTAAGGACTGACCCTGCCTATTCCGGTTAAAAATCCGATAAATCTTTTGGCGGGAAAGCGGCCCGCAAAGCATTCAATACGGCGATCAGATCTATCCCTTCCTGAGCGATCGCTCCTAAGACAGGCGTCAAATGACCATTGGCCGCCAAAATCATCCCTAGGACACTTAGAACCATGCCGCCCACGGAGCTTTGCAATGCGATGGCTCGCATTCGACGGCCGATGTGGATCAACTCATCCACTTTCGTAAGAGAACTATCCATGATGACCGCTCCGGCCGCCTGGCTTGTGATGTCGCTGTTTCGCCCGATCGCTACGCCGACTGTCGCCGCCACCAGCGCCGGCGCGTCGTTAATTCCGTCTCCGACATAAAGCGTCTTCGCCTTACGCGTTTCTTCTTTCACGATCGCCAGTTTTTCTTCGGGGCTTTTTTCCGCGTAGACTTCAGTGATGCCCACCTTCTCTGCCAAATAATGCACCTCGGACTCCCGGTCACCTGAAACGATGATGCTGCGATGCAGCTCGTGTCTGGGGCTAAGATGCCTGATGAAGGGTAGGCTTTCGACGCGGGGAGTATCGCGGAACCTTAGCGTGGCCGCGTAGGTGTCGTCGATAAGCACAATACACTCCAGGCCCATCCCGGTCGGCGGCACTTGGTCTAAACCCGCGAACTTTTTTTTAGATACTAAGTTGCGTCCCATGATCTTGATCACGCAACCCGACACGACTCCTTTCAATCCTTCTCCCGGCACTTCGTGAACTTCAGAAGCTTCGAGGATCGGGACATCGTCCTTTTGCGCGGCCGCGGTAATGGCGCGCGCAAGGGGATGTTTTGAATACCGCTCAAGACTTGCCGCAAGGCTCAAAACCTCATTTCTCGTGTAGCCGGAAGCGCAAACCATTTCCGAAAGTTGCGGCTCGCCGTAAGTCAATGTGCCAGTCTTGTCGAAAATAGCCGTCTTGCATTCTCCTATCTGCTCGAGGATCACCGGATCCTTAATTACGATCCCCCTCCGAGCAGCAAGCGAAATGGATCCAATGATCGCCACGGGAATTCCAATGAGAAGCGGGCATGGAGTCGCCACGACAAGCACCGCAAGAAATCGAGTGGCGTCTCCGCTCACGGCCCACGCCAGCGCGGCCACTGACAGAGCGACCGGCGCGTAAATAACCCCGAGCTGATCCCCAAGACGCCTAAGCCGAGGTTTGTTTTGCTCGGACACTCGCATGATCTCCATGATCTTGGCATACCGTGAATCGATCGAAAGTTTTGTAGCGGTAATGGTCAGCGCCGTATCCCCGTTGATCGCCCCTGAAATGACGCTTGCACCGGGAGCTTTGTCGATTTCAAACGGTTCTCCGGTCAGATAAGCTTCGTTCATCACCCCGTGGCCTTCAATGACCGCCCCATCCACGGGACAAATTTCGTGCGGGAAAATGATCAAGGTATCCCCGATCGCAATATCGCTCACCCCGATCTCGACTACTTTTGAATGTTGCCGGCGGTGAGCGATAGAAGGCATGCGCTTGGCCAGCGCGCTCAGAACGGAGGAAGCGTTTTGAACGGCGTAGTTTTCGAGCGCATTTCCTCCCGAAAGCATGAGAACCACAAACGCGCCCGCCAGATATTCCTTCAAAAGAACGGATGTGACAATGGCGATCCCCGCCAAAACGTCCGCCCCAAAATCCCGCCTTAAGAGTTTCTTCAAAATTTCATAAAGAAGGGGGGCGCCTCCTAAAAATAAAGCGATCAAAATGGGAAAGCGATAAATGCGAATTTCCTCGCGCAAAATAAAGCGCAGGAAGAGATGAATAACGATCATCAAAAGCGCGAAAACCGCGATGACGATACTTTTGTTTTTCCGGAGGGGATCCAGGAATTTTTTCATGGCTCTATTTTAGGGCATAAAAACAAAAACGCCACTAACATTATTTTGTCGCCCCGGAACGTTGTTTGGCTTATTTATCAAAGGTTTACGAAGATTTTCTTGTCTTATCTTGGCCGGTGCACCTTTTCTTTGAGGTGTCAAATTGGAACCTCAAAGATTTAAGCTTTTCGAGCTGGTCACAATCTGTGACCAGCTATTAATATTTCGCGTGAAAGCCGATAGCCTTCTTTTTCGGCGTTTTTACCGGTTCCAGCAAATTCCGAAGGGCCTCAAAAATTACCTTAAATTGCCGGTCATGTTTCTCATATTTTTTCTCAAGTTCTTCTATTTTTTGGCGGATAAGCTCATTGGTAGCGACCATCTCACGAAGCTTGATGAAGGCCCGCATGATAAGGATATTGGCCTGAACAGCGCGGGGGCTATTAAGAACACCGGAGAGCATAGCCACACCTTCTTGAGTAAAGGTATAGGGTGAATAGCGTCTCCCGCCGCGACCTTTCTTTGAGGTTTCAAATTGAAACCTCAAAGATTCCGTTTCTTGAAAAGTTAACTGAAACATAAAATCGTCGGGAAAACGGCCAAGATTTCTTCGTACGGCAAGATTTAATACTTTAGTCTTGACGCCGTAAAGCTCAGCAAGATCCGAATCCAGCATGACTCGTTTTCCGCGGATAAGGTAAATTTTTGATGCGATCTTTTCTTGTGGAATCATAGGTTGATTCTTCATATTTTCTCCCTTAACGAATAGGTTAAGTGTTTCCCTATTCAATAAGACGACAGAGGGGCCCATTTTCTTGCAAGAAAAAGATGGGTTTTCTTGTCTTAAGATTTCCTTGCCGAAATCGGGAAACGGGAATAAGCTGGGTTTGAATTTCCAACGTGTCCCCATGGGACGTCGTCCGGTTTATATTTATGACACCTTCTCACAACGACACCTTAGACCAAGAGTTAAGAAAATACTGCTTAAATAGCCTGCTAACTTTGATCGCCGAAAGTTCAAAAAAGCTGTACAGGAACGGTGAATCTTGCGAGACGGTAATCTGGAAACGCAGACTCGGCGGCTTGCTTGAAGAATTCAAACAGCTCATGCCAATTTGGGGTTTAGCAGAGTTGTCCTATAGAGCGATAATAAACTCGAACGACCACCGCTCTCTCGATCCTAAACTCGATGATCTCTATAAGCTCAATAATTTCCTGGCCGAGGCGACGGATAAGGCGGTTCCACGAAATACAGTCGATGATGCCCGTCTACCCATATTTGTAGGTCTGCCCCAGACCCAATTGTGGTGGCAAGAAATCGTAAGAAACCGAGCGAGCATAGTGTACGATTTTTTAAGATACTACCTCCTTCTGAACGAGATGCCCAAACACTTTCCTCAACTCCCCCAACCTAATGATGATTTACTTAAAATCACAGGCTTCGGCATTGAGGACTTCTCCAAACTGTTATTTTCATCCTATGCCTGGTTGTATTCGTCGGCGACGACGGATATAAACTTAATGAAGGTTGACAATGAGGTAACGAAAAGTAATCCGGTGATTACTCTCGATAACATGAAAAAGTGCCTATCCTTTTTCAGCGAAGACTATGCCTATTTCCGTGAAAGCACGCATGCAAATAACCCCCTATTTTTCCGTCCAATCATCAAGACTCAATCCAGCCAGCTAATCATTTCGAATATGTTCATATGGGTGAAGATGCTGTACGAAGGCATTTACTGGCTGATCAGGGACGAGTACAGGAAAAAGGGTTCGACAGATTTCACAAGCGCTTTCGGACAGTATTATGAAAAATACGTCGAGTCTTTTTTGCATCACTACCTAAAACCAGCTGATTTTCAAAGAATAAACGAACCCGGAAAAGCAGACTGGCTCATATTCACAAATAAATATGTATTGATCGTTGAACAGAAATCCGCGTTGATGAGCGTCGCGCTGAAAAAACCATACCCGGAAGCAGAGCAGTTTGGGGAGTACCTTAAGATATTTAATAAAGCACGCGCTCAATTATTCAATACCGACGCTTCCCTCAAAAAAGACCGAAAGGCCTCAATAAAGTTGATTTTGCACTTTGAAACTATGTATTTCAAAGAAGCCTTTATCAAAGCGGAATTGGTGAGAATGAACGGCGGAGATAAGAATCTGCTTAAGCACTATTTCTTGGTCGATACAAAAGAGTTCGAAGTGTTGATTCAACTTCTCTCCGAAGACCCTGGGAAGGCCGAGGAAATTATTCGGACGAAAATCGATTACGAGATTAATCCCCCACCACCTGCCGCCGGACTGGATTTTTTTGATGTGATTGAGAAAAAGGGTAGACCAAAGAAGATAAGTTTTTTAGAGAAGCATAGGCATATCTTCGATGATTTAGTCAAAGTGTAAAAAACTAATCTTTCATAAACCAGACTAGGTCGCGATAGCCTAAAAATATATCGGACGCCGTCCGGCGGGGAAGTATAAGATCCTAATGCTTCCCTCCCGAACTGCGTCCGGTATGCAACAAGGGGGTATTAAGTCAAATGAAAAAAAATCTAGAATTTGAAATTAAAGGTTATTGGTGGCTGCCAGGAAAATCTGAGACTAAATTTTTCGGAGAGATAAATTATAGACCTGGCGAAGGGTATGTTTTGACAGCATCTGAATTAGATCCAACTTTATTTGACGAACACAAACCCTCTGTAGATATTATTCACGGCAGAACTTTTAGAAATGAAGATATAACTCTTGTCGATTGCTATCTGATTGATGGAAGCAAAATGTGGAGGAGCGACGACAAAAAATTATATGAGGGAAAATACGATATTGATGTGATCATTGTAGGGCATTTTTTTAAATCGTTGGACGAAATAAAACTACATAATTATTCCGTGCACTATCCTTATCTTACGGAGTGGTTAGGATTATCCGGCTTTGATGACCGTAGAAAGCCAGGAGACGATGTAGATATTATTATTCGATATAAACGTCACGAGCTGATAATTATACATTCTACCGAGGATCTGCAAATAAGTTTTGGGTATGGGTGCGCCACTTCTTACGCGGGTAAACATAGTTCCAGGGCATATATAGATCAAACCTGCGCCGTTTGTTTTCAATCGAAAAAAACGATTCCGTTTAGCGTATTTAGACAAAAAAATAGAGTTTTAAAATATTTGTTGAGCTTTTGTATTGGTAAACCATTACGTTCGGAATCAATTGAGGGATACTTGGAGAATGTGGATGTGGAGTCAAAAACCAAAAGCTTAAAGATTTATTTTAATGAAGCTGACGCAGTCATTCACACAGGATTATCGTATTACGAAATGCCTATTCTTTATGAGGATGTGACACAAAATATCAGTATTTTAGTAGAAACGTGGTTCAAAAAATACATGCAGTATACCGCAATTTTGGATGAGTACTTTTCATCACTTTATAATCAGCACATTTATTTAGAACATTTGTTTTTGAGTATGATTCGCGTCGTTGAGTCATACCACAGAGTTCTTAATTTAGAAACGGCTGTGACACCTCAACATAAATTAAGACTCAAAGGGGTTTTCAGTAGCGTTTTGGAGGAACACAAGGAATGGCTACAAGAAAAACTGCAATTTAGTCACGAACCGTCTTTGAAGCAGAGATTGGAAGATATTGTAAACAAACTTAGAAATCAGCTTCTTAGGATAACCGGCACAACAGAGTACCCATTCAGCAAAATCGTTAGAACTCGCAACTATCTAACGCATTTTGACCCTAGTCTTAAAAGTAAAGCGGCGACTGGAGGAGAGCTTTATAAAATTTCTCAGATTCTTAAAAAAACTTTTGAACTATGTTTCTTGTATGAACTTGGTTTCAGTAAAGATCAAATTGATGATCTATTGAAAAAGCGTAAAGAATATTGGATTCTGAGAAAGTAAATCATATACCGGACCAGGTCCGAAGGGGACACGTTAGATCAACCGCATTAACAAATGAAGATTTTGCCTTTGATTTATGGCGGTGCCGGACGGCAAAATCTTCATTTATGGGAAATCCCACGTCGCCTCTGGGGAGGCTCCTTTGGGATAAATTCGCACGGGCAACTTGGCGCTCCTTTCAGTCGCGCAAGTTGCGTGCTCATTTAGGAGAACTTTCATGGAAGACAGAGACTTGATGGATGCGTATTCGCAGGCAGTGATACAAGCGGCTGAGAATGTGAAGGCCTCGGTTGTGAAGATAGAGGTGGCCGGGCAGACGCGGTTGGGGCCGAAACCCCAGGGCGCGGGGTCGGGTTTTATCTTTACCGAGGACGGCTTTGTGCTCACGAATAGCCATGTGGTGCATGGCATGGACCATGTTCGTGTCGCCTTATTGGATGGGTGTTCGTATGAGGCGCAAATCATAGGCGATGATCCGGACACGGACACGGCTGTGTTGCGTATTTCAGCGCCGAAGCTTGCGCCGGCTGTGTTGGGTGATTCCAGCCTTTTGCGTCCCGGACAGCTCGTCGTGGCTGTGGGCAATCCATTCGGTTTTCACTACACCGTGACCGCGGGTGTCGTGAGCGCTTTGGGGCGTTCGCTTCGAGCCTCTACAGGGCGGCTCATGGACAATGTGAT
>ORMF011702373.1_pt1 | contig 24232 bp, 25 predicted proteins | sample 1779871 | NCBI WGS metagenome assembly ORMF01 (sample SAMEA104232316, study PRJEB22302) | groundwater metagenome | biome: forest; feature: aquifer; material: groundwater | place: USA | collected 2011-08-07 | depth 5.4 m | reverse complement strand
TGTTTCTTAAGGCAGATTGGTGTGAATGCCGAGAGCCTTGGCGACCTTGCGGAGTTGCTTATCTCTTGTCCACAAAAGAGTGGGCGGATTGATAAGAACGGAAGCGATCAGGTGTGCGTCGGTCAGACCGATGCCGAGGCTGTACAAACGACGAGCCTCGATCATGGCTCGAATTTCGTTCAACTGGGCCACTCGCACCTGCGGCAATCTGTCCAGTAGGGCAAGCGTCTTGGTGCGCTCTTTCAGGGATCCAAGGGCCAGTTCCGCAATGATGAATGGATGGATCACAATCTGCCCCTGATTAAGATGCTGGCGCAGCTCTTTGTTGCCGGCGCGGAGGTGGTCGATCCAAACGGACGTATCGGCGAGAATCAATGCGGCGCCACCCTGCGGCGGGGGATATTCTTCAATGCCGGCATGGTGCCTCCCAGGGACGCCAATCGGCGAGCGCTTTCCCGCTCGATGAGGGCTTTGAGCGCTTCCCGAATCAGCGCCGTTTTTTCCGCTACCCCAGTGAACTCCTGGGCGATTCGCACGAGATCATCATCCAGCGCAACAGTGGTTCTCATAGGGACTCCAGGCACTGATTATAGCATTGAATGATGTCGATTTGTGTGCTTGAGCGCCGAGACGGTTGTGGAGGTGTGCCCGCGGAGATAGAGCGAGTTGGCGTCCTGGCGGTGGGGCGTGAACATCTCCGAGCCCACGGCGATGGTTTCGGCGCTCACGGGTAGAGTGTTAATGAAGGAGCCGGGAGCCAGTAGTCGGGAGTCAGCCAGAGCCCGCCAGAAGCGACAAGACATTGCCTTCTGACGGGGATCCATTCGATCTCAGAAATGCAATGGCTTGCGTTTGCTGTAATGGCGATATTATGTCAACAATCACCGCCCGAAGGCGTAGACACACTCAACATGGGCGTCTTGACGGCCTGTTTATTGGCCCTTTCGGCTCAGCTAGAATGCATACATGATAAGCGGGCGTTTGCTCGATTTGGTCTTGATTCTCTTAGCGGCATGGCTCGTTCTTCTGTGCAGAATATGGTGGAACCTGCTGAGGCCGCCTCCACTAGATCGCGAACCGAGGACACCTCGGAATTACTTGACCATTGCAGGGATTGGGTTTTCGGCTGTGGCAGTCGGGGCTTTGTTGGCTCTCCATCTATCATGGATTTCGGTGGGGATTTCACAGCATCTTGGAGTCGCAGCCATCAGAATCCTCTCCCTTCTCTTGTTCTGGCCGACACTAACAGGTCTAGTTCTCAGCGCAGCTGGAACGGGAAGAATACGATTGCTCGGCGTCGGCACGTCTCTTGCAACTGGACTGTGGTGGCTCAGTCTTTCTATGGGTGCGGCAATCGCAATGGGAGCCCCGCCTATAGCGCGCCATCCAACGAAGTTTCTTGTTCCACAAGGATACGTCGGGTGGGTCAAGATACAGCACGGCGAGAGCGGCCCCCCGTTGGAAATGTCGAATGGCGCTTTTGTCTGTCGCATTCCTGCCAGCGGCATCCTCCAGACATCGTCCCCACTCGAAGACGGCTGGGCCAAAGATGAATATTTCTATTATTCCGAAGATGGTTCTCTCCACCCGTTGCCTGATACCGGGTGGGGCGGAGGTGGAATGATCTGGGCTGGGAACACCGAATGGCAACAAACGGGGAACGGAACTAGACCGACGCAATTTAGCGAAAAGTTCTACGTTGGACGGGAAGATCAGTATCACAGGAACGAAAGCCGTCCTGAACCCAGCGGCACGATTTCTCATTAATATCGTGCAGTCATCTGGCGCGACCCGCGCGGCAACTTTCGCCAATTGATGTTAACAGGCGTTTACACCAACTACAGGCGCAACGATAACCTTGGCTGTTACTCCTGACCACCGACTACGGATTACTGGGTTGCTGTTGCGTCATACAGTGCAGCGCACCGAAGCCCCAGATCAGGTCGCCGGAATAGATCGGGATGATCTCGCCGGTAGGGAATAGTTCCGCCAGCGTGTTCAGAGCAATGCGGTCGTTTGGGTCGTTGAAGACCGGCACCAGCACGGCGCCGTTCGCGATGTAGAAGTTGGCATAGCTGGCGGGCAGGCGACGGCCCTTGAAGACGACCGGGCAGGGCATGGGGATCTCGACGATCTCGAGCTTGTGGCCGTCGGAAGTGCGCGCCGCCTTCAGGCGCCCCAGGTTTTCCTGGAGCGTCGCGTAGTTTCCGTCCTGCGCGTTGGGCTCGATCATCGTCACCACTTTGTCAGGACCGACAAAACGCGCGATGTCGTCCACGTGGCCGTGGGTGTCGTCGCCGGCGATGCCTTCGCCTAGCCAGATCACCGACTGCACTCCAAAATAGTCGGCAAACATCTGCTCGTAGGCCATGCGGTCCATGGGCGGGTTGCGTTGCTGGGTTGTGGAGAGCAGGCACTCTTCCGTCGTCAGCAAGGTTCCGTAGCCGTTGACGTCGATGGACCCGCCTTCGAGTACCACGCGATGATCGCCAGAAAACGGCTGAATCACCCGCGCGCCCGCTGCCTTGGCCATGCGCGCGCCGAGCTTGGCGTCGAACTTGTAATTCGGATACTTAGCCCAGGCGTTGAACTCAAAACCCAAAGCCAACAGTTTGGAGTCGCCGCCCGCCTCGGTGCGCTTCAGGAAGATACAACCTGAGTCGCGAGTCCAGACGCGATCGGTGCGCCAGAGATGGAACCGAACATTGTCGGAAAGGGCGTCGGCCTTCTCTAATACGGCGCGAGCGCGACGCTCGGACTCGGCGCCACTCACGATTAGATCGATACGTTCATGCCGCGCCAGGTTGCGTATTATTTCGGCATAGACCCACGGGATGGGCTCAAACTTTCCCGGCCAGTCGTGGCGAAAATGCGGCCAGGCGAGCCAGGTGGATTCGTGCGGCTCCCACTCGGCCGGCATGCGGTATCCGAGCGCGGCGGGCAGAAGCGGCTTGCGCAGGCGCCTGGTCATTTTCCGTCGATCATGCGGCTGGTGATAGGAGCATAGCTGTCGATGCGGCGGTCGCGCAGGAAGGGCCAGTTGCGGCGAATCTCTTCCAGGTGGCGCAAGTCCACCTCGCCGAGCAGAATTTCTTCTTTGTCATGGGAGGCTTCGGCCAGCACGCGGCCAAAGGGATCGCAAAAGAAAGAACCTCCCCAGAACTCGAGTCCCTTGCCGGGAGCGGAATTGCCGCGGATGTTGCCAGTCTCAAAGCCCACGCGATTCACAACGCCAACATAGACGCCGTTGGCAATGGCGTGCGCGCGCTGGATGGTGCGCCAGGCATCGTGCTGGGCCGCACCAAACTCGGCCTTCTCCGCGGGATGCCATCCAATGGCGGTTGGGTAAAAGAGAATGCTCGCTCCTTGCAGCGCCGTTAGGCGCGCACCTTCCGGATACCACTGATCCCAGCAGACCAGCGTGCCGAGCCTTCCCGCCGCCGTGTCGAACGCCTTGAATCCCAGGTCGCCGGGAGTGAAATAGAACTTTTCGTAGTAGAGCGGGTCGTCGGGAATATGCATCTTGCGGTAGATTCCGCGCAGCGCTCCGTCCGAATCGAAAATCGCGGCGGTGTTGTGATAAACCCCCGGCGCGCGCTTTTCGAAGAGCGAGGCCACCAGCACGACTTTATTTTGACGGGCGGCGGCGGCGAGGTTTTCTGTCCCGGGACCGGGGATCGGCTCGGCGAGATCGAACAGTGCCGCATCCTCGCGCTGGCAAAAATACTGGGTCTGAAAGAGCTCCGGCAGACATACGACGTGGGCGCCACGCTTGGCGGCGTCGGCTACGCGATCGAGCGCCTTGGCCAGGTTGTCGGCGGGCTCGGGGCCGCACGACATCTGCACGAGAGCGACGGTAAACTTGTCCGGCAATTATCTCCCCCGATTGAGCTCGCGGAGACGCGGCAAGCCGCGTCTCTACGGATGCGCTCTGGAGTCTTAGAATACCAAAGCCAGCGGTACCGGACCCGCATGCCTCAACGTCTGCGACAGAAGAGTCGCCCGGCGCAGCTCACTTCTAGTAAATTGTTTGTTCCGAGAGATTTCGTTTCCTACCGGGAGGGTCTGTTCTTGAAACACAAAAACGGCTCGAAGCACGGCCATCATCGCGAGGGAGCGGGGATCGAACGCAAGCTGCACGACCCGGTCGAAGACCGGCTGATTCCACTGGAGCCACTCGATCCCCGAAAGATCCACTCGGTGGACGATCTGGTCCGCGCCATGGCCAAGACCGCGTTCACCGGACGCCAGCTCGGCGAAGCTGCCGATGTGCTGGAAGCCATGGCCCGCGACCAGGACTGCTTCGTGGTGATGACCCTGGCCGGCGCGATGACCGTCGCCAAGCAGGGCCTGATCATCGCGGAGTTGATCGATCGCGGCATTGTGAACGCGATCGTCTCGACCGGCGCGCTCATGGCCCACGGCTTGGTCGAGGCCACCGGCCGCGCGCACTTCCGCCACAATCCGGAACTGAGCGACGAAGAACTCTACGAAGCGGGATACAACCGCGTCTACGACACGCTTGAGCCGGAACAGAACCTCGACGACGTGGAGCGCGTGATGGGCGCGGTGTTTGCGGGATGGAATGCGAAGGAAGTGATGTGCTCCTACAAGCTGAACCGGGCCATCGGCGCGCATCTTGCCAAGCACGCGAAAGGGCAGCGTGGAATTCTGAAGTCCGCCTACGAGCAGAACGTTCCGGTATTCGTCCCGGCGTTCTCGGATTCGGAACTTGGTCTGGATTACGCTCTGACGAACCGCGAGCGTGAAAAAGAAGGCAGGCCTCGATTCCGTTTTGATCCCTTCGAAGACCTGGAATATTTTGCGGCAACGCTGCTCAAGCAAGAACGCCTGGGAATTTTCACAATCGGCGGCGGAGTGCCGCGCAACTGGTCGCAACAGTTCGGCCCGTTCATCGAGTTGCGCCACCGCCGGGGCGGGGAAGACCTCCCGCTGAAACGCTATCACTACGGCCTGCGCATTTGTCCGGAACCGGTGTACTGGGGCGGGCTGTCGGGCAGTCCCTACAGCGAAGCGGTTTCCTGGGGTAAGTTCGTACCGCCAGCCGAGGGCGGGAAGTTTGGCGAGGTATTCGTGGACGCGACGGTGGGGTTGCCGCTGATTGTGGCGGCGGTACTGGAGCGGCTGGGTGGGTCGAAGCCCAATTCAGCCGCTCAGCAGTTAGTGACGAAGGCCGAGGCTACTGAGTCTGACATCAACAGTATCCGAGCGAGGGCAAAGAACCGACTCGCAGGGCCAGCAAAGAGGACAGGAGGCGAGGTGCGTAAGGCAGCGGGAAGGAGGGAAAAGGGGACGGTGAGAAAATAATCGATTCGGTCCTTCGTTGCCTCGGGGCCCTAGGTGGTTAATGGCTTTTCTTACTTTTACCACAGTCCGCGGAAAGACATTCCCCAGTTCCGGCGAATCTCAGCCCGGATTGTTAAACGGTTCTTTCGCGTTCGAGAATACGCTTCAGATCCCGTTTTCCGTGCAGAACGCGAATAATGTGGATAGCACTGCTATCCAGAAGATAGTAGATTCGAATGGCTTCAAATCCAGCAACCGGCCATGAGCGTAGATTGTGAAGCTGCGGGGCGTTCAAATGATAGCGCGCTCCGACCAGAGGATGCTGGCGCAATGATTCTATGGTGTGGCGGATGGCGTCTCTGAAACGCTCCGCGACCTCGGGAAGATTCTGGTCAACGAGGTAATACCGAAACTGGCGGACAACATCGTCGCTGGCGGCTTGCCGAAAAACAAAGTTCACGAACGAAAGCCGGTTTTGCGCTGGGACAGCAAGGCGTCCGTCTGTTTGTTTACCGAACCCCAAAATTCAGTTTCCGTGAGTTCCTTTGACGCCAGTCCTTCGGAAAGCAGCGCGTCAAGTTCGTCCGATGTCCCCGCAAAACCCGGTAGAGTGCGCTGTTCGACGGCGGCCAAGGCAGCTTCAACAACCTCCTCAACAGACTCGTAAAGGCCGCGACGCATGACGGCCTGAAGCCGCCGCTCTTGTTCAGGCGTGAGATTAATTGTCATGGTGGTTTTCTCCCCCGGTCGCTCTCTCCCTCATTGCCTTAGAGTAAGAGAAAATCTGGTCCGGGGCAATCGCAAAGACTGACCAGCCAACCATGAGTTGGCGAGGTCCTCGCAACCCCTTCATCCACCGCCGATTTCAGTGGATGATCACCGTCCGTATCATACGCAAAACGCGATGTGGGATCGCATTTTCAGTCAAAGATCAACACCGCGGACGCGATCACCGTGGTCCACAGGCCGCGCTTGTCGCCCACCGCCGACTGCGTCACGTTGGCGGTACGGACGATCTTGTTCGAGATGCGGTAGATCTCTTTTTTTTCGTCCCACGACCGGTCGGAATCGAACTCGACGTTCAGGGTCGTCGCCAGCATTTCGGCGGCAAGTTCTTCGGCGTAGTCTCCGGCGGAGTCTTCGGTTTCACCGAACGAGTGGTGCTCGCTCAGGTAGCCGTAGGTGTTGCGGTCGGCGGGAAGGGCGACGCCGATCGAAGAAGCGAGCAGGCGGTGCGGTTCGTGGGTGGAATTTTCAGCAACGACCGCGAAGACTACTTCGCCCGGGTGCAGATACTTCAGTCCCTGGGAGCGCGGGATCAGTTTGCAGTTTGGCGGAAAGATCGAAGAGACACGCACCAGGTTCTGCGCGGCAATGCCGGCGTCGCGCAGGGCGAGCTCAAAAGAGGTCAGCCGTTCCCGGTGCTTTCCCACCCCCTTAGTGAAAAAGATTCGCTTGGGGACCATGTCCTTGCCCAATTCATTTTCCTCCAGGAAGTCGAATTGACTTGAGAAGGGCAAATCTAACACAGTGATTTGTGAAGTTTGTATGAAAAATGAAGAGAACTCTCCCCGGGAAGGAACGCTCCCTGCCATCCGCGCGCGAGCAGCTTCGGATGGCGGGGCTCAGGCCGCGTAGGCTCCGGTTTTGCCCGCGGCCAGCGGGATGAGGGCCGGTTTCACCAGGTTCCGGAAATCGGCAAAGCTCATGCGCACCAGCTCCCGGTGTGAACCGGCACTGAAGGCGATCTCCTTGTCGAGCGCCAGGCTTTCGTCGGCGAACACATCCATGCCGTACAGGTTCCCGAAAGGCGGCATGGCGCCGGTTTCACAGTCGGGAAAGCGGTCGCGGAACTCAGTTTCGCCGGCCAGTTCCACCATTTCGGCTCCCAGATACTTTTTCAGCTTGAACAGATCAACCCGGTAGGAAGCGGGCACGACTGCCATGGCAAGGCGTCCATCCACCAGGACCACGACGGTTTTGGCCAGTTCTTTTCCGGGAATGTGTGTCAGGGCGGCGATCCCCTGCGCGGTGTAGGCAACCGAGTGGGAGAGCACGAGATACTTGATGTTGTTTTCATCGAGGAATTCGCGGAGCTTGGAAAGAGGCATAGATACCTCCAGGCCGAGCCGCTTGCGGGAAGTTTACCAGGAGCTTCGAAGGTGTCCGCGGTTCGGCGTGGACTCTATTATCCGCCCGTGCGCGTTGAAGGTGCGTGAAATTTTTGCAGGCAGAGCTGCGCCGTCCCAGAAAGAGAAGCCGTGAAAAAAGAAGCCGCGACGGGGTTGGCGGCGGCCGTCGAATAAAAGGTCGGTCTCAGGCTGCTTCTTTGGTTACCAGGGAGCGGGACACTTCGCGCGGCTGCGCATCGACCACGCGCATTTCGTGCCAGTCATAGGCGAATTCCTTGCCGCAGTCGAGGCAGACCACGTAAGTTCCGGTGCGCACGGCCGCCTTAATGCGGCGCGCGCCGCTGCGAACCGTAATCGGGAAACTACAGTGAGAATGCCAGCAACCAAAAAGAGCGTTCACTAGCTTAGAAAACATTTACCTACCCCCCGAGCCGCTGAGATCGGCTCGATTGTGGTACGACTGCTTACACACACTTAGATTCAGAACGGGCGGGAAGGGTTCGTCGTAAGGCAATCCGAAAGCGAGTTCTGCACCTAGGTAGGCCGGAATCAAGGACTTGGGTGCCGGAGGGTAGAGCGCGTCAAACGTTCTGCGGACCTGATTTCTTGCTCTGCGTGCACTTGGTCATGATGGCCGAGCGCAAGCGCCCTCGCAGGTCCTCGGGCAGCGGATAGAGCTCTGAGTCGCGGTAAATTTCGATGGTTTTGCGGGTCGTGTCGCAGACGACGTAGCAGTTGTGGCACCACGCCAGGTGGTCCTCGAGATCGGACTTGGTGCGCTCATCGAGGGCGCCGTCGAGGTAGTTGGTCAGTTCCTTGAGGAATTCAGTACACTTCACTGGTCGCCATCCCCACTCGCTCGCTTCTGGAAGTAACGGCTGAGCCGTTCGCGCAATTGCAGGCGCGCGCGCAGCAGACGCGACTTCACGGCCGGAATGCTCAGTTCCAACGCTTGCGCCGTCTCCTCGGTCGAAAGGCCTTCTACGTCCCGGAGCACGAACACCGTCCGGAACCCCGCTGGCAATCCCTGGATGGTGCGAGTCAGGATGTCTCGCAATTGCGCCTGGTTATACATCTGTTCCGGATTGGGGCTCCAATCCGCAACCTCGCGCGGAACCGAGTCATCCTCGGTTTTTACTTCCTCGTCCAGAGAGACCATGCGTTCCGGCCGTCTCCGGCGCAACTTCATCAGGGCTTCGTTGACCGCAATCCGCACCAGCCAGGTATAAAACTTGGACTGTTCCTGGAACTGAGCCAGGTTTCCATACGCCTTGAGGAACGCGTCCTGAACTACGTCTTCCGCGTCCTCGCGATTTTGCGTAATGTGCTGTGCGATTCGAAAAACATTGCGATCGTAGCGTCGCACTAATTCTTCAAACGCTTTATCGTCGCCTTGCTTGGCCGCCCGCACCAGTGCCAGCTCTTCACTGATGGGCTCACGTACATTGGGTTGGATGGTACTCATTCGTAACTCGATGCAGATTTTAGCGGCTGCGCGGCGCAATGCCAGAGTGTTATTGTACCGGGTAAGCCATTTTTGCGGGCCAGATGTTAGACGTGCGTGCCGCAGCAACATTGGCGCGATTGGTTCGGGCGGGCTCACAGGTACCGGGAGAACAGTTACCAAGGTGTCCCGAAAATGCCTGCAAGTGGCTTATAATCAGAAGTTAGAAGGCAACGGCGTTCGGCCCTCATAAATCTGATCCGGAGTGCGAATGACGGACCGCGGTTGGATGGAACCCATAGTGGAACGGGTGGTCACCCAGGTTCTGGAGAACCATGCGGCCCAACTGCGCACTGAGATTGTTCGCCGGGTGATGGAAGAGATCGCCGCCCAGCCGGCGACGGAAGCCGCGCCCACGGGCGCGAACTCGGCAGATCTGGCACGAGCCGTCACCGAGATCCAGCTGGGAACATCGCAAAAAGAAATTTTGAAGGCACTTCTCGACGGCTGTGCCCGCTACGCCGCGAGAGTGGCGTTGTTTGTCGTTCGAGGCGGCAACGCCACGGGGTGGCAGGGACGTGGCTTTAGCGCTAACGACGCTGTAAAGGATTTCGCGCTGGATGTGAAGGCGCCGGCCGTGGTTCGCGCGATCGACGACCGCGTGTTCGTGAGCGCTCCAGCGGCGGACCTCGATGCCCGCTTCGTGCAGGATTTTGGCACGCCCGCCAGCGGCGAAGGACGCTTTCTGCCTCTTGTCCTGAAAGACAAGGTCGCGGCTCTGGTCTATGCCGACGCCGGAACGGACGGGGCCGGCCCGCTGGACGCTGGCTCACTGGAACTACTCGTCCTCTCCACCGGCGCCTGGCTGGAGGTCAGCTCCCTGCGCAAACAGGTGCACAAAGAGCCGCCTGTAGAACGCGGCGAGAGCCGTCCTGTGGCCACTGCCGAAGCGGCGTCCGCCTTCAACGATCCATTCGCGACGCATGCTCCCGGTCACGCCATGGCAGCGGCAGCCTCCGCGGAAGTTGCAGTTCCTGCGCCGGTCATGACTGTGGCCGCCGAACCTGAGCCCGCGGCAGCGGAAGAAGTCGTGCCGGTGGTGCAAACGGCGGGGGCCGTAGCGGAGCCTCCCGCGGCTCCCGCGATTTCGCCCGATGATCAGGAAATTCATCGCAAGGCCCAGCGTTTTGCCCGCCTGCTGGTGGACGAGGTCAAGCTCTACAACCAGGCGAAAGTCTCGGAAGGCCGGAAGCACAAAGACCTCTATGACCGGCTGAAGGAAGCGATTGAAAAAAGCCGCAGCACGTACCAGAAACGTTACGGGAACACGGTTGCGGCTTCCGGCGATTACTTTCAACATGAAGTGGTGCGAAGTCTGGCAGAAGACGACGTCTCCATCATGGGAGCGAATTTCCGGCACTAGGTAGGGGTTCCATTGCGCGGTTTGCTCGCCACGTTAGTAGCTGGATCTCTCGCCGTTTCCCTTGTCTTCCCTGATCGCGGCATAGCGCAAGCCACTCACCCTGCGCGGAAGACGCCGGCTGCCAGCACCCAGAAATCCTCGCCTGCGAAAAAATCCACCAAGAGCGCGAAGCGCCGGAAGGCGGCTTCTCCGCGCGTGCGGCGGGTGAAGCGGGCCTTTGTCGCTTCGGCCAGCCTGCGTCCCATGGCGCAACAGTTGCTTGCGGACCGTACTCCGGCGGCCTATGCGGGAGTTGAGAGCTATGCACGCAAACACGCCAAGGAAGACGCGGGAGCGCTCGCCTGGCTGGTGGTGGGCTACTCCCACACGCTCGATCACGACTACGGCAAGGCCATCGATCCGCTGAACCGTGCCAAGGCGGGCGCCAGCGAACTGGGAGACTACGTCGCGTACTACCTCGGCGACGCGTACCTCGAGACCGGACGCAGCGCGGAAGCCTTGGCAACGCTGGCGGACTTCAGCAAGAGCTTTCCGGATTCGCTTCTGACCCGGGATGTTCACCTGGTTTATGCCACCGCTCTGCTGAAAGAAGGCCGCGCGCAGGAAGCGGCAGCGCTGCTGGAGAAAGATCGTGCGCCCGTGCGCAGCGACATCGAACTCGCCGTTGGGCGCGCCTACCAGGCGCTGGACCAAAACGACAAAGCTGCTGCCGCCTATCGCAATCTCTACTACAACCTGCCCGTCAGCCCGGAGTCCGACGCTGCCGGAGCTGAGTTGCGCAAGCTGAAGATCTCCGGCGGTCTTGCCGAGCGTCGCACGCGCGCCGATCTTCTTTTCAAAGCACGGCGCTATGGCGACGCCGCCGGCGAATACCGCGATCTGCTCGATGAAGTGAGTGCGGCGGACCGGCCGGTCGCGCAGCTCACGCTCGCCACTGCGCTACAAAAGAGTGACCGCAGTCGCGATGCCCGGCAGATTCTGACGTCCATGGGGCCGCAGGCGGGGGATGCCGAGGCCCAGCGGCTCTACCTGTTAAATGAAACCGCACGCTCGACCAACGACGATGAGGCCGTGCAACGGACGCTCGGCCAGTTGCGCGAGTTCGGCCCGACGAGTCCTTGGCTGGAGCAAGCCCTGCTTTCAGCCGCGAACATGTATCTGCTGAAGCGGGATTACGATCGCGCCATTGACCACTTCCGTGAACTACAGCAACGTTTCCCGAACGGCACTCGCGCCAGCTACGCGCACTGGAAAACGGCCTGGCTGAGCTTCCGGCAGGGCCGCACGGAAGAAGCTCGTAAGGGTTTTGACGATCAGATCGCGTTGTATCCGGACTCCAACGAAGTCCCGGCGGCTTTGTACTGGCGGGCCCGGCTCGCGGAAGAAGCGGGCGACGCAGCGATGGCGCGCGCGTTTTATCAGAAACTTTCCTCGCGCTTTCGGAACTACTATTACGCGGAATTGGGACGGCAAAGGCTAAAGAACCTGCGGGCCGATAGCGACGACACAACGCAATACGCCCTGCTCGACCGTGTTCCGCCGCTCTCGATGAGGGACAAAGTTCTCGCCAGTGAACCTCCGGAAGACAACCTGCGCCTGCAAAGGGCGCGGCTGCTTTCGAATGGCGCTCTCGCCGATCTCGCCGTGCGTGAACTGCAGGCTGGTGCGAGCGAAGAAAACGGCTCATGGGCGCTGCCGGAAATGGTGCGCATCTATCAAGACGGCGGACAGTACGACCGGGCGATCCAGGTCCTGAAGCGGGCAAAGCCGAACTATTTTGCCGTCGATCTTCCCGAACTGCCGCGCACGTATTGGGACGGGCTCTTTCCCAAGCCGTACTGGACCGACCTGCGCAAATACTCGGTGCTGAACGGACTCGATCCCTACCTGGTCGCGTCGCTGATCCGGCAGGAATCGGAATTCAATCCGATGGCGGTATCGCGCGCGAATGCCGTGGGACTCATGCAGCTTTTGCCCCTAACCGGGAAACGCGTCGCGAAAGAAATCAAGCTCAAAGGCTACAACCCCAGCCAGCTCTACACGCCCGCAGTCAACTTGCAGTTGGGAACGCGCTACTTCAAGTCCATGGTGGACAAGTACGGCGGGCAACTCGAGTACGCTCTCGCCGCCTACAACGCCGGCACCGACCGCGTCGGAGACTGGTTGGAACAGGGACACTACCGGGACGCGCAGGAGTTCGTGGAATCCATCCCCTTCACCGAGACGCGCGAGTACGTGCAGGCCATCTTGCGGAATGAGACGCTTTACCAGCGGTTGTACGGGACACCCTAGCGGGCTCCGGTTGTTGGTGAAATCGCGATGTTTCACAGTGACCTCTGGCTTCGTGGCCCTTGGCGGTCACCGCACATCACCATGTGACCCTCCGCCGGATGCGCAAATGTTTTCGGTCGCTCCGTCTCAGGGAATGATTTGTGGTCTGAACAATCGTCGCTAAGAACGAGACTGACCCATAGTCCAGCAAGAGAGGCCCGAATCAGGTGACTGCTGCGGGCCTCTCACTTCTAAAGCGCAGTCGAGAACTTCGCAGAGAGCGGATGCCGATGCCGCTCGCGTCCGGGCGCTCGCTGCCTAATCCCTATTCCCGTGTTGGGTCGGCTTAACACGCGATTCTTCGTTGGTGTCATAATCAGGCGATTTCACGAACTGAGAATTGCTGGTGAAATGGCGACTTACGCCAACGACCAAAACAGAAAGCCGGTAGACCGCGCTCCAAATGTTCATACAGCGGCCTATCGAAAGACGTGGGCACCCCGAAACGACCGGGTGGGCCGTCCGAAAGAGAGACGAGTCGCGGAGACGGCGCAGCCCAAAATTCGGCAGGGTTCCTGCAAAATCTCAGCTTACCGCGCGCCTTGTGTAGAATTCCGCCGGGAGCGTCCATGAATCTCAAGCGCAGCCTTATCGTGGTTCTACTTTCATTCTTGCTGCCGCCAGCAGTCCCCGCCCAGAGCGCGGGCACGCAGCCCAGCGCGCAACCCAGTTCGCAACCTGGAGCGCTAGCCAAGATCAGGACCATCACGGCGTTCATCCGCCTAGATCGGCAGACCTACCGGTCGCAAGTTGCCGGTGCTTTGAGTCTGCTCAAGGCCGCCAAGGCCGAGTTCACCAAGGCTGGCTACGAGGTGGAAACCCTCCGCATCACTACCCAGCCGTTTCCCGAGTACACCAATGGGCTGACGCCGGAGCAAGTACTGGCATTCTTCCGTGAATACGACCATCTGGCGCAGCAGGAAGGCTTTGCGCCGGACATTGGACCGGCGATGTCCAAAGATAGCGATGATGCCAGCCAGGCTGACCTTCTGGGACAGATCATCGCTGCCACCACGACTATCAATGCTTTTATTGTGGTGGCGGATGACGCCGGGATCCATTGGAATGCCGTGCGCGCGGCGGCCCGGGTCAACAGATACCTGGAGGAACACACCGTCCACAGCGAAGGGAATTTCCGGTTTGCCGCCGGAGCATTTCCGCCCGCGGTGGCTCCTTTTTATCCCGTTTCTTACACCTCCGGGGCGGGGCACGAATTTGCCATCGGGCTGGAATCTGCCAATATCGCCCAGGACGCTCTGGCCGGAAGCAAGCAAAATTTCGCGGAGGCCAGCGAACGCCTTACGGCAGCGCTGGAGAGCCAGGCCAGGAAGGTTGAAGCCATTGCCCGCCGAGTGGAGGCGAAGACGGGCTGGAGTTACCAGGGCATGGACCTGACCCCGGTGCCGCTGAAAGACATCTCCATTGGCGCGGCAATGGAGTCACTGACGGGAAACCAGGTGGGCTCACCGGGCACTTTGTCGGCTGCTCTTGCGATCACCTCCGCCGTGCAGCGCGTCCGGGCCAAACGGGGGGGCTACAGCGGGCTGATGCTGCCGGTGCTGGAGGATTCGGTCCTGGCCAAACGCTGGGAGGCGGGCGCGATCAGCCGGGATTCGCTGATGTCCTATTCGTCGGTGTGCAGTACCGGGCTGGATGCCGTGCCGCTGCCGGGAGACATTTCCCAGCACGACCTGGAAAATATTATTGCCGACGTGGCCAGCCTGGCGGTGAAGTGGCACAAGCCGCTTTCGGCGCGGCTGCTGCCCGTGGCCGGGAAGCACGTGGGCGACATGACGGAGTTCGGCAGCCCGTATCTGGTGAACATACGGATCCGCTAGGCGGAGGCAAGATTCGTTGTGCCACCACGCGGCGGTACGATGGCTGGCGTAAACCGGCCATTACATTCTCAATCCAGCAATTTGCCCTCACGCTGTCTTCTGCGTGGGCGCCTTCGTAAACAGAATCTCAAACACCAGCAGCCCGGCGCCGATCACAATAGCGCTGTCGGCCAGGTTAAAGGCGGGCCACTGATATTGCCCGACGTAGAAGAGCAGGAAGTCCACCACGTGTCCGCTGACGACGCGGTCCCAGAGATTGCCGATCGCTCCCCCCAGAATCAGGGCCAGGCCGATGCCGGTGGTGCTCAGGCTGTGGCTGTTCTTCCAGAGCAAGGCGGAGACGATCAGCAAGGCGACCAACGAGAACAGGATCAGCAGGCCGACTTTCCATTCCGAGGGCGAGTCGGCGAACAGCCCAAAGGCCGCGCCCCGGTTCTCGGTGCGGACAATGCGGAAAAAACCGGGGATGACGGAGATGCTGTCGTGCAGAGAGAGCTTCTGGGCGATCGTCCACTTGCTGAGGCGATCGAGCGCAATCACGAGCAGCGCGATGAGGAAATGGTACTTACGCATGACTGGAAAGGTTCTTCTCTTTCTCTATAGATTACAGCGTTTGGTAGGGTCCTCTTGGCGATCTTTGCGGCAGTTCTTTGCGCGCTTGGCGGTTAAAAGCTCTTTAACCGCCAAGGCCGCGAAGTGTCCGCAAAGCTCGCAAAGTAACCCATTACGCAATTTCCTTGAGCACCGCGGCGCAGCGCTCACACACGGTCGGATGGTTCTTGTCCTCGCCCACGTGCGTTGAGTAGTTCCAGCAGCGCTCGCACTTGACCCCGTCGGCCTTCTTGACTTCGACGTGCACGCCGCCGCTGCCGTTTCCCGAGCTTTGCACCAGGCTCACCGCGGAAACGATAAACAGGTAGCGGAGCTGGCCCTGATAGCGCGCCAGCAGCGAATGCAAGGGATCCGACGCTGTGATGGTAACTTGAGCTTCCAACCCAGTGCCGATCAACTTTTGATTACGGGTTTCTTCGAGAGCCTTCAGAACCTCGTCGCGGACGGAGCGCAGCGTCGCCCAATCCTTGTCCAGCTGCTCGTCGTTTTCGACGACCCCGGTACCAAGGATGTCGGACGAGGCCGGAAAAGCAGCCAGGTGCACACTCTCCGGGCGACTCTCGGTCTTGGGCAGATACTGCCAGATCTCTTCGCTGGTGAAGCTCGTGATGGGCGCGAGCAGCCGGACAAGCGCCTCTCCAATCCGCCAGATCGCCGTCTGCGCGGAGCGGCGGGCCTGCGATTTGGGCGCGGAAATGTAAAGGCGGTCTTTGAGCACGTCGAAGTAGAAGGCGCTCAAGTCCACGATGCAGAAATGATTCACCCGGTGATAGATCTTGTGAAAAGCAAACTCGTCGTACCACTTGCGGACGTCGGATGCGAACGAGCACGTCTGGCGCAGCATGTGGTGGTCGAGCGCTTCCATCTTGCCGAACGGAACCGCGTCCTTCTGCGGATCGAAATCGTAAAGATTGCTCAAGATGTAGCGGAACGTGTTCCGGATCTTCTTGTAGTTTTCTCCCACGCGCTGCATCAGAGCTTCGGAGCCGACCACGTCTTCGCGGAAGTCGACGGAAGCAGTCCAAAGGCGCACGATCTCTCCGCCCAGGCGGTTGGCGATATCCACCGGATCGACGTCGTTGCCGCGCGACTTCGACATCGCCTGGCCCTTTTCGTCGAGCGTCCACCCGGGTGTGACCACTCCGCGATAGGGCGGCGTCCCGTGTTTGCCCATGGCGCAGAGCAGGGAAGACTGGAACCACCCGCGATACTGGTCGCCGCCTTCGAGATAAAGATCCGAGGGCCAGGGATACTCCGGCTCCGCCGCCACCAGAGCCAGATAGCTCGCGCCCGACTCCAGCCAGACGTCGAAGATGTCGGTTTCCTTCTCGAACTTGGCGCCGCCGCAGTGCGGACACTTCGTTCCGGACGGAAGAATGGTATCGGACTCGGATGTAAACCAGGCGTCGGCGCCTGAGCGCGAGAAGAGTTCCACAACCTTGCGATTGACCGCATGGTCGTTGAGCGGCTTGCCGCACGACTCGCACAGAAACACGGCGATGGGAACGCCCCAGACGCGCTGGCGCGAGATGCACCAGTCGGGGCGGGTTTGAATCATGTTCGACAGGCGTTCTTCGCCCCACGCCGGGTCCCATTTCACGTTCTTGATTTCGTCGAGAGTGCGGGTGCGCAGCGTGTCGTCTTTCGACGTGCCGCCCGGCATCGGCGTCTCCATCGAGATGAACCACTGCTCGGTGGCGCGGAAGATCACCGGATTGTGGCAGCGCCAGCAGTGCGGGTAAGAGTGCTCGGTCTTCTGCGTATGCAGCAGAGCGCCGCGGCGCTTGACCAACTCGATGATAGGAGCATTCGCATCCCATACGCGCTTGCCGTCGTACTCGGGCAGCCCGTTGCGCAGGATACCTTTCTCGTCAACGTTGCTGGTGGCGTCGAGTCCGTATTTGACGCCGGTAGCGAAGTCCTCGGCGCCGTGGGAGGGCGCGGTGTGGACGACGCCGGTGCCGGTGTCCATGGTGACGTAGTCAGCCAGCGCGCCGAGAATCTTGCGATCGAGAAACGGATGCTGGAAGTTTAGACGCTCCAGTTTTCGGCCGGGGAAGTGGGCCAGTTCTCGAGCGTTGGCGAGGCCACACTTCTCGGCCACATCTTTCGCCAGCTTCGACGCGACGATGCAAACTTCGCCGCCGGATTCTAGGGCCACGTACTCCTCGTCGGGATGGAAGGCCACCGCCATTGACGCGGGCAGCGTCCAGGGGGTGGTGGTCCAGATGATGGTCGAAGCTTTCTTTCCCGCGAGCGACGCGTCTATTGAAGCGGGATCGTCGAGCAGGGAATACTTCACCCAAACCGTACTGCTGGTGTGATTTTCGTACTCGACTTCGGCCTCGGCGAGTGCGGTCTCGTCGTGCATGCACCAATACACGGCACGCAGGCCTTTGTAGACAAAGCCTTTTTCATAGAAAGAGTAAAAAGTGTCGAGCACCACCGACTCGTACTGCGGGGTCATAGTGGCGTAAGGGTTATCAAAACGTCCAAAGACTCCGATGCGCTTGAACTGCTGGCGCTGGAGGTCGAGAAACTTTTGTGCGTACTTGCGGCACTCGGCGCGTACGTCGGTGGGACGCATCTGGAGCTTCTTGCCGCCCAGTTCCTTGTCCACCTTGATTTCGATGGGGAGACCGTGGCAGTCCCATCCGGGAACGTAGGGCGCGTCCATGCCGGACATGGTCTTGGACTTCACGATGAAGTCTTTCAGGCACTTGTTCATCGCCGTGCCGAGGTGGATGGGCCCGCTCGTGTACGGCGGGCCGTCGTGCAGCACGTACCGGGGTGCTCCCTTGCGAGCCTGGCGAACACGCTCGTAGATGGCCATCTGCTCCCAGCGGGCGAGCGTCTTAGGCTCGTTCTGAGGCAGGTTCGCCTTCATGGGGAAGGCGGTTTTGGGCAGGTTGATGGTGGATTTAAGATCCATCGGCACTAGCAGGGTTCTCCCAAATGATTGAATCTTTTCATTATAGGGAGCGCGGAAGGACACGTCTATTGGAGAGGGCCACGCCCGCTTGAATGCAAAAAGTACTGTATCGGTTTGAGAAAAAGCGTGTACAATTTTTGTCAGACCGAAGAGTTCGCGCATCTAAGGGGATAGAAACAAACGCTCTGCCATCGGGATGCGACCGTGGCCGAGCGCAAGCTATCGGGCCAGCGCGGGCTGACCAATAGTTTGACGATTCTTCCCCCGAGCTGTGAAGTTGGGGCTACTTCCTCGGAAAATATGGCCAACAACGAATTGCCGCGGAATCTGCAAGAGCAGGCTGGTCCTTCAGAGCCCGTGCTCAACCTGCTGCTGAAGGATGAGATCCTGGACGACCCGCTTTACAAGCGCCTTTTCCGAGGCCTGGACGAGTTTTTCTTTCCCAAGAAGCTGCCCCCGCTGGTACTGACCTCGAAGCCTGTTGCCGTCCGGGACATCTGGGGCTTTTACAATTACAAGGGCCGTGGCGCATTCGGATCGACCGTGATTCACCTGGCAGCGTTGGCGCTCATCGTTAGCGGCGCATTGTTCGCTCGAAAGGTAGTCGATGAGGTCAAGCCGAAACAGACCGTCGAGTTGATCGCTCCCGACGGTATTCCGATCTTGAAAGCGTCGAAGACGTTGTCTGGCGGTGGTGGTGGCGGTGGCGATCGCGACAAGCTGCTGGCCTCGAAGGGGCGTTTGCCGAAGCAGTCGATGGAGCAGTTCACTCCGCCCGCCGCGGTCATACGCAATCTAAATCCCAAGCTGCCTAAGGAAGCTACGGTCATCATTCCGCCGGAAGTGCACCTTGCGCAGCTGACTATGCCGAACTTAGGCGATCCGCTTTCTCACATCCCCGCCCCGCCCTCGAATGGAGTCGGCTCGGGCGCCGGTATTGGATCGGGTTCAGGTGGTGGCGTTGGCGTAGGCAGTGGCCCGGGATTCGGCGAGGGCCGTGGCGGCGGGACCGGTGGCGGCCTGTTCAGAGTAGGCGGCGGCGTTTCGGCCCCCAGGAAAATTTATGACCCCGAACCCGAATATTCAGAGGAAGCCCGGAAGGCAAAATATCAGGGAACGTGCGTCCTGTGGCTAGTCGTGGGTCCGGATGGCGGGACGCGGGACATCCGAGTGGCTCGAACGTTGGGCCTGGGACTGGACGAGAAAGCGATTGAAGCGGTAAAGACCTGGCGTTTCGAACCGGCCATGAAAGATGGCCGGCCGGTCGCGGTACAGATTAACGTCGAGGTCACTTTCCGGCTGTATTAAACCCCGGCTTTAGGCGCTGGGCTGTGGGCGCTTGGAATTGCGGTTCGGGAATAAAGTTTGCGAGGGAAAGAAGCGGCCGCGGAAGCGGCCGTTTTTCATTTGTAGCGCCGGCGCCTCGCCGGCAAGAGACTACCAAACGAATTGCCGGCAGGATGCCGGCGCTACTCTTTCAAATCCACGCGCACTACATCCTCGACTGGACGCCCGAGAAACCGCGTACCCATCTTCTTGAACTTCTCCGCCGAATCGGTGGCGAAGAACTTGAGCCGGGGCGTGGCTCTTCTCTCGGACTCGTCCGGTGAGTGCAGCGGTTCGATCCGAAGCTGCTCGGCGACGGCGTAAGCAGTGGACTCAGCCGAGTCCACGATGATCACGTGGTCGGGAGCGACTCGCCGCAGTAATGGCTTGATCAGAGGGTAATGGGTGCATCCGAGCACCAGCACATCGGCATCGCGCGAGTCTTCGGAGAAGGCCTCCGACAGATAGATTCGGGCGACCTGCTCGGTCACGGTGTGCTCCACCCATCCCTCTTCGACCAGCGGCACAAACAGGGGACAGGCCTTCTCCCGGACCGCGACTCCCTTGGCCTCCAACGCTCGCCGGTAGGCATGGCTGTTGATGGTCGCATCGGTGCCGATGACGACAACTTTCTTCTTTCGGGTGGCGGACGCGGCGGCTTCGGCTCCCGGCTCAACCACGCCGATCACTCCCACATGCGAGTTCGCTTTGATCTCGTCAAAAGCCAATGCAGTTGCAGTGTTGCAGGCGATCACCAGCAACTCCGCTCCGTGATCCTGCAAGTAGTGCACCGCGCCGGTTGCATAGTGGGCGACCGTCGCGGCGGACTTCGATCCATAGGGTAGGCGGGCAGTGTCGCCGAAATAGAGGTAGTCGGCGCCGGGAATACGCTCCAGCAGCGCTCGCAGGACGGTCAGCCCGCCCACGCCGGAATCAAATACGCCGATCGTCGGTCTTCTGGAGGCGGTCACGGGCGGTCGAGTTCACTCCGCGGTGGTCGGGCTGATGATAGAACGCACCGCTGAAATCCGGTTGGCCGGGAAGCCTCCCTGGCTGGCATGCTCGCGGATCATCTGTTCGTTGGGTGCGATGTAGACGCAGTAGATCTTGTCGTCGGTCACGTAGCTCTCGATCCACTGCACCTGGGGCCCGAGCTTCTGCAATACGCCGCACGATTTCTGCGATATTGCCTTCAACTCCTGCTGGGTGAGCTTGCCGGCATTCGGGATTTCACGCTCGATCACGTACTTCGGCATGCTGCGCACCTCCGTGTGTGATTGGCCGCTGATCGGCGACGGCGAACTCGGATTCTAGCAGGTTTTCGAATTTATCCGCCTCGCCGTGCGGCCCTGGCAAGTGCGGCTGAGTTGCGGGAGCCGCCGCATCCCTTTATCCTTCTCGCGTATGCCCAGCACTCTGGTCGAATGCGTACCGAATTTTTCCGAGGGCCGCGACAAGTCTAAAGTTGACGCCATTGTTGAGGCCATGAAGGTCCCGGGCGTCTATCTCCTCGACCGCGAGATGGATGCCGACCACAACCGCTGCGTGATCACGCTGGTCGGTGAGCGGGAGGCTATTCAGGAGGCGGCGATCCGCGGGGTCGGGAAGGCCTCGGAGTTGATCGACCTGACGAAGCATCAGGGCGCGCACCCCCGCATGGGCGCCGCCGACGTGGTGCCGTTTATCCCGATTGAAGGCGTCACCATCGAAGACTGCGTGGCCATGGCGCGGCACGTCGGCGCGGAAATCTGGAAGCGCTATCAGGTTCCTGTTTATCTCTACGAGGCGGCTGCGGCCACGCCGGAACGACAGAACCTGGAAAACATTCGGCGCGGGCAGTTCGAAGGCATCCGCGACGAGATTGCCACCAACCCGGCCCGCAAGCCCGATTTCGGCGAGCGCCGCGTGCATCCGACGGCGGGCGCCACGGTGGTGGGAGCGCGCAAATTCCTGATTGCCTACAACGTCTTTTTGAATACGTCCGATGTCGATATCGCCAAGAAAGTCGCCAAGGCCGTGCGCTTTTCGAGCGGCGGGTTGCGCTTCGTTAAAGGCGCAGGATTCCTGGTGCGCGGCCTGGCGCAGGTCTCGATGAACCTGACCGACTTCGAGCAGACGCCCATTCACCGCGTGTTTGAATATGTGAAGCGCGAGGCGGCACGCTACGGCGTGATCCCGGTTTCGAGTGAGATCGTCGGGCTGATTCCGAAGAAAGCCCTGGAGCAGGCGGCGGAATGGTTCCTCCAGGTTGAGAATTTCGATTCGTCGCTCATCCTGGAAAACCGCCTCGCCGCGGTGATCAGCGGCAAGATGGCGGTGGGCGGGCTGCGCGCCGGAGTCGAGCCGTTTATCGAGCAACTGGCCGCTCCCACTGCAACCCCGGGCGGAGGCAGCGCCGCGGCCGCCAGTGGCGCCATGGCCGCCGGCCTCGCGAACATGGTCGCTTCCATGTCGCGCGGCAAGAAGGCTTACCTGCAATACGAGGCTCCACTGAGAGAAGCCATTGCGCGCTTGAGTCAGCTTCGCGAGGAGCTCAAGGCTGCCATTGACGCCGACGCCGAGTCCTACAACCTGGTCATGAAGGCCCACAAGGCAGCGAAAGAGTCGTCCGATGGCGACGGCGCCATCAACGCCGCCCTCAAGCAGGCCACCAGCGTTCCCCTGGGCGTGGCCGAACGCGTGGTCGAGGTAGCGCAGATCGCCGAAAAGCTCAAACCGATCACCAACCCCAATATGAAGTCCGACCTGACCACCGCCATCGCTCTGGCGAGGGCTGCCCTGACCGGCGCTCTGGCCAATGTGGAGATCAACCTGGAGTCTCTAAAGGACGAAGCGTTCGTGACGGCCACAAAGAAAAAGGCGCTGACGCTTAAGGGGTAATTTGGAGTTAGACTAGCGTCATGACGCGCGAGGTCTCAGAGTTGCTGAAAAAAGCTCTTGAGCTTCCGCCCGAGGCGCGGGCTGCCCTGGCGGGAACGCTTCTGTAAAGCCTCGACGACACAGTCGACGAATCGGCTGAGGAAGAGTGGAACAAGGAGATCGCCCGTCGGATCGATGAACTGGACTCCGGCAAAGTGAAGCCAGTTCCGTGGACAGAGGCACGGCGACAGATCTCAGCAATCCTCCATTGACCAGGAAGATCATACTCGCGCTGATCGTTGCGGTTGGGCTGACCGCAATCGGTGGTTTGCTCGTCGGTCGACTTCGCTACTCTCATCAGGTACTCAAGTCTTGTTTCAACGATGTCCAGGGACTCAAGGCAGGAGCCTCAGTTCGGATCGCTGGGGTGGAAGTAGGAACCGTCCGCCGTGTTCGGGCCAATCCGCAGATGAAGAATTGTCCTGCCGAGGTCGATATAGAGCTGGCTACCACCTATGAAGTCCGGGTTCCGAGAGACTCGATTGCCGGAATCGCGACGGCGGGACTGCTTGGCGAAACCTACGTCGACATCGATGTTACGCAAGCAGTGGGCGGGCCCACCGAAAACTATGGCTATCTGAAAAGCAAACAGAGCAAACCCACAGCATCCCTCGGAGATCACCTGAAGGCTCTGGATGTGATCCTTGGGCTAGTTGAAGCCTCGAAGGAGAAGGAAACGCCGAAGAACAATGTTTCGCCGTCTCCATCTCGACCGTCCCGTTAGAGATAGCCCTGAACCTTGCAGGCATCTCCCGTCGTGTTTTTCCCGCGCAAGTTACACCATTCCCATCGATCTAGCGACGGGCCCAAGATATACACTTTAGTACCGGTTCCACCGGCCCGTTCCGCATTAAAATAGTGTCTAGATCGCTGACCGGCAATTTGTAATTCGCATCCAACGATGCAGACCCTCTCGAGGACGTTTATGAAGAATCGGTGTCTTGCTGTTCTGCTTCTCTGTGCTACCGCTGTTTATGGCATGCCGATGGCGACCTCGGCCCGGTCGATGGTGCCGTCCGAGGTACAGCAGATCATCAGCGTGGACTATCGTGCGCTGAAGGACTCACCCACCGCCCAGGCGCTCAAGCAACAGGTGCTGCCGGACAACCTGAAGCAGTTCGAGGGAGCCTTAAAGGGCATCGGTATTAATGCCGACCGCGACCTGGACCAACTCACCTTCGCCTCGTTCCGTTCCGGCAAGCAGGGGCTTCAGGTCATCAGCGTGGCACAAGGGTCGTTTTCGGCCAAAGCTGTCCTCAAGAGAATGAAGCTCAAAAAAATCATGTCCACCAAGTACGGGACGGCCGCGCTCTATCCCATGGCTGACGGCCTGGTGATGACTTTCCTGGACGACAACACCCTGGCTTTCGGCACCCAGGCTTCGCTCCAGAGCGCGCTCGATGCCCGCGACGGCAAGCGCGCCACGCTCGACTCGAACTCGCAGATGGCCGACCAGATGGCGGCCGTGGATGGCTCGCCGGTGTGGAGCATCCTTGACCAGCAGGGAACCCAAGCCATGATGCGCTCCGCATTGGGCGACGCTGCCAAGATTGCTGACTACGAAACCATGAAGAAGCGCATACTCGCCTCGCGCTACACCATGAACTTCCAAAGCGGTGTGAACTTCGACCTGAGCGTTCTGACGTCGGACTCCATGACCGCCGCGACCCTTTCGTCGCTGGTCAAAGCCGGGATGCTTTACAAGAAGCTGAGCGCCTCGCCGATCGAAAAGACTGCCATCGACAGCATGACAGTCGATTCCGACAGCTCGAACCTACAAGTGCACTTCAAGACCGATGACCAGAAGTTCCAGTCGCTGCTGCACTCGGAATTGTTCGCAGCGGTCTCGCGTTAAGTCTTACATCCAGAACCGAAGCAGGTTTTCTCATGGGGGCCTACCCGTAGAGACGCGGCTTGCCCCGGCTCCCTCCGCCGGCCTTGACGCGGCAAGGCCCGGCTCTCCCGCCT
>ORMF012571937.1_pt1 | contig 24236 bp, 19 predicted proteins | sample 1779871 | NCBI WGS metagenome assembly ORMF01 (sample SAMEA104232316, study PRJEB22302) | groundwater metagenome | biome: forest; feature: aquifer; material: groundwater | place: USA | collected 2011-08-07 | depth 5.4 m | reverse complement strand
CTCGATTGGTCCCGAATATCTCCGAACTCGATGGCCGAGGCCGGGCAGGCCTGCTGGCAGGCCGTCTTGACGTCGCCGTCACGGAGCTCGCGTCCCGCGAGCCGCGCATCGATCTTCACCCTATTGATCCTCTGCGTGCAGTAGGTGCATTTCTCCATCACGCCCCTCGCGCGGACTGTGACGTCCGGGTTCATCGCAAGCTTGAGGATGTCGGGCGTGTCCTTGGTGAAGTTGAAGAAATTGAAGCGGCGCACCTTGTAGGGACAGTTGTTCGAGCAGTAGCGGGTCCCGATGCACCGGTTGTAGACCATCACGTTCAGGCCCTCCCCGTTGTGGACGGTGGCTGCCACGGGGCAGACCTGCTCGCAGGGAGCGTCCTCGCAGTGCATGCAGGGAACGGGCTGGAAGACGACCTCCGGGCTGCCGGAGGGTTCGCCGGAGAAGTACCGGTCGACCCGGATCCAGTGCATCTCGCGCCCCTTCGCGACCTGGATCTTGCCGACGACCGGCACGTTGTTTTCGCTCTGGCAGGCGACCATGCACGCGTTGCACCCGATGCACGAGTTCAGGTCGACCGTCATCCCCCACTGGTGGCCCTGATCGTAGGCATGCTCCTTCCAGAGTGAGAAGTGCTCCGGTTCCTCCTCGAAGACGCCGAGTGCGCCGGGGACTTCTCCCCCGTTCGGGGCTCTTGGGGAATCCCCCGCCTGCGCGCTCTCGGCTGGCTCCGCACCGGCAGCCGATTTCGATCGAAGCTCGGTCAGGGTCGACTCGCGCACGACGGGGCGCCCCTCCATGCTGCCGTGCTCCTGGGTCGCCGAGAGCGGGTACGTGCGTCCGAGCCTGGTGAGTTTGCCGCCGCTGTCGAAGCCAGGTGCCTGGGAGGCTCGGACCGTGAACGTGTCGAACCCGACCCCAGACCCAATCCGTCCCGCGCGCAGACGACCGTAGCCAAGGGTGAGGGCTACTACGCCGTCCGCCATGCCTGGGAGGATCCAGACGGGAAGCTCGAGCGAGCGGCCCGCATAATCGAGACGGACCAAATCCCCGCTCGCAAGACCGAGCGTTTCGGCGGTCTTCGGGCTCACGAGCGCAGGGTTGTCCCAAGTGAGCTTGGTGAGGGGATCGGGAAGCTCTTGCAGCCACCCGTCGTTCGCAAACCGGCCGTCGTGAAGCGACGGCGACGGGACGAACACGATCTCCAAACCACTCGCAGATCCCGTGGCGCGCGCGAGCGCTGCAAAGGCGTCCCCTTTGACATCGGGAACGACTTCTGTGAGCTCGCTGCCGGCAAGCAGCCCGTCATGTAGAACGCGGTTCCACTTCCTGTCGAACTCGGCCTCTCCCAGGATCGGTTTCCAGGTGTCGCGCACGATGTCGTAGCCCGGACGATCCTTGTCCCCGACCATCAGCCCCAGCACGTCAACCGGAGTGCGTCCGCCGAACAACGGAAGGATCAGCGGCTGCACGACGCTGAGCGTGCCTCCCACCGCGCGCGCGTCTCCCCATGACTCGAGGTAATGCGCGCGGGGAATATGCCACTCCGCGCTGGATGATGTTTCGTCGACCGCGTGCCCGAGCGCGATTCTGTGAGGAACCTTCGCCATCGCCGACGCGAAGTCGAGATCCGCGGGTGCATCGAACACGGGATTCCCGCCCAGGATGACGAGTGTCTGGACGGCCCCTTTGTTCATCGCGGACACGAGCGACGTCAACGAGCTCACGCTCGGAAGCGCCGCGTCCTTCGTCTCGTAGTAGCTGACCGTCTTGCCGGTGTTGCCGAGATGCGCGTTCAGCGCGCACACCGCGGCGTGGACACCCGCGGGCTGGCGCTCTCCAGCGATGACCAACCCCTTGCCGCGGTTCGCCAGAAGGTCTTTCGCAACGGCGTCGATCCAGCGCGGATCGACGCCGGAGAGATTCGCTCCCGCCTGGCTGGAGGCGCCGGGCGCACCGAGGCGCGCCGCGAGTGCCGCGAGAAACGCAGCGATCTGCCGGCTCTCGAGACGGAGCCGGTGATCCGCCATCGCTCCCGTCAGCGAGTAGACGCCTTCGACCGCGTAGAGCCGGTTCATCGCGCCGCTGGGGGCCTGACCTGAGCTTGCCGAAAAGGCTCCCGCACGCCTTCCGTCAGCGAAGCCACGCGCGTGACGGATCGTCTCCGGATCGGTAAGCAGGGGATCGGCGTCGAGGCAGAGAATCACCGAGGCTCGATCGAACCGGAGCATGAGGTCGACGTCGCGTCCCGTGGCCTGGCGCAGACCTGCGAGCCGGTTCTCGTCGCTGACGGCGTCGTACGTCGCCCACTGCAACCTGGGGAAGCGGGTTCGGAGGTCGGAGACCAGGCGCGCCAGCGTCGGCGAGGAGAAGGACTCGGACAGGACGGCAAGGCTGGCGCCGCCATCCGCGGCATGTGCCTGGGACAGTTCCCCCCAGGCCGTCACGAAATCGCTCCAGGACTTCCGCGTACCCTGCTGAGTGACCGACTGCGAGCGGTCGGGATCGTAGAGGCCGAGCACGGACGCCTGGACGAGGGAGCCCGAAGCCCCGAGGGTCGAGGGGGGCGAAGGGTTTCCCTCGATCTTGGTCGGTCGCCCCTCGTGGCTCTCGACGATCAGGCCGTAGGCGCTCCGGCGGAACGGCATGGTCGTCGCGTAGTAGCGGGGGATCCCCGGGACGACATCCTCGGGAGCGGTGACATAGGGGACAATCTCTTCGACGGGGCGCCGGCACCCCGCGAGCCCCGCGAGCGACAGCGAGGCGCCCAGGAGCATCATCATTTCGCGCCGGGTGACCCCTTCGGGAAGCTCCGAGGCGCCCTCCGGGAACTCCCGCTCGAGGAACGCGTGCGACTCGGGGCTGTCATCGAGCTGCGCAAGACTTCGCCAATAGGTCCGACTCACCGATGGCACCCCGAACAGTCAGTCGGCGGATTGACCACTCGTTCGCGGGCGAGCTGCGCTGCGCGCGTTTGGACGTCCCGGGGAGGGGTCCACTTCATATTGGTGACCTCCGAAACGGGGCGTCTGTGGGGATCGGGGTTGCGGTGGCAGTCGAGGCACCAGCCCATGCTGAGGGGCGTCATCTGGGTGACCGTTTCCATCTCGTCGATGCGGCCGTGGCAGGTGACGCAGCCGATTCCTCCCGCCACGTGCACGCGGTGGGCGAAATAGGCGTAGTCGGGAAGCTTGTGGACGCGAATCCAGCGCATCGGCCTGCCGCTGACGGCGCTTTCGCGAATCGGCGCGAGCTGCTCGCTGTCCCTCATCACGAGCTGATGGCAGTTCATGCAGGTCTGGGTGGGCGGAACATTCGCGACGTCAGAAATCTCGACCGAGGCGTGACAGTATCGGCAATCGAGACCAAGCTCGCCGACGTGGAGCTGGTGGCTGTACGGGACGGGCTGAACGGGACGGTAGCCCACGTCTGTGTACCACGGGGAAAAGTAGTACCAGACGCCCGCGATCGCGAGCGTCGGACCGAGGATGCCCGCGACGGCGGCCACGATCGGGAGCTTGTTCCACCAGGGGGGGAAGATCAGGGCCAATGGATCCCGTCGAATGAAGGCGCGATCTTTCCACAAACTGGGAAGAGGGTCAAGCGCGCCGCGCCCCTCCCGAGCGGGATTATTCGCAGGTGGATGAACGGGAATTCACTGAATTCGGGTGTCTCGGAAAACGATTCGAGGCGGCGCCAGTACTCGCGCCCTCGTGTGGCTTCGAGCCTGGTGCGGGGCTCCTCGATGTCGTCGCGTTCGTTCATGTGCGGGTCACTCACCGATGACACGTCGAACAGTCGAGCGAAGGATTGATGCCGTGACGATTGTCGCGGAAGCTCGCGCGTACCGGCTCGAGAAACGAGGCGTCGGCGAACAGGACCGAATGACAGTTCATACAGGTCTTGGTCGGCGGAATTCCCGCGAACGCCGACGGTTCGACCGAGGTGTGGCAGTACCGGCAGTCAATGCGTCGTCAGCCACGTAATGCATGTGACTGAAATGCAGCGGCTGCTCGATGAACTCGTGCTGGCGCGTGACGTACGTCGAGCATGCGAGGACGATGGCGAGCAAGACAAGGGCACCGGTTGGCGCTTTGACGGAATATCTGCGACATCGATGTTGGGCGGCGCGACCGCGAGGCGAACGCCAGAGAAGAGGTCGATTTAGTGCCGGTGTGACCAGCAGGGGGTTGTACCACAGTTGTGAAAAAAGGATCAAGGTAGCAAAAGGCTTGGGCTTTCTCCCCAAACTGCCGCCAGACTGGCCGGCGGGCGGGGTAGAATGCGGTTCCACGAGATTCCTTCGATGAGTGACGACCGCAAATACAGACAGCGCGGGTATCAGGACGACAAGCGGGAGCCCGCGCCAAAGCCGGCCGTCAAAAAGCCCGTGGAGCCCGGCGCGCCGGCCGGCGCACGGCGCATCTCTCAGGATGGGCCGAAAAGCATCAATATGCCGGGGTTCCGCCAGGTCATTCGCTGCTCCCAGTGCGGGAACCCCGTCTCGTCAGAAATCGCCGCCGACAGTCGCTGCCCTCGTTGCGGCACCGACATGCACGCGTGCTCGCAGTGCGGATCGTTCGATCCGGGAAGCCGCTTCGAGTGCATGGAAACCACCCTCACCGTGCGCGTCGCTCCCAAGAATGCGCGGAACACATGCACCCTGTTCGCGCCGCGCACGACGGTCGAGCGCGAAACGACCGCGCCGCGCACCGATGATGCGCGAAAGGCGTTCGACGACCTTTTCAAGTTCTAATCGATGGCGCTCCTCTCGGAACAGGATCGGCAGACGCTCCGCGCGCATCTTGCGGAGATCGCTGACCCGGTCACGCTGCTGTTCTTCACACAGACGATTGGCGGACCCGAGACGGCGCTGATCACCAAGCAGATTCTCGACGAGATCACGGAGCTGAGCGATCACGTCAGCATCGAGGAGGTCAATTTCATCCTCGAGAAGGATCGAGCGGCCACGTTGGGAATCACCGATGTCCCGGCGATCGCCGTTCTGAAACGCGATGTCGACACGCGCATCCGATTTCTCGGCGCACCGGCCGGCTACGAGTTCATCTCGCTGATCGAAGCGATCATCCTGGCCAGCGGCAAAGACTCGGGCCTCTCCCTGGAGAGCAAGACGCTGATCGCGGAGCACGTCGCCGAGCCGCTCGACATCAAGGTCTTCGTGACACCGACGTGCCCGCATTGCCCGCGGGCGGTCACGCTTGCGCACCGCATGGCATTCGAGCACCCGCTCATCCACGCGACGTGCATCGAAGCCACCGAGTTCATGGATCTCTCGCGCCAGTACCGCGTCACGGGAGTGCCGAAGACCATCGTCAACGGCACGATCGAGATCCTCGGTGCGGTGCCCGAGGAGACGTTCGTGCGCACGGTGCTTCAGCGACCGGCACATACGTCCGACGCCGAGCAGCCGGAAACCGCGACAACAGAGTAGGAACCGGCGGGTGGCAGGCCGGCGATGGTCGAGATTTTTGGCGCAATCCGGTTGCGCGTCAGCCCCGCATGCTCGATCGCACTATTCGACGGCCGTCGTCCTTTGATGGGCGCGAGGGATCCTGCTGTTCCAGCGGTCGCTCCGGCTCACCGCGACGCCGGCGGCTGACGACGAAGAGCGCGACGGCGATCGCCGTGGCGACGATCGTGATGAGCGCCGGAAAGAGCTCGAAGATGAGCACCCATCAATTGTAGCGGCGACACGTCAGCCGCGAGGCGTCGGGAGGGTCACAGCAGCCGCAAAATTCAGGCGGCGATGGTGCTAGACTGGGCCACCTGCGCCTGGTAGATGACTTCACCCACCGCCAGTAGCAACACTCCGCGGCATTTTCCCAGCAAGCCGTGGCGCGCCTGATCCCCCAAGATCGCAAGGGGCGGCAGGAGCACGTCGCCCACGGTTTGGTCCACCAGCCTGTAGGCACGACGCCCCGATACGTATTGGGAATCTCCGCCTACTATCACGATTCCGCGGCGTGTCTCCTCATGGACGGGGACATCATCGCGGCCGCACAGGAAGAGCGCTTTACGCGCAAGAAGCACGATGCCGCGTTTCCGCGCAACGCCGTCGCCTACTGCCTGGCCGAGGCGGGCATTGGTCCCGGCCAGCTCGAGCGCGTCGCCTTCTACGACAAGCCGTGGCTGAAGTTCGAGCGCCTGCTCGAAACGTACATGGCCTTTGCACCCCGGGGGTTGTCCTCCTTTCTGATGGCGATGCCGCCGTGGCTGAAAGAAAAGCTCTGGATCAAGGATCTCATCGCGCGAGAAATCGACGGTTACGAAGGATCGATTCTTTTTCCGGAACACCACCAGTCCCACGCGGCGTCGGCGTTCTTTCCCTCACGTTTCGATCGCGCCGCCATTCTCACCGTCGACGGAGTCGGAGAGTGGGCGACCGCGTCATGGGGCACCGGTCGCGGCAACCGGATCGAGATCGCGGCCGAGCTGCGATTTCCCCACAGCCTGGGATTGCTGTACAGCGCCTTCACCTACTACACCGGCTTCACGGTGAACTCGGGCGAGTACAAGCTCATGGGCCTGGCTCCGTACGGGAAGCCGGCCTACGTGCGCCAGATAATCGACGAGGTGGTGGACGTGAGGGCCGACGGATCGTTCAGGCTCGACATGCAGTACTTCAACTACTGCCACGGCCTGACGATGACGTCAGAGTCCTTTCATCGGCTGTTCGGCGGACCACCCCGGCAGCCCGAATCGCCAATCACGCAGCGGCACATGGATCTGGCCCGATCCATCCAGGACGTCACTGAAGAGATCATGCTGAAGATGGCGCGCCATGCGCGGGCGCAGACCGGCGAACGCAACCTGTGCCTGGCCGGCGGCGTTGCGCTCAACTGCGTCGCAAACGGCCGGATTCTCCGTGAATGCGGATTCGACGATATCTGGATACAACCCGCCGCAGGCGATGCCGGTGGTGCACTGGGGGCGGCTGCATTCGTATGGCACCACGTCCTCGACCAGCCGAGAGCGCCCGCGGCATGTGGCGATCGACAGCACGGATCCTACCTGGGGCCATCGTTCTCGACCGATACGATTGCCACGTGGCTCGACGCACAGAGGTATCGATATCACCGGCTCGATCCAGACGACGTGCCGGTGTTTGCCGCGGAGTGCATCGACCAGGGCCGCGTGGTTGGATGGTTCAGCGGTCGAATGGAATTCGGTCCGCGCGCGCTTGGCAGCCGATCGATTCTGGGTGACGCCCGGAATCGATCCATGCAATCGGTCATCAATCTCAAGATCAAGAAGCGGGAATCGTTCCGCCCGTTTGCGCCAGCCTGCCTCGCGGAAGACGTCGGCGCGTACTTTGATCTTGACCGGCCCTCGCCATACATGCTGCTCGTCGCGTCGGTCCGCCGGGACCGATGGACAGCGGCGACGTCGGACGACGAACACGTCGTCGGCCTCGATCGCGTGAATCTCGCCAGAAGCGATATCCCCGCGGTCACGCATGTCGATTACTCGGCGCGCGTGCAGACGGTGAACGCGACGGATCATCCGAAGTTCCGGCGGCTGCTGGAGGCATTCAAGCAGCGCACCGGCTGCGCCGTGATCGTGAACACGTCGTTCAACGTGCGGGGCGAGCCCATCGTCTGCACGCCCGAGGATGCGTACCGCTGCTTCATGACGACCGACATGGACGTCCTGGTCCTCGAGGACGTCGTCCTGCACAAGGCGGAGCAACCTCACGACCTCGCGATCGCCGCGACGGGAGAATCATTCCGTGACTGAGGGTCGCACGAAGACAGCCGGCGAGCTGCGGCGGTTTGGATTTGTGCTGGGCGCCGCGTTTACCGTTCTCGGCAGCGTATCGTGGTGGCGCGGAGGGAGCGCCGCGCCCTATTTCCTTGGCGTGGCGGGCATCCTGTTCGTCGCGGCAGTGGCGGCGCCGTTACGCCTGCGGCGTGTCGAGCGTTGGTGGATGGCGCTCGCAGATCGCCTCGCGCTTATCTCGTCTACCGTGATACTCGCGCTGACATTCCTGACTATCATTACCCCGATCGCCTTCGTCAGACGTCTCAAGGGCGACGACGATCTGGGACTTCGGTTCGACAAGTCGCGGCGATCGTACTGGAGCGCCGTCGACACGGACGGCCCGGGCCAGCGCCACGATAAACCGTACTGACGGAGAACCATTCCTATGGGCAGCGCCTCAAACTTCTCGCTCATCTGGGGGTACCTCAGGACCCGGAAGCGCTTCTGGGTTGCACCGATTGTGCTGTTCATGCTGCTCTTGAGCCTTCTGCTGGTCTTCGCTCAAGGCAGCGCTGTGGCCCCGTTCATCTACACACTGTTCTAAGGTGCCGACGATCACGCCGAACCGGCTGCGCGCGGCGCTTGGGGGACGGGCCGCACGGGCTCTCTCCGCGCTCACTGCACTCGCAGCGATGCTGGCTCTCGTGTGGGCCATGCTCGAAACCTTCAGTTGGGCGATGCTTCGCAGCGGCCTGACTCGGCCGGATTCCACAGCCAGGCTGCTGGTCGACTCATTTCCAGCAGTCTTCCGACTGGAGCGCTCGTTGCGAATCGAAGCCGCGAGAGGCCAGAAGCTCCGTCCCCGCGCGCCGCTCGCATTTGACATCTTCGCCTTCGATCCCGCTCTGGCGTTCAGGAATGTCGGGTATCTGCGCTGGTATACCACGGAGCGCGCTTCGGAACCCGCTGAGTTCCGAACGTGGCCCCAGTGGTGGGATCGATTTGCCGCTGAAGCGCGGGGCCGTTTGGTGGTCGTGTGTTTCGGAGGTTCCACGACTGCCAGCGCTCAACCAGCGAACTGGCCGCGACAAGTGGCCGATCTGCTCGCGCTGCACGGCATAAGCCAGCCGGCCATCGTGCTCAACGCGGGCCATAACGGTTTCATGACGATGCAAGAGCAACTCTGGGCATCGTACTGGATTCTTCCGGAGCTGGATCGCCGAGGCATCGTGCCGGCGGTGGCGCTGTCGCTCGACGGTGTGAACGACGTGAGTTATGGGTTGGGAGGATGGCAGGCCTATCGCCGCTTCGGCAACGAGCCGTGGCTGAAAGCGTACAACGGGTTCTACCAGGTCGTGGATGAGCAAACGAGATCCACGGGTCAGCCTGGTCGTGCGTTCGCCGCCTTCTGGAGCGCCCTGCTGTCGACCCAAACCGGCGACCGGGTGGTGCAGGAGGTGGCCGCGGCGCTGCCGACCACGCTTGCGTTCGCACGCCGGGTCGGACAGCACCAGGATTATCCACCCATTGTCGAGAACCTGCTGGCGTGGCGGATGCACAATGTGTTTCGGATCCGGGACGTCATCGTGGCGGTTCCATGGTCTTCCGGAGCGTTGGACGTCGCGACAGAAGCGCCGTTTTATCCGACCGCAAAGATCGCCCGTTCGTTACGAGAAGTCATTACCTTCATCGAAACGAAGGACGGGGGAGCTCGAAGCGCTGACCTCGACCTGTCGACGTTGAAAGGGCCCGATCTCCGCCGTTGGACATCCCTGCCGGATCTGGAAATCTCGGAACAGGTCCTCGACGAGATTCTCAATGCGTTTCGTTCAAACCTGCTCGCGTTCCAGAGCGCCTTCGCGGGCCGCGGAATCGCCGTCATCAGCGCGCTGCAGCCGATTGCCGATCCCGACAGCAATCCGTACGTGAGCAAAGCCTCCGGCAAGGACATCCCTGATTTCGACTATGTGCTGGCGCACTGGGCGATGTCTGGCGCGCAGCCCGGTGCAATGTCCCGAGCGCCAGCGCGGGCCTTATACCGCTCTGCAGCGAAGCTGTACCGCGACTTGGGCGTCGCGCAGCCCGGCCGTTTTGTTGATCTGACGGGTGTGTTCTCCGATGCGACCGAAGACTATTTCACCGGAGACAACATTCATTACACACCTCGCGGTTCACTTCGGATCGCATCGGCACTGGTCACTGCATGTTTAGAGGCGCGGCGTTGCGGAACAGCGGCGACGCCGACACTCGCAGATGCCGACCTCGCGCCGCTCGCGGACGCCGCGAGGTTCCAGGATGATGCACATCCGCATGTCGTGGCGAGCAGAAACGGATTCAACATCGTGCGGTTCGGTGGGCGGTACTGGGGGGTGCGGCAGGATGCCGGCAATATTGCGTGGGACGACCAGAATCTCGCGGCGATCCCCGACCTCATCGTCGCCTATACGCAGGCCGAGGCCGAGCGCACCATCGATACCAAGCCTCCCGTTGCACCCGGTGCGATCATCTCGGACGGTCAGCCACCAGTCCTGATCGGAAGCGTCGGTACGTATAATATCGTGCGCTTCAACCGACAGTTCTACGCGCTCCCTCAAGCCCTGGGCGAGGTGAAATGGGGGAAGGAGGACGTAGGTGCATTGCCCGGCGTCATCGTCGCGGCGAGCGAAGCCGAAGCCAGACGCCGGCTGGACGCTTCCCAGGCCCGCTGACAGGTGCGCCACCGCCGCACTAATGGGTAGGGGGATATGAGCCCTTCACCGAATCACGAGCCGTCACTAGCGACGCTGCAGAATGTCGTCAGCGGGACCGATCGCGAAGCGATCGCGTCGGCGATCGCGTACTACACGAACACCGTGCGCACGAACCGCTATACAGGCGCGCATTCGACGGGGCTCCTGGAGCAGTTGACGACGACGGGGATCGTGCGGATGCCGTTCCGCGTCCCCGAAACCGCTTCCAAAGACGTCGTCGACTACTTCCTCGCCACGCCATGTCACAACGCGCATGCCGTGGCCTACGGCGACGGGTCGGTGGGCCTGCCGTTGAAGGACACTTACGGATGGCCCTATGGTTCCTACACGCTCGAGCAAACCCTGAAAGCGCCAGCTCTCATCGAGCTCGCGTTGAAAGACGAACTCCTGGATCTCATCGGCGGGTATCTGGGATGCCTCCCGACGCTCTATTCCATCAACACGTTCTGGACGTTTCCGCGACCGGACGCCGGGGTCACGCACAAGTACCATCGCGATGAAGATGACTACCGGTTTCTCGCGGTCTTCGTCTTTTGGACGGACGTCAGCGAAGGGGAGGGCGACTTCGTCTTCGTTCCCGAAACTCACACGGCCGGTGCGATTCGTCGAAGGTCGCAGCGCCAGTCGCTGCGATTCTGGCAACGCAAGGACGGCCTCACCCTGGATCATTTCCGGAGATCGCGGGGATCCATCGCCTACGAGGACGACGAAAGCTTTCACGCGCTGATTTCCCCCAGCGCTCAGCGCTTCGACGGTCCAGCCGGAACGGTGCACTGCGGCGACACGTTCGGCATTCACAAGGGAACGCCTCCGGCCACGAAACCGCGATTGTCCACGTGGCTCAGATACGGACTGGGCGAGAACATGGCGACTGGGATCGACAAGGCCCCTCCGCTGCCGGTCGACATTCTCAGCGGTCGTGTGGCGCTTGACGAACAAACCCGTCACATCTGTCGGCTGCTGGTTCGGTAAGCGTCCGTACCGGCGCCAGCTCACCAGAAATGAGATTGCCCAGACGATGAAGTCCGGACGATGGCGCGCGTGAAGGCGGCGCTGGCGCGGATGGGGCTCATCACGGCCTCCCTTGCGGCAGCGGTACTGATCTCCGAGGGGCTCATGCGGCTGGCCGCGCCGTATTTCGGCCTTGTCGAGCCCTACTACTTGTTCATCGGGAGGGAATGGTACGACAAGCAGTTGATCGCGCCGGACGAGGTGTTCTACTACCGCTGGGCACCCAACACGACGTTCGCGTTCGATGGGCGCGAGTTTCAGACGAAGTACAGGACCAATCGGTTCGGATTCCGCGGGACGGCGTTCGACCAGTGCGGCGAGCGGCAGCGGATTTTTCTGATCGGCGACAGCATGGTCGCCGCCCCGCATATGTCCGACGGGCTGACCGCCGCGGACGTGCTTCAGGATCTCCTGACCAAGGCGGACTTGCCGTACTGTGTGAACAATCTGGGCGTCAGTTCGTATGCGGGGGTCCAGTACTTCAACGAGGTCCGGGTCTATGGAGAGCAGTGGCGGCCGGCGATCGTCGTGGTCGCGCTGTTCCACAACGACTTCTTCACCGACGTCGGGTTCGACGGCCTTCCGAAGGCTACCCACGACAAGGCTGGCCTCGTCGTCGCCACGTCGCCGATCTCGATAGAGAGTTTCCCCACGGTGGACGGATTCGAGCGCTGGTACGTCTACTGGTTTTTCAACAGATCGCTCGAGACAATCATGATCGCCACCGGCCGCAAGCCACCGCCGGCGGTCTACCCCTTTGGATCGGAGCTCTTCAAGCCGGGCGCCGAGGCGGTCATGGACGTGACCTTCCGCCACATGGCGGCGGCGGCGAAGCTGGTGGAAGGCTGGGGCGGCCGTTTCCTGCTGTCGGCATTCCCAATCGCAAACCAGGTCGGCCCCGGTCAAGTCACCCTCGGCTACCACTCGACCGGGGTGATCACGGCCGACTTCGAGCCGCGCCGGGACTTCCCGGACAACGTGGCTCGCAAGGCTAACCAGTACGGGGTGGAGTATTTCGACATGCTCAGTCCGTTGAGGGCCCGAGCACAGGCGGGCGCCCAGTTGTTCCTCAAGATTGACGGCCACCTGGGCCTGGACGGCAATCGCGAGTTTGGCCAGCTCCTGTTCAAGGAGCTTTCGGGCCGCGACCTCCTGCGGAAACGACCGTGACCGTGCCGCAGATCCAGGTTACGGCACGACGTTGTTCATTTTTCTCGCTCTCCTGCGAAGAATGAACAAGGCAACAACAATTCCGAAGATTGCGACGAACACCCACGGACTGACAACGGTGCCGGCAGGAATTTCACCAGCGGCACGAAGCCTGAACGTCGCGTCGCCGGGGCCGGTAATCACCAGCACATTACCAGGCGCGTAGCCGCTTCCCTGCTGGCTGATTGTCAGCTCGCGCACGGCGCCGTCCCGGTCAACCGATAGGACGTCGACCTCGAGGCCCTTGCCATCGCCGCCGTATGTCGGTACACCTTTTCCAACGCTGTAGGCGTGACCTGGACTGATGAGTTCGGCAGCAAAATCCGGCATCATTCCCCCAGTCTTTTCTTGTCACGCCGGTGACGGTGCACGGCGCGATTGGCGTTCGCCTGCGGGTTGAGTGGATGCGACAGCGGACCCGTGGGATCGCTAAAAATGTCTCGTGCCCAACATGTGGCAGCCGTCACACGCGGACGGCACCTGCCGGCTCACGAACATGTCTTTGAACGACATCAGCGGCTCGGGCGCGTCGATTCGTCCAAATTCGGAACTCGGCGTCACCATGCAACAGGGGCTCAGCGTATCGTTCGGTCCCATCGAGAAGGCGTTCGTCGTGAAGGGACAGGTGTTGGGCTCGCCGGCCTTGGAAGCGAAGTACAGATTGAGCTTCTTCTCCGTCTGGATTTGTCGGCACAGATGTTCGAACTCGTCTCCGAATCCGTCGTGTTCCGCGTACTGGCCGTCTGCTGGATTCGCGGCTGTGTAGAACTGTCGATTGAACAGAAGCCCTCGAGCCCCGGCGTCCACCGCGAATTCGTAGGCCCATCGATAGCTGGCCGTGTCGATCGCGTGGTAGCTGAGGACGATCCTCTCGGGATCGAACGCGCCCGCGTGTGCTTCTTTCAGCACCAGTTTGATGGTGTCGAGGTTGAACTTCTGACCGCGGTACGTTTCCCGATAGATGCTCAGGTTCAGGATGTTCAATCCGGCATCCCGCATTTGCTCGAGCACCGAACGATTCAGCCGGAGCACGTTGGACGTCAGCGAGACGACGACACCCTTGCTGCGGAAGAAGCGGATGATCTCGACGAAGTGCTTGTTCATCGTCGGCTCGCCGCCGATGAGGACCACGCGGCTCACCGTACGGAACAGGCTGCTCTCGTAATTGGCCTTCACCTGGTCCATGTCGAAGTCAAGCTTCCCGACCGTCTTCTTGTTGATGACGTCGACGAAGTAGCAGTCGTCGCAGCTCATGTTGCAGCGAGTGGTCAGCAGGAGATAGGCGTGCAGCGGGTGGCGGGCCTGCCATCGTTCCAGGGCCGGCCATCTTCCAACTTGCCCAGTAGCATACGCAAGGAAAGTGGCGATTCGGGTGGGCTTGTTTTCGGCGCGCGGAAACGATCGAATCAGATCGAGCGTCAAGCGCGTCCGTGGATTCATACCTTTGGAAGCAAAATCCGAGCGGGTATCATATCGCATCCGCCACCCCCCTATTCTGCCTACGGCGGAAGGGTTTTCGGTGCGGGCGGCGCACGAGGATTTGATGCTTCACTACGAGACCGCGACGCCGACCGACGTCAATGAGCCGGCCAACGCTCAGGCGGCCGCCCCGGACGCGAAGCGGCTGACGGACACAGAGACCGGGAAGGGGTATGCACTCATCGCCGCCTTTGTCGGTGCCATGTACAGCGGCATCGTCGGCACGTCGCTGAAATTCAGCAATACGGTGCTGCCGCTTGGTGATCCGTTCACGTACACGAATGGGTTCTTCGTCCTTCTCAATCAGGCTCAGAACGATTACTGGGCGGGGCTGAAGATGGCCTTCAACGCCAACTGGTACTGGGGGATGAACCTGCCCATCGTCTTGTTGTCTCCGATTCTGATCAAGGAGCCCTTCTCGCTCTCGATCGTGAACTTCATCGTTTACGGCCTGGCCACTGCGACTTTCTTTCGACTCGCGAGATACCTGGGATACAACCTCGGATTCTCCATCGTGGTGTCCTTGTTCCCCTGGCTCTACCCGATCAATTTCGGTTTCATCGACTACACCTCGATACCCGTCGTGGCGCTCGACGCGATGTTCATGGGGCTGCTGATCACGGCGGTGGCCAATCTGCTGGTGTTTGCCGTCAACCCCTTCACTCTTCGAAACGCGCTGCTCGCGGGAATCTCGACCGGCGTGGCGATCTGGGGACGCGGGAATTCGGTGCTGGTGGTGGGAATGGTGGCCTTTTGTCCCGTGCTCATCGCCGCACACAAGGTCTGGCGCAGCAGGAGCCGGGCGGGCTGGCGGAACCTGGTGATCTTCGCCGTCATCCCTGTCGCGACAACGACGATGTTCTTCCTCAAGCAGGGCGGACCGATCGCGACCTACTATTACGGCCACCTCCAGTTCGTTGAACGGCACACGTGGAACCTGAACGATGCGCTGCCGTACTTGAAGAACGTTCCCGGGTTCTTCTTCTGGCGCGTCGAGAACTCATGGCTCACCATCATCCTCACCTGGTTCTTTCATGCCCTGATTGCCGCGAGCCCGTTTGTCGTGTGGCGGATGACGCTCGACGTGGCGCAGAGGAGTGGGCTCAGGATTCTTGTCGTGAGCGGTGCCTTCATCTATTTCGTCACATACATCGCCAATATCGTGCTCTTCACCGATCCGCTGATGAACATCTACAACGCACTCCTCATCTACGGGCCGATGCGGATCGGCATGACGGTGTGCGGCTTCGCCACGCTCGGCGCTCTGGTCGCCTCAGGCAAGGTGCACGTGGGCAGATGGGTCATCATGCCGGCGATGGCTGCTGTGCTGGTTTTTGGTGTGTCCGTCACAAAGCTCCAGACTCCCAAGCCCGTTCCGGGAGCGCCGACCGCGATCGAGGTGGAGGCGTTCGCCAAGAGCCTCGACACCATCTTGAACGGAGGCTCATTGAGCGTTTTGTGGTACCGACACTACAGTCCGTCGATCCTCCGCTACTACCGCGTCAAGAACGATCTGCCGGCGCTGAACATATACATGGACCGGTACTACAACGAGATTTGGCAGCAATACATTTACACCGAGGAAAAGCGAATGATGGTTCGGGAGGAGATCCGCAATCACTTCGAGAAAGCGTCTCTGATCATCATTCCCGAGTACGTCGACGAATACGGGTTGGGGAATCCGTACTCGTTTTATCAGTTCCGAGACGAATTCCCGCTGTACCTGAATTCGCCGGAGTGCCCGCGCCTGGTCGTCCGCGTGATTCTGCAGGAGTTGGACGCCCGCCTCCTCGTGTTACAGCGCGAGGAAGACGCTCACGGCCAGGGGGAGCCGCTGAAACTTCCGTATGGACCCACCACGCAGCCGCATGAAGACTACGGGGCGGGTGTGGTGCGGTTTTCCTCGTGAGCGGCGGAGTGCCTGAAGACCTCTCCGCTCCGCCAAGTGAGCGAAGCGAAGTTGGCGGAGGGAGAGGGATTCGAACCCCCGATACCCTTTCGGGTACAACGGTTTTCAAGACCGCCGCCATCAACCGCTCGGCCATCCCTCCGCGCGCGACGGTTCCTTCTATTGTCGCGTGATTCTCTCGAGCCCGTCCATGTAGGGCCGAAGGGCGGCGGGAATGGTGACCGAGCCGTCCTCTTCCTGGTAATTCTCGAGAATCGCGATCAACGTCCGCCCGACCGCGAGGCCGGAACCGTTGAGCGTATGGGCGTACTCGGCCTTGCCCGTGCCGCCCTCGCGAAACTTGATGTTCGCGCGCCTCGCCTGAAACGCCTCGGTGTTGCTGCAGGAGGAAATCTCGCGATATGTCTGCTGGCTTGGCAGCCAGACTTCGATGTCGTAGGTCTTCGCCGACGCAAAGCCCATGTCGCCCGAACAGAGCAGTACGGTCCTGTACGGCAGCTCGAGACGCTTCAACACTTCTTCAGCGTTCCCGGTCAGACGCTCGAGCTCGTTGTAGGACTCCTCGGGCGTCGTGAACACCATCAGCTCCACCTTGTCGAACTGATGCTGGCGGATCAGTCCGCGCACGTCCGCCCCGTATGACCCTGCTTCGCTGCGGAAACAGGGTGTGTAGGCGGTGTACCGAATCGGCAGCTGGCGACCGTCGAGAATCTCACCTCGGTGCATGTTCGTCAGCGGCACCTCGGCGGTCGGGACCAGGTAGAGATCCCAGTCGCCGGCGATCTTGAACAGATCCGCTTCGAACTTCGGCAGATTGCCGGTGCCGGTCATCGACGCGGTGTTCGCCATGAAGGGCGGCTCGATCTCGGTGTAGCCGTGCTGCTTCGTATGCAGGTCGAGCATGAAGTTGATCAATGCACGCGCCAGGCGGGCACCCGCGCCCACGAGGACAGTGAAGCGCGCGCCGGCGATCTTGGTGCCTCGCTCGAAGTCGATCACACCAAGAGCCGGCCCCAGATCCCAGTGCGCTTGCGGCTTGAAGGTGAAGCTCGGAGACGTGCCGACTCGGCGCACCTCGAGGTTGTCGGCCGCGCTCTTCCCCACCGGGACACTCTCGTGCGGGAGATTCGGGACCGTGAGCAAGCCGCGGTTCCGGCGCTGCTCGATCGAATCGAGCTCGACGCTCATCTGCTTGATTTGCTGCGCGCGCGCGCGGCTCGCCTCCTGGACCTTCGTCGTGTCGAGCCGCTGCCGTTTCGCGCGCGCCACTTCATCACCGGCAGTGTTCTGCTCGCGCTTCAGTCCTTCGAGCTCAGGCAGCAGCCGGCGGCGGCGCGATTCGAGCGCCGCAAGCTCCTCGAGCTCGCCGGTCATCTCGACGCCGCGGTTGGTGAGGGCGGTGCGAACGGCATCGAGGTTATCGCGAAGTATCGCGGGATCTATCATCGGGAGGCCGCGGTCGACCGTCTCATCCTATAACACCGTCCTGCGTTACGATGACATCCATGGCTGGCACGATCCGCAAGGCCGTCTTCCCCGCCGCAGGTCTCGGCACCCGATTTCTACCCGCCACCAAGGCGCAGCCGAAAGAGATGCTCGTGCTCGTCGACAAGCCGATTATCCAGTACGGCGTCGAGGAGGCGGTGCAGTCCGGCGTCGACAACATCGTCATTGTGACGGGACGCGGGAAGAACGCGATCGAGGATCACTTCGACGTTGCGGTGGAGCTCGAAAGCTATCTCGAACAGCGCGGCAAAACGGCGCAGCTGGAGGAAATCCGCAAGATCACGCAGTTGATCAACGTGTCGTACGTCCGCCAGGGGGAGCCACTCGGCCTCGGGCATGCGGTGCTGGTGACGAAGAACCTGATTGGGGATGAACCGTTCGCGGTAATCCTCGGAGACGATGTGATCGACGCGAATCCGCCGGCGCTGAAGCAGATGATCGACGTGTATCAGCGCGTGGACGGCCCGGTCATCGCCGTGGAGCGTGTGCCGGCCGAAGACGTCTCGAGCTACGGCATCGTCAAGATCGACGAGTCGGCGGGCAATCTCGGTCGCGGCGTCCACCGGATCAGCGATCTCGTCGAGAAGCCGCGGCGTGAGGACGCGCCGTCGAACCTCGCCATCATCGGCCGCTACATCCTCACGCCCGACATCTTTCCGGCGCTGTCGGCAACGGTCAGCGATCGCACCGGCGAGATCCAGCTCACAAACGGCCTTCGACACCTGCTGAAGTCGCGGCCAATCTACGTGTGCGAGATCGAGGGCGTCCGCCACGACACCGGCAACAAGCTCGGGTTCTTGAAGGCCCTGGTGTACTTCGCGCTGCGGCGACCGGATCTTGCGGATCCGTTCCGCAAATATCTGGAAACGCTCGACCTCAAGGTCGGCGTCGGCTCCGGCCCGTAGTCCCGCTACTCCTTCGAGTCTTTCGATGTGCTGCCCGTGGAGGGGTTCGGGGAGGCCGCGGCCGTGTCGGTCTTTGGCGCGCTGGTGTCGCTCTTCGGCGTGCTGCTGTCCCCTGTCGGTGTGCTGCCGTCGGACTTGGCGGCGTCGGTGTTCTTGGCAGGCGAGCCCGGCGACGACGAGTCCGACTTTCCTTTCTGAGCGTAGTCAGTGACGTACCAGCCGGTGCCCTTGAATTGGATCGCCGGCGACGACAGCTGCCGGTGCACCGGGCCCTTGCCGCAATGTTTGCAGGTCTCGACCGCCGTATCGGAACTCTTGAGAATGACCTCGAACCGGCGGCCGCACGCGTCACATTCGTATTCGTACAACGGCATGAGGGCTTACTCCAGAACCGCGTCGGTCGCGTCGTTCAACATCAGCTGCCGGAGCGCGGAAAACGGCGCGCATCCCTGCGCCAGAACCGTATCGTGGAAGGCGCGGAGCGAGAACTTGCCGTCCTGCTGTTCCTTGTAGTCGCGCCGCAGCTTCAGCATCATCAGCTTGCCGACCGAGTACACGAGATACGTTGGATCGAACGTGCCCCGCTCCGCTTCACGGCGCGCCGTCGCCTCTTCGAGAAACGCCTCGTCGCGAAAGAAGCGCATCCCCTGCTCCACCGACAAGTCCTCGCAGTGAAGACGGATGCACACCACGAACCGTGCAAGGCGCACGAGCGCCTCCGCAAGCTGACCGAGCTTGATCGTCTGATCGTTCCGCTTGAAGCCCGCTTCGATCATCATCTGCTCGCAGTAGTGCGCCCAGCCTTCGATGACGGAGGCAGGAGCGAAAAACGTCGACTTGCGGACCTTCGAGTCGACCTGGCGGAGATGCTGGTAATGCAGGAAATGCCCTGGGTAGACCTCGTGAATCGAGATGTTCCAGAGTGTTGGAAAGTTGAAGTCGCGCATGTGCTCCTCCTGGCGTTCGGGAGGCCAGCTGCGATCGACATCAGTCAGGTAGTAATAGGCGCGGCTTGGTTTCGTTTCGAATGGGCCGGGCGTCCACATCGACGCGAACGTCCAACGATAGAATTCCGGCGTGGGCGCAACGACGACGGGCTCCGCGGCGGGAAGGGTCACGATCGCCTGTCGTCGCAGGAACTCCTCGATCTCCTTGACCTGAGCCTGCGCGGCCTTGACGGCTTCGCCGGGCGCCGGGTGCTGTTCCTTCGCGGTGCGCCAGGCGGTGGCGGGATCGCCGCCGTTCAACCGACCCGCAACCGTCCGGAATTCTTCCTGCACCTCGTGCAACTCGCGTAACGCGATCGCCAGCAGCCGATCGGCCGCCAGTGTGATGCCTTCTTCGAGCTTCAGCTTCTTTTCGAATTTCTCGCGACCGAGCCGGAACGACGCCTTCGCGCGTGGCGCAAGATCGTTCTCCAGGTAGTCGATGTACGCGTTGACAGCGGCAGAAGCCTCGGTCGACGTGTCCGCGAGGTCTCCAAGGATGTGAAGATCGTCGAGCGTCGAAAACGCGCGGGGCAGATCCGCATCTATGAACTTCAGGATCCCGCGCCAGCTCTCGAGCCCCGTCTTGACGAAAATCCCAGGGCATTCCTTGATGTTGTCGCGCGCGGACTGGACGAACCGCGGCACCTGCCTGAGCTTCGACACGATGCGGCGCGCCCGGTCAGCTTCGGGAGCGTAGGCGAACAGCGCCTGGCCTGCCAGGCTCGTCCCGATGATGTCCGCGTACAACTGCGGATTCCGTTCCCACGTGCCGACTTCTTCGAAGTCGAACATGCGCGCTTCGATGTTCGAGGCGACAATCGGTCGTTCGATTCGTTCGATGCGGGGAAGCGTGCCGGCGTCAATCTGGTGGAGCCGCCTCCCGAAGCCGGACAACGCGCGGACATGGGCGTCAACACCTGCGCGGCTCAAGTCTTCCAGCAGGTCATCGTGGAGGTGGGTTCCATCCAAGGTCGCCTGGGTCGGAAAGACCTCGTGCAGATAGGCGAGGTAGTCGTCGACAAAATGCGGGAACGGCTCCGATTGGTACATGCTTGAATCATGACTGGCGCTCGGATCGGTGAGCGCGCATCCCGCAATGGTACAATAATCTACCGTCCCCACCTGATGTCCGGCACGTTGTACGTGGTCGCGACCCCGATCGGCAATCTCGAGGACATTACGCTTCGCGCGCTGCGCATCCTGCGCGAAGTGGCTGTCATCGCCGCCGAAGACACCAGACGTACGTTCAGGCTACTTGCCCCAAATGCGATTCCCACACCGACGATCAGTTTCCACGAGCACAATACGCGTGCGCGTCTTCCTCAGCTGATTGCCCGGCTCGAGGGTGGAGAAAGCGTGGCTCTGGTGACTGATGCCGGGACTCCAGGCGTCTCAGATCCAGGGCTGGAGCTGGTGCAGGCATGTATTGAACGCGGCATAGAGGTCGATCCGATCCCGGGAGCAAGCGCTCCGTTGACAGCCCTCATTGCGTCCGGTTTCCCATTGATCCCATTCACTATGTATGGCTTTGTTCCAAGTAGGGCTAAAGCCAGAACTGAGTGGTTGTCTGAAGTGGCCAAGACCCTCCATACGTTCTCTTTCTTCGAATCTCCCCATAGAATTCGGCCAACGTTGGTCGAGGCTGGGATCTATTTGGGTAATAGACCAATTATGCTGGGTCGCGAGCTCACCAAGGCGCATCAGGAGTTTGTCCGCGGCACCGTTTCAGAGGTTGGACAGAGTCTTTCGGCACCCAAAGGTGAGTTCACAGTCGTGGTAGGACCTGCTATTAAGGGCAATATTGACAGTGATATACGTCCATCTGACAAGGATGTATCCGCTGAATTCTGGCGAATAACCAATAGCGGCGCTGTCTCGCGACGTGCTGCCATATCCAAAGTGGCCGAGAAGTACAGAAGATCTCCAAAGGAGATCTACTCGGCAATCGAACGCATGAGAAAATTGGGTGAATAACAGAATTCTTGGTGACGTCTTGGGGCGCTTGCGGCTTGGACCGCCTTCTGCAATACGCCCGTGCTCGTGAACGGCCGCGCTTCCCATGTTCGCTGACATCCACGTCGTCATTCTCGCCGCCGGCCAAGGGACGCGTATGAAGTCCCGGCTGCCCAAGGTGCTCCATCGCGTCGCGGGGCGACCAATGGTCGACCACGTGCTAAGAATCGCGAACGCGATTTCGCCCGCGACGGAGACGATCATCGTCGGCCATGGCGCCGATATGGTCAGGGAGGGCCTCGGCGGCCGCCGCCGCGGCCTCCAGTTCGCGCTTCAGGAGCCACAGCTCGGAACGGCGCATGCGCTCAAGCAGGCGGAAACCGCCCTGAAGGGGCAAACCGGGACGCTGGTCCTTCTGTCCGGCGATGTACCCCTGCTTACCGCGTCGACGCTGCGTAAGCTGGTTGAGACCCACCGGAACGCCGCTGCAGCCGCGACGGTGGTAACGGCCATCGTCGAAAGGCCGTACGGGTACGGGCGGATTGTTCGGAACAAGGGGCGCATCGCGCGGATCGTGGAGGAGCGCGACGCATCGGCCGACGTCCGGCAGATTCGCGAGATCAACGGAGGCATCTACGCCTTCGACCTCGCGTCATTGTGGGAGGCCCTGCGAGGAATCGCATCACAGAACGCCCAGGGCGAGTATTACCTGACCGATCTGATTGCCATCTACCGGCGCCGCAAGCTGCCGGTCGAGACGTTGATTGTCGAGAACGCCCAGGAAATTCGAGGCGTCAACAGCCGCACTGAACTCGCGGAAGTGAGCAGAATCGTGAGACAGACGAAGAACGAAGAATTGATGGCCGCCGGCGTCACGCTTGTCGATCCGGCAGCCACGTACATCGATACCGACGTCGAGATCGGTGCCGACACGGTGATACACCCCGGTGTGGTCATCGAGGGACACACGAAGATCGGTTCCGCGTGTGAGATCCAGGGCAGCGTTCGCATCTGCGACTCGGAAATTGCGGATCGAGTGACGGTCCACAACTTCTGCCTCATCATTGGTGCGCGGGTTGCAGAAGGCGCGTCGATCGGTCCCTTCGCTCATCTTCGCCCGGAGACGGTGGTGGGGGAGGGCGCAAAGGTCGGAAATTTCGTGGAGTTGAAAAAGACCACGATGGGCCCGGGCTCGAAGGCGAATCACCTGACCTACCTCGGCGACGCCACGATAGGCGCAAAGGTCAATGTCGGCGCCGGGACGATTACGTGCAACTACGACGGTGTCAACAAGAACGCGACGATCATCGAGGATGGCGCCTTCATCGGCAGCGACACACAACTGATTGCGCCGGTCCGAATCGGCAAAGGCGCCTACGTCGGGGCCGGCTCATCGATTACGGAGGACGTGCCGGCTGGCGCTCTCGGCATTGCGCGAGGCCGGCAGTCGAATGTCGAAGGATGGGTCGAGCGGAAAAAAGCCGCGCCCGGCAAGACGTAGGACCATGAACCACGGACGTTGAACAAGGAAGAGACTTTATGTGCGGAATCATCGGATATATCGGGTCAAAGCCGGTGGTGCCGGTCCTCATCGAGGGACTGCGCCGCATGGAATACCGCGGCTACGACTCAGCGGGCGTTGCCCTCGTGAGCCCGGAAGGCATTTCGCTACGCCGGTCCGCGGGCAAGCTCGCCAATCTCGAAAACGCGATCCGCATCGAACCGGTTGACGGTCTCTATGGGGTGGGCCACACGCGTTGGGCCACTCACGGCCGTCCGACTGAGGAGAACGCCCATCCCCACCGCGACTGCACGGGCCGCATCGTTGTCGTCCACAACGGCATCATCGAGAACTATCTGGAGCTGAAGAAGGAGCTCCAGTCTCAGGGACACGAGTTCAAGACGGAAACCGACACCGAGATCGTGGCGCATCTCGTCGAGCGCGAAATGCGCGACGACGGCCTCGAGAACGCGGTGCGGCGAGCGCTGGTCTACATGCGCGGCATGTTCGCGATCGTCCTCGTGTCGGTCGAAGATCCCGAGAAGATCGTCGCCGTTCGCAACGGCCCTCCGATCGTCGTCGGCCTCGGCAAAGACGAGTTCTTCGTCGCGTCGGACATTCCGGCGATCCTCGCCCATACACGTGACGTCGTGTTCCTCGGCGACGAGGAGATGGCCATCATCACGCGCTCTGGCGTCCAGTTCACTGACTACGCAGGACGCGCGGTCTCGAAGACCACACAGCGCGTGCTGTGGGATCCCATCGCGGCGGAGAAGGGCGGCCACAAGCACTTCATGCTCAAGGAGATCTTCGAGCAACCGACCGCCGCGCGCGACACGATCCTCGGCCGCGTGTCGCTCGATCGTGGCCAGATCTTCCTCGAAGATCTCAACATCCCGGAGGAGACGTTCCGGACGCTTCAGAAGGTTACGATCATCGCGTGCGGCACGTCCTGGCACGCTGCCCTTGTTGGCAAGTACCTGATCGAGGCGCTGGCGCAGGTGCCCGTCGAAGTGGACTACGGTTCCGAGTACCGCTACCGGAACCCGATCGTCGCGTCGAACGAGGTGGCGATTGTGATCACGCAGTCCGGAGAAACCGCCGACACGTTGGCCGCACTGCGCGAGGCGAAACGGAAGGGGGCCCACAGCATTGCCATCTGCAACGTCGTCGGCAGCATGGCCGCGCGGGAAGCGGAGGGCACGGTCTACACTCACGCCGGCCCGGAGATTGGCGTCGCGTCCACCAAGGCGTTCGCCTCGCAACTGATCGCGCTGCAACTCCTCGCCCTCTACATGGCACAGG
>ORMF012294967.1_pt1 | contig 24236 bp, 14 predicted proteins | sample 1779871 | NCBI WGS metagenome assembly ORMF01 (sample SAMEA104232316, study PRJEB22302) | groundwater metagenome | biome: forest; feature: aquifer; material: groundwater | place: USA | collected 2011-08-07 | depth 5.4 m | reverse complement strand
TGCATTGCGCGCGGTGTAGGACGCGGTGATTTCCGGTCCGGGCTTGTGTTGATACGTGCCGCTCAGTTGCAGATCCCACACCAATGGATACATGCCAGCCACCGAAATCGCCGGCTGAAAAAACGGTGACGTAACTTCGCAGTTCAAGAGAGCTTGCGGCGAATCGACGACCAAGCAGTTGTCCGTCTTAGTACGCCCGAAATTCACCCCACCTTGTACGAAAGCGCCCTTCGGCAGGCGAGCGTTGATGATGGCATCGATCCCATCGTACACCTCGCGCCGCTCCCCGTACTGGTCAGCGAAGGTGACGAGTCCGCTGAACTGCCCGAACTTCGATGGCTTGAGGTCGTACAGTCCGCAAATTCGATGGCCGCCCCCTCCGGGCAGTCGTGCGTCGGCCGGCGCCGTCACACAAAAGGAATCGTAATCTGCCGAACTGACGGCCAGATTGTCGGTGATCGTGAAGTTGTCGTAGGTACGCCGGAAATAGCCGAAACCCGCAGAGACTTCCGGCAGGACCTCGTGCTGGATCGTTGCGGTGGTCTCCCAGCTGTGGAGCGATTTCCCATATCCCTCGGCGAGTTCCGGGTCATACACGGTCGCTATGACCGTCCTGCCGAAATTGCGGTTCGAAATAGGGCCGCATTCGCCGTTCGCGTCAAGATTGACCAGATCGCACTGCGGAACGAAGTCGCCGTTTGCATCGTTCCACGATCGGTTGGCGTTATTGACCGACGTGCTCAGCGGATCTGGGTTTATGGGCAGCGCGTTGTGGACCCGATAGCCACTGATCGAGCTTTTGACAGCGGTCTTTCCCGTGCCGAAGAGGTCATACGACACGGCCAGCCGCGGATTGACGTCCATCCAGCGTGGCATCGTGACTTCCGGGAAGTCTCGAGCGCCGACGAATCGAACCGGCGGCAGCTGCTTCGCAGGAAAGCGGTTGGCGTAGTAATCCCAGCGGACGCCGGCATTCACGGTGAGGCGCGCGACCGTCCATTGATCCTGGGCGAAGATTCCCATGTTGTCGCGAACGGTATCGGTGGTGGTCGGCGATGTAAACATCGTGATTGTCGTAGGTCGATCGTTCAGGAACGTATAGGTGACGTCGTTCTGAGTCCGGCTCGAATTCGTATCCCTCGAATGGTGCCATTCGTACCCAACCTTAAATGCGTGAGAACCGGTCACGTATGACACACTGCCTTTAAGATACTTGGGCGGCCAATTCTGGACGCTGTAGCTAGCAGCGGCGCCCCAGCCGAGACCCCGGCCCACGTCAGTAATAGCGATAAGGTTTTCCGTAACCCCCGGACTCGGTGAAGGTTTGTACCACGTGCGATCGAATGAGAAGCCCGCCAGCAGCAGGATCCGGTTCGTGACTGGCGAAGTCCACACCAGCTTCCGTGTGTAGTCCATCGGAATGTCTTGGTACGCGAGACCCTCGGGTGTCCTCGCGATCGTGACAGACGTCGTGCCTCCACCGGCGGCAAGGCTCCGGCGTGGCTGCTCGCCCCAGTAGGAACTCAGCTTGTTTCGCGGGGTGACCTGCCACGTCAACCGCACATCGTAGCTTGTGGTCCACGTGTCATTGATGGCCGGGCGGCTGAGATCGGGTTGATAAATGATCGATTGCGGATCCTTGGCGTGATACAGACCCGCAAACTGGACGTTCGAGCCCCAATACCGGAATGACCCGTAGAACCACATCTTGTCGCGTTTGATCGGTCCGCCGAAGCCGGGATTGAGATCCCATAGCTGTCTCAAACTGTTGACCGTCGTAAGCCCACGCTCGCGAACTTTGGCCGACAGGTTGTCGCTCTGAAAATCCTCATTCGCGAACGTTCCAAATACAGAGCCTGAAAAGCGGTTTCCGCCTTCCTTTGTGATGATGTTCGTGATGACGCCGCCGCTGTCGTTCTCTGCCGTGTTGACGCCCAATTCATAATTGATTTCCTGAACCATCCCGGTATTCACACGGTATGGATTGCGATCGATTGTCCCTCCGTTGGATCCCAGCATGCCGTCCGTCCGCTGTCGCGATTCTCCGGTCGCATGACCGCCGTGGATAGCCAGCACGTTTCCTTCACCCTTGAGGCCGCCGACATCCTGGTTTGAGCCGCCCGTGCCAGCGCCAACCTGCATGCCCGGGATGATCGCGGCCATAGCCTGCCAGTTTCTGCCGCTCGGAAGGGTATCGACCACTTCTACGGTGATGACGCGCTGCTGACGTGCGTTCTGCACGTCGACGACGGGTGACTGGGAGCTGACCAACACCGTTTCTTCCAACGTGCCTACGGACATGTCAGCGTTGATGGACGCGGTGAACCCGCTGGTGAGTTGAACGCCTTCGCGCCTGACGGTGTGAAAGCCGGCCAGAGTGAACGTGACGGCGTAAGTTCCTGGTCGAAGATCGACGATCTTGTACTGACCGCGCTCGTCTGTAACAACCGTTCGAACCTTTTCGATCAGCGCAGGACTTGCCGCTTCGACGGTGACACCTGGCAGGACGGCGCCGGTAGTATCGCGAGCGACTCCCGCAATGCCGCTTTGCGCCTGAGCCCAGATGACGGCCGGGAGAGCTGTCAAGATGATCGTTGTGATCAAGATTCGCAGCGATCTGTCGATACCCATCACAGAACTCCTGTGCACCGGCCCGAGAGTTGTGATTCGAGCCGACGTGCCATTCGTGTCGTTATCGAACCTGAAGAGCAGTCGTAAGTCCCCGCGCCTGGTGTTCTCTATATCAGAGGTTGCGGGCGTTCGCGTACGGCGTCGCGACGCCTTGTCTGTTTGGACCCTCGACAGTCAAGTCACTCGCCCGCTGATCACGCGACTCGAGGACTCGGTTCACATAGGGAGGCGCAACCGTAGCGGCCACCGTGACCGCCTTCTCTAGAAATTCAGTTGCGCACCAATTTTCAGGAGCCGCGCGGGGAACACGTTGAGCGGGTTTAACCAGCTGGCGCCTGTGGTCCCGTATGTGTTGTTCCAAGCGATGACCGGGCCCGCGTTGAGAAGATTGTAGAGATCGGCCACGAGTCTGACGGAGGTTCCTCCTGTCCTGAACGTCCGCGCCACTCGCAAATCAATCTGTTGGAGACGATCCTCGAACATTGTGCCTGGCTCGATCAGGTTGACGGTGACGTTCGAGTTCGGCCCGGCTGAGAGGTTTCGGCCGAGAGACGGCGCTATCTGAGCGTTGGTCGCCAGGTAGTTCGCCGCGATGCCTGGGAGTGAACCAAAGATGAAGGACGTGTTGGCCCCGTAGTTGGCAGAGTTCTGGTAGGTCGCCGCGACATCGAAATCCCACGGCAGCTTGTACGAGGCCAGGAACTTCACCTGCATGGTCTTGAGCCACGATGACGCCAGGTGGCATCGGCTCGCCGGTGAGACAGTGGAGCCGGAGATCAGAAGTTCAGGAAGGGTGTCGATCAAGTCGCAGATGTCGGTTATGCTGGAGCCAGAACTCACCCCGCCCTGCAGTACAAGTCCCTGGCTGAGACGCTGGTTCACCGAGACGGCAATCCCGTTGTAATGCCTGGTTTGCTTCCCGTAGTTATCCGAACTGGTCTCCAGGATATCTTGTTGGCCGAATTTTGCCGGGTTGACGTTGTACAGTCCGCAGATTTCCTGGCCTCCTCCGTCCGGTAGCGCCGGATTTCGTGGCGCGGTGATGCAGAATTGGCTGAAGTCGCTGGGGCCAGTCGCGAGATTATCCGTCACCAAAAAATTTCCAAAGACTCGCCTGAAATAGCCGACGTCCACTGAGGTGCGCGAAAACAGCTGTTGGACGATGTTCGCGCCAAATTCCCATTGATAGCCGCGTTTGCCCCAGCCGTTCACCACGTCAGGATCAGTGCGCGTAGTGATCCTGGATTGACCCCAATTCGCATTGGGGCTGCGGCCGAGGTTCCCGTTCGGCTCCGGGTTCGTGGGATCGCCTTGCGGAACGTAGACGCCGTTGATCAGCGGGGGTACGCTGGTCAAAGTACGCGTCAGGCTCCCACTGCTTGCATTCGCCGGGTTCGACCCTGACAGGGTATTTGGGCCTTCCGATGCCACGTACCGACTGGCAGTCGCTTTGATCGCGGTCCTGCCATTGCCGAATAGATCGTAGGAAAGGCCCGACCTGGGAGACACGTCCTTCCAATTGGCCAAATCACCCGCCGCGAACTGGCGCGCGGGAAAATAGGCGGTGGCCTGCTCGAACTGATCGGGATATCCGATGTCTATCGAATCGAAGCGGAGACCCAGATTGAGCGTCAGGCGCTTGACCGTCCATTGGTCCTGTGCGTACACCCCGACATTCACCGATTCACCCGAACGGAGGAGCGGGTCCATTCGATAGACGACTGACTGGGGGACGCTGTTGAGGAGGTTCAGAGAGTAGGGACCCAACCCATAACTGTCGGCGAGAAAATGAGCATCCCCAAGCCAGACCTGCGTGCCAAACTTGAGCGCGTGTGAACCGGTCGTGCGGGACAGGGACGCACGAAGGTAATGGCTGCCCCAGCGAATGTCGGTATAGCCTGTGGAGCTCAGTCCGGGATTGGACCGAAAGCGCGTATTGTTCGATATTTCGGTGACGGCCGGACTGACCGCCTCTGGCTGCGGAATCCCCCAGTAGTGCCCCTTGAAGAACATGCCGCCAACGTCGAGCAACAACTTGTTAGTAAGCGGCGCGACCCAACTCGCGAACACGACAGGTCGATTTTCGATGTAAGTGATCGGTGATGCTTCAGGGGCAGTAATACTTCCGCTATAGAAGCCGACCAAATTATGGCACTGGCAGATCTTTCCCCACTGGAGGCCGACGCTGAATCGATTCCGCTGCGAGGCCTGCCACGTCAGCCGCCCATCGGCGAGACGCTGCGGCCGATCATCAAGCGCAGGCTTTTTTGAGGTATCGGGGACGTACGTCCATCCGTTTGGATTCGCGTTCGGATAGGCCGTTGAGTAGCGAACCGGGCGGTCCTCCCTGTAGCCGGCGAAATACCAGAGTCGGTCGGTCACGACGGGTCCACCTATCGTCGGGTTGATGTCCGCGACATACTTGATCTTGCCGTGGACGGTGGACTGTGCTTCCAGTGCGGCCGTCAGGTTGTTGGACTGCATGCCGCCGTTCGCGAAATTCCCGGTCACGGCTCCTTGAAACCTGTTGCCGCCTGTCTTGGGGACCATGTTGTAATGGACGCCGCCAGTTTCGGCCTCAGCCGAGAGCCCCGATATTTGGATCGTGCTTTCCTCAGCGACACTGGACGCCGGCACGACGCCGGGATCGTCTCCGGCTCCCGCGAAAAAGCCGCCTTGCGGCATGCCGTCGATCAGCAACCGAAAGTCGATCGTGTTGCCGCCGTGAATCATCACTCGCTGCCCGTCACGTCCAACGGAGCCGCCGACATCAATCCCAGCATAGTTGCCGCTGCTCTCCATGCCGGGAACGAGTTTGGCGACGGACGAATAGATCTGACTGCTGGGGATCTCGTCCAACGTGGCGCTGGAAAAGACGGTCTGCCTCGTGACGTTCTGGACGTCGACGACAGGCGAAGCGCCCGTTACCGTGACCGTTTCCTGCAGCTCCCCGACGCTCATGTCGGCATTGACCGCAGCGGTAAATCCTGTCGTCAGCTCGATGCCTGGTTTCTGGACTGTGCCGAAGCCGGACAGCGTGAACGTGACGGTGTAGGTCCCGGGCCGGAGATCGATGATCCGGTACTGACCGGCCGCATCGGTCACGACCAAGCGCACCTTCTCGATAAGCGCGGGACTACTCGCCTCGACCGTCACACCAGCGAGAACGGCGCCCGTCGTGTCCTTGACTTGTCCGGCGATACTTCCTGTAGTGAACTGCTGCCCTAGAGCACTCAGCGGAGTGAGGGTTACGATTCCCAAGACGAAAGCAGAGAGTAGTCTCTTCATATCGCTCCAATCCTTCCTCAAACCGAGCAAACGGCAGCGTCGACGCCCGGATACCGCAAGCGTTTGGCGGGGATTATACTCTTCGACGTAGGATTTTTTATTGACCAAAAATCAGTCCGCCACTAGACTTAACGTTCAGAAATATAAGGGTTTAGGTGTGCGTGTGACCTCAGGACGGGTGATGTATATCCCGGCTGCGACTTTTGTCGTTGGCCTTACCCTCTGGTTCGGGAGCGCCCATCTCCTCGCCAGTCCTGTCGCCTTAATTCAACAGCCGCAAAGTGAGCGACAGCCCGCCGGAACGCAGCCAGCGCAAGCTGGGACATCGGCGTCGTATCGCGCGCTCCTCGATCGATATTGCGTTACATGCCATAACGCGCGGATGAGAACCGCCGAGCTGACGCTGGATACGGCCGATCTCGCGGCCGTCGGTTCTAACGCGATGATTTGGGAGAAAGTCGTACGGAAATTGAAGGCCCGTGCGATGCCGCCAGCTGGATCTCCTCGGCCCGACGCCGACGTGCTGGCGGGATTGGTCAGCTGGCTGGAAACATCGCTCGATGCGGCCGCCGCCTCGCGGCCGAATCCGGGCCGTCCTACGCTGCATCGTCTGAACCGTGTCGAGTATGCGAATGCCATTCGTGATCTGCTCGGGCTGGAGATCGACGTCCGATCCCTTCTCCCGGCGGACACGACCAGCTACGGCTTCGACAACATTGCGGATGCGCTATCGCTTTCGCCGGGACTGCTGGAACGGTACCTGTCGGCTGCCCAGAAGATTGCCCAGCTGGCAGTCGGGCTGCCGCCGCGTCGCAACGTTGAGAGTGTCAAGGTTCCGAGACTTCTCGAACAAGACCAGCGCATGGCCGATGAGCTGTCCTTCGGGACGCGAGGCGGAATGGCGCTGCGACATTACTTTCCCGTGGACGGGGAATACGTCATAAGGCTGCGTTTGCAGGGAGCGGCTCGAGGAGGACCGCCGACCGACGTCGACGTGCGTTTGGACGGGGTGGCTGTCAGCCGCTTTCAAGTGGGTGGGCCACCAAGACCCGACGCTCAAGACGGGCAACGTTCCGGGGGAAATACTCCAGAGTTCCGGCTAACGGTCGCCGCGGGACCGCGGCTGATTGGCGTTTCCTTCGGTAGAAGGCAAGTCGTCGCAGAGGGCTCAGCGCCCGCACGGATGCCGGTCGCGAGTAACTCTCGCAACAGCGTCGAGACTGTCCAGCCAACACTGGAGAGTGTCGAGATAGACGGGCCGTACAAATCCTTCGGCGCCGGCAACACGCTGAGTCGTCGTTTGATCTTCGCCTGTCACCCCGAACGCATTCAGGACGAGGAGCCGTGCGCCCGCCGAATCTTTGCGACACTGGCGCGGCGCGCCTATCGGCGTCCGGTCACCTCCCAGGATGTCGATCGGCTTATGCAGCTCCTTCGAGAACTCAGAAAGACGGAAGGTTTCGAGGCAAGCGTGGCGCGCGGTTTGGAGGGCGTCCTGGTGTCGCCCGAATTCTTGTTTCGCGTCGAACGTGATCCCTCGACCGGACAGAAGGGCGATGCGTATCGTCTGAGTGACCTCGAGCTCGCCTCACGGCTGTCGTTTTTCCTGTGGAGCAGTATTCCAGACGAGGAGCTGCTCGGCCTCGCCGAACGTCGCGAGCTTCAGAAGGCAGCCGTTCTCGAGCAGCAGATCCGGCGAATGCTGGCCGATCCGCGTGCCGCGGCCATGATAATCAACTTCGGCGGTCAGTGGCTGCAGACTCGAAACATGCGGCTGGCACTCCCGGACGTGAAGGAGTTTCCTGACTTCGATGAAAACCTTCGTGATGCCTTGCAACGCGAAACGGAATTGTTCCTCGTGGCTCAACTGCGCGAGGATCGCAGCGCGGTGGATCTTCTGACCGCCCGATACACGTTTCTGAACGAGCGACTGGCGAAGCATTATGGTGTTCCAGGCGTCTATGGGGGGCATTTTCGCCGTGTCGATCTGTCGGACGACCGGAGGGTCGGCCTGTTGGGGCATGGCAGTATTTTGACCGTGACGTCGCATCCCAACCGGACGTCTCCCGTCGTGCGCGGGAAGTGGCTGCTCGAAACGCTATTGGGAACGCCGCCACCTCCGCCGCCACCCAACGTGCCGGCGTTGAGGGATGTCGGCGAGGGCGGTCGGCCCGCGTCCGTGCGGGAACGGATGCAGCAGCATCGAGCGAATCCAGTCTGCGCCAGTTGTCACAAGGTGATGGATCCGCTCGGGTTCGCGTTGGAGAATTTCGACGCGCTTGGCAAATGGCGTGTCAGCGATGCAGGCGCGCCGATCGACGCAACAGGTACGCTTCCGGACGGCACGCCCTTCGACGGCCCGACGCAGCTTCGAGCTGCGTTGTTGCGAACCCCGGAACAATTCGTCACTACGGTCACGGAACAATTGTTGACGTACGCAATGGGTCGCGGCGTTGAGTATTACGACGCGCCTGCGGTGCGCCAGATTGTGCGGAACGCGGCGCGTCACGACTTCCGCTGGTCGTCCCTCGTTCTCGGGATCGTCAAGAGCACGCCGTTTCAGATGAGGAGACGAGAGTCATGATCATCAGCAAGAAATGCCTGTCCCGTCGCACGGTGTTGAGGGGTGCTGGGGTCGCAGTCGCTCTCCCGCTGCTCGACGCGATGGTTCCAGCGCTCGTGGCACAGGGTCGCACGGCGGCGAGACCGACCCGCCGGCTGGGCATCATCTACCAATCCAACGGCATCGAAATGGGCCGATGGACGCCGGCGACGTTGGGAGCGGATTTCGAATTGACGCCAATTCTCGAACCACTTGCACCCTTTCGGGACAGGCTGACGATCGTAAGCGGTCTCAACAACAAGGAAGCCGAGACTCGACCGGGCGAAGGTGCGGGCGATCATTCTCGCGGGCCGGCGGCGTTTCTCACCGGTGTGCATCCGAAGAAGACGCAGGGGTCGGACGTGCAGGCCGGCGTATCGATGGATCAAATCGTCGCTCGCGAGCTCGGCAACGAGACGCAGCTTGCCTCGCTCGAACTCGCAATTGAGTCGGCCGAAGTATTCGGGTCGTGTGGCGATCCGGGCTGGACGTGCATGTACACCAGCACGGTCTCATGGCGGACACCCACGAATCCGCTGCCGATGGAAAACGATCCTCGGGCAATCTTTGAACGCCTTTTCGGGGCGAGCGGTTCGACGGATTCATTGAGCCGCAGGCTCGAGCTTCAGCGCAAACGAAGCCTGTTGGATCTGGTAACGGGCCAGGTCGCCGACCTCAAGCGTGGGCTTGGCGCGACCGACACCGCCAAGCTGACCGAGTATCTGGATGCGGTTCGCGATGTCGAACGACGTATTCAGCGCTCCGAGGAACAGGTTGATCAGGAGCTTCCGGCGGTCGAGCGTCCCCCCGCCATTCCGAGCAGATATGACGAGCACGCCGCATTGATATTCGACCTCTTGTTGCTCGCTTACCAGTGCGATCTCACGCGGGTTGGTAGTCTGATGATGTCGCGTGAGCTCACGGGCAGACCCTACCCCGAAATTGGTGTGTCCGATGGTCATCATGGGATCTCTCATCATCAGAAGCAGCCGGAGCAACTGGCAAAGCTGGGAAAGATCAACACCTTCCACATGACCTTGTTCGCACGGTTCCTGGAAGGACTGCGTTCGACGCCCGACGGTGACGGAACGCTGCTGGATCACACGACGTTCATGTACGGGGCTGGCATCAGCGACGGCGACAAGCATAGTCATGACAACCTGCCGATGTTGTTGATCGGCGGACAGGCCGGAACGGGTGGAGGCCATATCCGCGTCGACCCCACAACGCCTTTGTCGAATCTCCACCTTGCTGTGATGGAGAAGATGGGCGTCGCCATGGAACAATTCGGCGATAGTTCCGGCAAGCTCCCGGTACTCTCGTATCTCTGATGCCGGTTGAGATGTCAGGAGGAAGCTCAATGACGGCACCGGCTCGATATCTCGGTTGTTGGATCGTGGCGATCGTGATGCTGATTGGCGCTGCGCCTGCGAGCGCCGACCTCCGCCTGCTCGAGGCTGCCAAGGGTGGCAACGCCTCGGAGGTTGCTGCTCTCCTGAAAGAAAAGGTGGACGTCAACACGCGCCAGGCTGATGGCGCAACCGCGCTTCACTGGGCCGCCCACCGAAATGACCTGGCGACCGCCGACTTGTTAATCAAGGCGGGTGCGTCCGTCGACGCCACGAATGATTTTGGCGTGACTCCACTCTGGCTCGCCGCAGAAAATGGCAGCGCAGCAATGCTTCGGCGCCTGCTCGACGCGGGGGCCAATCCGAATCTTGCCTTGCCGAGTGGCGAGACAGCGTTGATGACCGCCGCGCGCACGGGGAACGCAGATGCCGTCGACGTCTTGGTCGGGCGCGGCGCAAACATGGGGGCGTCGGAGTCTTCGAAAGGCCAGACCGCGATAATGTGGGCCGCGGCCGAAGGCCATGCCAACGTCGGGGCTGTACTCGTAAAGCACGGCGCCGATATTCACGCGCGCTCGCAGGCCGGCTATACGCCGTTGATGTTCGCGGCTCGGGAAGGCAGTCGCGAGTTTGCGAAGCTGTTGCTCGAAGCCGGCGCCGACGTGAATCAAGTGGCTTCGAATGGTACGAATGCGCTGCTGATCGCTCTCATCCGCGGCCATGTCCCGTTCGTCGAGTTCCTGTTGGATCGCGGCGCCGACGTCAATGCGGCGGCCGCCGGCTATACGGCACTCCATTGGGCGACCGGAACGTGGGGAGGCTGGATGAACGGAGCGACCTTCATGACGGCCGACTCCGCCGAATGGATGGCCTTTGTGGGGTTTAGAGGCGCCACGAGGCTGGCGGTTGTGAGGACGCTGTTGGCGCACGGTGCGAACCCGAATGCCGTCGTCACAAAGAGCCCACCGAGACACGGTGGTGGTCTCGGCGATGAAGGGCCGCCGGATATAGAAGGTGCAACCCCGTTCCTGCTGGCTGCTGGCACGGCCGACGTTGCGGTGATGCAGCTGTTGTTGGCAAACGGAGCCGACCCGCGCGCGCCGACCAAGCAGCAGACGACCCCGCTCATGATGGCGGCGGGCCTAGGGCGTATCGAAGGCGTGAGCCGCACGACCGAAGCCGAAGGGGTTGAAGCCGTAAAACTCGTGATTCACACTGGAAGCGACGACGACGTCAACGCCGCGAACTTCTCGGGGGTCACGGCCATGCACGCCGCGGCCGCGTGGGGCGCGAATAGCATCGTTCGGCTGCTGGTGGCCAACGGTGGAAATATCGATGCGAAAAACAAGCATGGCGAGGCGCCAGTGCACTGGGCATCGGGCACGGTCCGGCTGAGCAACTCCAACACGGCCCATCCCCCAACCGTCGCCTTGTTTCGGGAGCTAGGCACCCAGGTCAATCCCGACGAAGAGCTGGGTCCGGTTCACAACTACGACGGCGGCCGGACATTCATACCAGCGAAGAAGCCCTGACATACCTGCCTCGTTGCCAGCCTGGATGAGGGCGGCGCCCGTCACTGTCTTCGCTCAAAGCACTGCTGGTGATTCCGTACGGATCCGGCTTGTTTCGACTCCCGGCTCTCCTGAATCACTGACGGTTCGCTTCCTACGGTTCGTTTTCGCGATTGCCAAAGCAGGCGGCCAAGCACGTCAGGGCAACCGTGATCACTGTCCCTAGTAGTCAGCGCTTCGAAGGTTTGGTTCTCCTATTTTGATTTGATATGGCGAACGAAGACAAATCCGCTCGCTATCACCGCCTGAAGAGGCGCGCCTCACTCCTCAGCACCGGAGCGGGCGCATTCCTCCTGATCGCGTGGCTTATCAGCGGTGCGTCTTCGTGGCTGGCACGTATCTCCTCATCCCTCGTGGGCCCGTCTCCATCCCTCATCGTCATCCTCTACGTCGTTCTCCTCGCGCTCGTCATCGAGGTCGTCCAGGCGCCGATTGCGTTCTATCAAGGTCTCACCCTGGAGCGGCGCTACGGGCTGTCGACGCAGACGACGACCCGCTGGTGGCTCGACCATCTCAAAGCCGGGGCGGTTGCGCTGCTCTTCTCGGTGCTGGGCGCGGTTCTCGTTTCATTCCTACTCCGCACGTTTCCCGGCGCCTGGTGGATTGCTGCGGCGCTCCTTTTTTCCGTCATCCTCGTTGGACTCGCGCAGCTTGCCCCTGTTCTTCTGTTGCCTCTCTTCTACGAGTTCAAGCCTCTCGAGCGGCCGGCGCTGCGGGATCGCCTGTTGGCGCTTGGGAGCCGTTCGGGCGCGCGCATTCTCGGTGTGTTCGAATGGCGGCTGGGCGATCGAACGCGAAAGGCGAACGCGGCTCTGACCGGCATCGGCCGCACGCGGAGGATCCTGCTGTCCGATACCCTCCTGGCGGAGCACTCGGACGACGAGATCGAAGTGATCCTGGCGCACGAGCTCGCGCATCATGTCCACCACGATATCTGGACCAGCATCGCGCTCGATTCGGCGCTCAGCCTGGCAGGGTTCTACCTGGCGGATCGTGCGCTGACCTGGGCTGCGCCCACTCTGGGATTGGCGGGGAAATCGGATGTCGCCGGCCTTCCGGTGATCCTGGTGGCCGGGGCGCTGGTGGCTCTGGCCTTCAGACCGGCTTCCAATGCGCTGTCTCGCGCTCACGAGCGGCGCGCCGATCGATATGCGTTGGAGATGACGCGGAACCCTCCGGCATTCGTCACCGCCATGCAGCGCCTTGGAGCGCAGAATCTGGCTGAGGAACGGCCGTCGCGGCTCGTCGAGGTCTTCTTCTACACTCATCCACCAATGGCGGCACGAATTGCCGCTGCCCGCGCCTGGGCCAGCACGAACGCCGCGACAGCGTAGGGCGGGTCGTTTCAGACGCGCCTCATTGCCGGGTCCGACCAGCCTCCGCCAAGGTCGGGTCGCTCTGCGACCCGACTAGCCAGCGATGCTAGCGGTCCGCCGTAGCTTTAGCGAAGGCGGAAAGGACCCGGCCTACGACCCGGTTTGGCTTTATTTGCCCCGGACGACCAGCTCGCCGCGCATCTGGCGGCACTCGGGGTCCTTGGAGATGTTGCAGTAGAACGCGAACGTACCGGGCCGATCGGCCCGAAACTCCACTGTGGCCGTGCCCGCCGCGGGCACGCGGCGCGCCACCCGATACTCGTCGATGGTGAAGCTGTGGGCCTGGTCTTCGCTCCGAAGGGTGATCTTCAGCAGGTCATCGCGCGTGACCTCGATGCGGTTCGGGGAGAACGCATAGTTCCGCGCCGCGACCGTGAACTCCCGCCTGTTCGGCGCCTGGTCTTGCGCCCAGAGCCGCCGCACCGCCCGACCCACCAGCAACACCGCGCCGGTGGTGAACAGCAGACGTGACATCGCGCGGCGGCTGAATCCCATGTTCTGATGGCGGGTCTACAAAGCAAGACCCGCCCTACATGTCAATTGTAGGCCGGGTCTCGATGGTGCGGGGCGGTTACTCTTTGGCGGCGGTTTCGGGCGTTGCCCCCGCGTTCGCGGCTTCTTCCTGCAGAAGGGCCTTGCGGCTCAGCCGAATCTTGCCGGTGGGGTCGATGTTGATCACCTTCACCAGCACCTGCTGTCCTTCCTTCAGCTCGTCCCGCACGTCCTTGACGCGGTGGTTCGCGATCTCAGAAACGTGCAGCAGACCGTCGGTGCCCGGCATGATCTCGACGAAGGCGCCGAAATCGGTGATCCGCTGCACCTTGCCCATGTAGGTTTTGTTCAGTTCCGGCGTGGCCGTTAGCTCCTGGATAATCCCAATGGCCTTCGCCGCCGACTCGCCGTCGGCCGACGCCACGTTCACCCGGCCGTCGTCCTCAACGTCGATCTTCACGCCGGTGCGCTCGATGATGCTGCGAATCATTTTGCCGCCGGGCCCGATGACATCGCGGATCTTGTCCACCGGAATTTTGATCGTGATGATCCGCGGCGCGAACAGCGACATGCTCTTGCGGGTTTCCGCGAGGGTCTTCGCCATCTCCGCCAGGATGTGCATCCTGCCGGCGCGCGCCTGCTCGAGCGCCTTGCCCATCACCTCGGAGGTGATGCCGGTGACCTTGATGTCCATCTGCAGGGCGGTGATGCCCTGTGCGGTACCGGCGACCTTGAAGTCCATGTCGCCGTAGTGGTCCTCGGCCCCGGCGATGTCCGAGAGGATGGCGTAGCGGCCGCTCTTCTCGTCCATGATGAGGCCCATCGCAATGCCGGCAACCGGCGCCTTGATGGGCACGCCGGCGTCCATCATCGCCATCGAGCCGCCGCAGACCGACGCCATCGACGACGAGCCGTTTGACTCAAGGATGTCCGACACGAGCCGGATCGTGTACGCGAATTTGTCCTCGCTTGGGACTACCGGTGTGAGCGCGCGCTCGGCGAGCGCGCCGTGACCGACTTCGCGCCGTCCTGGGCCGCGAAGGAAGGCCACCTCGCCGACGGAGAACGGCGGGAAGTTGTAGTGGAGCATGAAGCGCTTGTAATACTCGCCGCTCACGTGCTCGACCTTCTGCTCATCGTCAGCGGTGCCCAGCGTGCAGGTGACCAGAGCCTGGGTTTCCCCCCGCGTGAACACGACCGAGCCATGAGTGCGCGGCAGCACGCTGGCCTCGCTCCAGATTGGCCGGATCTCATCGAATTGTCGGCCATCGAGGCGCACGCCGCGCTCGAGCACCTCGTCGCGCAGCACCTTCTCCTTGAGACCGTGAAAGATGTGCTTCGCCTCTCCCTTGCGCCGCGAGAGCGTGTCGTCTTCTGGGAGCGAACCAACGAAGTCGGCGAGCACGTCGTCGACGCTGCCATAACTTTCGAGCTTGCCTTTGATTTTCATTGCCGTGGCGAGCGGCCCGAACATCTTTGACTCAGCCTCGTCGTGGAATCCCTGATCGATGGCCTTGTCCTGCACTTGGAGCTTCGGCCTCCCTGCCGCCGCCTTCATTTCGTCGATGCCCGCCACGAGCTGCTTGATTGCCGCGTGCGCCGCCTCGAGCGCCCCCACCACCTGCGGCTCGGTCGCTTCCTTCGCGCCCGCTTCGACCATCACGATGCCATCGCGGCTGCCCGCCACAATCAGGTCGATCAGGCTCTGCTTCCGCTGGTCATACGTGGGATTGATCACGTACTGGCCATCCACGAGTCCCACCCGGACCCCTGCGATCGTCTTCTCGAGCGGAATCTCGGACAGCGCGAGCGCGGCCGAAGCGCCGGTGATGGCCAGCACGTCCGAATCGTTCTCCGTGTCGGCCGAGAGCACGAGCGCGATGATCTGGGTTTCGAAGCGCCAGCCGCCGGGGAAGAGCGGCCGAATCGGCCGATCGATGAGCCGGCTCGTCAGGACTTCCTTTTCGGGCGGCTTGCCTTCGCGCTTGAAAAAACCTCCCGGGATTCGGCCGGAGGCGTACGTGTTCTCGCGGTAGTCCACGGTCAGCGGCAGGAAGTCGATGCCTTCGCGGGGATTGGCTGCGTGGCAGGCCGTGACCAGCACGACCGTGTCGCCCGACCGCACGATGACCGAGCCGTCGGCCTGTTTGGCGAGCTTGCCGGTTTCAATGGACAGGGTGCGGGATCCGAAGGAGATATCGCGCTTCTGAAGGTTGACGTTGTGCATAGGAAGAACTCTCGTCGGGATTCGGGATGCGGGACTCGGGAGTCGTTGGCGGGATCCGGGAGCGAATTCCGAATCCCGAATCCCGGACCCCGAGATTACTTTCTGATGCCAAGGCGCTTGATGAGCTCGGCATAACGCTCCGTGTCCTTGCTCTTGACATAATCAAGAAGCCGGCGGCGTTGACCTACGAGCTTCAGAAGGCCTCGTCGTGAATGATGGTCCTTGGCGTGGACCTTGAAATGTTCGGTTAGGTAATTGATGCGCTCGCTGAGCAGCGCCACCTGAACTTCAGGTGACCCGGTGTCAGTGTCGTGTGTCTTGTACGCGCCAATGATGCCAGTCTTACGATCCTTGTCGAACGCCACGGGTGGTTTTCCTCCACGAACGGCCCAGTGAACAGGTCAACGGCGCGACCTGTACCGACCCGCCGTACTACTGCTAACTACGATTACTGAAAAGACTTAGCATTCTAGATCAGTACAACTGACGGATGCAAAGAACCGGCCCCTGTCGGCACTGCCAAGCCGACCAGCGTCCCTTCAGGCGTGAGCATTCGAACCCAGGGCGCAGCCGAAGGCCACGAACCGAGGAAATGATCGGTGCCTAAATCTCGGCCGTGGGACGTCCTTTCGGCACCTTCGTCGGTCAGTATCACGCCCGGGAACTCGGTCAACAGACGGTGCATCGGGACGGCGCGCCCGGCGGCGCCGGCCGGATCCACTTGCAATTGCTCGAGGCGGACCGCCTCCTCGAGTCCGAAGCAGCCGCTGCGCGTGCGACGCAGCGAGGCCAGGCATCCGCCGGTTCCGAGCTGCGCCCCCGTGGCGTGCGCGAGCGATCGGACGTAGAACCCCGCTGAACACGTCAGGCGAATCCGTACGAGGGGCCCGTCGAGCCCGAGAACCTCGAGGCGGGATACCCGGACAGCTGCGGCCGCTGGCTCCACTGCGGCGCCCGCGCGCGCCAGTGCGTAGGCGCGTTTGCCGCCGATCTTCTTGGCCGACACCGGCGGCGGCGACTGCAGGTATTCGCCCTGGAACGCTGCAAGCGCCCTGGTCACGTCTGCCAGAGACGGGACCGCATCGGTCCGACTCGTCTCGCGCCCGGTCACATCGAACGTGTCCGTGGTCAGCCCAAAACGAATCACGGCCTCGTATTCTTTGTCCGCAGACGCGAGGAAACGCGCGAGGCGCGTGGCTCGGCCGCACGCCAGAGGCAGCGCCCCGGTTGCCATCGGGTCAAGCGTGCCGGTGTGGCCGATGCGACGCTCTCCCAGCGCCCGCCGCGCCACCGCCACGATGTCGTGGGAGGTGGGACCTGATGGCTTGTCGATGACGAGGACGCCGTCCATAAGAGGGGGTAACAGGTGACAGGTGACAGGTGACAGGTGACAGTAACAGATGACAAGTAAGAGGTGACAGCGAGCTACTGGCTTCCTGACTCCGGCCTGCCTGTCACCTGCGGCCTGTCACCTGATCGATCTGATCTGCCTGTCACCTGCGACCTGTCACCTGTCACCTGATCGATCTGATTCAGGATTCTCTCGCGGAACAGCGCCTTCAACTGCTCGAACGTGCCGCGCGCCGTGCAGCCTGAGGCGTTCTTATGACCGCCACCGCCAAATTCCTTCGCCACGGCGTTGATGTCGACGGCGCCTTTGGAGCGCATGCTGATCCGCCACTCGTCTGGGCCCGACTCCTTGAAGAAGACGACCGCCTGGATTTCCTTCACCGTCAGCGGCAGGTTGATCAGCCCTTCAGTGTCCTCGTACGTTCCGCCGGAGCTGGCGGCCAGTGCGCGGTCCACGTAGACGGTCGCCAGGCGTCCGGTGTCGTCGATCTCCATGTTGCTCAGCACCGCGCCGAACAGCTTCAGACGTCCGAGATTGTTGCTGTCGAAGATGTTCCGCGCGACCGAGGGGGGCTCGACGCCGGCATCGACGCACTGCCGGCAGATGTCAAAGGTTCGCGCGGAGATACTGGAGTAGTGAAATGAACCCGTGTCGGTGAGGATCGCGACGTACACGTGTGTGGCGATCTCGCGGGAGAGCGCCACACCGAGCGCCTGCACCAGATCGAACACCATCTCGCCGCACGCCGCCGCGCTCAGGTCGATCCAGTTGACCGCACCGTACAGGCTGTTCCCGGGATGATGGTCGATATTGATCGTGAAGCCGCGATCGAGCCCGGCGACGCCAGTTCGCGAGAAGTCACCGCACTCCATGATGATCACGGCGTCTCCCGGATCGTCGATCGCGGGCGCCACCTCGATGTCGGGCACGCCCGGGAATACCAGCAATGGCGGCGGCGGCTGGTCCTTGTTGACGACGCGCACCTGCTTCCCGAGATCCCGCAGCGCGTACGCCATCGCCAGCTGCGAGCCGATCGCATCGCCGTCAGGCCTGGCGTGGGACGAGATGACGAACCGCTGGCGGCGGCGGATCTCGTCGACGATCTGCGCGCGTGCGGCGCCGTCAGTGGGCAGAATCGTCATCGTCCGTGGGAGGCACTGCAGGGTTCGCGTCGAGCGCTTCGGGTGGGTTCTCGTGCAGATCCCGGATGATCCGCTCGATGCGATCCTGCTGTTCCACGGACTGGTCGAAGCGGAATTCCAACTCGGGAACCCGACGGAGACGCAGGCGGCCGCCGATGTGCCGGCGCAGAAAGGGGGTCGCTCGCTCGAGGGCCCGCGCGGTCTGCTCGCGCGCCTTGGGATCGCCGAGGCTGCTGTAGTAGACGCGGGCCAGCTGCAGGTCGGCTGTGACTGTGACGCGCGTGAGGGTGATGAAGCCGATGCCCGGATCGTGTACTACACCCCGGGTGAGCAGCTGGCTCAACTCCTCACGAATCTGATCGCCCACGCGATCGGGTCGATGTCCTTGTGCCATATGGATGCCGGGTCCACAGAACAGGACCCGGCCTACGTACGTAGGGCGGGTCTTGCTCTTCAGACCCGCCGGGGCGGATTAGACCGCCGCGGCGACCCGCTCCATCGCGAAGACTTCGATGACGTCGCCGACCTTCACGTCGTTGAACCGTTCCAGGCTGATACCGCACTCGAAGCCGGTCTTCACCTCGCTCACGTCGTCCTTGAAGCGGCGCAGGGATCCGATCTTGCCCTCGAAGACGACCACGCTGTCGCGCAGCAGTCGTGCCTGGGACTCGCCGCTTCTCGTGATGCGGCCGTACGTGACCATGCACCCGGCAATCGTTCCGGCCTTCGGCACCTTGAAGACTTCGCGGACGGATGCCGTCCCGAGCCGCACTTCCTTGAAGGTCGGCTCGAGCATGCCGGCCATACCCTTCTTGATCTCGTCGGTCACGTTGTAGATGACCGTGTGCAGGCGGATCTCGATTTCCTCACGCTCGGCCACGTCCGCAGCGTTGCGATCGGGCCGCACGTTGAAGCCGATCACAATCGCGTTCGAGGCGGATGCCAACAGCACGTCGGACTCGTTGATCGCCCCGACACCTGAGTGGATGATGCGAATCTTGACCTTCTCGTCGGAGAGCTTCGTGAGCGTATCGGCGACCACCTCGGCCGACCCCTGCACGTCCGCCTTCACGATGATGGGCAGCTCCTTCATGCCGCCCTCCGCGATTTGCTCCTTCAGCGATTCGAGTGTCAGGCGGCCGCCTTTGGCGCCAAGCGACCGCTCCTTGGCCTGGGCCTGACGGAACGTTGCAATCTGGCGCGCCTTGGCCGGATCCGCGACCGTCTGGAACGGATCGCCCGGCTGGGGGAGGCTCGTGAGACCGAGGACTTCCACCGGCGTGGATGGCGCGGCCGATTTCACGGGCCGGCCCCGGTCATCGATCAACGCACGCACGCGTCCGATCACCGGCCCCGCGATGAAGTTGTCGCCCACGCTCAGCGTGCCATCCTGGACGAGGACGGTCGCCACTGGGCCTCGGCCGCGGTCCAGCTTGGCTTCAAGCACGGTGCCAGAGGCCGGACGCTTGGGATTCGCCTTCAGCTCGAGGATGTCGCTCGACAGCAAAATCATCTCGAGCAGCTGATCCAGATTCTCGCGTTTCTTGGCCGACACGGGCACCGTCACTGTCTGGCCGCCCCAGTCTTCAGGGACGAGCCCGAGTTCTGCGAGCTCGCGCTTCACGTTGTCGAGGTTCGCGCCCGGCTTGTCAATCTTGTTGATGGCCACAATGAGCGGCACGTTCGCCGCCTTGGCGTGATCGATCGCTTCCCTCGTCTGCGGCATGACGCCGTCATCGGCGGCGACCACGAGCACCACGACATCGGTGACTTTCGCGCCGCGGGCGCGCATGAGGGTAAAGGCTTCGTGACCCGGCGTGTCGAGGAACACGACGCTGCGGCCGCTGCCCACATCCACGTGGTACGCGCCGATGTGCTGCGTGATGCCGCCCGCCTCGCGCTCGGCGACGCGGGTCTCACGGATGGCGTCGAGCAGCGACGTCTTGCCGTGATCGACGTGACCCATGACCGTGACCACCGGGGCGCGCGACTGCACGTCTTCGGGCCGCGAGTCTTCCGTTTCGGCGTCGAGCAACTCTTCTTCGAAGCTGCGCATCTCGACCTCTGCGCCGAACTCCCGTGCGAGGTCCTGCGCGGTGGTGGTGTCGAGCGGGCTGTTGATGGTCATCATCATCCGCTTCATCAACAGCTTGGCGAGCACCTCCTTGACGCGTACCTCGAGCTTGTCCGCCAGATCCTTGACCGTCATGCCTTCGGCGAGGGTGATCGAGCGTGTGACGGGCGGCGGAGCCGTCGGCAAGGGTGGCGGCGAGGGCGCCGATGGCCGCTCGCGGCGCTGTCCGGACGGGCGCGGTGCTCCGGGCCGGTACATCGGCCGTGAGGGCATCCCAGGGCGTGGTCCGGGCATGCCCGGACGGGGCGGAGGCGGCTGCGTGCGAACGGGCTGTGATGGCAGCGGCCGCGGTCCACCGAGCATGCTGGGCGTCGTGGGACGCGGCGGCGGCGGGTACGATGGACGGGGTGTGGCAGGACGAACGCCCGTTCCCGCACCGGCTGGCGCCGCGGTACGAGTGGCCGCCGCCGGCGTCGCAGTCGGCTTCTGGACCATGCGAGGCTGACCTGCGACCGGCCGCTTCACAGGCGCAAACGGCCGGGGGGGCTGCGGCACCTGTCCTGGTTGTTCAATCCGGAGCCGCAGCGTGGGCGGCACGAACCGGCCCGCGGCCGCGCCGGTGTCCTGAGAAGCCAGCTCCGCGGCCGGCGCGGGAGGTGCCGTCGGTTCTACCATCGCCGGAGGGACGTCCTCCTCCAGCGCGGCTGCTACCGGCACAGCTTCGGTTTCTGCGATTAGCGCGGGCGCGGGCAGGTCCATCGGTTCCGCGATCGCCTCGCTCGGACTGTCCTCCGCTGGCGGCGCATCGACCAGGACCGGCGGTCTGATCGTCTTGACGAGGCGAGGCGGGCCAAGCACGGGCGCCGCGGGCTTGGCCGGCTCTGCAGCCTTTTTGGCCGGCGTCGCTTTCTTGCCTTTGGCCGGAGGCGCCTCGGCAAAGATTTCACCACCCGGCAGCGAGATGCTCCGCTGCTTGGCGAGCCGATCCACAAACTGCCGCGCCACGACCTCTTCGATGGTGCTGGAGGCGCTTTTCAGCTCGATCCCGTGATCTCGCTTCAGCAGCGCGAGCACTTCCTGGCTCGTCGTGCCGAGCAGCTCAGCGACCTTGTAAATCCGGACTGTTGCCAAATTGCTATTCCTTTACGCCTGTCTGTCGGTCTCGTCCGAGACAACCTCCGCCTGCGCGTCGGCGGCCGGTGCGTCGGCCGTGTCCGTCACCGCGGCGGTCTCGTCCCCAGTGACATCATCTGCCGCCGCTGCCAGATCTGCCGCCGCTGCCTCACCACCCTCGCCAATCTCCAGCGCGCCGAACTGCGCTTCGACCTCGCGGCGCTTCTCTTCTTCGCTCTTGATATCGATACGCCAGCCGGTCAGCTTCGCCGCCAGCCGTACGTTCTGGCCCTTCTTGCCAATCGCGAGCGAGAGCTGCTTGTCCTCGACGACGACTTCCATCACGCGGTCCTTGTCGTCGACGATCGAGACGTGTTGCACTTTCGCCGGACTCAGCCCGTTGGTGACGAACGCGATCGGATCCTCCGACCACTCGACGATGTCGATCTTCTCTCCGCGCAGCTCGCGGATGATGGCCTGGACGCGGGTTCCCTTCATGCCGACGCACGCGCCCACCGGGTCCACGTCGCGCTCGCGTGAGTACACCGCGACCTTCGCACGATCGCCCGCCTCCCTGACAGCACCGCGGATCATCACCGTGCCGTCGTAGATCTCGGGCACCTCCTGCTCGAAGAGCTTGATCAGCAGCGCCGGGTCGGTGCGCGAGAGCACGATCTGCGGCCCCTTCGCGCTTCGACTGACGCCCTTGATCACCGCGCGAAGCCGCTCACCCGGGGAGTAGCTTTCGGCGCGCGACTGTTCTTTGCGCGGAAGCACGGCTTCGATGCGGCCAATCTCGACGATCAGGTCGCCGGTCTCGAACCGTTTGACTGTGCCGGTGACGACCTCGCCAACCCGCTGGTTGAACTCCGCAAAGATGTTCTCGCGCTCCGCCTCACGCACCTTCTGGAAGATGACTTGCTTGGCCGTCTGTGCAGCGATGCGGCCAAGTACGTCGGTCCGCTTCGGGAACTCGATCTCCATGTCGACTTCCGCTTCGTCGCCGTACAGCTGCTGCGCTTCCTGCAACGAGATCTCGATGGCCTCGTTGGTCACGTCGGACACGATGTGCTTGATGGCGAAGAGGTCGACCTGTCCCGTCTCGGGATTGAAGCGGGTTTTCAGGTTCTCAGTCGTCTTGTAGTACTTCCGGGAGGCCGTGAGGACGGCATCTTCAATCGCCGTGATGATGGTCTCGGCTTCGATGCCCTTTTCTTTGGCCAGCGCTTCTATCGTCTGCAGTAGCGGATTGTTCATATCGTTTTTTCGCCGGGTCCACAACGCGGACCCGGCCTACGTACTAGAATTCAACCTCGAGCCTTCCGCGCGTGATCAGTCCGAGCGGCAGCCGGTGCAGTTTGCCCTTCCCTGTTTCCAGCAGCACCGCGTCGTCCTCGACGCCCTGCAGCCGTCCCTCGAAGGCTTTCTGGTTGTCAACCGGCTTGGCGACGACGATCTTCGCCAGTCGCCCTACGAACCGACGGTAGTCGTTGGCGTTCCGCAGGGGCCGATCCAACCCTGGCGACGACACTTCGAGGGTGTACGTCACGGGCAGCGGGTCCTCCACGTCGAGAATCGTCCCGAGCTCGCGGCTGACCTCTGCACAGTCCTCGATGCTCACGCTTTCCTCGGCGCTATTCGCGGGACCGGGGCGGTCGATGTAGACGCGCACCACGAACCCGATGGCCTCGCGGCGGCCCTGCACGTCCCACACCTCGAGACCGCGTGACCTTGCCACTCGCTCCGCGATCCCCCGAACCCGTTCGGTGATCTCCATCTCTCGCGGGCGGACCTCAAGGTCCGCCCCTACGTACTCGGCGTACTCAAATCCGGTGTCGCTGGGGCGGGCCTTCAGGTCCGCCCTGACCCCTAAAACTAAAAAAGTGGGCACCGGCCCACTAGGGTCTTTCCCCCAACTAAGGACCCTTAACTTTATCACACAGGAACACTTACGGACAACGGACGTGCGAGCAGATCGTAGCCTCGCGCCCCCGTAATTTCGGCCTGAATGAACCGTCCGGGCGTCAGTTCGGCGGGGTCGCACTCCGTCAGATAAACCAGGGCGTCAATATCAGGTGCCTGGCCGGCTGTCCGGCCCCGAAGCACGAGCTCGTGTTCCGTGGCTGGGCCATCGACCACAAGCCGAACCTGCTGCCCGATCCGGGCCTTCTGGACGCGGTCAACGATGCGCCGCTGCTGGGCCATCAGGAGGCGCTGCCGGGTTCGCTTCACGGCCGGGGAGAGGCTGTCCTCGAGGCTGTAGGCGCTGGTGCCCTCCTCGTGCGAGTAAGTGAAGGCACCCAGATGGTCGAACTCAACCTCCCGAATGAAGCTCTGCAGCTCCGCGAAATCGGCGTCGGTTTCGCCGGGGAAGCCCACGATGAATGTGGTGCGAAGGGCGACGCCTGGCAGCCGAGTGCGAATCCGGTTCAGGAGCTTCGTGTATCCGCCCCGGGTCCCCGGGCGCTTCATGCGCTTGAGCACCGCGTCCGACGCGTGCTGTAACGGCAGGTCAATATACCGACACACTTTGTCGCTCTCGCCGATGGCGTCCAGCACGTCGTCGGTGATGGTGGTCGGGTAGAGGTACAGGAGCCTGATCCATTCGAGACCGTCGACCTGGTTGAGCCGGCGAAGCAGCGTTGCCAGCGCACCGCGATCGCCACGGTCGATCCCATAGAACGTCGTGTCCTGCGAAATCAGAAGCAGTTCCTTGACGCCTTGGGCTGCGAGGCCTTCCGCTTCCCGTACGATCGAGTCGGCGGGGCGGCTGCGATAGTTCCCCCGCAGCTTCGGAATGATGCAGAAGGCGCACTTGTAATCGCAGCCTTCAGCGATCTTCACGTAGGCGTAATGGCGCGGTGTCGCGAGCAGCCGCGGCGTGTCGGCATCGTAGAGGTAGGTGGGGAGGGCCCGGGATTGGGGATTCGGGATTGGGGATTGGATGGATCCCGAGCTCACTGGATTTCCATCTGCACGAAGGAGCGGAATGATCCGACTCCCAATCCCGAATCCCGAAT
>ORMF011167431.1_pt1 | contig 24257 bp, 22 predicted proteins | sample 1779871 | NCBI WGS metagenome assembly ORMF01 (sample SAMEA104232316, study PRJEB22302) | groundwater metagenome | biome: forest; feature: aquifer; material: groundwater | place: USA | collected 2011-08-07 | depth 5.4 m | reverse complement strand
TCGAGGACACGGTGGCGATCGCCTCGATCGGCCAGGAGGACGTCCGCGTCCGCGCGGACGTCGCCCCCGCCGTACCTTCGATCCGCGGTGACCGCGAGCGGCTGCGCCAGGTGGTCACCAACCTGATCGACAACGCGGTCAAGTACTCGCGCGAAGGCGACGAGGTCGAGGTGACGGTGCGGCCGGAGAACGGTTCGGTGCGCATCACCGTCACCGACCACGGCCCGGGCATCCCGCTGGATCAGCAGCGGCTGATCTTCGAGAAGTTCGGGCGCGCCGAGGGGCCCGGCAGCTCGAAGCCCGGAACGGGGCTCGGTCTCTTCATCGCGCGCTCCATCGCCGAGGCGCACGGCGGTTCGCTGGACGTCCGCTCGCGCCCCGCGGGCGGCGCCGCGTTCGTGCTGACGCTGCCGCTCGAGCGCTAGGGGAGAGCCGTCGCGTTTGACGCGGGAGCGCGAAGACGCTCGACTCCGAGCTCCTTCGCGAGCTCGCGGGCGCGAGCCGCGAGGCGGCGGCGCAGCTCGTCCGGCTCGAGCACGACGGCTTCGCCGCGCTTCGAGAGGATCTCGCTCTCGAGCCACTCGTCGCTGCCGACCGGGATCTCGCGCAGCGCGCTCCCGTCCGTGAGCCTGCGCGCGCCGCGCTCGATCTCGTAGCGCGCGATCACCGGCGTGTACAGAATCCGTGCCCGACGGGCGCCTCGCAACCGTGTCGGCTCGAAGCCCTCGCGCGGCTCGAACTTCTCGCGCGTGAGCTTCGCGCTGCGCATGCGGTCGAGCCTGAACGAACGCTCCGCACCGCTCGTGCGGTCCCACGTATGCACGTACCAGTTCGGCATCTGGCGCTCGAGCGAGTACGGCTCGACGAGGCGAGTCGACGCCTGCGCGTCCATCTCCTTCTGGTACTCGATCTCGACGAGCTTGTTCTCGCGCATGCCGCGCGCGAGCGTCGTCACGAGATCCTCCTCGGCGCGCTCGATCTGCGCCTGTGGCGCCTGGTCGAGCTCGAACTGCCCGAAGGTCTCCTCGAGCTTCCGGCGGACGCCACGCAGCTGCGTGTGCGCGTCGGCGGCGATCATCGGTCCGACGTATTCGAGCGCCAGCCGGATCGCGCGCGCCTCGAGGGGGGTCAGCCGCGGTGCGAGACGGAAGGTGTCGCCCCAGAGCTCCTTGTCGACATGCACGTCGTCGCCGGCGAGCTCGGCGTAGATCGTGTAGCAGCCGCCGCCGAAGTTGACGAGGTTCAGCAGGGAGAGGTGCTCCTCCAGCTCCTCCGCCGGGACGGAAGGGAAGCGGGCGAGCAGCTCGGCTGCGGGGATCGTCGCCTCCTTGTCCTCGCCGCACGCGGCGAGCAGGTACGCGAGCAGGGCCTGGAGAACCGCGAAGCGCTCCGGTGCGACGGGCCCGGCCGGGCGGTCGACGGCGCCGTCAACGGTGCGCACGGGCGACTCACGGGCCGGTTCGGGGGCCTTGCCCTCGTGACCGGCACGCACCCGGCGGAGCGACGCGGCAACCTCGCGGCGCAGCTCCTCGGGCTCGAGCGGGACGGCGCGGCCGTCCTGCCGCAGCACCCACGAGGCGAGCTGGGAGAGGGAAGAGTAGTCGGTGACGAAGATGCCGTCCTCGAGCCTGCCGGTGAGGCCGTAGGCGCGCTGAACCCACCAGGCGGTGTCGCCGCGCACCTCGATGCGCGCCTCACCGACGATGTCACCGACCTGCCACGGCGGCCGGCCGCGGAACTGCTCGATGTCGAAGTCGGTAGGTGTGCGGAAGTCGCGTTCGCGCCGCGTGGCGAACTTGATCTCACCGCGGATCCGCGAGACGCGGAAGGTGCGGATGTCGTCGCGGTCGAGGTCGTGACCGACGACGTACCAGATGCCGTTGTCGGGCAAGAGCGCGTACGGGTTGACGGTCCGGTCGGCGAGCTCGTCGCGCGAGATCGACCAGTAGTCGAACTTCACCGTGCGCTGCTTGGAGATTGCGCCCTCGAGCTTCGCGAGGCGGCCGGGCATCTCGGGCGAGTAGTCGGGGTCGAGCACCTCCACCCGCAACGCGGTCTCGGTGGTCGTCTCCGCGAAGCCCGCGCGGCCGAGCGCGAGGTTCTGCAGCGCGAGCCGGAGGGGCTCCGAGTACGCGAACTTGCCCTCGAGCAGGTAGAGCGCCGTCTGGAGCGCGGCGAGCTCGGCGTCGTCGAGCTCGAGCTGGGGGAGGAAGTACTGCTCGGAGCGCAGCGTGTAGAGCTCCTCGCCGGTGAACTCGTCGCGCTGCGAGTTCAGCGGCACGCCGAGTGCGAGCAGCTCCGCGCGGTCGGAGTAGAAGCGGCGCGCGAACGCCTCGTCCGACATCTCCGAGTAGCCCTCGACGTTCGACTTGACGTCGCGCGCCGTGATCGGTCGCCGCTCCGCCATCAGGAACGCGACCAGCGAGAGCTGGCGGATCAGCTTGTCCGTATCGTGCGACACCCCGATCTCACACTACACCGGGTGCCCTGTGGATCGTCCCTGTGGAAAGGCTGTGGACGCGGGCCCGGGACTTCCACGAACGCTGCAATCTGGTTGGCAAGCAACCAGGTTGGTGACGGATGGGCGGCTGCGCCGCCCGCTGTGCTTACGCCGCGGCCTTCGCTTCCAGGTGCTGGTGCGACGGGCAGTAGTCACGCTCGGGCAGCGGGGTGCGCTGGCAGGGCTTGCCCTTGCGCGTCGTCGCGCGGCAGCGGGCCACGCCGCCGTCGAGCGCGCCGGCCTCGATCTGCTCCTCGATGAACTGCGTCGCGGCGCTGACCCCCGCCTGCACGGCCCAGGCGACCGGCGCCTGCGCAGTGATCGGGAAGTAGCGCCGGATGTCCTGGAAGAGCGCGCGGTCAGGCTTGGCGAAGTAGAGCGGGTCGTTCGCGAGCCGCTCCATCGTCTGCTCGCACGCCATCAGCACGGCCCTGCGCGACTCGATCTGCGATTCGCGGTCGCCGTAGGGATCGATCAGGTCCTTGACCGACCGGTAAATAGCCCGCGAATACTGATACATGCAGTGTTGCAACTGGAGAGTCCGCTCTTCGATCACCAGTCTGCTCGTTTCCTGTGAAGTTCCCGCCAAGGCTTTGTTAACAGCGGGTTAGGCCGGTTCTGTCTCGTTCGCTGACCGATCCTACACCCTGCCGGGCGCTGTTACAAAGTGGGGGCGAATGTTGTCTCCGCAGTGAACGCCGGGCTCCGGTGCCGGCGCCCCTCGGGAGCGGGGTGCCCCCATCCGAGTGTGCTTACACCTTGGGCTAGCGAGTGACGCGGGTCTGGTAGGCGTCCGGAAAACCGTGCGCATGGGCGGTTGCCAGGGCGGCGCTCGCCTCGGCCTGCGAGCCGTAGATCCCGGAGAAGACGACGTAGTAGTCCGGGTGGAGGCTCGAATACCTCGACGAGACGAGGACGCCGACCGCCGGCAGGCCGTTCCGCTTGGCCGCGCGGGCCCGGGCGAGCGCGTTGTCGCGGCCGTCGGTGAGCGGGAGCGATTCGAGCACGTTCGTGTAGCCGCTCTTGCCCTCCGGCCACGTCACGAGCGCGTTCGGGTTCGGCGCCGGGGTGGTGACGCCGTGCGTCGACGGGGAGCCCGGCGGCCGCGGGAGTGTCCCGTTTGTGATCGTGGGCGCGGGGGCGGTCGGCAGCGTGCTCTTGGTGACCACGGTGGGAACGGCGGGTTGGGGCGCACCGGGGCCGACCGTGACGGGCGTGTCGGTTGCGACGATCGGCGAGGCGTCGTGCTTGCGGGTCGACCCGGCTGCGACGGCGGCCGCGGTCGCGACGATGGTGAGCACGAGGAAGAGGAGCACCGGCCAGATCCAGTCGCCCGGGTACCACGCGATGCGGCGCTGCCACTCGGTGGCGAGGAAGCCGACGACGCCGCGGTTCGTCGGCAGGCGCGTGCCGCACTCGAGGCAGTACTCCTGGAGCGGCTCGTAGGCGACGCCGCAGGTCGGGCAGTAGTCGCGGGGAGGCTGCTCGGGCGCCGCCATCACGTGCCCTCACCCGTCGCCGCCGTGGGGGTCCCGGTCGGGCGGCCGCACTGGGCGCAGAACTTCGAGCCCCAGAAGACCGGGGCACCGCACTCGCAGCGCGCGGCCGGCCGCGCGCGGCCGCGCGACACGGCGGCGGCGAGCAGGGCGTCGAGCTCGCCGAGACGCTCCTCGAGGGTGACGAGCTCGGCGCAGCGGTCGACGAGGAGGTCCTGGCGGAACTGGTCGCGCCGGTACATCTCGAGCATCAGCCCTCCGAGGTCGCGCAGGCGCGCCTCGCGGAGCTGGAGCAGGGAGCGGCGTTCGCGGCGGAGCTGGCCGGCCGGAGGCAGGGCGCGGCGAACGGCACGGGCCGTCGCGGCCGGCGCCGCCGGCGAGGGCGACTCGCCGTCGGGCGCGCGGCGAAAACCCGGCAGACGCTGCATCAAGCCGCGACTCTAACGACACACGCGGTCGGCGGGGTGCTCGCCGCGTGCCGCGCGGTGTCCGGCGGCAGCGCTCAGCGCTGGATGATCACGAGGCGCTCCTCGGTCATCTCGCGTACCGCCCAGGCGGGGCCCTCCTTCGTGTTTCCCGAGTCCTTGATGCCGCCGTACGGCATCTGGTCGCTCCGGAACGTGGGCGCCTCGTTCACGGTGACGCCGCCGAACTCGAGCCCGTCTGCCGCGCGCAGCGCGGAGTCGATCGACGCGGTGAAGATGCCGGCCTGGAGGCCGAACCTCGTTCCGTTCGCCCGCTCGATCCCCTCGTCGAGCGAGTCGATCGGGTTGAGCAGTACGACGGGCCCGAAGACCTCGTCGCAGCTCACCTTCTGGTCGTCGGCCACGCCGGCGAGCACGGTCGGCCGGATCAGCTCGCCCTCGAGGCCTCCCGTGAGCACGGTTGCGCCGGACGCCTGCGCCTCGGCGATCCACTCGAGGATGCGTGAACGGGCGCCCTCGTCGATCACCGGGCCGACGTCTGTGTCGTCAGCGGCGGGATCACCGACGGTGAGCGCCTCGACCTTGGGGACGAACGTCTCGACGAACGCGTCGTAGACCGGCCGCTCGACGTAGATGCGCTGCACTGAGATGCACGACTGGCCGGCGAAGGCGAACGCGTTTCCGGCGAGCTTCGTGGCCGCGGCCTCCACGTCGGCGTCGGCGGCGACGATCACCGGGGTCGAGTTGCCGAGCTCGAGCTTGACGCGCTTGCGCGGCGCGCGCTGCTGCAGGCCCCAGCCGACGTCCCCCGAGCCGGTGAACGTGATCAGCTTCACCCGCTCGTCCTCGACGAGGATGTCGCCGATCTGCGACGCGGGACCGACGACGACGTTGAGCCAGCCGGCGGGCAGCCCGGCTTTGAGCTCGAGCTCGGCGAGGAAGAGAGCCGAGAGCGGCGTCTGGCTCGCGGGCTTCAGCACGACGGGGCAGCCCGCGGCGAGCGCGGGCGCGATCTTGTGCGCGACGAGGTTGCACGGGAAGTTGAACGGCGAGATCGCCCCCACCACGCCGATCGGCTTGCGCAGGGTGAAGCCGAGCTTCCCTTCGCCGGCCTGCGCGCCCTCCATGGGAACCATCTCGCCGGCGAGCCTGCGGGCCTCGACGGCCGCGAAGGTGAAGGTGGACATGGCGCGCGAGGCCTCGACCCTGGCTGCCTTGATCGGCTTGCCGGCCTCGTCGGAGATCGTGCGGGCGAGCTCCTCGTGTCGCCGCCCGATGAGACCCGCGACCCTGACGAGGATCTCCGCGCGCTTGTGCGCCGGCAGGGGGCTCTCGAGCGCCCGCGCAGCCGCGTCGACGGCGCGCCGCGCCTCCGCGGCGCCGCCCTTGGCCACGCGCCCGACGACCTCGCCGGAGTAGGGGGAGCGGACCTCGAGCCAGTCGCCGGTCTCGATCCACTCGCCGTCGATCAGCAACCCGCGCTCGGTCGTCGTCACAGCCATCTCCGCTCCTCCGTTTCTCGCTTCGTTCCCCGCCTTGACGATAGCGCCGCGACGCTGGGCGTATTCAGCTAGGCGTATTCGTCGGGCAGGCGGGCGGCGATCGCCGCCAGGATCTTCAGCTGGAGCGCCGGCATGCGCCGGAGGAGCGACTTGAAGTCGCGTGCGGTGATCACGAGCAGCCGGGATCGAGCGGTTGTGGTGACGGTCGCGGTGCGAGGGGCGCCGGTGACGAGCGCGATCTCGCCGAGAAAGTCGCCGGAGCCGAGCGTGTTCACCTTGCGGCCCTTGCGGCGGACGTCGGCGGCGCCGTCGACCAGCACGACGAACTCGTGACCCGCCGCGCCTTCGTGGGTCAGCTTTATGCCCTCGGCGATCGAGATCTCGTCCGCGATCGCCGCCACATCGGCGAGCTCGCGCTTCGAGAGCCCGCCGAACAACGGCACGCGCTTGATCAGCTCGACCTTGGCGTTCTTCCGCAGCACGGCCTGATTCTCCGTCGCGCCCTCGCGCCGGTCAAGGTGCGCGCGGTAGAGTTCTGCGCATGGCCGGAGGCACGGATGCACTGATCGTCGACGCGGTTCGCAGCCCGATCGGCAAGAAGAACGGAACGCTGTCGCACATCCGCGGCGACGATCTATCCGCGCAAGTCGTGAACGGCCTCCTCGCGCGCCACGACGTCGACCCCGGCGAGATCGAGGACGTTCAGTGGGGATGCGTCACCCAGATCAACGAGCAGACGTGGAACATCGGCCGCAACGTCGCGCTCACCGCCGGCTGGCCGGTCACGGTGTGCGGCACGACGGTCGACCGCCAGTGCGGCTCGTCGATGCAGACGAACTTCAACGCTGCGGCTGCGATCTGGTCGGGGCAGCTCGACCTCGTCGTCTCCGGCGGCGTCGAGATGATGTCGCGCGTCCCGATGGGCTCGGGCAACGGCTCGATGTCCGACGCGGTGACCGAGCGCTACGACATCGTGATGCAGGGCATCTCCGCCGAGGAGATCGCCAAGAAGTGGGAGCTCTCGCGCGAGGAGCTCGACCGCTATTCCCTCGAGTCGCATGTGCGTGCAGCCCGCGCGATCGATGAGGGGCGGTTCGAGAAGGAGATCATTCCGATCGATCTCGACGTCCCGTCCGCCGACGACGGGGGCGGCACGCTGACGATGACGCGCACGCGCTTCGCCGTCGACGAGGCGGTTCGCCAGACGACGCTCGAGAAGATGGCGTCGCTCCAGCCGGCGTTCATCCCCGACGGCGTCGTGACGGCCGGTAACTCGAGTCAGATCGTCGACGGCTCGGCTGCGGTGCTCGTCGCGTCGGAGAAGAAGGCGTCCGAGCTCGGCCTCGAGCCACGCGGCCGCTTCCTCGGCTTCGGCATCGCGGGCGTCGACCCGCACTTGATGTTGCACGGCAACCCGGAGGCGTGCGACCGCGCTCTCGCGAAAGCGGGCCTGACATGGGACGACATGGGCGTCATCGAGGTCAACGAGGCGTTCGCGTCGGTCGTCCTTCAGTTCCTCAAGGACACGGCGCTCGGCGAGCGCTACGAGGCCGGCGACGTCAACCCGAACGGCGGCGGCATCTCGCTGGGCCATCCGCTGGGCGCCACCGGAGCCCGCATCACCGCAACGCTTCTCTCGGAGCTGGAGCGGCGTGACGCGCGCTACGGCATCGCCGCGATGTGCATCGGCTTCGGCCAGGCGATCGCCGGCGTCGTCGAAAGACTCTGAATTCCGTTAGTTAGTCTCGCCGCATGCCGGCGAGACGACTCCGGACGGCGCACGCAGCGCTCGCCGTCGCGTTCGCCGGGCTCGGCGCCGTCGACGGCGTCTGGGCTGCGCGGCTGCCCGCGCTGAAGCACCGACTCGGCCTCGACAGCGGCGAGCTTGGCCTCGTGCTCTTCGCGGTCTCGGTGGCGGCGACTGTCTCGCTGCCGCTTGCCGGCTGGCTCACATCGCGCCGCGGGAGTCGCGGGCCGACCGGGCTCGGCCTGGTGATCGCCGCGGCCGGCCTCACGCTCGCCGCGTTCGCCCCGTCTCTCGCCGTGCTCGTTCCGGCGGCGTGCATTCTCGGCGCCGGGATCGGGATCCTCGACGTCGGCGCGAACGCGCACGGCGTGGCCGTCGAGCACCGCCTTGGACGGCCGGTGCTCTCGGCGCTGCACGGCGCCTGGAGCTTCGGGCTGCTCGGCGGGTCGGGAATCGCTGCGGTCGCCGCCGCCGCGGGTCTCGGCCCGCGGCTCGTGTTTCCGGCCGTTGCGGCCGGTGCGGTCGTCGTGGCCGCGTTCGTCGTGCCGAAGCTGCTGCCGGGCGCGGAGGATGTCGCGGTGGAGACTGCGCGGTTCGCGCTTCCGCGCGGCGCGCTCGCGCTGCCGGCCCTGCTGACGTTCTGTTGCATGTTCGTCGAGTCGTCGACGATGAACTGGGCAGCGGTGTTTCTCGCCGGGCCGGCGCACGCGAGCGCGGCGGTCGCGGCGTCCGGCGTCGTCGCGTTCGCCGTCGCGATGGCGTTCGCGCGCCTCGTCGGCGACCGGTTCGTCGCCCGCTGGGGCTTCGGCGGGCTGGCGCGGGCCGGAGGGCTCCTCACCTTCGCCGGAATGCTGCTCGTGCTCGCGACCCGCTCGCCGGTGCCGTCCCTCGTCGGCTTCGCCTGCGTCGGCGCCGGCTGCGCTGCGATCGTGCCCGCGCTGTTCCGCCTCGCCGCCGCGGCGCCCGGGGTCTCGTCGGGCGCCGGGATCGCCGCCGTGGCGACGGCCGGCTACACCGGCGGCGTGATCAACGGGCCGTCGATCGGCTTCCTCGCGCGTGGAGTGGGGCTGACCGGCGCGCTGGGGCTCGTCGCGGCGGCGGGGCTCGTGATCGCTCTGCTCGGCCCGAGGCTGCAACGGTAGGCTCGCGGCGTGGCGAAGGACGTTCAGAAGGTCGGTGTGGTCGGCCTGGGCGCGATGGGCGGCGGCATCGCGCAACTCTGCGTCGAAGCCGGCATCGAGACGGTCGGGCGCGAGGTCTCGCTCGAGCTCGCCGAGAAGGGGCGCGATCGGATCGCGCACTTCCTGACGCGCAAGGTCGAGAAAGGGCAGCTCGAGCAGGCCGCGCGCGACGCAGCCGTCGGGCGGCTCACGCTCACGGCCGACCTCGCGGATCTCGCCGGCTGCGACCTCGTGATCGAGGCGATCGTCGAGGCGCTCGAGCCGAAGCAGGAGCTCTTCCGCGAGCTCGAGCGCGTTTGCCGTCCTGATGCGGTGCTCGCGACGAACACGTCGGCGCTGTCGGTGACGGAGATCGCGTCGGCGACGTCGTCGCCCGAGCGGGTTGTCGGCATGCATTTCTTCAATCCCGCGCCGCTGATGCCGCTCGTCGAGATCGTGCGCACCGAGCTCTCCTCCGACGAGGCGGCCGAGGCCGCGTTCGCCCTGGGCGAGCGCATCGGCAAGCATCCGATTCGCTGTCACGACACGCCGGGCTTCGTCGTGAACCGCGTGCTCATCCCGGTGCTCAACGACTGCATCCGGGTGTTGGACGAGGCGCGGGTGACCGTGGAGGACCTCGACGCGGGCATGAAGCACGGCGTCGGCTGGCCGATGGGACCGTGCGAGCTGATCGACCTGATCGGGGTCGACGTGCACGTGCACGCGAGCGAAGCGTTGTGGGAGAAGCTGCGCGAGCCGCGGATGGCTGCGCCGCCGCGCCTCGTCGCAATGGCGAACGCCGGGCTGCTCGGCCGCAAGACCGGCCGCGGCTTCTACCGGTACGAGCGTTAGGCTGCGAGCGAGACGCGCGTGACGGCGGGCTCGGCCGCGGCGGCGGGCTCGGGCTTGACGGCCGTCGCCGGCGGCTCCTCGCGGAGCCCGTCGAGCATGAGCGCCTGCATCGTCGCGAACGCAGCGGAGGCGAGGAGGGACGACGACTGCTCGGGCGAGACGCCCGCGGCGCGGAGCGCGGCTGCCAGAGCGTCGATGCGCTCGGTCAGGACGATCGCGGTCGACTCGACGGCCATCCGTTGAAGCTTCGCTCGGGCGCCGGACATTCCTCTCCTGTCACGGAACGCTGAGACGGCCCCAGAGGTTCTCCAGGAGCGTCGAGACCGGCGGCTGACCGGCGGAGGCGGCGAAGTTCAGCGCGCCCGCGGCGAAGACCTTCGCGCCTGCGGGCGTCTCGTAGTACGTCATCTCCGCGGACTTGTCCCGCCCGAGGAGGTCGGGGATGCGGGCGAGCACGATCGTGCCGCGGGGCGAGGCCGCCGTCGTCGCGTCGATCTCGATGCCGTAGCGGCCGAAGGTCGATCCGTTGACGAGGCCCGTGCCGGCGAAGAGCCACGGCGCGCGGTCTGCGCCCGCGACGACGTACGGTCTCTGGACGGCGCCGTGATTCGAGCCGACGTACTGCACGCCCGCGAGCGACGCCTCCGGGCGGCCCTGGTTGCGCCAGAGCGCGACCTTGCTCATCAAGGGACCGTCGAGGCCGACGCGCCAGAACATGTTGTTCGCCGCGAGGAACGCGAGGTTCCCGCCGACGTCGCGGAAGCGGGTCACGACGTTCAGTTCCTGCAGCGTCACGTATTCCTCGTGTCCTGGGAAGACGACGAGGTCGTAGTCGCGCGCGAGCGCGTCGCCGTTGGTCACCGCGCCGAGATCCTGGTCGCTGAGGAAGTCGACCTGCTTGCCCGTTTGCTGGAGCCAGGTGAGGAACGTGAGGTCCCAGTCGTGGAAGCGGAACGGCAGCCCGAAGTCGAGGAAGGGGCGAGTGACGTCCACGAAGCGCTGCCGCCCGCTGACGTACCACGAGTCGCCCCAGCCGTCGCCGTTCGCGTCGGTGAAGTTGTAGGCCTGCCAGGTCTGCGTCGCGAGCACGACGGCGACCCGGTGCGTGCCGAGCGTGCGGGGACGGACGACGAACGGTGCGTACCCGACGCGACCGTCGTCGGCGCTGATGCGCAGGAAGTAGAGCCCGCTCGGCCAGTTGCCCGGACGCACGACCTGGATCGCCGCGGGCGCATCGCTGTGCGCCGTCCAGTCGACGTGCGCGGCGGCTGTCATCGCCTGGCCGCTCGTCCGCAGGTCGCGAACGGACGGAAACGCCCCGCCGCCGTAGGCGAAGACCTGGAACGTGAGCGCTTTCGCGTCGGTTGCGACCTCCAGCTCGGCGAGCTGGCCGGGCGCGTAGCTCGGGAGCGCGAAGCCGGCGTCGATTCCCTGCACGCGAGCGACCGGCGCGCGCCCGCGTGTGCCGGGTGCGGACACGCCGTAGACGGTGCGCCCGCCGCGGCCGGTCGCCGTCAACTGGAGCACGTAGGTGCGCGGAGGCGTCGTCCGGGAAGGCCGCCAGACAAGCTCTGCGGTGCCTGCGGGCAGCGTGCGGCGGATGCGCTGCACGACGTGCGTCGACGCGCCTTCGCTGCCGTGCGTGTCGGTCTGGACGACCGCGAGCTCGATCGTCGCCGGCGTCGTGAGGGTGAAGCCGACGTGGGCGGCGTCGCGGAAGCCGTCGCCGTTCGGGCTCACCGTCGTCAGCAGGGGCCCGTCGCCCGTGAACGGGGTCGACCCGTTCGTCACGTGCAAGCCCTGGAGTTGCGGCGGGGCGGGTCGCGGCGCGGCCGACGCGTGGCCCGCGGCGATCAGCGCGGCGAGCGGGAGCAGGGTGAGACGGCGCACGAAGGCGCGTCTTCCCGTCTGCGTCCACCTGAAATCCGCCATGCAGCCCCTCACAGAACCTTTACGGTCCGCTCAATCGCGGGTCACGAGACATGCCGATACTCTGATCACGTGCGGCGGACAGTCGTTATCTGCGTATCCCTGGTCGCGCTTGCTGTGCCTGCGGTGGCCCTGGCGATCCGAGACGCGCCCGGCGACGGCACGCTCGTCGTCAAGAACGGTAGTGCGCCGCGCGGCACGCCCGTCGTGACGCTCGTGATCCGCGGCGCGGTGATCGGTCAGATCACCCAGGGCGCGGTCGTCATCGACGACCCGACGCCGGGCGATGGATTCTCTCCCGAGGTTACGGGCGCGAGCTGGCGGAAGGACGTCGGGGACACCACCCAGAAGTGGGGTGGGGTCGATTTCCGGTTCAGGGCCGTCGGCGGGAGCTACAGGATCACGATCTACGGCTCCGGCGTCGATCTCGTCGCGAGCGGGCACGGCAACGTGATCCTCGCGGGCTCGCCCGACCTGCCGACGCGTGACGGGCTCTTCTCGCTGAACGGCGGCGACTTCCGGTCGCTGCCCGCAACGCCGACGAAGCAACTGACCGTCGGCATGCCGACGTCTGCCGGATAGGACGACATGGCCACGAAGCCGCAGACGGTGCTCGTCGTCGAGGACGAAGCGTCGATCGCGTCGTTCGTCGCCGCCTACCTCAAGAACGCTGGGTATGCGGTACGCACGACGCCGAGCGGCGCCGAGGCGCTGAAGCTCGTCGAGTCCGAGAAGCCTGCGCTCGTCGTCCTCGACCTGATGCTGCCGGACATGGACGGCGTCGAGGTCTGCAAGCGCATCCGGCAGAGCACCGACGTCCCGGTGCTGATGCTGACCGCGCGCGACGAAGACGTCGACAAGATCATCGGGCTCGAGGTGGGCGCCGACGACTACATGACGAAGCCCTTCAATCCGCGCGAGCTCGTCGCACGTGTGCGCGCGATTCTGCGCCGCGCGACGACGGAGCGCGAGAAGGGGGCGAGCGCGACCCTGCAGCACGGCGACCTTCACGTGGATGCCGGCCGCCGCGAGGCGCGTGTGGGCGAGCAGGAGATCCAGCTCGCGCCGAAGGAATTCGACCTGCTCTGGGAGCTGCTCGACCATCGCGGTCTCGTGCTGACGCGAGACCAGCTGCTCGAGCGCGTCTGGGGGTACACGTTCGCGGGCGACACGCGCACCGTCGACGTGCACGTTCGCCAGCTCCGCCGGAAGCTCGGCGATGCGTCGCCGATCGTCACTGTCTGGGGCGTCGGGTACAAGGTGAGCCCGGCGCGCGAACAGCAGTCCGCCTAGCCCAGTAGGCTCGCCCCGTGCTCGGGTCGCTGCGCTTCAGGCTGCCGGCGCTGTTCCTCCTCGGTGTCGTCCTCTCGGGGTTGGTCGCGTCGCTGATCGCGATTCGCTTCTTTCAGAGCTACGAGCGCACCCGCGCGGTGGGCGAGCTGCGTGCCGAGTCGGTCGGCATCGTTCGGCTCGAGGCGAGCCAGGCCGGCGCGCGAGACGTCCCGATCCGCAACCTCGAAGCGGCGATCGGCGGCGACCGCATCTTCTACGTTCCCATCGTGCGTGGAGCGCAGCTCTTCACGGGCCCGCTGCCACAGCTTCCGCGCTCGACGGTTTCCGTCGTGGAGCTCAACCGGAGCGTCCCTCGAGCATTCGACCTGCAGTTCGCAGGCCGCCGCTACCTCGCGGTTGCGCAGCCGCTCAAGCTCGGCGACCAGCTCTTCGGAGCTCTTGTCGTCGCGAAGCCGACCTCGCAGCTGCGCAGCCGGTGGGTGACGTTGTTCGAGCGGCTCGCGATTGCGTTCGGCGGCGGCGTGATTGTCGCCGGTCTGCTGGGCGTGTATCTGTCGCGGCGGATCACACGGCCACTACTCGCACTGTCAAAGGCCGCCGACGAGGTCGCGGGCGGCAACTACGGGGTCGAAGTCCCCAAGCCGCGCGGCTCGGACGAGATCTCGCATCTCGCCGCACGTTTCAGCGACATGGCGGCCGAGCTGTCCGAGTCGGAGCAGCTCTCGCGGAACTTCCTGATGTCGGTGTCTCATGAGCTGCGAACACCCCTGACCGCGATCCGCGGTCACGTCGCCGCGCTGCGCGAGGGGGTGATCGACGACGCTGCGATGCAGGAGGCGTCGCTCGGCGTGATCAGCGAAGAGGCGATGCGGCTCGAGCGACTCGTCGGCGACGTGCTCGATCTCGCGAAGCTGGACGCGCACCGCTTCACCGTGCTGCAGGAAGAGGTCGACATGAAGCACCTGTGCGAACGCGTGCATGCGGCCTTTGCCGAAGTTGCACGGCGCCGCGCGATGGACTATCGCCTCGATGTCCGTGCGCATCCGGTGATCGTGACGGACGGCGACCGGGTGCTCCAGATCATCTCGAACCTGCTCTCGAACGCGTTTCGGTGGACGCCGGAGGGTGGCCGCGTCGAGTTGTCGCTCTCGGAGCAGGGCGGCTGGGTCTCGGTCGTGGTCGCCGACAGTGGGCCCGGAATCACGGCCGAGGAGCGTGAGCGGATCTTCCGTCCCTTCTGGTCCCGCGACGGCGGCGGCACCGGTCTGGGTCTCGCGATCGCACGTGAGCTCGCTGTCGCGCTCGGAGGTGGCATCGACGTTCGCGGGGAGCCGGGGCTCGGCAGCCGATTCGAGCTCGTGCTGCCGGCGCAGCGTCCGCCGGAGGGCTAGCCGGTCTGCTGGTCGGGAGCGACCGGCTCGGACCGGTGCTCTTCGATCCGGTAGACGGTCGCGCCGCTCTGCTGCTTCGCGATGCTCGCCTCGATGCGGGCGAGCCGCTGGTCGACGCCGCGCCAGCCGGAGGAGACGAGATCGACGAGCAAGGCGAGATCGTCGACGCGCGCGTGCCGCTCGGCGAGGAGGTCGCCCTCGACGCGCTCGAGCCGGCGGAGCAACTGGTTCATCAGGCCGCGCACCTCGGCGAGGTGGCGGGCAACGGGTAGCACCTGAGCGCGCAGGCCGTCCTGGACTGCGTCGCCGACCCGGGCGGGCGGGGTGGACTCGAGCTCGGCGGCCGCCGCCGCGAGCGCCTCGACCTGGTCGCGTGCGCGCTCGAAGGCAGCGTCAACCTGCGCGGGCTCGACCCGGCCCGAGGCGGCCGACTCGATGCGGGCCTGCGCGCGGGCGATCGCTTCGGCGTCCATCGCGGGCGACGTTACCGTGGCGGTCGGATGGAAGTCTCCCAGCTGGACTACGACTTGCCTCACGAGCTGATCGCGCAGCATCCGGCCGCGCGGCGCGACGAGTCTCGGCTCCTCGTGTACGAGCGCTCGACCGGCACGGTGCGCCATCGGCGCTTCTCGGAGTTGCCCGAAGAGCTCAGCGGGGAGCTCGTGGTGGTCAACGACACGAAGGTGGTGCCGGCTCGGATCCCGATCGAGTCGCCGCGCGGCGAGGTGCTGCTGCTCGAGCGCATCGAGGGCGACCTCTGGGAGGGCCTCGCGCGCCCGACGCGCCGGCTGAAGCCCGGCCGGCGGTATGGGCCCGTCGAGCTGATCGAGCATCTCGGAGAGGGTCGCTGGCGCCTGCGGCTCGACGGTGAGCCGGACGGCGTCACGCCGCTGCCGCCCTACATCACAGCACCGCTCGACGATCCGGCCCGCTACCAGACGGTGTACGCGCGCGATCCCGGCTCGGCGGCGGCGCCGACCGCCGGCCTGCACTTCACGCCCGAGCTATTGGCACGACTCGACGTCGAGCGGGTGACGCTGCACGTCGGGCTCGACACGTTCCGCCCCGTCTCCGAGCAACGGCTCGAGGATCATCCGATCCACGGCGAGCGCTACGAGGTGTCGGCCGGCGCGTGGCAGCGAATCCGTGCCGCGGGGCGCGTGCTCGCGGTCGGCACGACGACCGTGCGTACGCTCGAGACGCTCGCCCGCGGAGGGCCGCTCGCCGGGCGCACGGAGCTCTTCATCACGCCAGGCTTCGAGTTCCGCCGCGTCGACACGCTGCTGACGAACTTCCATCTGCCGCGCTCGACGCTGCTTGCGCTCGTGATGGCGTTCGCAGGCGTGGAAGAGACACGGCGGCTCTACCGGCTCGCCGTCGAGGAGCGCTACCGCTTCTACTCCTTCGGCGACGCGATGCTCCTTCTCTAGGCAATCCGAGCTGGGCAAGGAAGCCCCGGCCCAGGTGTCGGACACCCGTACAACGTGTTCGACCTCAGGACATGTCTGAGGCGGGCGGCGTTGACGGCGTTACGCTCGGCGGCATGAGCTGCTTCACCCTCGCGGCCACCGACGGCCTCGCGCGCGCCGGCGTGCTGCACACTGCGCATGGCGACGTGCCGACACCGGCCTTCATGCCCGTAGGCACGAAGGCGACGGTGAAGTCGGTCGACCCCGGCGAGCTGCGCGCGATCGGCACCACCATCCTGCTCGGCAACACGTACCACCTGCACTTCAGGCCCGGCGAGGACGTGATCGCCGAGCTCGGCGGGCTGCACTCCTTCATGGGCTGGGACGGCCCGATCCTCACCGACTCCGGCGGCTTCCAGGTGTTCTCTCTGCGCGACACGCTCATCGCCTCCGACGACGACGGGGTGACGTTTCGCTCCGTGTACGACGGAAGCCCGGAGCGCTTTACGCCGGAGCTCGCGGCGCGGATCCAGGAGCAGCTCGGCTCGGATGTCGCAATGTGCCTCGACATCTGCCCGCCGTCGGGCACTCCGCGAGCGGAGCTCGAGGACGCGGTGCGTCGCACGACCCTCTGGGCGCAGCGCCAGCGCAACCTGCCGCGCGCGCTGGGGCAGCTTCGGTTCGCGATCACGCAGGGCGGCCTCGACACCGAGCTCCGGCAACGCTCCTCCGAGGAGCTCGTGCCGCTCGACTTCGACGGCTATGCCGTCGGCGGCCTCAGCGTCGGCGAGGCCCGCGACCCGATGTTCGATGCGACGACGCGAGCTGCGTCGTTCCTGCCGGCCGGCAAGCCGCGCTACTTCATGGGCATCGGAGATCCCGAAGGCGTGATCGAGGTGATCGCGCGCGGCGTCGACATGTTCGACTGCGTTCTCCCGACACGCACGGCGCGCACCGGCAGCGCCCTCACGTGGGAAGGGCGGCTGAACCTCCGGAACGCGCGCTTTGCACGCGATCCTCGCCCGCTCGACGAGGGCTGCAGCTGCCCCGCCTGCACACGGTTCACCCGCGCGTACATCCGCCATCTCGTGAATCAGCAGGAGATCCTCGGCCTGCGCCTCCTGAGCCTGCATAATCTTCGCTTCCTGCTCGACCTCGCCGCCGACGCGCGCCAGGCGATCGAGCGCGGCGCCTTCGAGACCTGGCGCACCGACGCGCTCGCACGGCTCGCACCCCCAAGCTCGTCCACCTCGACTCTGGAGACCCCGTGAACAGTCCCGGCTTTCTGATCCTCATCGTCGCGTTCGGCTTCATCTGGTTCGTGCTCATCCGCCCACAGAAGCGGCGCCAGGTCGAGGCGGCGCGGATGCTCAACAGTCTGAACGTCGGCGACGAGGTGCTCACCGCCGGCGGCATCTACGGCGAGGTGACGGAGCTGCACGACGACGCCGTGATGCTCCGGATCGCCCCCGAGCTCGAGGTGCGGGTCGCCCGGAAGGCGATCGGAGCGGTCACCCCCCGGGCGGACGCTGGAGAGGCCGACGAGCCGGATGCGGAACCGGATGTCGAGCCCGTCGAGTCGCCCAACCCCGAAACCGGCGGCTAACCTTCTTCCGCACGTGAGCGACCGGCGCAAGTACCTCCTTCTCATGGGCGCGATCGCGATCGCGCTCGTCGGCGCGGTCCTGCTCGCGGTTCCCGGGTCGCCGATCCACCAGAAGCCGACCCTCGGCCTCGATCTCCAGGGCGGTCTCGAGGTCGTGCTCAAGGCGGTGCCGCCGAAGGGCCACACGCTGACGCCCGACGACATGAATCGGTCGATCTCGATCATGCAGAACCGGATCAACAAGCTCGGCGTGTCCGAGCCGGAGATCCGCAAGCAGGGCAAGGACCAGATCGTCATCCAGATCGCCGGCATCCACGATCCGGCGGCGGCGGCGAAGCTGATCGGCAAGACCGCGCAGCTGATGCTGTTCGACTTCGAGAACGACCTGGCCGGCCCCTCGCTCGACCTGAACGGCAATCCGGTCGCGACCCCGTCGCTCTACGAGCTGCTGACGCAGGTGCAGAAGCAGGCGGCGAAGGGGACGCCCGAGTCGTACTACCTCTTCCGCACGAAGAGCGTGCAGGTCGCCTCGACGAAGAAGGAGACGGTCAAGGGCAAGAACGGCAAGTCGTCGACGGTGATCAAGCCGGTGACGAAGACCGTCGCCAAGCACTCCCTCGTCGCGGGCCCCGCGAACACGCAGAAGGAGCTGCTCAAGCCGTACGGCGGCACGGTTCCGCCGAAGGGCGAGGTCATGAAGGTCCCGGCGCACACGATCGTGATCAGCTGCCAGACCGCGAGCGGCTGTCTCGGCGCACGCGTCGCGTCGCCGAGCGGGACGTACTACTACCTCGCGAAGTTCTTCCCGAACCGCGCGTCGAACCCCATCCCCGAGATGACCGGCGCCGACCTCGTGCTCTCGGGCACCCGCGCCGACTTCGGCCAGAGCGGCGGGCCGATCGTGACGCTCCAGTTCACGAATCACGGCTCCGACCAGTTCCAGAAGATCACGCGCGACGAGGCCCAGCGCGGCCAGACGAAGTTCGACCTCGCCGGGAAGCAGGGCGACTATCTCAACTTCACCCAGCACTTCGCGATCGTGCTCGACGGACAGCTCGAGTCGACGCCGTACATCGACTTCAAGCGCAATCCCGACGGCATCCCGGGCCCGAACGCGGAGATCGACCTCGGTCAGGGCGGCTCGATCGGAGAGGCGAAGAACCTCGCGCTGATCCTCCAGACCGGTGCGCTACCCGTCACGTTCCAGCAGATCGAGCGCACCGACGTCTCCGCGACGCTCGGCAAGGACTCGCTCACGCAGGCGTGGCATGCAGCGCTCATCGGCCTCGTACTCGTCGCGCTCTTCCTGCTGCTCCTCTACCGCTTCCTCGGGCTCGTCGCGGTGATCGGCCTCGCGATCTACGGGCTCTTCTACTACGCCGCGATCCTGCTCTTCAACGTGACGCTGACGCTACCGGGCTTCGCCGGCCTCATCCTCACGATCGGCGTCGCCGCCGACGCGAACGTCGTCGTCTTCGAGCGCATCAAGGAAGAGGTGCGCGCCGGGAAGTCCGTGCGCGCCGCGATCGCCGCCGGCTACGGCAAGGGCTTCCACACGATTCTCGACGCGAACGTCGTCACTGCGATCACCGCGCTCGTGCTCTTCCTGATTGCGGTCGCCTCGGTCAAGGGTTTCGCGCTCATGCTGCTGATCGGCACCGTGATCTCGCTCGTCACGGCCGTCGCGGCGACACGCGGCCTGCTCGGCCTGCTCGCCGGCTTCCGCTGGTTCGACAACCCGCGGTTCATGGGAGCCCAGGGCCAGCAGACCGCGACGTGGCTTCAGATCGACTTCATGCGGCGCCGCAACCTCTGGTTCGCCATCTCGGGCGCGATCATCCTCGCCGGCGCGATCTCGCTCGGCGTCCGCGGCCTCAACCTCGGGATCGACTTCAAGGGCGGCACGCAGGTCACCTTCAAGACGCACAAGGCGTTCACGACCGAGGACGTCCGCGCCGTCACGACCCAGCTCGGCGAGAAGACGGCCATCGTCCAGGGCCGCGGCGCCGCGGTTGCGGGTGGCAAGTACCAGCAGTGGCAGGTCCGCACCGAGTCGCTGACCGGCGCGAAGCAGTCGGCGCTCTCGCAGGATCTGAAGACGCAGCTCGGCGCCTACGCCTCCGGTGTGAAGAACGTCTCGTCGAGCTTCGGGCGCCAGATCGCGGTCGACGCGATCTGGGGGATCATCGTCTCGCTCGTCCTGATCGTGATCTACATCACGCTGCGGTTCGGCGCCAAGTACTCGATTCCGGTGATCCTCGCGATGCTGCACGACATCGTGATCACCGTCGGCGTGTACTCGATCGCGTTCAAGGAGGTGTCGGTCGCGACCGTCGCCGCGGTCCTCACCGTACTCGGGTACTCGATCTACGACACGATCATCATCTTCGACCGCGTGCGCGAGAACGTGCCGCTGATGCGCCGCCAGCCGTTCGCGACGATCGTGAACGTCTCACTGTGGGAGACGATTCGCCGCTCCCTCGCGACGACGTTCATCACCTTGCTGCCGGTCGTCGCGCTCGAGATCTTCGGCGGCGCGACGCTCAAGGACTTCGCCTTCGCGCTTATCGTCGGCGTCATCTCCGGCGCGTACTCGTCGATCTTCATCGCCGCGCCGCTCCTGACGATCTGGAAGGAGCGCGAGCCGGAGTTCGCGAAGCGCAAGCAGATCGCCCCGGGCGACGAGATCGGGACCACGGTCGGTGGCCGTCGCGGCCGCGGCAAGGCCGATCTCGGCACCGCGGCGCTCGAGGCGTCCGAGCAGGCGCTCGCCGCCGAGCCGACGCCGGAGCTCGTCGACGTCGTCACCGCGACGCCGTCCGAGCCGGACGCACAGGCGCGACGCGAGAAGCGGCGCCAGCGCCGCCGCACGAGGCCGCATGGCCGCGCGCGGTAGCGAGCGGATCGTCGACGCGATCGAGGAGCTCATCCTCGAGCTGCCCGCGCGCATGCGTGGCAGCCGGACGAAGCTCTCCGAGCAGGCGCTCGGCGCCGTGCGCGCCCTCGTCGACGACCTCCACCTCGCCTCGCGCGACGACCTCGACGAGCTCGAGCTGCGCGTCGCCCAGCTCGAGCATCGCCTGCGCCTGCTCGAGCAGCAGAGCGACCTGCCGCCGGTCGCCTAGCTCTCGGGTCGAGGGCTCGGGAGGCGCTGCTGACCGCTTCCTGAACGGCGTACCCGGCCCGCGGGCGGCAGAGCTACCCTGGCCCCGTGAGGCTGCGTCGCCCCAGGCCCGAATCGCTACTCGCCTGGGCCGCTGCCGCGGTCGGCGTGATCGGCATCGCCTCGGCGCTGACGCCCGAGATGCGAGACCGTTTCGAGATCGTCGGCGGCGTCCTCCCGCCGGGTGGGATCGCCGCCGCGCGCGTCGGCGCGCTCGCGTTCGGGATCGCGCTCGTCTGGCTCTCTCGCTCGCTGGCCCACCGCCGCCGCCGGGCGTGGCAGCTCGCCGTCGCGGCCGTGATCGCATCCGCCGTCGCGCACATGGCGAAAGGCCTCGACTTCGAGGAGTCGGTCGCCTCGCTCGCGCTCCTGGCAGCGCTCGTGCGCTACCGGCGGTGCTTCGACGTGCCGGGCGACCCCGGCGCGACGCGACCGCTGCTCGCCGTCGCCGCGGCGTTCGCCGCCTCGGCCGCAGTGTTCCTCGGCGTCGAGCTGCACGGGGGCGAGCTCCCGGACCGGCTCTCGGACGTCTTCACGGCACTTGGCGTCGTGCTCGGGTTCGCCGCGCTCTTCCTCTGGCTGCGTCCCTTCTCACAGGCCGTCGCGCAGACGGTCGGGGAGCGGCGGGTTGCGCGTGCGCTCGTCGACGCGTACGGGCACGACAGCCTGTCGTTCTTCGCGCTGCGCCGGGACAAGAGCTATTTCTTCTCGCCGACTCGTCTCTCGTTCCTCGCGTACCGCGTCGTCGCCGGGACCGCGCTGATCAGCGGCGATCCGGTGGGCGCAGAGGACGAGTTCGACGCGCTGCTCGCCGAGTTCCGCCGCGTCGCGCGCACGCACGGCTGGCGCCTCGCGGTGATCAGCGCGTCCGAGACGCACCTCGACCGGTATCGCCGGCTCGGCATGCGCGCGATCGCGATCGGCGAGGAGGCGGTGCTGCACCCCGCGACGTTCTCGCTCGAGGGGCGCCCGATCCGCAAGGTACGACAGTCGGTGTCGCGCCTGACGAAAGCGGGGTTCAGCCTGCGCGTCTTCGCGGCCGAGGACGCCGACGAGGCGCTGCGCGCGTCGCTCGACGAGGTGTCGGAGCAGTGGCGCGGCAACCAGCCCGAGCGCGGCTTCTCGATGGCGATCGACGACCTGTACGTGCCCGGCACCGTGTTCGCGGTGGCCGAAGACGAGGAGGGACGGGTCGGCGGGTTCCTCCATCTCGCGCCCACGCCCGCCGGGGGTAGCTGGTCGCTGAGCACGATGCGGCGCAGTCCGCACGCGCCGAACGGCCTCACCGAGTTTCTCATCGTCGAGACGCTCGGCTGGGCGAAGGAGCAGGGCGCCTCCGAGCTCTCGCTCAACTTCTGCGCGCTCACGGACCTCATCTGCCCCGACCGGGCCAACACGGTTCCCCGGCGTCTGCTGCGGCGCGGGCTGCTCGCCGCCGACAACGTCTTCCAGCTCGAGCGGCTGTACGCGTTCAACCGCAAGTTCTTTCCGGAGTGGCGCCCGCGCTATCTGTGCGTCGAGCGGCTCAGCGACCTCCCGCTCGTCGGGCTCGCCTACCTCCACGTCGAGCAGCTGCTCGTCCCGCCCGGCCCGTGGGTGAAGCGGGACCGCAAACTCGTGTCACACTGAAGCCTATGACCCAGCCGGCGACGCGGAGCCTCGGACGCCTGTCGGAGATCGCACAGGTCATGGTGCGCCACGGCTTCGGCTACTTCCTCGAGGCGCACAAGCTCACCGACCTGCTGCCCGGCCGCTCGGCGGAGGCGAGGCTCAGCGAGGCGGAGACGAGCGTCGGCTCGGCACGCGGACAGCATCTGCGTGAGCTGCTCGACGAGCTCGGTCCGACGTTCGTGAAGTTCGGGCAACTGCTGTCGACGCGGCCCGACGTCGTGCCGCCGGACATCATCGCCGAGCTGCGTGGCTTGCAGGACGACGTGCGCCCGTTCCCGTTCGAGCAGGCGGAGCGCGTGATCGAGGAGGACCTCGGCAACTCGCTCGAGCGGCTCTTTCTCGAGTTCGAGCGGCAGCCCGTCGCCGCCGCGTCGATCGGACAGGTGCATCGCGCGGTGCTGCCGAACGGCCGGCAGGTCGCCGTGAAGGTGCAGCGGCCGGGCGCGCCGCGCCAGATCGAGGCCGACCTGACGTTGCTCTACCAGGCCGCGCGGCTCGTGAAGGAACGCGTTCACGCGCTCGACTTCATCGACGCGCGGGCGCTCATCGACGAGTTCGCGCGGCAGATCCGGCAGGAGCTCGACTACCGGCTGGAGGCGCGCAACGCGCAGACGTTCCACCGCAACTTCGCGTCGAACCCCCACGTGCGTGTTCCGAAGGTCTACTGGCAGTACACCCGCGCGCGCGTGCTCACCCTGGAGTGGCTCGACGGCACGCACGTGCGCGACGTCGACCTGGAGCCGCTCACGCTCGACGAGCGCCGCGATCTCGCGTACCTGATCGCGGAGACGTGGATGACGATGATCTTCCGGCAGGGGTTCTTCCACGGCGACCCGCACCCGGCGAACATCCTCGTGCTCGAGGAAGCGGGGTCGATCGGCCTCGTCGACTTCGGTGCGGTCGGCAAGCTCACCGACGACGACATGTCGAAGCTGACGCGGCTGTTCATCGACGCGGCGGCGGAGAACGTCGACGTGCTCCCCAAACGGCTCGCCGACCTCGGCGTGCGCTACCCGAAGGAACGCGAGGAGGAGTTCCTCGCCGAGATCCGCGAGCTGTACTACCGCTACTACGGCGCGAGTCTCGCGGAGATCGACCCGATTCAGGTGATCCGCGAGGCGTTCCAGCTGATCTACGCGATGAACCTGCAGCTGCCGACGCGCTACCTGCTGCTCGACCGCGCGATCGCGACGGTCGGCGCGGTCGGCGTCGATCTGTATCCCGACTTCAACGTGTTCGAGGTGGCGCGGCCGTACGCGCGCGGCTTGATGCTCGAGCGCTTCACGCCACAGCGCGTCGCGCGCCGGGCGCGACGCGACGCGATCCGCTACACGCAGATCTTCGCGGAGGCGCCGTACCAGTGGCACGACCTGATGGAGCAGGTGCGCGACGGCAAGGTTGAGGTCGGCTTCGTGCACAAGGGGCTCGACGACTTCCTCGAGAGCATCCAGCGCGTCTTCAACCGGCTCGTTGTCGCACTGATCGTGACCGGGGGCCTGATCGGCTCGAGCATGATCGGCATCTTCGCGACGAAGGGGCCGCAGCTGCTCGGGATCAACGCGATCTCGGTGGTCGGATTCGCGCTCTCCTCGGTGCTCGGTCTCTGGCTGCTCTGGGGCGTCGTGCGCTCCGGGCGGTTGTAACGCAGACGTCACACTTTCGCGCAAAAGGACATCTGGCGCCCCGGCACGGGCGTCGGTAGGTTCGCCGTCATGACCGCGCTGCTGCTCGCCGAGCCCGAAGCTTCGATGCGCGGCTTCCTCGAGCGGCAGCTCTCGAGCGACGGCTTCGACGTGCTGGCGTTCAGCAGCCCAGACGAGCTGCCGCGCGCGGCAGCGCCGGACGTGCTCGTCCTGGGCGACCCCGACGCGCTCGACCGCTGCCTCATGACCGGCTGCCCGGTGATCGTGCTCGGCAGCGCCGACGCCGAGACGCGGCTGCGTGCGCTCGAGCGATGCGACGACTATCTCTCGCGGCCGTTCGTCTACGAGGAGCTCGTCGCGCGCATCCGTGCCTTGCTGCGGCGGCGCCCGCTGCGCGTCGAGACGATCGACCTCGGCGAGTTGGTGGTCGACCGGCCGGCGCGGCGTGTGCTTGCCTGCGGCGTCGAGGT
>ORMF010095214.1_pt1 | contig 24258 bp, 19 predicted proteins | sample 1779871 | NCBI WGS metagenome assembly ORMF01 (sample SAMEA104232316, study PRJEB22302) | groundwater metagenome | biome: forest; feature: aquifer; material: groundwater | place: USA | collected 2011-08-07 | depth 5.4 m | reverse complement strand
TCGTGGAAGCGGAGGTTTGGCCGGAGCTTGTACAGCGTCTCCATACGCCCATCCGGCAGAACCTTCCACGTTCCGGCCTCGAGCGTGGGGAGCTCTTGTGCGAGATACGGCATAGGCTTGTAGGGAGAGTCGATGTAGGCGAGGTAGCCGCTAAGCATGATGCCGAACTCGAGGTTGCCGCTGCCCTGCCCGAAGCTCGTCTCTAGGGTGGCGGGCTCGTAGGCGTTCGCGATGACGATCGGCTTCTGCGGCATAGCGGCCACGGCTCCGCTGGAGGAGGTGGCGGCGCGTTGTTGGCCAGCGCTCTCGCGTGGAGCAGGGGTGCAACCGACGACGAGGAGCAGAATCAGAGCAACGAGCCGCATCGAGACCTCCCAGGCGTAGACGCGTTCGGGTTTGGCCTCTCGCGGCCGATGCGGTATATCGCGGCCGCGACAGTGTGTCAAATCGAGGAGCGGCCTAGGGACGAAGGCGCATGCGTCGCAGCAAGGGCGCGAACCGTGGGGCAGGCGGTACCGGCGGGGCGGAAGGCGCCTGCACTTCTGGAGCTCCTGGCTCGTCCAGAGTCTCGTCGTCCACAACAAGATTGCAGTGCTCGAAGCGCTTGTTGAAATACTTGCCAGTGATCGTGCCGCTGACTTGGAAGACATCAGTCTTCTCATCGATCCTTGCGACGTCCATGCCGACGCGGTCCAACTCGCGGCCGAGTGGAGCCAGTAGTGGCGCGTGGCCCGAACCAGTCGTCCCGCGACGAACAAACGCATGGGGATCGAGGCGCATCAGGTCGGACTCGCGGAAGCAACGTTGCTGGCGTGCTCCTCTGTCCGACTGCCAGGAGACAAGGAGAAACCCGCCCCCCTCGTCCGAAATCTGGATCTTCCGCGCGCCCTGGCTCCCCAGGAATGCGCCCAACCGTTCCAGCATCGTCTCGTACTGACTTGATTCCGCCATGGCTCCGTCCTCCGTAGGGTTGTCACGGAGAGAGTCGCCCAACGAAGGGCTTGCGGGCCATGGCCTAATCGTCCTGCCTATACGAGCGAGCGCATCGCCACAGCCGCGCACTCGTGGTTGGTCTCAAAACGTGGCACGCCACGGTACACTTAGGGACTTGGCCCCGGCCTCCAGGAGCGTGCCCTGACCGCTCGAGTCTCCGACGACAGCCCTGCCGCGCCCGCTGAGCCAACCCACGCCACGACCCCATCGCGCGTCCGGGGCCTGCCCTCCGCGATTCGTCAGCTCCCAACGTTCGATGCGCTACACCATCGCAACTTCCGCCTGATCCTGCTCGGCCAGGCCTGCACCTCCATGGGGATGTGGATGGACCAGGTGGCGCGCGGCTGGCTTCTCTACGAGCTGACGAGCTCGCCGCTGCAATTGGGTCTGATCCAGGGGTTGCAAGCCATCCCACTCCTGTTGTTGTCACCTGTGGCCGGCTCCGCAGCCGACCGGTACGACCGCAAGCTGCAGATGATGGTGGCTCTGTCCCTTGACGGCATCCTCTACGCAACGCTCACCGTGCTGATCCTGACCGGCCAGATTCAGCCGTGGCACATCTACGCGACCGCCTTCGCGGGCGGCGTGGTCTCGACCTTCCATCAGCCATCACGGGCAGCGATGGTCGCAGACGCCGTGCCAACCAAGGATCTCACCAATGCCGTGGGATTGAGCTCCGTCCTCTTCAATGTGAGTCGAACTGTGGGTCCGGCAGTAGCCGGACTGCTGATCGCATTTGTCGGAACTGCCGGCTCCTACATGGTCCAGGCAGCCCTCTACGTCCTCGCCGCTTTCGTGACGATCCCCCTCCCGGCGTCTCTCCGGTTCGCTTCAGGGCCAGGCGCGCGGCAGGCCAGGACGCGCTCCTTCAAAGGAAGCATCCTGGAGGGCTGGAAGGTGAGCTGGAAGAACCTGACGGTCCGAGCCTCGATCCTCAACGTGACGTCGGCCGCGATCTTCATCCTGCCGTTCGCCACCCTCCTGCCCGTGTTCGCTCGAGACATCCTGGAAGTTGGCCCGACGGGACAGGGCCTGCTGCTGACGGCAATGGGAGTGGGCGCCTTCTGCAGCTCCGTCCTCGTCGCATCCATCGGCGACCGGCTTCCCCGGGGAATGCTGATGCTGGGCGGCGTCACCCTCTACGGCGTGACCGTGATAGCCTTTGCGAACTCGCCATGGTTCCCGCTATCCATTGCGCTGATGGTGATCGCGGGCGTCTTCCACGTCAGTACGCATACGCTTACCCAAATCGTGGTTCAGACGTACACGCCGTCGGAGTTTCAAGGCCGCACGATGGCCGTGCTGCAGCAGACGCACGTCATCCAGATGGCCGGCGGGATGGTGCTCGGCAGCGTAGCGCTCTGGCTCGGGGCGCAGACAGCGATCACGAGCATGTCGATGCTGGGTCTTCTGGCCGTGGGCTCGATCTTTCTGCTGGTGCCTGCCGCTAGACGCATTCGCTAGCAGGCGGCGAAAGCGTCAGTCCAGCTGTCGCACTCGCGGCACGAGCAACGCGACGACAGCGGCCATGGCGATCACCATCACGCCACCCAGACACACAGCACCTGGGACGCCGATGTACTCCGCGACCAGGCCACTGATCGTGCCGCCCAGTGGCGGGAGGCTGAAGCTCAGGCTCCAGAGCCCCATGACACGACCGCGATAGTCGTTGGGCACCAAGACCTGGAGCGTGGTACTGATCGTGATCATGTAGAAGGCGCTGGTTGCGCCCATGGCAAACATCAGCACGAGCGAGAGCGGGAACGAACGCGACCAGGCGAAGCCGATGATCAGGAGGCCGAAGAGCGCAGCGCCCGCCAAAGCCCGCACTCCCCGTTTGCCTGACCGGGCCAGCTTCGCCGCGGACAGAGACCCGACGATGGCCCCCGCCCCGATGGCTGCCTGGAGGAAGCCAAAACCCTCCGACCCCACATCCAGAATGTCTCGGGCGAAGACGGGCATCAAAAGCTGGTAGGACATACCGAAGATGCTGTTGAAGAACACGAGCCCCATGAACGCGGCGAAAAGCTCATTGCGCCGAACGAAATTCAGCCCATCCCCAATGTCGTGCAGGAAGGTCCCATTTGCGCGCGGCGCCTCTGCGTGCTGAGTCCGCATCACCGTGTACATGAACATCGAGAGGATGAACCCAATGGAGGCCACATAAAAGGTAGGCCCCAACCCGATATAGGAGATCAGTACCCCGGCGGTGGCGGGCCCAATCAGGCGAGGCACCTCCCAGGCGAGATTACCCAGCGCCACCGCGCTCGGAATCTCCTCCTTGGTCACGAGCATCGGGATGATCGCCTGCCTGCTCGGGTTGTCGAAGGCACGCAGGGAACCCAGCACGAAGGCGAGCACCCAGACGTGCCAGACCTGGACGACCTCCAGGAACACAAGTGTGGCGAGTGTGAAGTACATCGCCGCCACTACCCCTTGCACGCCGATAAGGAGCTTGCGGCGGTCGATTCGATCGGCAGCCGCTCCACCGATCAGCGTGAGGGCGATGCGGGGGAAGGCCTGCACCAGGCCCGTAACGCCCAGGACGAGCGCGGACCCGGTGAGATGGTAGACGAGCCAACCAAGGGCGACGAACTCCATGGTCATGCCCATGACCGAAAGACCCTGGGCTATCCAGAAGTAACGATAGTTCGGATGCCGAAGCGCGGCGAAGGTCGACGGAGCCGCGGCGCCCGCGGTCCCTATGGCGGCTGTCGTCCCGTGCATTCCACTCCTAACTTCGGTCAGCGTTCTTGATCGGCCCCTCAGGATATCGCTTTTCGATACATGCCACGACGGCACTGCATTGGCAGGAGTGCTGCCTTCAGCGCCTTAGGGGCTCCACTCCCATTCATGAACACCAGGGATGGTGAGGGTGACATCCGGTACCTGCAAAGCAGCCGGCCCTTTTAGCGCCACGACGTGTGCCGTGATCTTCGGATTGAACCAGTGGGGAATGGCAGGCAGGTCTTGCGTGAAGACTCGCTCGAGCTCCGCGATATTCTCGACGCGCTTTGCTGGCTCCAATGACGCGTTCAGCGCCTCGAAGGCACGATCGTAGGCGGGACTGGCCCATCCAGGGCGATTGAACCCACGCCATCGATTGTCCGCCCGCGGAATCTGTTCGGAGGTGAAGTTCTTGAGCGCCTTGGATACCCCACGGGTCGACAGACCTGGTGTTAGGGCACGAGCCTCGAGCTCTGTGAGCTGGATCGCCGGATAGACCTGAGGACTGGAACTGAATCCTGCCTTGCGCAAGCTGTCGACGATCACCGCGTTCTCTTGCTCATTCTGAGCACCAGAGGACGACGACACACCGAAGTCCATCGATGCACCGTCTCGACTGACAAAGAAGCCATCGCCGCCGCGAACGTAGCCCGCCTCCTGCATGAGCTGGCCGACTCTCACTGGGTCGAACGGGTATTTTGCGATCGCGCGGTCGATCTCTGGGTAGAACTCGACTCTCGGCGAGGTCAACGATGACGTGATTGCAGCCCGCCCCCGCGTGAGTACTTCGTTCGCGGTGGCGGAATCGATACCGTGGGCCAGCGCACGCCGCACACGTACGTCCAATAGCGCCGGCGGGTCGGCGTGCTCGGCGCGAAGCTGGATTTCACTGATCTTGAGCGAGGTCGGAGAGTACAGAACCGTTCCGCCTTGCGTGGCCGCCCATTGGTTCTCCAGCGTCTGCGCGTGGTTGTCGCCGAAGATCGTCTCTCCAACATAGTGCGTCTCACCCGAAAGGAGCCCGGCGAGCGCGGTGTTCGGGTCGGGGATGAACATGATCTTGACACGCTCGATCTTCGGCCGTCCCAGCGCGAACCCCTCGAATGCGCGTGCTTCGATGAACGCACCCGGCTCCCATCGCTCCACCTTGTACGCACCCAGCCCAACATACTCGGCCGACCAAAAGGGCAGATTAGCGAACGCCGCCGGGTCGAGATCTTGGAACGGCTGCTGGAGGATGTGCCGAGGTAGCGCCTGAAACTCTTCGTTCAGCACGCCGGCTTCGCCATACGGCTGCCGCCAGCGGATGACAACGGTCCCGGGGTCAGGGGTCAGCACGTCCTCCATGAAGCTAAAGGGAGGTGAGCCCGACTGGCCAAGGGCTGGGGTGGCATACACCCGCCAGGCAAAGCCGAAATCTTCGCTTGATAGAGGCGTCCCGTCTTGCCAGGCCAACCCGTTTTTCAGACGGTATCGCGTCTCCATGCGTCCGTTGGGAAGGAGGCTCCACGAATCCGTATTCAACTGGGGAAGGGCATCGGCAAGATACGGGTGCGACAGGCCTCGCTCGTCCAGCCTGTCAAGTCCGGCATTGAACAGGGAGACGGGGCCCCGGAACGTGCCGTCTACTGGTACCAGCGGTCTGAGCGCTACCGATGGAGCCTCCCCGCGGACCACGATCACAAGGGTCCGTTGACGAGATGCGCTCGACGGCTGCGTGGGAGATGTCGAGTCGGAAGAAGGAGCGCCAGGCGGGGCGCAGGCGATAAGGGTCAGGAGTCCGAGTACGAGAGTGGTTGCGAGAGGGCAAGAAGGATGCTTCACAAAGTCTTCCCCCCGCAAACTACTACCGGACGCCCTAATCCAAATCCCACTGCTCGGCGTTCCAGGCATCCGAGCTGCTGGGGCCTCGACCGACGATGTTCTTGAATCGATTGCCGACTGCCATGTGGTTGGTCGTGTAGGCCAACGGCAGCAGGACGAGCTGGTCGGTGTAATGGTGGATAGCGTTGCGCAGCACTTCCATGCGAGCCGGCCGGGGAATCGTCACGAAATACGTGTCGACCAGCGCGTCGTACTCCGGGTTGCTGTAGCGCGTCCGATTCTGGCCGAACCAGCCCGTTCCTGCGGAGGGAATCTGCTTGCTGTGATAGTCGGCGAACGTCTCCGGCGGAAGCCCAAAACCTAGGATCTCGAAAGCCGGGCGCGTGTGGCGATATTCGCGATCGGCCACGCGCTGCTGGCCGTAAACGACCTCGTCGACGTTGAAGCCGGCCTTGCGCCAGAAGTCGGAGACGATCGCCGCTGCCTTGACTTGCGTATCGAGCTGATTGTTGGTGCGAGCCTCGATGTTCAAGCGCTGTCCCGAGGCATCCTGGAACATGCCGTCGGACCCGCGGCTGTACCCGAGCTCGCTCACGAGCTGGTTCACTCGGTCGAGATCGTAGGGGTAGCGCGCAATTGCCGACTCGACGTCCTTGAAATCCCGATCGTTGGGCGCGATCGGCGCATCGTCAACCTGGGTCTTGCCGAAGAGCAAGTCGTCTACGATGGTCTGGCGGTTGATGGCGTGTTGAAGAGCGCGTCGCAACCGCGCGTTCGCGAGAAGCGGCGGACTCGGATCGATAAACTGGGGCATGGCCACGAGCCAACCGCCCGGCGCGTACAGCATCGTGCCTTCCCGCCAGGAATTCTGAACCTGCAGCGCCTGGTCGATCGAAAGGCGAGCACCCAACGTGAGCTCAGCGGAGCCGGCGAGGAGGCTCGTGATCAGCACGTTGGCGTCTGGCGTGAATTTCACTTCGAAGACGTCGATCTTGGGATGGCCGGCCACGTACTTGTCGTTGGCATCAAGAATCAAGTGGCTCCCGCGCACAAGCTCTCGGAGCTTGTACGGCCCAGTGCCAATGAACTTCTCGCCCCAGTAGGAGTGGTCCCTGAGCGCTGCCTTGTCCTCGTTGTAGGGCACTTCGAGAATATGTTTTGGCAACGGCAGGCCGCGCACACGGGTAAAGAGCTGATCGGCGTTGACGAACGGACCCTTCCAGGTGGAGACAAACGTCGCAGCGTCCGGGGCCGCGGTGCTCTCGATCATCGTGTTGATCACATCTGCGAACCCCGGGACCTCTCTATCGGTTCCCGTCATCACCGTAAAGACCAGGTCGTTTGAGGTGAAGGGCGTGCCGTCGTGCCAGACGGCACCGGGGCGGATCTTCCAGGTGATCTCCATTCGGCCGTCGGGGAGCAGCCGCCAGAGGCCGTTGTCAAGCGTTGGCACCGCCTCAGCCAAAAGCGGGCGTAGCGCCCCCTCCTGGTTGAAGTTGCTCATGCCGGCGTTCACCATCTCTTCCAGCTCCCACAGTCCAGGGACGGAGCCGATCGAGGGGTTGAAGCGTCCCGCGAAGTGCGGAGGATCACCCATGATGACGGCGGTTGCCCGTTTTGGCACGGCGGATGACACGGTCGCCGCGGTGTTTTGAGTCAAGGGGCGGGCGCTCGGGGGGGCCTGACAGGCGACGAACAGAACCAGAATCACGAGACCTACGACACGTGGGACGAGTGCATCCGATCTCATTGAAGCCTCCATGCTCGTGCCAAAGCCACCGTCAACGACACGCCGGCCATGGTAGGGCGCACCACTGGAACGGTCAAATGCGATAGAAGCTGGGCATATCCACACCGGGCTCGAATCCCCATGGTGTGATGGGACTACATTTGTGATCTCATAGTCGGTATCGGGTGCATGGAACGGATTGGGGTCCGCGAGCTCAAGACACTGGGCAGTGAGATCGTTCGCCGCGTGCGGGAAGAAGGCGCGGCGTACGAGGTCACCTATCACGGGCGAGTAGTCGCGCGGCTTGTTCCTGTGCGAGGCGAAGCCGACGATTCTCGCGCTGACGCCAACTACTGGGCCGAATGGGAAGCCCTGGCGACCGAAATTGGGCGAGCGGCGCCTGCTGAAGTTTCGGCGGTGGATGCGGTCCGGAAACAGCGGCGCGAGTTTCAGGGTGATCGTTGACGCCAGCGTCTGGGTCAGCAGCCTGCTTCCAGCGGACGAAAAACACGCGTTGTCCAACGCCTCGCTCCGGGAGCAAGGACGACAGGGCGTGGCCTTCGTTGCACCGACGCTCACCATAGTGGAAGTAGCAGGCGCGATCGGCCGCATTACTGGGTCCCCCGCGCTGGCGTGGCGGGCTTCTCAATTGATTGTCCGTCGACCTTGGATTCGTTTCGTACACCTTGACGACGTACTTGCACAGGAAGCCGCTCGACTTGCGGCCGATCTACGCCTTCGGGGCGCCGATGCTGTGTACGTGGCCGTGGCCGCGCGACTCGATTTGCCCGTTGTGACGTGGGATATGGAGATGATCCGCCGCGCACCGCTCAGCGTTCGAGTACAAACGCCTTAGCTTCAACACTGTGGCGGCTCATGCCGAAGAGTGGAGAGGCTCCAGGCGTGCGATTTCCTCGGCCGAAGGGCCGTGAATGGCATGCCAGAGGTCCCAATCAAGCTGGAGGCCGAGCCAGCATGGCTCTCTGTTCCTGGTTCACCAACGAAATGTCATGTTGGCGACACGTTTCGTCTGTGGGCTGGCGCTCAGCGTGTGAGACGCGGCAGGGCCGTGCCGCCGGGTTCGCGCGATCTTTCCAGGATCTCTCGCGGCACCTCCCAGAAAGCCTCCAACTCGTTGCCATCTGGGTCGAGGAACATCACGTTGCACTGACGGTCGCTGTAGCCGACGATTCGAGCACCGCTCCCGACCAGCCGATCATGGAAATGCTCCAACTCCTCGAAGGACGCCATCTCCCACGCCATGTGGTACATGCCGACGCGCTCCGGGTCCGGGTCGGCCGCGGCATCCGGGAGCTCGAAGAGCGCTAGCTCGTGGGAGGCATCTTCTCGAATTCCGAGGAAGGCCGCGCTGTCTCGTCGACCGCGAAGGGTGAGCCCAACGACCTGGGTATAGAACTCGACTGCGCGGTCCAGGTTCCGCACTCGTAGCGCGACGTGGCTGAGCTGCCGTGGAATCCCTACTGCTGATGCTGTCGTCACGACGAACCTCCTGCGATGAACGCGCGTCGTCCTCAAGCCCGCCACTTTGCGACGCGAGCCGACGCCGCTGCCAAGCTTACTACCCGGGCTTTCAACCATGCTCGCCACCAACTCTGCATGTCGAAATCCTCATGACGGCGTTCGCTTCGTCGAGCATAGTGTCGTGTAGTGATCATGTCATGCAGATCGGCAAGCAGGTGTTTTGAGCCTGTACGTCGTGAGTAGAACACGGCGCGTTGGGAGTAGTAGCTCGGCGCGCCGTGGTTTGCAGACGGCCCGCGGAGAGTAGCCGCTCAGCGGATCGAATGCGGAGCCCGGCGCGTTGGGAGTAGTAGCCCGGCGCGTCGGGCCTTTTTTTGTGGTTGGACCAGCCACATGGACGCTGACAGACGGATCCGTCCGGCCAGGACGTGGTGGCGGCACGCGACCGGATTACAGCTCCCGCTCTGGCACGACCGGCGCGCTCACCGGTAAAGCGTCGCCAGCATAGAATCCGTTCATGACCCAGCCACCACGTAACGAGAGGGACAGATCGGGTTTCAACCGGCTGTGGGCGGCTGAGTCCCTGGGCTTTTTCGGTGTCCAAGTCGCGCTCTTCGTTCTTCCCCTTGTGGCGGTCTTTACCCAAAACGCTACGCCCGCGCAGCTCGGCATCCTCGGCGCCGCGTTCTTTCTCCCCAATCTGGTCTTCGGCTTAATCGCGGGTGCCCGGGCCGACCGCCACGACCGCCGAAGTATGCTGCTGCAAGCGGAACTGCTCTCGGCGATTTGCGTGCTCGCCGTTCCTATCGCCGCTGCCCTCGACCTGCTGAGCGTCGAGCTGCTCTACGGGGTGAGCTTTCTGCTCGGTTCGGCCACTGTCCATTTCAACGCTGCGTCCTTTGCAATTCTCCCCGGGCTCGTGGGTAGGGACGACTTGGTGACGGCAAACAGCCGGCTACAGCTCAGCGTGTCGACAAGCCGCGTCGCTGGCCCAGCCCTGGGCGGCGTTCTTGTGCAAGTGGCGACTGCCCCAGTCGCACTCGTGTTGAGCACCGTCTCCTTTGTCCTATGCGGGCTGTCGCTCCTGGTTGTCCCGCCGGTGCACCAAGAGCCACCTGCATCACGCAGCCAGCCGATCTGGCGGGAAATTGCTTCCGGCTTGCGATTCGTCGGCTCCCGTCGAGCGATCGCGGGAACCGCGACCTACACCGCTGCCTCCGGAGGTTTTGCTGCTGCCTCATTCGCGCAGCTTCCGTTGTACGCGAGCGACCTCAGCATCGGTCCATCGTCACTCGGTTTGGTCGTAGCCTGCGCCGGCGCCGGGGGTATCGTGGGCTCGATCATCTCGGGGTCGATGCCGCGGTGGTTGAGACTCGAGACGACCATCGCCATTTCCGCACTCGCGATCGCCCTCGCCCAGTGGGGGATCCCTTTCGCGGGCATCTTGCCGGAACTGGCGCTGCCCGTACTCTCCGCGTCCCGATTCATCTACGGTGCGGCTACTGTAGTCAATGCGATGCATGTGATCAGTCTTCAGCAGGGGCAAACCCCCGACGAACTTCAGGGGCGCATGTACGCGACGGTTCGGTTTGTCATCAACTCCGGCGCTATTCTGGGGACACTGACCGGCGGCATCGTGGGCCAGGTTTTCGGTCTACCACAGACAATGGTGCTCTCAGCCCTTGGGACGACGGCCGCCGTCCTCTGGCTAACGTTCGCTGGCGTCAAATCTGCTCGAGTCGAGCCAGACCGAGCGTGAATGCGAAGCGTGAATGCGAAGCCCGAAAGCCGGCTCCATTCCGACTCAGCCACGGGGCGATCCGAAGCTTCGGGCCGACCGCTTCATCCAAACAATGGCCACCAAGCAATGGCCACCGAAGCCCCAGGTCTCGTGCTCGACTACAGCCCCGCGAGCATCCGGCTTCGCGTCCTGCGCGCGTCTCCGTGAAGGGCGCTGCTACCAGTTTTCCCGCCAACCACCAGCCAACGCGGGCCCACTCTCTCGACGGGCTGCGAAGCACTCCGCGCAGTAGATAGGCTCATCGCCCAAGGCGAGCTGTGCCGACACCTGAGTGTCCTTACCGCATTGGGTACAGCGAGAAGCGAACAGTTGAAGTTCCTGGGGCTCGTGGCGAGTGTCGAGATGGCTACTGGTATTTGTCACAGCGCGGTCCTGGCTGTTGGCCGCTCGGCACTCAGGGCAGCGGCTGGGCTCGTTGTCAAAGCCCTTGCGCAGGTAGAACGCCTGCTCGCCAGACGTGAACATGAACGCCGTGCCGCAACTGCGGCAGACAAGATCTCTGTCTATAGACATGCGCTGACTCCTTGGGTCAGAGGGGCCGTCATTCGTCCGTCAGCGCGCTGCAGGGGTTGGGGAACGAGGAGCAGCGGAGAAAGTCCTGCGCAGAACCCAGCCTAGTGGCGGGCGGCCGATGTCATGACCAATGAACACAGCATACACGCGCCATGGGGCACCGTCTAGGTGGTCTCGGTTACCATCGGACTCGTTCTCGAGCTTTCGCCTATAACCGCCGGCACCAAGGTTCAGCGGTGGGGCGGTAGCTGTTCGGTTACCGTGCCGCGCCCGCCGTCACCGTCTCAGCGGTGGACCGCGCTGGCGTTGCATCGTTTCGCTGGTCGGCGCTCCTCTCATCTGGAGCGAAGCTTCCCCGAAGCGGTCGGTCCGGCAAGAACAAAGCGCCGATAGCCGCCACGGTCAAGATGATGGCACACGTGAGAAACACTCCATGAAGCGATACGGAGAGTGCGACCTTGACGCCTGCTAACACCTGATCGAACAGCGCCGCGAGAGACGCTCCTCCCTGGGCGAATGTCTGCCGAATGACGTCAGCCGTATCGGGATTGAGGAGAGCCTGCGGATTACTGAGCTGGGCCATGCTGGCGGCTGGCAGCGCGGCGACAACCTCCGCTGGCAGGGCCTGACGAAGCGCCGGTCCATAGCTGCTCACCAGCGTGCTCCCCAGCACGGCCGCGCCAATCGTTCCACCAATGGATCGAAGAAACTGGATCAGCGCCGTCACGACTCCGATCTGATTGAGACCAACCGCGTTCTGCGCGGCCAGATTGAAGCACGGCATCGTCGCGCCCATGCCAAGACCGACCAGCACGATGTTCCTGGCGACGGTCGCGTAGTCCGTATCTATGCCCATTCCGCTAAGCAGATACATCCCCAGCGCGGACGTGATGAGCCCGCCCATGGCGACCCACTTATAGCGTGCCGTCCGGCCAATGATTTGGCCTGCCCCAATGCTCATGGCGATCATCGCCATCATCATCGGAGCCAGTACCGTGCCGCTCTGCGTAGCCGACGTACCGATCACGCCCTGGACGAACAGCGGCATAGAGCTGGGCGGGGCGAAGACTCTGGTATGAGGAAGCGGGCCGGATCTCGTTTAGCCTCGGCGTGCCATTGCGCCCGCTATTTGTTCCAGACACGGCAGACATCCTCCATTGAACCAACGACGAGTGGCATGCACGACGATCACTGCGGACCGTTCTCGTGCAAGCTCGGAAGACTCATCGCCGCCAGGAGAATGGATTCGAGAGAGGGCCTATGAGGTGGGCTCTGAGACGCCAGTCTCCAGAATTCTAGCACCCGAATCGAAACAAGGTACCTGAGATTTGGCACAGATTCAGGCGCGCACAGGCTGGAGACTTTGCATTACGGTTCCCGCAATCCGTTATCACCTACAATCTAAATCCACATGCTTCAGCTCAAACAGGTTACCTACGGGACTGCCACGCGCCAACTCTTCCGCGACGTCAGCTTTACACTTGGGCGAGGGGAAAAAGTCGGCCTGGTAGGCGTGAACGGAGCAGGGAAGACGACGCTCCTCCGTCTCGTCATGGGTGAGGTAGCTCCTGATTCGGGCTCGGTGATTCGACCCAGCAGAGTTGGGTACGTGCCGCAGAAAATCGAGTTCGATCTGTCCATGAAAGACCAGACCGTCTACGAGTATGTGGCTGAAGGCCGCGGCTTGATCACCTTGCAGCAACGGCTTGACGCCCTGTCGCAGGGCTTAGGACCGGGCGCCGCGCCGGAGAGTCTCACCGAGTATGGACGTGTCTCGCACGCCTTTGAAGCCGCCGGCGGTTGGCAGGCAAGAGCCTCGATTGGAGCCTCTCTCGCCCGCTTGGGGATGAGTTTCGTCGAGCTCGACGCGCCGCTCAGAGAGCTCAGCGGTGGCCAACGCGCAAGGATTGCCATCGCGCGCGCGCTCTTCGCCGAGCCCGAGCTGCTCGTACTCGACGAGCCCACCAATCATCTGGACACCGATTCGAAAGAATGGCTCATGAAGTACCTCGGCGCTTGCAAAAGCACCGTGTTCATGGTCTCCCACGACTTGCAGCTCCTAGACCGTTCGATCTCCGCCATCTTCCATTTGAACGACGTCGACCAACGGCTCCACTCGTATCGAGGCACCTACTCCCAGTTCACGGTGCTCAAGTCGGCAGCCACCGAACAGCTCCAGCGCACACTCAAGGTGCAGCGCCAAAAAGTTGCCGACCTGAAGACATCCGCGGCCTCGATGGGTGCTAGCCAGAAGCAAGCGTCACGCCGCAACAACATCATGCGCCGCGCGAACGAGCTCGAGTCTGCGCTGCCCCAAGCTCCGAAGGAATCCCGAACGATCAAGTTCAAGTTCCCTCCGCCCGAGAGAAGCGAACAGATCGTGGTGCGAACCGAGAAGGTGCAGAAGAGTTATGGCAAGAAGCAGGTGGTCCCACCGCTGACTCTCGCTATGGAGCGAGGCGAGCGGATCGCTGTAACCGGGGTCAATGGCGCCGGCAAGACAACGTTGCTCAAGCTTATCGCCCGTCAGATCGAGCCGACGGGCGGCAAGGTCGAAATTAGCGGATCGGTGAAGGTCGGCTACTACTCGCAGGAGCAGGAGCAACTCGACCCCAAGGCCACCGTGCTGGAGGAATCACGCACCGCGTCGTCATCGCCGGACGGCCAGCTTCGAGGCATACTCGCCCAATTTGGATTCTTTGGGGACGCCGCCTTTCAACCGACCAGTACGCTTTCGGGCGGTGAGCGGAGCCGTCTCTGCCTGTGCAAGCTCGTGCTGCAAGGAGTCAACCTCCTCATCCTCGACGAGCCCACCAACAACCTGGATCCGTCGTCGATTCAGCAAGTCCTGCAGGCCCTTCTCGCCTACCAGGGCGCGATGCTCCTGGTGAGCCACGACATCGACTTCATCCGCGCTTTCTCCCCGAACCGCGAAATCGTAATGCCTCAGGGGCAGGTCCGTCTCTTCGCCTAATCGGACTGGTTGGGTTACGCCCTCACCCTAACCCTCTCCCAGAGGGAGAGGGGACACCCGTCTACCATAGTTTCCGCAGTTTCCGCCACCGGGCTCTGTGTGGGGTGTATGCTCGTCCAATACGTAGGAAGGAGGAGAGCGCGATGCAATCGACTCAAACGCGCGACAGCCTGCAAGCATCAGACCTGAAGATGCGTGAGGACTTTCCTTACTATCAGTGGATGCTGGGAGAAGGCGTCCCAGTCCACTTGGACGTAGCCGGTCTCCCAGACATCACCGCGTTGGAACGAAAGCCGTGGCCGCGCACCGGGAAGGGGCTGGGCGCCTTTCTGGAGCTCGTGGGCACCTTTCAGGCCGAGCGCGGGATGTTCGTATGCGAGATCCCACCGGGGGAATCGCTGGACGTCCAGCATCATCTGTACGAGCAGTTCACCCTGATTCTCCAGGGGCAGGGCGCCACAGAAATCTGGCAGAAGGATGGGCCGAAGAGAACGTTCGAGTGGGGCAAGGGCAGCTTGTTCGCCCCACCGAAGAACACCTACTACCGGATGTACAACCTCAGCAAGGAACCCGTCATCTACTTTGGCGTGACCAACGCTCCACGACTCTTCAATGGGCTCTTTGGGGCCAGGATGGGGAGAGTTCCTGCCGAGCAGTTCGAGTTTGTGTTCAACTCCGACTACGATTTTCTCGGAACGTATGACGGGCGAGAGGACTACTTCGCGCGGACGGAAAACCGTGTGCCAGAGGGCCGGTACAACACGAGCACCTGGTACACGAACTTCATTCCGAATGTGAACGAGGAGTGGGTCTCGGATCAGGAGCAGAAGGTGGCCGGGGGTCAGCTTACCGGCTATAGGATGGCTGGAGGGTTCCCCGCCGGTCACATCTCGGAGTGGCCGGTCGGGCGATATCACAAGGCGCACTTCCATGGGCCAGGGGCAGTACTCGTCGGCCTCAAGGGCAAGGGCTACGTAAACCTCTGGCCGACAGAGCTTGGGATTCATCCCTGGCAGGATGGTCATGCCGACAAGGTTGTGCTGGTGGAGTGGGGCCCGAACAGCATCTACGTGCCGCCGAACAACTGGTTCCACCAGCACATGAGCACCGGCAGAGTGCCCGCGCGCCACGTCGCTGTCTACGGTGGGACTAGCCCGCTAGGCGTGCAACGACCACAGGATGACGGCGGCGTATTCACACCCGTCCGTGAGGGTGGACGACTCATCGACTACGAGGACGAAGACCCGGAAGTCCGACGCTACTTCGTCGAGGCGAATCGCAAGGAAGGCGTCGAGTGTACGATGCCGCCGGTCACGTACCGGGCCGATCCACTGTAGATAGCTCCTTCGGCACACGCTACGACGGAAATTCGAGCAAAGGCCCCATCCGGATACCGGATGGGGCCTTTGCTTCAACCGGTGCTCTGGAGTCCGGCGGCGATTCCGCTGATGGTGTGCTGAACCGCGTACCGCAGCTCATCGACCTTGCTGTCGCCCTCTCGAGAAACTGCGGCGCGCATCTCACGGAGAAGGCGCACCTGGATGGCGTGGAGCGGGTCCAGGTACGGATTGCGGAGCGCGATGGAGTCGCGGAGTACTGGGACGTTGCTCAGCAGCTCTGGCTGGCCGGTCACCGCGAGCAGTCCCTGCTGGGTGCGGCGGTATTCAGCGAGGATCATTCCGAGAATGCGCTCTCGAACCTGCTCGTCTTCCACCAGGTCGGCGTACAAGGCCGCAATCCGCATATCGGCGATGGCCAGGCTGATCTGCGCGTTGTCCAGGAGCGAGCGAAAGAACGGCCAGCCTCGATACATCGATTGAAGCTCGCGCAAGCGATCGGGGTCGTCGTTCCGAAACGTCTCCAGCCCCAGCCCCGTACCCACCCCGTACCAGCCAGGAATGTTCGCTCGTGATTGGGTCCAGCTAAACACCCACGGGATGGCTCGGAGCGTCTCGACGTTCCCGGCGGCCCGTCGCGCCGGGCGCGAGCTCGTACGCAGCTCGCTGATCTCGCCGATCGGGGTGCTCTGCAGGAAGTAGTCGAGAAAGCCCTCAGCTCCGGCCACCAGAGTCCGGTACGCGGCATGCGCCTGCTCGGACACCTCATCCATGATCGCGAGCCACGCAGGAACCACCTCGACTTCTGGGGTGAGAGATGTGCTGAGTACGGCGCCGATGAGCTGCTCCAGGTGGCGATGGGCGATATCAGGGTTGGCGTACCGCGCGTGGATCCCCTCGCCCTGCTCGGTGACCTTGAATCGGCCGCCGATAGCCTGCGGCGGCTCGGCCGCGATTGCGCCGACCGTTGGCCCGCCGCCCCGGCCGATCGCGCCCCCGCGCCCGTGGAACAGCATGAGGCCTACGCCGTGGCGGGAGCAGCTTTCGGCTAGTTGTCGTTTGGCACGGTACAGCTCCCAACTCGCGGTCACGTAGCCGCCATCCTTGTTGCTGTCCGAATAGCCGACCATGACTTCCTGCACGTCGTTCCACTGGACCAGCAGCGAGCGGTGCACGGGCATGTGGAGAAGCTCGTCGACCACGCGGCCAGCGTTGTGGAGGCTCTCCACCCGTTCGAACAGCGGTACGGTCCGAAGCGCGCCGGTCAGGGTCCCTTCCGCATTGAGTCTGACCAGCCCGGTCGCTCTCGCCAGCAAGAGCACCTCCAGTACGTCGCTGACCTCTTCGGTATCGCTGATGATGTACGTGTGGCAGGCCTCCGGTCCGAGCACCGCCTGCATCTCCCGAATAGTGTGAAAGAGCTGCAAGGCCTCCTGCGTCTCCTCCGAGTAGCCGTCGAGCAGTGTCGTGTCCGCCTCCAGAGTGGCGAGCGCTCGCAGCAAGACGTCCCGCCTGTCCGCCTCGACGAGCGTGTCATAGCTATGAGCGATATCGGCGCGAGCCAGGAGCTCGGCAACCGCGGCCTCGTGGACCCGTGAGATCTGGCGAATATCGAGCGCTGCTAAGTGGAATCCGAAGGCACGAACGCGCCGCTCCAGGTCGTCTACCTGGGTTTCGGCCTGGCGTCGTCCGCCATGCTCGATCAATGCTTGGCGAATGAGCTGCAGGTCATCCAACAGGTATGAAGGCGATGCGTACGAGCGCTGCGGATTCCCATCACTTTCAGCGGCCGCCACATGGCTCAGCCGCGCGCGCATTAGGCTGAGCTTCTGGCGATAGGGCTCGAACGGAAACTGCTGGCGGGCCGCTTCGCCCTCCGCGGCCATTTCCGTGCAATCCCGTTCGATGGACGCGATCAGCTCGGAAGACACAGGCACCCGACGAGTGGACTGACTGAGCGCGTCCATCAACTCCGCCAAGTCGTCCTGATACGCGCCGAGCACGGCATCGCGCTGGAGCAATAGCACCCTACGGGTGACGTCGTGGGTCACATACGGATTTCCGTCTCGGTCGCCGCCGATCCAGGACCCGAAACGCAGAAACGCGCCTAGGTCGGTCGCCCCATCAGGAGACGCTGCGCGAACGTCGCGCTCCAACTCCCGGTACAGAAGAGGCAACAGCGGATAGACGGTTGACCGCAGGTAGAAGAGGCCGTGGCTGACCTCCTCCTCCGGCGTGGGGCGCGATGCAGGAATCTCATCTGTCTGCCAGAGAACGCCGATCACTCGGAGCATCGATTCGTCGAGCGCGTCACGCTCGGCCGGGGTCAGACCGGATGCCCTCCGCTGGATGAGGAGCTCGCGCACACGGATCAGGTGGGTGATGATCGACCGTCGCCGAACCTCGCTGGGGTGAGCCGTGAACACGGGCTGGATGTGGAGATGGCCAATGAGGTCGGCCAGGGCCTCGTTACCAAGTCCGTCTGCCGCCAGTTTTGCCAGCACGTCGGCGGGTGATCCTGGGCGTCGGCCCTCGTGAAGCTCGTGGATCCGGAGCCGCAAGAGGCGCTGGCGCTCCTCGGCGGTGTTGATCAAATGGAAGTAGGTCGTAAACGCCCGCGCTATGTCGACGAGCTGTCGCCCGTCGAGCTCGGCAACTGCCGCCGCCAAATGGCTCCGTGGAGAATCGGCGGCGGCGTGGGTTCGCTCGACGATTGCAGCGCGGCGAATCGCCTCTACCGTTCGAAGGAGCTGCGGTCCGCCCTGCTCCTCGAGCACCGTCCCGAGCATGGACCCCAACATCCGCACGTCAGCCCGTAGCGACGGCCCGACCGCGGTGTACCCACTCCGGCGTACGGGCGTGCCGCCACCTGGCTGAGCCGGCTCGGATCGAGGTGGCTGTTCCGTAGGCAACTCCTCGTCACCACCATACAGAATCTCGTGATAGGGTGCATTGATCTCGCGAGGCTCTATACTCGGCGAGATCAGCGCTGTCTCAAAGCGGAGGTAATCCTGTGAGCGCTCCCGACCGATCCCCGGCGAACGCAACCAGCAGCGGGACTGGCGTCGAATTCGTCGATTGCGACCTGACGCCGGCGGCGTCGATCCAAGGGCAGCCTCGCCCCCGTGAGGTCGTGGTGAACGGTCGTCGCGTCAAGACGGTCGACGTCCACGCTCACTGCGCGGTGCCCGAGGCGCTGGCGCTCATGGGACGAAAGGCCGACCGGCCGGGCCTGCTCTTCTCGCAAACCGAGGACCGGATTCGGGCCATGGATGAGCAGGGGATCGACCTGGAGGCGCTGAGCATCAATCCGTATTGGTACGGCGCCGACCGGGATCTGGCGGCCGAGATCATCAGGATTCAGAACGAGAGGCTCGCCGAGTTCTGCGCCGAGCAGCCGGAGCGCTTCGTGGCGTTCGCGACCGTGGCGCTGCAGCATCCCGAGCTCGCCGCGCAACAGCTCCAGGACGCGGTGAAGAAGCTTGGGCTGCGGGGCGCATCCGTTGGCGGCAGCGTCGAGGACGAGGAGCTCGCCAATCCACGCTTCAACCCGTTTTGGGCCAAGGCTGAGGAGCTGGACGTACTAGTCTTCATCCACCCGATGGGAACCAAAGAGCTCGCGAGCAGAGTCACCGGCAGCGGCGGGCTCGACAACACCATCGGCAACCCGCTGGAGACCACGATCGCGCTATCGCACCTGATCTTCGAGGGCACGCTGGACCGTTTCCCAGGGCTCAAGCTCTGCGCGGCGCATGGCGGCGGCTATCTGCCCTCCTATGCGGCTCGGTCAGACGCGATCCTCGAGGCGTTCCCCGACCGCCGAACCGTGCTCTTGAAGAAGAAGCCGACCGAGTACCTGCGGCAGCTCTACTTCGACTCGCTCGTCTTTACACCCGAGGGGCTACGCCACCTCGTCGCCGAGACCGGGTCGAGCCAGATCATGATGGGAACGGACTACCCCTACCCGTGGACGAAGACGGCCGTGGACCACATCTTGACCACGCCGGACCTCACCGATGCCGAGCGGTCGGCGATCCTGGGCGGCACGGCGGCGAAGCTGCTGGGGATCACCCCGTAGCGTCGCGAAACTCTTGGCACTTCTCTTCGAGACGAAACAGCCAGTGAAGCCGATCGCTGAAAGGCACGCCGTACCCGCCATTCCGAGGATGCTGGCGTTGGCGAGCATGTTAACCACGAGGTCGAGGTGTTGCTTGTGGGCGTCGAGGGAGAAGGCGTCGTCGTGGTCGATGGACAGCCAAACGACTTTCGTTCTGGCTCGGTCGGTGTTGTTCCCGCTGCGAGTAGTGGTGTCCCAGACGGGCACCACGATGTCCCGCGTCTTCAGCACGTCGAGGGCGTCGCGCACGCCGCGGCTGTTCGTGACACCCGGCTTGCCCGACACCATGCTGCCAATAGTTGGCCGCGGCCCTTTCTTTCTCAGGAGTCAGCTCGATTCGGCTGGGTCGTCTGCCAGAGCTCGAACGCAAACACGGCAAATGCCACGGTCGTGAGCGCTGCTCCCAGACCCACGACGGCGCCCCAGCCCTCCGAGTAGCCTCCGGCGAACTCTCCACCCGCACGCAGAAGCGCGCCCACGAAAAGGATGCCCATGAGCACAGCAAGCCGGTTGGGGTGCGCCATCATGCGCGGTGCGTAGCCGGGCAAAATGCGCGCACCCATAAACACAATCACCGGCACCACAAACCCCTGGGCGAGCGCGTGGCGGGCTGCGCTCAGCTCGGTCAGGGGGTAGGATGAGCCCACCAGAGCAGGCACCGCGGCGGCAACGTTGATCGCGGAAGCCGCGACGAGAAACCCGACCGCGATGCGCAGCCAGGTGCGTCCGTCATCTGTGACTAACGGAATCAGACTCACCCGCCCCGGACGCTCGAACAGTCGAAGCGCCGCCGCGTACAGCAACACGCCCGCAGCTTGGCTTAGCGCAGGGATCGCTCGCAGGGCTGATCCCTCTGGGGCCAGCAGCCAAGCGATCGGGACACCGAGGCTTCCCACCGCCCATAACACGAGGCTTCGCCGCATCAGGCTGGATCGCGACGGACGCAACAACAGGAGACTCGGCCATGTGTGGCGGGCGATCGCAAGGATCATGGTGGACGCAAACCCCCACAGCTCGAAATGCAGGATCGCTTCGTTGAGCATGGCTGGAACAGTCATGCTCCCGCCCGCGAGTACGAAGCTCGCGACCACGTTGAGAAGGAGGAGGCTCATCAAGCTGACCGCCATGGTGATGGGCAGGATTACGGGCTCGCGTTCCCGAGCCGGCGTCCCACGGCGGACCGTCGCGCCGAATGCGAATAGAGCAAGGAGAACGCCGCCGAGCGTGAGGAAGCCGCTGAGGATCAGCATTGCGCTCCGTGCCGCCGAAGGTGGGAGCGGCTGACTCACCGCGCGCAGGCCCACCCCGGCGGCCAAGGTTAGCCCCCCGGTAGAGACCATCCAGCCATGCTGAAGCTGCGCCCCGTGAAAGCGGGGGATGAGCCGGCTGCCGACGGCTATGACGAAGAGCGCGACGAAGCCGAGGGCCTGCACCTGCCCGTGCGCCTGGATGAGTGCCCCAACGCTGAGCGGGAGAGGCACCCGAAGCACGAAACTCAAGAGGAGTGTGAGTCCGAGCCCGAAGCCGCCGACCAGCGCTAGGGCAAGACTGACACGGAGCAGCAGAGGATACGGCTCGTCGATCATCCGCAGCTCTTGGCTACTGGACGGCATGACGTGCCGTCCTGGATGGGGCTGAACGATAGTACTGGTGAACATGGGATGCTCCTACTAGTGGCTCGCGGACTCTGGCGCTCCCGGAGGATTGCCGACTCGTAGCATGGCGAGAGCCCCTTTGGTCGCACTCGCGAAGCTGTGGCTCACGACCGGATAGAGCCCCTCCTCGGGTACGGTGAGCTCGACCATCGCCCCGCCGCCAGGTGGGATGTTGTAGGTCTGCATCCCACTCAGGACATTCGCGGGGTTGCCGTCTGGATAAACCCTATCGAGGATGGCCCCGACAATGTGGAACGCGGACGGCTGGCTTGGGCCCGCGTTGACGATCCAGAAGCGGATGGGCTCTCCGGGATTCGCCTGCAGCGGGTGCTCCACGTACTGCTGAGCGAAGCCGTTGAACACGACAAAGTCCGGGGTGTCGGCCAGCATCTTGGTGTAGTCGGCCTCATTGCGCTTCCGGTCGGCGGCGCCCTTGGCGTAGAACTCGCTCTGCACGAGCACGAACTCCTTGGCGGGCGAAAGCCCCTCCGCCGGGTCGACGATTACCGCGCCATACATGCCGTTGGCGATGTGCAGCAGAGCGGGTGCGGTCCCGCAGTGGTACATGAAGGCGCCTGCGTTGTCGGCCTGCCAGCGGAAGCTGATCGTCTCGCCCGCGTTGACGCTGCGGTAGTTCTGGTCCCACGGGGTCCGGGCGGCGTGGAAGTCAATCGAGTGAGGGACCAGTCCCTCATTGCGGAGCGTGAACTCGACCGTGTCGCCCTGCCGGACCCGCAGGGCCTGACCCGGCGCCCGGTCGCCAAAGGTCCACACGGGGTACATCACCCCGGGCGCAATTTCCTGCTCGGTCTCTCTTGCGACCAGCGTGATCTGGTGGACGGTTCCCGTTGGAGCAGGTCGCAAGCTCGCGTCGTACGGCTGGTGGATACCAGCCTGCGTCCTGACCAGATCAGTCAGCGTGGCGGCTGGGCTCGACGGGGCAGCCGTCCCGGCCGACTTCGTAAGGGCTAAGCCAGCCGCCACGACCGAGATGATGAGTGCGACGCCGGCCAAGAGTGGCACCCAGGGTGGAGTAAACGGGTGGCGATCGACAGATGATACGGTCATGGATCTCTCCTTAGACACTGTGGGCTTGCGTCTCGATTGGAGAAAGCGACAAGCCTGATAGATGCTATGAGCCGAGCGACGGCGAACCCACACCCGTTCGGGTGGGAAGTCTGGGGGGAACGGCCCTGCCTGTTCGGGCAGCTTGACCGCCGATTGGCCGCGGCAGAGGACCGGTGGGGAACGAGAGCAGCGAGAGAACGCTAGTCCTGCGGTACGGAGATTAGTCGGATGAGCTACCGTCGGAGCAGCAGGGGCCACGAGCGGAGCCGTGGGCGTGGACAAAATGGGTGTAGCTATTTAGATGGCATGGAGCGACCGACCATGTTTCAAACGAGATCGGGCGTGCCGAACGCTGGCGCCGATGCTGCTCGGCGCGACTCACGAGATCCTCGTGGGTATAGACTCGTGGGTATAGATGTGATGCACCAGCTCGCCGGATACCGCGAATGCCTCGGAAGGTTCTGCGACGTGCATCTTCCATGCATCGAGCCCGTCCAGCGCCTTGCCGATGGTGCGCAGACTGTTCCGGACGACTAGGTGGGCGATGGCGAGGTTACCAGGGCCCAGGCGACGTTGACTCCGTCCCAACTTGAGCGGTCGTATCCGTGAGCCGTCATGTCGTCGAGGACACCGCTATCCTCGGCGCCTGCTCTCGCGAATGGCCAGAACTTCGTCACTCTCATGGCTTTCCCCTGAACTACGGTCGCCTCGTCGTTCCTTGCTCATTTCTCGCACGCCATCCGTCGAGTACCAGCGCCCGATGCAATGCCAGCCGATCGTCCCGGTTACTCGGTACCCAGAAGGCCAGCGGACCAGGCGTTCCAACCGGATGCCCTGCTCATCAAGATCCTGGCCGATCGTGCGGAGTGCTTCTGCCAGCGCATGAGGGGGATGAGACGGGGGTGCCTCCCGACCGGATTGGAACCGTTCCGTCAGGCGAGCAATGTCGGCAACCGGATACGTCGATCGGATGCCGACGCCATCGTTCAATTGATAAGCAACTTGAAGCCCGGCGCCGTGCTCAACGATGTCAACCTGACCAATGTCTGAAACCGCGATCTGATCTTCGAGCAGCCAGCCAACCATGCGGAGGCGATCGGACAAGCCTAGGTCAATCATGAGTGCCTCTATCGTTCCGAAAATCGACTGTCTCGTCGGCTGTCACCGACGCAGCAGGCGTCCTCAAAACCGTACGGGCAAATCTGCAGCCCCACCCGAGTCCAGCGGGTGGTCCGACTCCTACCCAGGAGGGGAGGATCAACCCAGTGCTAACACCCCCAATGTGCGGGGAAAGAATACCGATGGACGATCATCGGCGGGCCGAAGTGCTCTTGGTCGAAGATAATCCTGGCGATGTGCGCCTGATGATCGAAGCCTTCCACGAGGGCGGCCCCGGCGCCCATATCAGCGTCGCCCGGGATGGAGCGCAGGCCCTACCGCTATCGAGTTGGTCCCAGTCCCTGTAGCTCTTGGACCCCGGCTGCCGGATATCGCAAGTTGAGCGCGTATGTTTCGTAGCCGGGTCCCCGCGAGTGACTGTTGCTTCCTTGTGGGCGGTCAACCGCGGACATCCTAACGCGATTGTCACTTGCGCCCAGGCAGGTGCGGGACCAAAATGCTCTCAGCTTTGGCGGGAGGTAACACTATGAATCTCAGCGATCATGAGATCACTCTGATTCCGTTTTTCACGATTCCGTCTCCCTCCATCTAGCAGTGTACCGGTCTCCTGATCGAGCGAGACGGCCAGTCGACCGGTCGCTGTGGGGTAAGAGCGCCCGGCCGCTGACCCTCGATGTTCCCGATGATGGCGCACGTAGTTGGAGTGACTGGTATTGTTAGTCAGCGACTTAGGGGCTACGACGCATCTCCCAACAGATCCGGACGGACCGTAGTTTTCCCCTTCAGCCTAATCAGGAGGGAGACTCAATATGTTTCGCACGGGATCGTGGGGATTTGGATTGATCGGCGGGCTCGGCGTCGCCGTGATGGTCCTGCCAGCGCTTGCAACCGCCCAGAATTCGAGTATTCAAGTCACGAT
>ORMF010192726.1_pt1 | contig 24259 bp, 17 predicted proteins | sample 1779871 | NCBI WGS metagenome assembly ORMF01 (sample SAMEA104232316, study PRJEB22302) | groundwater metagenome | biome: forest; feature: aquifer; material: groundwater | place: USA | collected 2011-08-07 | depth 5.4 m | reverse complement strand
GGGTCAAGCCGCCTTCCACGTCGGCGAGTTTGGCCAGGCCGAAGTCTGTGAGCAGCGGCTCACCGGACGCGTCGAGGAGGACGTTGCCGGGCTTCAAGTCGCGGTGCAACACCCCGCGCTCATGCGCGTGCTGCGCTGCCCGCGCCAGCTTCGTCATCATCTTCGCCGCCTCGCGCGGCGGCAGCGGTCCCGCCTTCAGCCGTGCCGCGAGCGTGCCGCCGGGCAGCAGCTTCATGGTGAAAAACGGCTGGCCGCTGCACTCGCCCACTTCATGGATGGGGACGATGTGGGGATGATCCAACCGCGCGACGGTCTCCGCTTCGGCGCGAAAGCGGGCCATCTCCTGGGGCCGCGCGAAGGCGGCGGAGCGGATTAGCTTCAGTGCGACGGTGCGCTTCAGCCGCAGATCCTCCGCCTCATACACAAAGCCCATGCCGCCGCCGCCCAACTCACGCACAAGCCGATGCTGCGCGAACTCGCACGGCAACTTGAGATTTCCGATGGCGGCAAAGCTCGGCAGGTCCCCACGGGACGACGCCATGTCCTCCTCGTCGAGCGAAGCCTCGGTGGCAGCTTTGAAGAAACACGCGAGACAGACGCCGTCCGGCTCCAGCCGACTGGAGCAGACGGAGCAACGAAGGACTGGCGCGGAAGGTTTCATGTTACCATTGAGATCAACCGGAAAAATGGGGCGGCGTTAGGAGGAATTTTCCGACGCCGAGAGCAGGTTGATCAAATAACGAAGTTCCTCCTCCATGTCTGCCTCCGTGCTGACTACGGAGCGAACTTCCTGTTTTATCAGCGTGCCCAGCCGTTGCCGAAGCGCGTGGGCCGCCTGCCTCACGGCATTGGTGTTCATGCCAAACCTCGCGGCCACTTCCTCCCAATTCGGGCTGGCCGCCTGCGGACCCGTCAATCGCCGCCGCAACTCCGCGAAGAATTCCGGCCGGTCTTTCTGTGCATTCTCGGCATCCAGCCGCGCCACGGCATGGTCGAACACCGCGCGTGCCCAGCGGCGGTCGAAGCTGCGGTCGGGCGATTCTTCGGCCATCAGCGCCAGATCGGATTGCGCCGAATCGAATTCCGCCAACGACACGTGAGCCGCGCCACCGCCGCGTTTCTGCGCCACGGCACGCTCATGCTGGTTCGCCAGCCAGTTCTGGAACACCGCGAGCAGAAAACTGCGGAAGCGGCTCTCCCGCCGTTCCACCCGCTGCAACACTTCGCCGGAAAGCAGGTGCTCGAAGAAACCCTGAACCATGTCCGCCGCTCGGTCGTGGTCCGCGCCGCGTTGCCGGGCGAAAACGTAGAGCGGCTGCCAATAGGCGACGGCGAGCCGTTCCAACGCCTGCAACGCCTCGCTCTCCGTGCCCTCGCGTGCGGCCTGCACCGCGCTCCACATCGTGGAGGGGAACAACGGGTCGCGCCGCGGCGCAGCCGAACCACTGTTGGGACGGTCAGGCACGCCGGAGGATGTCGCGACTCCAACGGACTTGAAATCAAAAAAACGGCCGGCAGGAATTCGCAGGATATGATTACTAAGGCAAAATAGTTGTGCCCGGCAAATCCACTTTCGCTCGCGGGCAACGGACGTTCGAGGAGTTGTGCCGGGATGAGGTCCGACGCAAAACCCATTCTGCGGCGGACGCCACTCGTGGTCGCGTCTCCAACCATCCGGCATCAAGGCTTGGCTTGCCGCGCCGACGCTGTTCAGGTTGAATGAGACGCAGCAACGAACCTGGCACTCCTATGAAACTACTGAACCATCCGTTCGCCGTCGGCTTGGCCCTCACGGTGTTGACCCTCCCGCTGCCTGCGGACTCCTCGTCGCCCGAGGGCTGGCGCGGCGTGGCTGCGCGCAACGAGATTAAGCCGGCGTTTGAATCGCGGGACGGACATCTCATCATCCGCGCCGATGCGCGAGAAGGACTCGACGGGCACTGGGAAAAGACCTTTCCGGTCAAGGGCGGAAAGCACTACCACTTCCGCGCGCTGCGCCGAGTGACGAACGTGATGTCGCCGCGTCGCAGCACACTCGTCCGCATTTTGTGGTCCGACGACAAAGGCCAGCAGGTCCGGCACGACGAGACCGGCGCGACGAGCTACGCGCCGGGGGAACGGCCGATCGCGGAGCCAGAATATCCGAGCGACCGGGAAACCAACGCCGCTGGCTGGACCGAGGTGGCCGACACCTACCGCGCGCCGTCGAAGGCCACGCGCGCCATCATCGAGTTGCATCTGCGGTGGGCCGCGCGCGGGCAGGTCGAGTGGAGCGAGGTTTCGCTGACGGAAACGAACGCTCCACTTGCTCGCAAGGTCCGGCTGGCCACTGTGCATTTCCGTCCGAGCGGCAGGAAGACGGCGGCCGAGAACTGCCGTCTGTTCGCGCCGTTGATCGAGGAAGCCGCGCGCCAGAAAGCCGACCTCGTCGTGCTGCCGGAGACGATCGCGATTTGCGGCACGGGTCTCTCGTACGCCGACGCTGCCGAGCCGATTCCAGGACCATCGACAGAGTACTTCGGCACACTCGCGCGGCAGCACGGCCTCTACATCGTCGTCGGTCTCGTCGAGCGCGACCGGCATTTGCTCTACAACGTGGCGGTGCTGATCGACCCGGATGGCCGCGTGCAGGGTAAATACCGCAAGGTTTCTCTGCCGCGCACGGAGATCGAGGGCGGCATCACGCCCGGCGAGGAGTATCCGGTCTTCGACACGCGCTTCGGCAAGCTCGGCATGATGGTCTGCTACGACGGCTTCTTCCCCGAGCCGGCCCGCCAGCTCAGCATCCGCGGCGCGGAAGTGATCGCCTTTCCCGTGTGGGGCTGCAACCCGATGCTCGCCGCCGCGCGCGCGTGCGAAAACCACGTCTATCTCGTCAGCAGCACCTACACGGACACCGCGAGCAACTGGATGATCTCCGGCGTCTATGACCGCGAGGGCAAAGTGATCGCCCAAGCCAAGGACTGGGGCACGGTCGCCGTGGTTGAAGTCGATTTGAACAAGCGCCTGCGCTGGTCGAGCCTGGGCGACTTCAGGGCGGAGATTCCACGGCATCGGCCAGTGTGGCCGGGGGAGAACGTTGAACCGAACGACCAGAATCGGAAATGAACTTTCGCGACTGCGTCCGGCGGCGACATTGCGCGCTTGAATAGCGGCCCCGACTTTGAGAGCCTTGCTCAGCATGAAGCGCGGTGACAAAAAGAAAAGCTACCCGTTTTACCCCGATGACACGGAAGGGAAACGTCTGGCGGAACGGACTCGGCAACGCGCGAACCGACTCTCCGTGGCCGAGCGACGCCGGCTGCAAGCGGAGGCCTTGGAGGTGATTTATGGCCAACGGCGGGGTCGCGAAACAGTTCACGCTGGACACGAACATTCTGTATGATCTGGCGGAAGGGCTGGATCGAGCGCACGAGTTCCGCGAGGTGTTTCAGGCCAAGGGCTACGGACTGTGCGTGCCGCCGACCGTCTTGGGCGAACTGCGGGATGCTCAGTTGCATGGCGACCCGCGCGAGCAAGAACTGGCCACCGAGGCCCTGCACGAGATGCTCGCTTGGCGATTGAAACCGTTTGCCAGCACACCGCAGTCGGAGCGGTTTGCGGATCGGTTCGCGCGTCGGTTGATTTACCGGAGCTTGCTGCCGGCCTCGGAGAAGAACGACGGGCTGATTCTCGGCGAGACTTCTGTGACCCGGATCCCCATCCTGGCGACCAAAGACAGTCATCTTCTTGACATCGACTCCGGGGCTTTGACCGTCACCTTTGCCGACCTGGGGATGTTCCCCGCCACCGCGTTCCATCCCAATGATCTGCTGCGGGCGATTTTGGGACGCTAACGCGAGACATTGAACTGCGGCCAGACGCGCGGACAGACGAGCGAGGTTCACCCGACGAAACCGCAGCGAAGCATTCGAGCCGGTCGGCGACGGCCAGCGAGGTGAGTCTGCGGCGACTACCGACTAATGCAAATCTGGGACCTCCATTGCCATCTCTCGGGCGTGCCGGGTGCCACGCCCGAAGCCCGGCTCGGCAAACTGCTCGAATACGCCGACCGCATGGGCATCGCGCGGCTGTGCGTGTTCATGGGCATGGAGTTCGCCTACGATCCTTCGCCGGAGAAGATGCGGCAGGAGAATGACGAGGTACTGCGGGCGATCCGCGCGTTTCCCGACCGCGCGTTCGGGTTCGTGTATCTGAATCCGAAGCACACGCAGGCGAGTCTGGACGAACTCAACCGCTGCGTGCGCGACGGGCCGATGGTCGGCGTGAAATTGTGGGTCGCGCAGCGGTGCAACGCGCCGGAGCTCGATCCACTCATCGCGCGCGCCACGGAACTCAAGGCCGTCGTCTTCCAGCACACGTGGCTCAAGATCACCGGCAACCTGCCGGGTGAATCGACGCCGTTCGATCTCGCGGAATTGGCCGCGCGGCATCCGAAGGCGACGTTGGTCTGCGGCCACTCCGGCGGCGACTGGGAAGTGGGGCTGCGTGTGATTCGTCCGTTCCGAAACGTCTTCGCCGATCTCGCCGGCGGCGATCCGACGGCAGGCTTCACTGAAATGGCCGTGCGCGAACTCGGCGCCGAGGGAGTGCTCTACGGCAGCGACGTGGGCGGACGCAGCTTCGCGTCGCAACTGGCTAAGGTTCACGGCGCGGACGTTTCCGAGCGGGCGAAGCGGCTCATCTTGGGCGAGAATTTGAAGCGGCTCTTGCGGCCGATTCTTCATGCGAAAGGGATCAAGGTGTGAGCACGGATACGCCTGCTGCGTTTGGCCGAGAAGCGCGTCGTCATTCGGGCAACGAGCGGACCTGCGATGCCCTTACCCTCACCCCGGCCCTCTCCCTGAGGGAGAGGGAGCCGCGTCAGTCAGCCTCCTGCGAGCGAGCAGTCGGCGGATCGGAACGAGCGCTGGATGCGATTCCCCCTCTCCCTCAGGGAGAGGGCCGGGGTGAGGGTGAGCGCGGCCGGCTACCAGACCCCACCTCCACATGCGCCGAGCTGCCTTCTCACTTTGATCGACGTTCCTTTCTGAAAACCGTCCTCGCCGCCGCTGGTGTGGGAGTGCTCCCGATCGAAACGCCAGCCGCAGACCGAAGAGGCACTTCGCAATCGGGCCTGATCGACGTGGCCGTCAACCTCGGCCGTTGGCCAACACGCCGACTCCGTTACGACGACACACGCTCACTCGCCGAGAAGTTGCGCGCGCACGGCGTCGTGCAAGCCTGGGCCGGCAGCTTCGACGGGCTGCTTCACAAAGACCTCACGGGGGTGAATGCGCGGGTGGTCGAGGAATGTCGCAAGCACGGAGGCGGGCGGTTGCTCCCCTTCGGCTCGATCAATCCCAAGCTGCCGGACTGGGAGGAAGAACTGCGCCGCTGTGTCGAGGTGCATCGGATGGCGGGCATCCGGTTGCACCCGAATTACCACGGCTACAAACTGGACGATCCCGCCTTCGCGCGGCTGCTGAAGCTCGCGGCGCAGCATCGGCTGATTGTTCAACTCGCGCTTGTGATGGAGGACGAGCGCATGATGCATCCACTCCTGCGCGTGGAGCCGGTGGATACTGCGCCGCTGGCAGATCTCGTCAAAGAGACCCCCGGTGCGCGCCTAGTCCTCCTCAATGCGCTGCGCACGTTGCGCGGCGAGCCTCTGCTCAAACTGCTTTCCGCCGGGGCGGTTCACGTGGAGATCGCGATGCTCGAAGGCGTGGGCGGCGTAGGCAGCCTCTTGCAGCAAGTGCCGCTGGAGCGCGTGCTGTTCGGTTCGCACGCGCCGCTGTTCTACTTCGAGTCGTCGGTCCTGAAGCTGCGCGAGTCGCCGCTCAGCCAGGAGCAGCTCGCGGCCATCCGTTCTGGGAATTCGCGGCGACTGATCTCGTCTCGTTAACTCACGCTCGCGCTCCGCGCTCCCCGTAGCGGCGGGCTGGTTGCAGCCTTGGCGGAACGAGCGGCTAAGGTCGCAGATTTCTCACACCATGAGGTGACCACAAACGCGAGGCTGACAGCTCCGTAGGAGCGGCAAGTTTGTAGTGATCAATGTCACGAAGAAGCAAAGCTCCGTCGGAGCGACATGTTGGGTTTGCGCCCTGCGTTGGGAATACATGCCGCTCCTACGGAGCTCAAGAGAGTCATCGAATGACGGCCTTTCTATAAACATGTCGCTCCTACGGAGCTGAATCGTGGCTCCCCGAGTCAGGAAAATCCTGGTGAGGGTCGTTCGGCCTTCGCTGCTTTGCTGCTTCGGTTTCGCTGCTTCGCCGCCGCGGCACTTGTAATTGCTCGCCGCACGTCGAGAATGTCCACATGAAAGAAAAGCCCCTCAGTTCACTCTCTCGCCGTGACTTCCTCGCGGCCTCCTCCGCGGCCCTGCTGGCCGGCACACTCGAAGGCGCGCAGGAGAAAGCCACCGAAGCGCCCGCTGCTGCCAAGCTCGCCCTTCACGGCGGCGAGAAAGCAGTGAAGCAGTCCGTCAAGCTCCCCATCCGCTGGGGCGAGCCGGAACGCGAGCGACTCAACGCGATGCTCGGTCAGGACTCGCTGTTCTACTGGAAGGGACCGCAGACGACGCTCTTCGTCGAACGCTTTCGCAAGGTGTGCCCGATGAAGTACGTCATGCCGTGCTCGTCGGGCACGGCCGCGCTCCACATCGCAGTGGCGGCGGCGGGCATCGGCCCGGGCGACGAAGTCATCACCTCGCCAATCACGGACATCGGCACGGTCATCGGCGTGATCTACCAGCAAGCCGTGCCGGTGTTCGCGGACCTCGGCGCCAGCACCTACAACCTCGATCCGGCGGATGTGGAGCGCCGCATCACGCCGAAGACGAAGGCCATCATCGCCGTGCACCTGTGCGGCAATCCGTGCGACATGGCCGCGCTCAAGTCGCTCGCTGACCGGCACGGGCTGATCCTCATCGAGGACTGCGCGCAAGCTTGGGGCGCGAAGTGTCACGGCCAGCCGGTCGGTACGGTCGGTCACTTCGCGTGCTTCTCGCTGCAAAACTCCAAGCACGTCACCTGCGGCGACGGCGGCGTGGTCGGCTCGAACGACGAGCGCTTCGGCCCGCTGCTGCCGCGGTTCGGTGACAAAGGATTTGGTCGCGTGAAGGGCGGCCCCTTCGGAGCGTTCGCCCCGAACTACGGGATGAGTGAGCCGCAAGCGGCCGTCGCCGCCGCACAGATCGATCGGCTGGAAGCCATCGTGGTCCAACGCGCGCGGCTCGGCAATCTGCTCAGCAAGAAAATCGGCAGTCTCCCCGGCCTCGCGCCACACCAGGTCCACGCCGACGACCGCTGCGCCTACTGGTTCTACATGTTTCGTATGCGACCGACTGCGTTTCGCTGCGACCGCGCGGAATTCGTCAAGGCGCTCGCCGCGGAAGGTGTCGAGGCTTCGGCGGGCTACATCCCGGTGCCGTTACATCGCAACCCGGTCTTCTTGAAACACGGCTTCTTCGCGGGCCGCTGGCCGGTCCGCGAGTTCGGCCTGACGACGATGGATTACGCAAAGACGACCTGCCCGGAAGCCGAAGCCATTCTGCAGACGGGCATCCGCGTCACGATCCACGAGGCGATGACGGAGGACTACATGCGGAGCGTGGCCGCGGCGATCGAGAAGGTCACGCGCCACTACGCGGCGTGAGCTTGTAGTCCCGGCTTTCGCCGGCCAAGGTCTGCGACAGCCCGCGCGCCGGCGCAGAATTGCAACGCAGCCTGATGCTCGATGCACCCGCTTCCTGCCGGCGGGACTCAGAATCTCAAGCCTCCACGTGCCAGCACGGGTCGCCGACATTGTCGGAGCCGCAAGCCAGCAGCCAAGAAGCCCGCGAATCACGCGAATGAACGCGAATGACGCGCCCGCTTTCGCTGCTTGGCTCGGTGAATTCTGAGTCACCGAACAGTGACCGGCCCGCCGCCGATAAAACAATCGGTGCAGGCTCTATTCGTGTGATCCGCGTGATCCGCGTGATCCGCGGGCTCTCCTGCTGAATCGTGACGGCAACGCACCGTCAATTCGGCCGGAAGTAATCCGGCCGGACCATCGAGTAGTCGGCGTTGCGCAGATGGTTCGGCTCCGGCTTGAGGGTCTTCGCGGCGAGGTGGCCGTCCACGAAAAGCAAGTTGGCTTCGTATTTGAGCGGGTGATGCATCTGCACCGCCCCGTAGTTCTGCGGCTTTCCAAAGGTGAAATACTCGGCGTAGGCGATCGTGAAGTCGCCGGCCATCACGAGGTGCGACGGCTCTTCGATGTCCTCCGTGCGGCGGTTCCAGAGCACTTCGGTCGCCGGATACTCGAAGGCCTTGCTCTTGCCCTTCTGGTCGAGGATGGCCATCTGGTAGGCATAGCTGCTGCCGTACAGCCGATAGAAGTTTCCCTTGAACACCCTTGGGTCGAGACCGGAGCCAGGCCGATAGCCCTTGTCGAGCGGACACTCGGCGATGAACTCGCCCATGTAGCGCGTCAGCAGCCGCTCGCGGTGCCGGTCGCCGGTGGGATTGTTGTAGTTCTGCCGGCCGCCCCAGAGGTAGTAGCGGCAATTCTGGAAGAGCGAGTCCTCCGGCACGGGCTTGTTGGCGCTGTGATATTGCGGCAGGCGCCCGTCGTTGTCCGGCGCATAGAGCAGGATGCCCAAACCGATCTGGTGCAGGTTCGACGTGCACTTGGCTTTCTTCCCCTGAACTTGCGCGCGGCTCAAGGCCGGCAGCAGCAGCGCCGCAAGGATGGCGATGATCGCGATGACGACCAGAAGTTCGATGAGGGTGAAGGCGCGGCGGTCCAGAGCGCCGCGCGTTGGAGCGGTCAATCGTTGAATCGTTAAATCGTTAAATGCGTTGAATCGGCCGCGATCGGCGCGCGGGTTCCTTCGGCGAACGGCGCCGTCCGCCTGGCATCGCACCACGCGGCTCTCATTAACACCCCGCTTCAGTGGGGTGTCACGCGCACCAACACAGGACGAAAGCGTTTCAACGGTTCCGGCGGCGCGCGGCAAACCGCTGAAGCGGTTCCAGTCAAGTGCACGCCGCGAGCCACCCCGCTGAAGCGGCGTGTTAATGAGAGACGACTCGGGAGGCGCGTGCTCGCAGCGGGTTCTCATCGGATTGTGACAAAATCGTTATGGTTGAAGAGCGCGTGGACGAGATTTGCGCGGGCGCGGACTCCGGGCGCGAGGACGGAGGCCGGCCCTTCCTCTCGCTTGTCCGAAAGCACCTGCGTCGGCTTCTCACGCTGAATCTCCGTCTGGCGCTGCAAGAACTCACGACAAAGGGAGAACTCCTCGGCGCTCGGCGGGCGCGCGAGGATTTGCTCGTAGCTGGCGCGGACGAACGCTTCATCGTCGGTCGTGCTTGCAGTGGAAAGCCGCTCGGAAAGTTTCTTCGCGAGCACGCGGCTCGCCTCAGTCGAGAGCTTGCTGTTCGCCAGCGCCAGCGCTTGCTGCGGCACGATCGTCTTCGTCCGCCGGTAGCACTCGCCAGGATCGGGCGGATCGAAGAGCTTGGTGAAATCACTGTGGCCGCCCTCTTCCGGATAGCACTCGAAGTAGAGGCTGCGTCGGCGCGACTTGTCGGCGTCGGCGTTCGCAAGCGGGTAGCCGCCGCATGTCGGATCAAGGTCCCCGGCGAGGTAGAGGAGGCTGTCGCGCACGACCTCGGCTTCCATCTGGCCAGTGTTCATCCGCCAGAGGTAGCGATTCTCCGGATCGAGCTCGGAAGCGCGCCGAACACCGGTGGAGGAAGACGAGAAGACGGGAAGACGGGAAGACGGGAGGGTCTCGTTTTCCCGTCTTCTCGTTTTCCCGTCTTCCTCGCGCGACGCCATCCGATACGCGCTGCTCGTGACGATGAGCCGATGTAGATGCTTCATGCTCCAACCGTGCTCCATGAACTCGACGGCCAGCCAGTCGAGCAACTCTGGATGCGTCGGCGCCGCACCGTTGCGGCCGAAGTCAAACACGCTCGGTACGAACGGCGCGTGAAAGTGTCGCGCCCAAATATGATTCACCGCCACGCGCGCGGTGAGCGGATTGTCGCGGCTGGTGATCCACTGCGCGAGCGCGCGGCGGCGGCCGGTGCTCTTCGCCGGGAAGGTTGGGCTGAGCGGCGTGTAGGCCAGGTTGTTGGTGGCGAGCGCAGCCTCAGCGGTCTCGACGGATTTCCTGAGCGTGGCGATTTGGCCGGTGGATTTCTTGACTGCGGCCTCAGCGTCTTCCTTGGCTTTCTTCTCCTTGGCAGCGTCGGCGCTCTCGGCTTGGCGGCGAACGGCGGCGATGGACTGCTCGGCTTGGAGGAGGGCGAGGGCGTTCTCGGCGTCGGCCAACTTCTGCTTTGCGGCGAGCACCGCGACCGTGCGCTCGGCGTTGCTCGCGGCGGAAGCGAGTTCGTTGGTGTCGCCGGGCACGGCCAGAAAGCGGGCGAGGTCAGCGGCCAGTCGGGCTTTGACGGCCGTTCGTTCAGCTTCGGCCAAGGAGAGACGGTTGGCGGCGGAGGCGAACGCCGTTTCGCACTTCAGGAGTTCGGTGAGAACCTCAGCGGTGTGATCGAGCGACGGCTTGTTCGTGGTGCTGGCTTCAGCCGGCGGGTTGGGCACACTTTCGGAGCGCCGCGTCCGCTCGGTCACGGAACCGGCTAAAGCCGGGACTCCAAACGCCTTCGCTGCGAGTTCGCGCGCTGCGGCCAGCTTCGTCTCGACCTCAGCAAACTCGCTTTTTGTCGCGGCGACGGCCTTCTCGCGCTCGGCGAGTTTGGCCTCGCGAATGAAATCCTTCACGCCTGGATAATGTGTGCGAGCCGGGAGTGCGACTTCCTCCACCGGCGGCGCCGCGAAGCCCAGGAACGCCGGCACAGCAGGCTCGACCGTCGGCTTGTCCGGCGGGAGATTTCGCTCGTCGCCACGCAAATAGATCTGCGTCTTCGCGTCGAGGTTCTCGTCGAGCACGCGCACGAGGCCGTCCTTCGCGACCTTGCGCACGGCGGAGTATTCGTATTTCTGGAAAGGGCCAGGGTCGAGCCCGCCCGTCACCCAATCCTGCCGCAGGCCGAGCGGCTCGAAGAACGCGCGGAACTGGAAATACTCCTTTTGCGAAATCGGATCGTATTTGTGGTCGTGGCAATGCGCGCAGTTGAGCGTCAGGCCGAGGAAGGCCTTGGCCGTGTGCTCGACGTTGTCGCGCATCCACTGGTTCGGATTGAGGGCGTACCCGTTGCGGACGAGGAAGCCCGTGGCCCCGACCGTCTCGTCGTCGTCGGGCGCGAGTTCGTCGCCGGCGAGCATCTCCTGGATCATGCGGCCGTAACCTTTGTCGGCGTTGAGCGAGCGGACGATCCAATCGCGCCAGCGCCAGATTTGCGGGGCACTGTTCCACACGTCGGGCACCTGGCGGCGGCCATACCAATCGGCGTAGCGCCAGATGTCCATCCAATGCCGCGCCCAGCGCTCGCCGTACTGCGGGCGCTGAAGGAGCGAATCCACGACGCGCGCGTACGCACCGGGCGAAGTGTCGGCGAGAAAGGCGTGAAGTTCCTCGCGCGTCGGCGGCAAGCCGATCAAATCGAGATAGACGCGGCGGAAAAGGGTCGGCTTCTCAGCGGGTGGGGCGGGAGTGAGGCCGTGCTTTTGCCATTCAGCGGCGAGGAAAGCGTCGATGGAATTTGAAATTTCAGATTTGAAATTTGAAATCCGCGGCACCGGCGGGCGCGCCGGCTTCTTGAAGGCCCAGTGCTCGCGTGGGTCGGGCTCGGGCTTCTCGTCAGTGGGTGAACGCGCGCCTTCGCGAATCCATGTCTGAAGCAGAGTGACCTGCTCCGTGGTGAGCGGCTCGCCTTCCTGCGGCATGCGCTCGTCCGGGTCCTTCGACGTCACGCGGAGGATGAGCGGGCTGTTCTCGACGGCGTCGGTCAGCACCACCGGGCCATGCTTGCTGCCCTTGCGGATCGCGGCGCCGGTGTCGAGGCGCAACTCGGCCTTCCGCTTGAGCGCGCCGTGGCAGGCGTAGCACCGCTGTTTGAGCAGCGGCTTGATCTGGCGGGTGTAATCCACCGGCTCTGCCGCCTGCGCGCTGAGCGCGAGGCAGGCCAGAATTCCCACCGCATAGAGGCTGGACTTCATGGGCCGAGGCTGTTTGTCGCACCGAAGGCAAGCAGAACCAGTCCGGGCTTTCAACGCCAAGTTTGGCTCGGGACGAGTCTGGGCGGTCCCACGCACAAGCATCATATTCGCGTGGTCAATCGCGTTACATACTCCTCGGGCTGCGGGATGGGCTACACTTCCGGCGCCAAGTGGTAGCGCAGATTTCCAATCTGCTGTATCGCGGGGTTCCGCCCTGCCGGGACTCGAACAAATCACGACGTTCTGTTTTGATTCGGACGCCTTGCCGATTGGAAATCGGCGACACAGCAGATTGGAAATCTGCGCTACGAAGAAGTGTCGTCCATCCCACGGCCTCCTCAGTATATCACGCGATCAGACACCGTCTCGGTTCAGGCTTGGGGAGGTTCAGCGTTGTCCGTCGCTCTGAAGGTAGCTGAACAAGTCGCGCAGGTCTTGCGGCCTCAGAGATTGCAGGAGGCCTTCCGGCATCAACGAGACCGCCGACTCGTCCAGCGATTTGATCTTGTCGCGGCTGATCGTCGTCCGCTCGGCGTTTGCGGCCACGAGCGTGACGCTGTTCGGCGACTGCTCGGCGATCAGGCCGCTGAAAAACTGTCCGTCGGCGGTCTCGATGTTGTAGCTGAGGAACTCCTTCCGAATGACGGCGCTCGGATCGACGAGGCTGGCGAGCAGGAAGTCACGGTCCTTGCGGTTGGCGTGCGTGAGGTCGGGGCCGACCTGACCGCCTTCGTCGAACAAGCGGTGGCACGTCGCGCACGTCTTGACGAACAGCTCGCGTCCGCGCGCCGGATCGCCGCGGCCCGCGTTGAGGTCGTTGTTCAGCCGGCGCATCTCGGCCAACTTTTCCTCCGGCGTGCCGGGCGTGACGTTGCCCCAGTGCTTGCGGATCAACTCGTCGAGCTGCTTGCCGCCGAACAATGGCACGCGCCGCAGTTGCTCGACCGGAATCTCGCTCGCCGGGATTCTTCCGTGCTCCACTTCCCCAAGCAAAGCCAGCGCCCACGGCTTGCGGCTCAGCAGCACGTCACGCGCGCGCGAACGGAGCCGGGCTTTCATCGACGCGTACTGTCGCAACAACGCGATGGGGACTTCCGCGTGCTCGAACTGCTGCACGGCCTCCAGCGCGGCCAACTGCACCGGCTCAGGCTCCACGTGAGAAAGAAGCTCCAGGATCGGTGCCACGCATGTCGGGCGGCCCACAGTGGCAAGCAACTGGAGCATCGACACCCGCAGTTCCGTCGGCGCGCGCGGGTCGATGGCCAAGCCGAGCGCGCGGTCCTCGGCGCCGAAACGGCGCAGGCGAGCGGCGACGCGGATGAGCAGTGGGTTGGAAGTGTCGTCTTTCCAGAGCGCTGCCAGTTCGGTTTCCAACGCGGGCGGGATGCGCAGCGCTGCGCCCTTTTGTTCGGCTGGCTTGTGGTCCGCGATCGCGTGAGCCGCGAAAAGCTCACCAAGGTTTTTCGGCACTCCTTCGGCCGGCCGGTCCTGCAAGCCTTGGTCCAGCGCGGCCAGCATCCGGCGGCGTTCGCTCTCGCCGGGAGCCGAGGCCAGGAAGCGAGCGCAAGCCGTGAGTGCCGCGTCAGTGCCCTCAGCCGCGTAGCGGCGCATGAGGCGCTCCAGGATTACGTCGCGGATCATCGGCGCCTGCCATCCCGCGGGCGAAGCGAACATCTTAACGCATTGGTCAACGGCGGTGACGGCGTGATGTTCCACGGCCCACCAGAGCAGCAGCGGAAGGTGGGTGTCGTGCTCGTCGAGGTTGCGGAGAAGACTCGCCCGAGCGATCGGCAAGCCGACCTGCGCAGGCAGTCGTTTGGCCGTGCTGGCGAGTTGGCTGCGGACGCGCACGGCGGATTCAATCTGCGCGAGCTTGAGCAAGAGTCGGGCGGTTTGCGGAAAGACGCTGCCTTCGTCACTCAAGAAGCGGACGGTCCATCGACGCACGGGCGAGCTTCGGTGGGCCAGGAGTTCCGCAGCGAATCGCTCGTCGAACCCGCCGCTGACGTAAAGTGCCCAAAGGGCTTCGAGGGCGAGTTGATCGTCGGCGCTTTCCAACACGAGCTTGCGCAAAGGCGCGATGACTTGCGGATCGCGGCGGTCAGCGAGAAGGCGACGGGCTTTGCGCGTGAGCCAGGCATTCCGGTTGGTGAGCAGGGAGACGAGGTCAAGCGAGGGAAGTTGGGCAAGCCACGCCGCACTGGTAGCAGCCGACGTGAGGAGGCTCTGCGTTTCTCCCGGCGCGCGTGAGTGGGTGAGTGAGTGACCGGGTGAGTCGGAGGGACCCCCGTCAGCGCGTCCTTTCCCACTCACCCGCTCACCCACTTTCCCACTCACCCAGGAGGGAATGGTGAGCCTCCTCACGTCGGCTGCTACGGAAGCGATCCGGTAAATCCGTCCATTGCTGCGATCCCCCTCCGCGTCGGGATCGGGATGGGCGGTCCGCTGGTCGTGCCAGTCGGCGACATAGACCGCGCCGTCCGGCCCGACCGTCACGTCGCTCGGCGCGAACCAAGTGTCGTGCGGATCGAGCAAGATGCCGCCGTGGCTGGAGGTGAACGTGGAGCCGCTGGATTCGAGATGGTGCCACTGCACCGTGTGGCCGAGCAGATCGCCCGCGATGTATTTGCCGCGAAACTTTTCCGGGAACGAGTCACCTCGATAGACGATACCGCCGACCGTGACATGGCCGCCGGTGAAATTCCTGTGCGGCACGTGCTCGAAGAAACCGAACGTGTAGGGATTGTGCAGCGCGCCATGCTTGCCGAAGCTTTTCCAGTAGTAGCCGCCTTGGACGCCGTGGAGCATTCGATACGGACCGAAGTTCGTGCTGTAGATCAACTCGCCGTCCGCGTCGAAGTCGAGGCCCCATGAGTTGCCGCCGCCTTCGCAGAATAACTCGAAGCGCCGCGTGATCGGATGATAGCGCCACACGCCTTGCTGAAATTCGATGCCACGAATGTTCGCCGTCACAGTGCTGCCCTGGCAGCCGTAGAGCCAGCCGTCCGGGCCCCACGTGAGCGAGTTCGCGAGCGCGTGGGCGTCCTCCATGCCGAAGCCGCTCAGCAAGACCTCGGGGTCGGAGTCGGGCACATCGTCGCCGTTGCGGTCCGGGTAGAAGAGCAGGTAAGGCGCTTGCAGCACGAACACGCCGCCGTGACCGAAGGCCAGTCCCGTCGCGAGATTCAGCCCGTTGACGAAATCCTTCGCCGTGTCCGCGCGACCATCGCCGTTCGTGTCTTCGAGGATCGTGATCCGGTCAGCGCCCTTTGGTCCGCGCGGCGGCGGATCGGGCACCTTGTCATAGACCGTGCGCGAGTAGCGATCCACCTTCACTCGCTTGAGGCCGGCGGGATTTGGGTACTGGAGGTACTGGATCACCCACAACCGCCCGCGATCGTCGAATTCGAGGCAGACCGGCTGCGCGATCATCGGCTCGGCGGCGACGAGCGTGACCGCAAAGCCATCGGGAACGGTCATGTGCTTGACGGCTGCTTCGGGTGAGTGGGCTTGAGCGAGCGATGAAACGGCAAGGAGAGTCAGCGCCAGCCAGACAAGAAACAGGGCTCGCAAACGGATCGTTCTTCGGAAAACTGGCCGCGCCATCGCGCCCAGTATCCCCGGCGGCGCTGCCAGTTGCCAGACAACTTTCGGCCTGGCAGAATGGACCTCACATGAGCCTCGACGGTGCGGGCACCTGCCGACTGGAAGTCGGCGATACAGCAGATTGGAAATCTGCGCTACGAAGCTGTCGGTGGGCTGCTGGCCGCCCTGGAGAGGCTGTCCGCCGAAATGCGTGTGGAATGTCCGGGCGGAGGTCGCGGCGCTGCTCGTTATCGGGCCTTGAGTCGTTCCACCGGTGAAGCTCATCATACCCGCCATGCGCAAGAGCACGTTCAACTGGCAAACGATCCTTTGCTGGATCGCACTCTGGATTTGCTGTCTGCCGGTTTCGCCACCGGCAGGAGCGGCAAGTCCAATCCTCGTGGTTCCGCACACGGAGACGACGCTGCACGTCGCGGTGCCGTGGCCGCAAGGCGCTGCGTTCGACGCCAGCGAAGGTTGGCGGCTTCGTGAGACCGGCGAGCACGGAGATGAGCTTCGCGTGGACGTTGCCCCAGCCTTGAGCGCTGAAGGCCGACCGTGGAGCGGCAAATGGCTTTTGCTCGCGAGCATTCCACCGGAGGCCGAGGCCAAAGCGTCGCGTCGCTTTCGTCTCGAAGCGGCCGGGTCCGATGCGACCGCCGGCGCGCGATCAGTCTTCCGCTTCGCCGATGTGAGCGACAAATCGCTTGGCCTGTGGGAAGGCGCACGACCAGTGCTGGTCTATAACCACGGCACGATGAGCAGAGCCGACGCGCCGGCGAAATTCAATCGCAGCACGTACGTGCATCCGCTTTACGGGCTGGACGGCGAGGTGTTGACGGATGATTTCCCGACGGATCATTACCATCATCGCGGATTGTTCTGGGCCTGGCCGCACGTGCGCATCGGCGACTCTCATTACGACTTGTGGGGCGTCAACGGCGTGCACCAGAGGTTTGAACGCTGGCTGGCGCGCGACACGGGCCAGGCAGCGGCGAGCCTCGGCGTGGAGAACGGCTGGTATGTCGGTGAGCGGAAGGTGGTGCAGGAGCGTGTCTGGTTGCGCGCTTACGCCGCCACGCCAGACGAGCGCGTGCTCGACCTGGACTTCACTTGGATTCCGGTTGAACAGCCGGCGACGCTCGCGGGCGCTGAGGGCAAGAGTTACGGCGGCTTGACGCTGCGATTCGCCCCGCGCACGGACACAGTCATCACGACGCCATTGGGAAACAAACCGGACGACCTGGCGATGACGCGGCTGGCGTGCGCGGACCTCTCCGCGCGCATCGCCGGCGCCGCCCGGCCGAGTGGCGCGGCGATCTTCATCGCGCCGGACCATCCCGATTATCCGCCGATGTGGCTGACGCGGCATTACGGCGTGCTGTGCGTCGGCTGGCCGGGCGTGGAACCGCGCACGTTCAAGCCCGGCGAGCCGATTCGCTGCCGCTACCGCGTGTGGATTCATCGCGACGTGCCGGAGCAAGCGAAGCTTGAACGGGTGTATGAAAGTTACCGATTGCTGGAAAGAATAACTTGGGAAGCGCCGGCCAGATGAAATCCTCGCGCGCGACGCGGCGTGTCCAATGAAAACTTGGCGCTCTATTTTCGCCACGGCTTCGCTTTGGCTGACGGCGAGCGCGTTGGCAGCGCGGGTCGCCGCGGGTGAAGCGCCGGTCAATTCGCCTGCCGAATCGCTCCGCGCCGAAGTCAAAGCCGACCGAGTGACGATTTACATCGGCGAGAAGTTGTTCACCGAATACCTTTTCCTGCCCGACAGCAAATACCCGTGTTTCTTTCCCGTGAACGGCCCGCGCAGTGGGCGGAGCATCACGGTCCGCAACACGGAGCCGTATCCGCACCACAGTTCTCTGTTCTTCGGGTGCGACCGGGTGAACGGCGGGAATTATTGGCAGGAGGGATTGGAGCGCGGGCGGATCGTCTCTCAAGCAGTCCGGCTCGTCCGCGCGTCGGGGAGGCAAGTTGTCGTCGAGCAAGACTGCCGCTGGGAACGGCCTGGGGCGGACTCGCCCTTCAGCGACCGTCGCAGAATCACTGTGTCCGCGCCTGTGGCCGACGTGCGCTACATTGACTTCGACATCACGCTGACTGCGACGACGGACGTGCGGATCGAGAAGACGAACCACTCGCTCTTCTCTGCGCGAGTGGCGCCGGACCTCTCGGTGCAAGGCGGCGGCTCGTTGCTGAATGCCCACGGCGAGCAAGGCGAAAAGGGCACGTTCGGACGCGCCGCGCCGTGGGCCGATTACCGCGGCACGCGTGACGGTGTGACTGAGGGTCTCGCCATCCTCTGCCATCCATCGAACCGGTGGTCTCCGCCGGCGTGGCTCACGCGTGATTACGGGTTCTTCTCGCCGACGCCGATGTATTGGCTGGAAAATGAATTCGTCGAGTTTGCCAAGGGCGAGTCGCTGCGGCTGCGCTACCGCGTCGTGGTCCACGCGGGGGCGCCGGCGCGCGCCGACTTGGAGGCGGAGTTCCGGAAGTGGAGCCAGGAGTGAGGTGCGGCACGGGAGCACGTTCGGGGTGGGAGTGGGGGGCGACCGTAGAGACGAAGCGGCGAGGAGTGTGCGTAAAACGTAAAACGTAAAACGTAATGCGTGAGTGCGTCTGGGGATCGCCTGCCGGATTTACGAATTACGTTTTAGGGCTGTTCAATTGACGCAAGTACCCACAATGCGTAGCGGCCCAGCGGCACCGTTCGGGCGGTTTTCGCACAATAGGCAGGCGTGCTGGCGTCAATTGAATAGCCCTATTACGTTTTACGTTTTACGTTTTACGCATCACGCATCACGCACCACGCATCACCGTCTTCGCCATCGCTCGCACTCCTCCGCGCAATCCTCCGCGCTGACGAACTTCTTCCACACGAGCCGGCCTCTGAAGGCGTACGTCTTCCCGGCTTCGACCTTGTGGATGACGTATTGGAAATCCCACGCGGGCCGCGGGTGCTTCGGCACTTTGAACTTGAAGAGGCTGAAACGGATTTCGTCCTCGCGCGTGTAGAGCTTGTCGAACATGAGGATGAAGGCCATGTCGTGCGCGGCGCGTCCGTAGTAGAACGGTTGCGTGAAGCGCGGCCAGTCGTAGCTCCAGAGGTTGAGCTTGAAGTTGTGGTCGGCGTCGTAATCGAGGGCTGCCGCGGGCGCGCTGCGGTAGGTGCCGCCGCCGTTGTAGTCCGCGTGGCCGGGCGGGGCTTCGGCACGAATCCATTTCTCCGTCGTGGCTGCCGCTTCGAGGCCGCGAAAGTGGATGGCGATGTCGGCCACGTCGTTCATGTAGTCGGCGAAGAACAGCACCGCGTAGCCGCGCTGACCGAACAGCTCTGGCTTGTGCGCCTGACACTGGAACTCGAAGTCGAGGTAGTGCGGCGGACGCACGGTGTATTTGAACGTCGAGGAGAGCGCCCACGGATCGTCCTCCGCCTTGCGCACCAACAGGCCAGACGCGCCGTCAGCGAGGCGGTGCAGATCGTAGCGGCCTTTGCGCGGTGTGAACGAGTTCGCAGGATTGGGATGGCCGGAGATGACGTGCTCGAAGTTGAGGCCAGCGGAGGCGCCCGTGGTGTCGGGATCGAATGCGTCAAAGTCTTTTGCGCCCGTGAGATGGAAAAGCGAGTCCACGCCGCTCAGGATTCTCGGCGACTGTGCGTTGTCTCGCAGCAGGACGGAGAGATCGCCGCGTTCGATCTTCAAGGTTTCGACGCGTTCGCCAGGCGGATTCGGCTCGGCGCCGAGGGCCGACAGCAAGGCTGGACCGAGCGGAGCGAATAGGAACGCCGAGAGGGCGAGCGTTACAGCCAGGGGCTGGCTGCGGCTCCGTTGGAACAACTGCGTTATCATGCGGCGGTCTGGGCAGCATAGGGCGGCGACGGTGATTTCAAAGCTGAAAGCGAGGCGGTCCGGTGACCACCGTGCATCCCGAAGTTGTCCGTGCCGGCACCTTCCCGTCGGAAACGGGAACGCCGGATTCATCCGGCAGCGGGATCGGCGGACCACTGCCCTGCCGGATGAATCCGGCGTTCCGCTCTCAGAGCCTGTCTGAAACTCGTAGCAGCCGACGTAAGGAGGCTCATTCTTCCCGCGAAAGGGCCAATCCCCGAAGGGAGTGTGAGCCTCCTTACGTCGGCTGCTACGAGGAGGATCAATCCTCAGACAGGCTCTCAGGGCCACCGACGGCTTGGGCGAACCCGAGGTTTCCACCGCTCCGAAAAGGACAAGCGGCAAAGCCACTTCGCGGGTTTACTACTTCCACTGGTGCTGCCAACCGCGGGCGGCGACCGTCAGCTTTTTGCCGCGCAATTCCACATCCGCAGGTTGGTCGGTGAAGTTTTCCACCACCCAACTGCCGTCTTTGAACAGGTAGAGCGCGACTTGATTGGGCGCGCGGAAGGTCGCCTTCAACGGACGAAGCAGGGGCGCGCGCAACGCGTCGAGCTCCGTCTGCGACAGTTGGAGCAGCGACTTCGGATCGCCTTTTACGGGCAGCACGTGGACGTTGGGCGCGTCCAACCTCACCACGTGGGCCAGGCGTTGCGCCAGGCCGTCAGTGAGGAGCACAGGTTTGCCCTTGCGAATGAAGGCCGCGAGCTTCGTCGCAAAGCCGGGGTCCTTCAGCGCGTGGATGGAGAAGAAGGCGGCGGGCGCGCGCGCGGGAAACTCGTGGCACGGCACCAACGGCAGGCCGAGCATCCCGACGAAGTCGAACACGCGCCGCTCGTTTTCCGGATGGCTGTTGGGCGGCTTGTAGGCGGCGAGGCCGATCACACCGCGGCGACGCACTTGCTTGGCGACCGCGAACAGCTCCGGGATATTCGCTCGCAGCGCCTCGACATTCTTCGGCCCGGTTGTGCTCTGCAGGCCGCTGTAGCAGAACAGGAGCGACTCGCGCGCGCCGGCCAGCACGGTCTGACGCGCCTGTTCGACGTAGGTGCGCTCCGTGGTGCCGAGCCAGTCATACCAGCCGCCGCCGCACTTGGTGCCGCCGAGTCCGCCGAGCCAGCGCATGATGAAGTAGGCCTCGTATTGCACGGTGCCGCCCCACCGTTTGTCGGCGTAGTCGCGCGTCTCGGTGCCGACCCAGATGCGGTCGAAATCCGCCGTCTCGCGCACAATCTCATAGCCGCGCTCGTGAAAGGAGTCATACCACTGCGGGTACTTGATGATCTGGCGCACCCTCGGATTCACGCGCCTGGCCGCAGCCAACACGCGATCGCGCGACAAGCGCACCATCAGTTCGCAGCGATAGTCCTCCCACGTGTCACCCGCGACCGGATAAGTCTTGTCGCCGATGGTGACCGTCTTCGCCTTGCGGGCCGCGTCACATTCTGGGCAGGCACAATCGGTGAACCAGAAGTCGTCGATCATGATTTCATCGAACAGGCCGGCGGCGTATTCGAAGATACCCTGGAGCTTCGCCTGCGTCGCCAGGTCCGTGTAGCACGAAATCGTATTCTTCCACCCCGTGGAGGACTTGCCGACTTGGGTGGTGGTGATGCACCCGGACACATCGAGGCCTTCGTTCAAGAAGCGGTCCTTCGCGTGCAGCAGCGCGGCGCGCTCCGCCTGGTAACCATCGCGGAACTCCTCGAGGAACACTTTCGTCACCGCGGTCCGCTGGCACCAATCGATGGCTTTGATGAGCCCTGCCTCGGTGGACAAATGGTTCTTCACGTCGTGGGCGGTGAACAGCGTGGAAAAACGATGAGTGGCCTGCTCACGCCGGGCGAGTTGCCACAGGTCGGCGGAGGCCGGCGTGCGCTGAGTGTCTTGGGCGGGGAGGCGCGCGGTCCCCTGGAGGAAGGCTGCTGCGAACAGCACCGCGAGGCTGGTGTTCATGCGTGTCGGTCGATGTTCATCGAGATCCAAATCGCTCCGCAGAATGGGCGCAAGAACTGGTGAGGGCTTTGATGCGGATCAAGTGAGCGAGGAGCAGACATCGAGTGCTGATTCTCGTGCTCGGCGTCGTCCTCGTCCTCGTCCCTCGTCCTCGGGAATGGGCCGGAGAATCGAGGACGAGAACGAGAACGAGAACGATCGTCCACGCCGTTCTTCAGCGAGGCGCTAAGAAAACAACTCCAGCCAGATCGGTCGCAGCAGTCCCATCCGCACGATGTCGTGCCGTTTGTTCTGGACCAAGGCGTCCTCGATGAAGACCCCTTCCAACTCGAAGCCGAACTTGGCGTTCAGGTTGAGGTTCCGGATGTTGATGTCCATCGAGTGCAGATAGACCTTGTTGAACTCGCGGCGCACAAAGACGTAATAGAGAAACAGAAACGTGGCGCGCTTGCCGATGCCTTTGCCGTGCAGCGCGGGGTTCCCGACCAGCTTCCTCATCTCCAACTTGCCCGAAGCCGGGTCGATGTTTTCGGCGCCGATGATCCCCGCGGACTCGTGCTCGTAGAAGATGGAAAAATACTCCCGATCGGGCTGTTGGAAGTAACGCTCCAACTCCTGGGCCGACGGCGGAAACGGCGGATGGAAACTCTCGTGGATGGCCGGCGCGCTCAGCCAGGCGGCGAGTTGCGGCATCTGGGCAGTGTCCAACGGGACCAGGCTGACCTGTTGGCTCGCGAGCCGGCGTTTCTGCGTCCATTCGTCCACGACGTCTTTGATCGTGAAGAGTTGGTTGTAGTACTCCGTCGTTTTGCTGGCCGGGCCGCTCTTCTGCATGACGTTGTCCAACAAGTGCCCGGCGACGGCCAGGACTTCCGCCTGGTTCACTCCGTAGTTGATCAACTCGTTGTAGAAGCCCTTCGTGACCAGTTTGAGCATCTGCTCATGCTTCTGCCGCACGACCGGTGAGGAGTCTTGGGCTTCGCTCATGTCATTGCTTGTAGTCGATGGCACGCGCCGGCGTCAACGGCGGAAAGGCCGACAAGCCGCGGGCATCGGACCGCGGGCGCCAGTCGCGCCAACGCGCGCGGTGAAAGCAGCCACGCTCTCACGAGCGTGGCCACGCTTCACACGTCGCAGATTTGCACGCCTTGGTGCAGCGACCCGAGCACGTCGGGCCGCGCCGGGATGAACTCCTGAGCCACATGGCCTTTGAAGCCTGTCTCGACGATCGCCTTCATCACCGCCGGATAGTAAAGCTCCTGCGTGTCGTCGATCTCGTGGCGCCCCGGCACGCCGCCGGTGTGATAATGGGCGATGTATTGATGGCTCTCGCGGATCGTGCGGATCACGTCGCCCTCCATGATCTGCATGTGATAAATGTCGTAGAGCAGCTTGAAGCGCTCGGAGCCGACGCGCTTGCACAGCTCCACGCCCCACTTGGTGTGATCGCACATGTAGTCCTTGTGATCGACCTTGCTGTTGAGCAGTTCCATCACGGCGAGGACGTTGTGCTTCTCGCAGATGGGCAGGACGCGCTTGATCCCGATGGCGCAATTCTCCAAGCCCTGCTCGTCGGACATGCCGCGGCGATTGCCGGAGAAACAGATGATGTTTTTGAACCCGGCGTTCGCGACGATCGGCGCGGTCTGCTCGTAGAAGGCGACAATTTTGTCGTGGTTCTGGAGTTGGTTCAGCCCGTCCTGAATGCCCCCCGGCACACCGCTGACCATCGCGCAAAGCATGTCGTACTTCTTCAGCGTCGGGAACTGATCCACCGTGAGCAATTCGACCGACTGCAGGCCCATGGCCTTGCCGGCTTTGCACATGTCTTCGAGCGGGACCTTTGCATAGCACCACTTGCAAACGGAGTGGTTGATGCGGCCTTTGAGTTTGGCGCCCGCGGCCTCGTCAGCCGCCGTCAACCGTTCGGACAATGACGCGGTCGCAGCCACCACAGCGGCGCTGCCCGTGAGTTTCATCGCAGAGCGGCGGGAAAGTTTTGTCTTCATCGTGTTGCCTTTGGTTGTATTGCTGGTTTTCACAGCGAAATGTGTCTTGATGCCGATGAGCTTGAATACACCCGCCGCGGGGCTTTCGTCAAATGCCAATCAAGACTGGCTCGGCGTCGAAAGTCCGAACGGTCACGCCGCCCGAGGGAAGCCGACAGCAGACGAGGGAGTCAGCCGATTTCCAACACGCCGCGTGGGCCATCGAGCAAGAGGCGGTGCCGGTTGAGCACGTCTCTGCCGAGCAGAACGTGAGGTTCCTCCGCGCTGCTGACGGTTTTGACCACCTCCGGTTCGTGGTTCCGGATTCGCACCCGAGCCAGGAAGGTGCGCTCGGTCGTCAGGAGGCCGCCAAAGGCCGACACCTGGACCGTGCCGAACGGGACAAGCCCTGATCGAGTCACCAGGGCTGCCGGAATGACAGTCATGCCCGCAGCCGTATCAAGCTGCGCGGGAAGGTCGGTGATCGCGGCGGTGCCCTCGAGTGCCTGTAGCGAAACGTGGACGAACGGAGCGGGCGGACTGAGCTGCCGATTGTAACGGTAGCGGATCACGAGTCTGTGCGCTTCAGCCGTGGGCTGGGGATCCGAACAATCGGCTGGGGTTCGTCCGACACGCGCCCCACGTAAATCGGCACGTAACCGAATTTCGCGTAAACCCGCAGCCCCAAAGCGATCTCGTCCTCACCACTATCAACCACCTTTCCTTCAT
>ORMF011541045.1_pt1 | contig 24270 bp, 18 predicted proteins | sample 1779871 | NCBI WGS metagenome assembly ORMF01 (sample SAMEA104232316, study PRJEB22302) | groundwater metagenome | biome: forest; feature: aquifer; material: groundwater | place: USA | collected 2011-08-07 | depth 5.4 m | reverse complement strand
TTAGCCTCCGGTATTCAAGCAGGTGTAAAGCAGGCTGAGATCGGTGAGCGGAACCTTGCTTTGCAGCAATCCAATTTTGGCGGCTATTTCGGCAGGCTGGACGCTATCAGGCGATTGCAAGATTTTTACACCGAACGTTTTCAGAATGGCCAAATGTCCCACGAGGACTACGTCTGGAAGCTGGGACGCATTAGAGATGAAATGTGGGAGGCAAAAAAAGAGTACGATCGTATCGAGTGGAATCGAGAGGACGCTTTCCTCCTGGAAACTGGGATCAATACCGGCGAATCAGCAGTTCAAGTTTCTGGTGCCGCATCAATCGTTAACGCAGTAAAAGATGCAGGCAGCTGGTTCTTAGACTTATTCCGCAGTGACAATACACAACCCGTTCCCCCTCCGGCACCACAACAAAAGGACCACAAGCCGGTATCGCGATAATGAATTCCTGTCCTAACCGAGATCCAAGAGACCCATGGTTGCGCCCGTGGTTTGCACTTTTATGCGTCGGACTATCGTTCTCGGCGAGTCATCCTGTGGTTGCTCAGGCTCCCATTGGTTTAACATACTACGCCGTCGAAAACCTCGACAACCCGGCCAACGTCATTCGCGGCACCGCGACCAGCCAGGGGCTAGTGTTTGACCGTTTGATTCTCGCGCCGACCACCCGTTATCGCCTCTGGATTCTTCAGGCTTCTACGCTGCGCGTCGGCGACGTGAGCTTTACCTCCCCTCAAAGCGGTAATGCGTTTCAAGTCCCGGCCATCGTCTTGCGCGAAACCAGTTCGCCGGACAGCGACGGAGATGGTTTGCATGACCTGGGCGAGTTCATCGTGAACACGAACGCACGCGATACAGATTCGGACGACGACGGGATTTGGGACGGCGCGGAAGTCCAGCAAGGCCTCAATCCCAATGACAACCGGATCGTGAACACCGGCTTGGTCACGTCCGGCGAGACACCCGGCACGGCGGTCGATGTCTGCGCGTTCAACGACATCGCCATCGTCGCGGATTCGGATCGCGGCATCTCGGTGTTCAACGTGTTCAACGGGATGAATCCCGTGGCCATCGCCCAGGTGGACACCCCCGGCAACGCCATCGCGGTCGCCTGCTCCGGCAACTTGATAGCCGTGGCAGACAGCGGGGCCGGTCTCGCCGTGATCGACATCGCCGATCCGCCCGCCGCGCGCATCATTCAACAGGTCAGCCTTGGCGCCAGCGCGATGTGTGTGGCGTCGGCCGGAGAGATCGCCTACGTGGGGCTGGCCTCGGGCCAGATCGTGACGGTGGACCTCGCCACCGGAGCGCTTCTGGGCACCCTTTCTCTCGGCGGGGCAGCCGTGCAGGACCTGGCGTTGGCCGGTGATAATCTTTATGCCCTCGTGGAAGGAAGGCTGTATGTGCTCGCGTATCTGAAGGGCGAGTTGAAAGTGGTCGGCTCTGTTGCGTCGCCCGGCAGCGTGAATTCGGCTCACGGTCGCATGAGGCTTTTCGTCGGCGGCAACATTGCTTATCCGGTACACACGCAAGGCTACAACACCATCGACGTGAGCAATCCTGTTCTGCCGCAATTGATCACGAGCGCTCCGACGACGCAGTTTGGCTGGAAGCAAATTGTCCTGAACGGCTCGGGCCGAGGCATCGCTACGGTCGGCACCGCGCCTGGCTTGGACCCATCGCAAGTTGTGGAGGTCTATGATGTGCGCAATCCCGCGGTGAACAACGCGTTCCTGGATCGGTTCAGCTTCCCCGCGGCCGCGCGGGCGGTCTCAATTTACAACGGACTCGCTTATGTCGCAGCCCACACCGCTGGAATCCAAGTGTTGAACTATCAAAGCTATGATGCGCTCGGCATTCCACCCACGGTCAGTCTCACAACCAGCTTCGCTACCGGTGTGGCTGAAGAAGGCAAGCTCATGCGCGTGACCGCGAGTGTGACCGACGATGTGCAGGTGCGCAACGTGGAGTTTTACACGGACGGAGTCAAAGTGGCCACGGATGGGAACTTTCCGTTCGAGCATCGCTTTATCACCCCGCTGCTGGCCTCGGGAAAGACGTTCTTCACGTTGCGGGCGAGGGCGTCGGACACTGGCGGCAATGCGACGTGGACGGATGAAGTCCTCGTGACTCTCGTGGAGGATGCGACCCGGCCCGAGGTGGTGAAGGTGATTCCAGGCCGAGACAGCTTAACCGTGCCAGTCACTGATCTTCTGGTTACGTTTGATGAGCCGATCAATCCCGCCACCTTGGCGAACGGGGGCTTCCAGTTGTTTGCGCTGGCCGCAGACGGCTCGGAAACGCCGGTCGCTGTGCCTGGCATCGCTTATCGCGAGCAGGTCAACACGGCGGTTTTGTCGGTGCCCGAACCGCTCGCGCCCAGACGTTATCGCGCAGTGGTAAGTCCGCCGCTCTCCGATCTCGCGGGCAATGCTCTGGCCAGCCCGTATGAATGGCGGTTTCAAGTCTATTCCGCATTCGACGGGGATGACGACAAAGTGCCGGATGACCTTGAGCCGCTACTGGGCCTCGATCCGAAGCTGGCGGATTCCGATAATGATGGCATTCCCGACGGGGCTGAAGACTTCGATGGTGACCGCCTGTCCAATGCGGGGGAATTCGTTTTGGGAACCAATCCAACCAAACCCGACAGCGACGGCGATGGAGTGGCAGACGGAGACGAGGACACCGACCGCGACGGACTCGCCGACGGCCCAGAAATCACCGCGCGCACAGATCCGTTCAACTATGACACCGATGGAGATCGATTCACGGATAAGGACGAAGTCGATTACCGCTCGGATCCGTTGGATCCCGCGAGCGTGCCGATCCGCAATTTTGTGACCACGACCGTGTTCAATGCAACCACACCGGGTTTTTTTGAAAGAAACCTCGCTGTCGTGCAGGTTGTCACCGTGGTCAACGCCGCGGCACCCGAAGCCATCAGTGGCACCACTTTGGGCCGACCGGTCACGGTGGACAATGTACCAGCCCCGCCGCCCGCGCCTGCGAACCGTGAAGGCCGTGGAGATTTCAAGAAGACTGCGTCTGAAGAAAAATGAATTTAGATACTACAAATATGAAAACTATACTCTCCCCTGGCCGTGTTTCGCTGAGCGCATTCGTCAGCGTAGCCATCGCCGTCGTCCAACTGTCCGCCCTGGCACAGACCTTCGACAGTGGGTCGAACGGTTCGGACGGCGCTCTGGATTTCACTGCCTTTGCTCCGGCTCAGGGCGCGCCTGAAGTGGTCGTCACTTTCGATCCGGGCGATCCGAAGACGTTCGATCACCCGACCACTCCGAAAGCCGATCGCCGATTGGATGCGGACGGCGACAATACGTACCATTTCACTGCGGTCACCATTCCAGCGGGGGTGGTAGTGCGATTGTCCGCGGGCGTCCTCGGCTCCAGGCCGGTTGTGTGGTTGGCGTCAGGAGACATAACCATCGCTGGCAAGATCGATCTGAATGGGAGTCCAGGCGCCGACGCGGTCGAAGCAACAGCTCCCGCCCTGGCTGGCGCCGGCGGATATGGTGGAGGCCACGGCGGCACCGTCGGAGGGGCACCGGCAACGAGAGGGAGGGGACCCGGGGGAGGACTGAGCGGGCCATCTATGGGCGGCGGTGGCGCTGGGCATGCAGTTGCTGCGGGGGGCACTGAGGGTGGTGTTGCTTATGGGAATCCTTTTCTCCTACCACTCTGGGGGGGGTCGGGAGGGGCGGCAGGCATCGTCCGAAGCAGGCGTGGTGGCGGCGGCGGTGCAGGCGGAGGCGCCCTCCTGCTGGCCAGCTCCAGCTTGATCGCGGTGGGCGGGGCCGTCGCAGCCGACGGCGGCAGAGGCGGAGCATCCGACCCGTCCACCATATTCGCCGGAGGCGCCGGCGGGGGCGGCAGTGGGGGAGCGATCCGGTTGATCGCTAATCGTATCACAGGAAATGGCAGCCTGAGTGCTCAGGGTGGAGCAGGAGGAGGCTCCAGGGATGGCACGCTCCAAGGCTTTCCGGGGGCGGCCGGTCGTCTTCGCCTCGAGGTTTTTTTCCGCTCCTTCACCGGCTCAATCCTTGGCGCCGCCAGCTTCGGGTCAGCTCCGGGACCGGTCGTTCTGCCCGCAAACGCACCCATGGTGCGTGTGCAATCCATCGCCGGAACCACTGTCGCAGCCGACCCACGAGGGAATCCCAGCGTCGCCGATGTGTCGATCAGCGAACCTACCCAAGCCTCCATCGTGGTGGAAGCCCAGTCCGTGCCGGTCGGGACCGTGGTCAGCCTGACGATTGACTCGGACAGCGGCGCAAGACAAACAATCCAAAGTACGGCGCTGGAGGGCACCCTCGCCAAATCGACAGCCACCGCCGCTGCCGCATTTCCGGCAGGGGTCTCGCGCATCTATTTGAGTGCATCGTGGCCTCCGTGAGCGGTGCTTCCCACTCGGGCTGCATAGCAACCAAGCCGTGCGTTTGCAAGGGCGCGACTTCGCGGGCATTGTTCCCAACAACGTCGTTATCACGCCATTGAACAGCCCACGCAGAGTATTTCCAGCAGACATCAACATGGCCTCCGGCAATCCCGCCGTCGCGAATGTGAACGTCACCATTCCACTCAACACGGAAGCTGCCATTCATGCCTGGACGCGGTAACGGTCACGGTGGAGGCCGCAGAGCCAGGAGCAACCACCCGCTTGGTTAGTACGGCGGACAGTCCGGCGCGGCAAGCGGCCATGATGCGCGCCAAATGCCTTTCCCCGCGCGGAGTCAGGTCGATGGGCTGACCCTTCGCCTCCGTCGGCGGCGCGAACGAGACGGCAGCCCGCCGTCGCACCGGCCATTGCCCTCGTGCCGGAGCGGTCGGTCGTAGTGCGGGCCGACCAAGTGTTGGCGACCATCAACGGCCAACCGATCCAACTCAAGGACCTCGTCTCGCTTGGGCCAGACGAGACGGAAAAAACCATGGCGGAGGAGCAGTATCGGTCCCTAAAGGGGTCAGTTCCTAGTTTCTACAACTTTTCCCCTTGACGGGTGAGCTATGGTCGATAGACTCGCGCGCATGGCCCGCAAGCTTCGCATCGAATACGCTGGAGCGATCTACCATGTCATGAACCGCGGGGACCGCCGTGAACCGATCTTCGTGGACGATTTCGACCGTCAACGGTTTCTCGAGACCCTCGGGGAAGCCTGCGCGAAGACCGATTGGCAGGTGCAGGCCTATTGTCTGATGGGAAATCATTTTCATCTGGTGGTCGAGACGCCCCAGCCCAACCTGGTCGCCGGCATGAAATGGCTGCTGGGCACTTACACTTCACGCTTTAACCGGCGGCATCGCGTTTTCGGGCACCTGTTCAGCGGACGGTACAAGGCGCTGGTGGTGGACGGCAGTGGCAGCGGCTACCTGCGGACGGTGTGCGATTACGTGCATTTGAATCCGGTGCGGGCCAAGCTCCTGACGCCGGAGCAGCCCTTGCGCACGTATCGGTGGAGCAGTTACGGGGCGTATCTGCAGTCGGCGGCCGAGCGCCCAGCCTGGCTGCGGGTCGGGCGGCTGCTGGGCGAGATGGGCATCCCGCAAGACAGCCCGGCGGGGCGCGAACAATTTGAACAGCGCATGGAGCAGCGGCGGCAGCAGGAGACGGCGGAGGAATGGCGGGCGATCCGGCGGGGCTGGTGCTTGGGGGAGGAGGCCTTTCGGCAGGAACTGCTGGCGCAAATGGACGGCCAGATGGGCGAGCACCATTACGGGATAGAGCGCCGGGAAAGCGCGGAAGAGAAGGCGGCGTGCATTGTGCGGGAGGAACTGGCCAAGGCCGGGTGGACCGAAGCAGAACTGGGAACGCGGCCCAAGGGAGATGCGGTGAAGGTGGCCGTGGCCACCCGCTTGCGGCGGGAGACGACGGTGACGTTGAAATGGATCAGTGAGCGGTTAGGGATGGGAGCTTGGACACATTTGAACAAGCGGCTGTATGAGCAACGGAAGCAGGCTGGAGCATGAACGGGTAGAGGGTTTAAGAAACTAGGAACTGACCCCTTTTCTTTTCGTTTGCGTGAGCCACGGCGCGGCTGGGAGCGTTCGATCCCGTCGTCCCGCCGAGACGCAGCCCGTTTCCAACCGGTGGTCAGTCGCCGCGGAACACGCCTCGCTTGTTCACGAGATGGGAGTCCAATCGCAGGCCGCACCCGTGCCACGAGAACGGTGCATCCCGAAATCGTCGGTCGGAAACGGAGCGGAACGCCGGAGTCATCCGGCAGGACGGTGGTCGGCCAAGCCCGCTGCCGGATGAATCCGGCGTTCCCTTCTCGGTGGGATGGTGTCGGCGCCAACAACTTGGCGAGCCACGACGGGGGGAAGCGCCCGACAGAAATTTCTTTTGAAGTGCGCGGCTTTCAGTAACGTCCCTCCCACTGTTTCATGAAACCCATACCGAACTTGTCCTGCGTTTTGTTGGCCTTCGCGCTGCTGGCGCCTGGCCGTGTCACTGCTGCTCCCGCGCTCGAATTGAAAGCGGGCGACCACGTCGCGCTCATCGGCCACGCCCTCGCCGACCGGATGCAGCACCACAGTTGGCTGGAGACGCTGACGGTGGCAAGATTCCCGAAGCTTGAACTCATCTTTCGGAACCTCGCCGTCTCGGGTGATGAAGTCGCCACGTGGCATCGGTCGGAGAGCTTCGGTTCGCGTGACGAGTGGCTCACGAAAACCAAAGCGGACGTGGTGCTCGCTTTCTTCGGCTTCAACGAGTCGTTCAAAGGCCCCGCCGGACTCGAGAAGTTCAAGCAGGACCTCGACAAGTTTCTCAAGGACACGAAGACGAAGAATTACAGCGGCAAGGGAGCGCCGCGCCTCGTGCTCTTCTCGCCCATCGCCAACGAAAAGCTGGACGACCCGAATTTCCCTGCCCCGGAAGCAAACAACGCCAACCTGCAGCTTTACACCGCCGCGATGGCCGAAGTGGCCAAGGCCAACGACGTGCCCTTCGTCGATCTTTTCGCGATGTCGCACCGGCTCTATGCGCAAGCCGCCAAGCAAGGGCGCTCGCTCACGTTCAACGGCATTCATCTCACTGAAGCGGGCGACAAGGCGCTCGCACCGGAAATCTTCCGCGCGCTTTTCAACGAGACGTCGCCGACCGGCAATCTCGAAAAACTCCGCGCCGCCATCAACGAGAAGAACGCCGAGTGGCACGCCCGCTATCGCACGGTCGATGGCTACAACGTGTATGGCGGCCGGTCGAAGCTGGAGTTCCCGTCGGCCGGCAAAGACTCGCCGAAGATCACCAACTTCGACGTGATGCAGGACGAGATGTCGCAGCGCGATGTGAAGACGGCGAACCGCGACCAGCGCGTTTGGGCCGTGGCCAAGGGTGGCGACCTCAAGGTCGATGACTCGAATCTTCCGTCAGTGCGGACGCTCCAGTCGAACAAGCCCGACATCAAGCCGTATCTGAGCGGCGAGGAGGCCATCAAGCACATGACCGTGGCGAAGGGCTGCGAAGTGACGCTCGTCGCGAGCGAGGAGAATTTCCCCGAACTGGTCAGCCCGGTGCAGATGGCGTTCGACACGAAGGGCCGCCTCTGGGTCGCCGCCTGGCCGAGCTACCCAGAGCGCACGCCGACCAGCACCGTCGGCGACAGCCTGCTCGTGTTCGAGGACAAGAACGGCGACGGCAAGGCCGACAAAGTCACGCACTTCCTCGACGACTTGAACTGCCCGACTGGATTCCAGTTTTTCAAGGACGGCGTGCTCGTGATGCAGGCACCTGACCTGTGGTTCGTGCGCGACACCAACGGCGACGGCAAGGCCGATTGGAAGGAGCGCGTGCTCATGGGCATGGACTCCGCCGATTCGCACCACACCGCCAACGCGATGGTGCTCGACCCCGGCGGCGCGACCTATCTGAGCGACGGCGTCTTCCACCGCACGCAGGTCGAGACCGCGATAGGACCGGTGCGCAACACCGACGGTTGCATCTACCGCTACGAGCCGCTCACTGGCAAGTTCGAGCGCTATGTCCCCTACGGCTTCGCCAATCCGCATGGGCGCGTGTTCGACTACTGGGGCAACGACATCATCACCGACGCGACCGGCAACGACAACTTCTTCGGCCCGGCCTTCAGCGGTTATCTCGACTACCCGGCGAAGCACGGCGGGATGCGGCAGTTCTGGATTCGGCCCTCGCGTCCGTGTCCCGGCACCGGCCTGCTTTCCAGCCGGCATTTCCCCGAGGAGTTCCAGGGAAATTTTCTCAACTGCAACGTCATCGGCTTCCAGGGCATCTTCCGCGTGAAAGTCACCGAGGAAGGCTCCGGCCTGAAAGGCGAGTCGCTCGAAGACCTCGTGAAATCCGACGACCCGAACTTCCGGCCGTCCGCGGTGGACGTCGCGCCCGACGGCTCGATTTATTTCCTCGACTGGGCCAAGCCGCTGATCGGCCACATGCAGCATCACATCCGCGACCCGAATCGCGACAAATCCCACGGCCGCATCTACCGCATCACGTACGAGGGTCGCCCGCTGCTCAAGCCGGTGAAAATCGACGGCCAGCCCATCGCCGCGCTGCTCGACGCGCTCAAGGAGCCGGAAGACAACGTGCGCACGCGCGCGAAGATCGAGCTGGGCAAACACGACAGCGCGAAGGTCATCGCCGCCGTGAAGAAGTGGATCGCGAAACTCGACAAGAACGACAAGGCCTACGAACACCACATGATGGAGGCGCTTTGGGTCCACCAGTGGCACAACGTCGTGGACGAGGAGCTGCTCAAGCGGATGCTCCGCTCGCCCGACCACCACGCCCGCGCCGCCGCGACGCGCGTCCTTTGCTATTGGCGCGATCGCGTGAAGGAGCCGCTCGCCTTGCTCGAAGCGCAGGCGCAGGACGATCATCCGCGCGTCCGCCTCGAAGCCGTGCGCGCCTGCAGCTTCTTCAAGACGGCCAGGGCGGCGGAAGTCGCGCTCGCCGTGCTCGACAAGGAAAAGGACCCGAACAAGCCGGATTACTACATCAAGTACTGCCTCGATGAGACGATGAAGCAGTTGGATAAGTACACGAAGTAGGCGGTGAACCAATGATGCCGGCCCGGCGTCTGAGGCCGCTCAAGCGCGGCTTCAATGATGAAAGCCAATCGCAACCGTTTGAATCTTGTCGCGCCGAAAGCGGAGACCGAGCAGGCGCAAGGTCTGTTGGCCTATCCGACTCGGATGTTGGCGGAGGGCTATGGGCGGCTAACACGCCGCGAGTGGAGAGAAGAGCACGCGATGGAGCGGGCCGCGGCCGGCCCGCAGAAGGACGAGTTTGAATGAGGCCGTTGGAGGCTGGCGTTAACCCGGCGGCGCAGTTCGTGAGCTTACGAGTGTCGGCGGCCGTTTCGCACAGACGAACCTCCGGCTCTTCGGGCCGTGGATCGCGGAGTGCACCGGGTTGACTGCTCGTTCACTCGAATCATCACTCGACTCTGAGCATGGACCATTGTATCTTCCGGGCCATGCCATTGACACTTGATCAGATTGTCGAAGAAACCCGCCACTGGCCGCCCGATCAGGTGGCCAACTTGGTGGACCGGCTCACAGAGGAGTTGGAGCCAGCGGTGGAGATCGAAGCTGCGTGGAGAACCGAGACCCGCCGGCGCGTGGCTGAGATCGAGGGGGGCCAAGTGCCGGGCCTGCCTGGTGAAGAGGTGTCCGCTCGTGTTCGCCGGATCGTCGGCCGGTGAAGCCGCACGCCTTCCATCCAGAAGCGGCGGAAGAGTACGCGCAAGCCGCGCAGTATTACGCCAACATCCACCCCGAGTTGGGTGGACGATTTTACGATGAGATCGAGCGGTTAGTCAGGGAGATCCGCCAACAGCCTGACCGCTTTCGGGAGTTCGATCCTCCGGTGCGACGCCATCTCTCCTTGGTGTTTTCCTACGCAGTACTTTACTTGGATCAGCCTGACCGAGTCTGGATTGTGGCCGTGATGCACTGCAAACGCCGGCCAGGTTATTGGCGGCACCGGGTGGCATGGCCTCAATCCTCACAGTGAAGAACCGTCTCCGTCTATGGCACGGAGTCCTTCCCTCTGGATCTGCAAGGTGTGCTCGCCCCAGTCATCGACGGATACCAAACCTGCCTGTGTGAGCGCAGCCCGGGAGGCGCATCAAGTTCGTGGCACGAACGGGCGGCTTGCACTGCTCGTAGCGCTCTTGCTCTTGCCAGTGATCGTCCTCGCCGCCGCCGAGGAGCCGTCCAAGAAAATCCTTTTCCTGCCGAAAAGCCCGACGGCAGCGATGTATATCCTGAACCGGCTCTCGAACAAGGAGCTGATCGACGCGCCGCGCAGCGAGTTCGTTTATGTGGCGCTGCTGCAGCGGAACGAGCTGGAGCGGAAGTATCGCGTCGAGGCGCTGGAGGGCCTCGCCAAGATCCGCAACACCGATCCGCTGACCGAGCTCATCCGCGGGATCGGAGAGCTTGACAAGAAAGGCGAGGAGGCAGAGCCAGGGCTTCGGGATCTCGCGACGCTTCTCGTTCAGAACAAACCCGCGGACTTGACCGTCAAGCGCGGCGAGCTGGGAAAGCTCGCGAGCGAAGCGCAGTTGCCGTTGGGACGGCAGATCGGCTACGCGGCGCTGATCACCGCTGACGGTTCTGCCGACAAAACCTGGCAGCAGGTCGAGTCCGACGCGGCCAAGCTGGCGGATTTGCTGTTGTCGATTCCGTTGCTTCGGGACCAGGCCATCCGCGCCGCCCTCTACCCGAAGGTCGAGCCGCTGCTTCACAAGGCCGATCCGCCGGAAGTGCGCCGCGCCGCGATCACGGCCATCGCTGCGGTGCCGGGTCACGACGCGGAGACGTTCAACACACTTGCGGCGCTGGTGAAATCGGGTGCCGAACGCACGGTTGCCGTCGCGAGCCTGCAGCGGATTCCGCGCAAGTCGTGGCCGAAAGACCAAGCGGGGCCGCTGCTGGAAAGCCTCCTTGCGCACCTGCAGACCGTGCCGGTTGAACAACGCACCGGGCCGGATGTGGTGAGCGTTTTTCAATTCGCTACTGACCTGGCCACGCTGCTGCCGGCGGAGAAGGCCAGGGAGATCGGCAGGACACTGCGCAGCATCGGCGTGAGCGTCTTTGTCATCCGCACCGTGCCGGAGCAGATGCTTTACGACAAGACGCTCATCGTCGTGGAAGCCGGCAAGCCCGTGGAAATCATTCTGATCAACGACGACGCGATGCCGCACAATCTCGTCGTCGTCATGCCCGCCACGGTCGAGGAGATCGGCACCGCTGCGGAAAAGCTGCCGCCCGAGCCGGACGCCCAAGGCCGGCTCTATGTGCCTGAGTCGCCCAAGGTGCTTCACGCGACGAAGCTGATCGACGCAGGTCAGCAGACGAAACTCAGCTTCACCGCGCCGACGGAGCCGGGCGATTACCAGTACGTCTGCACCTTCCCCGGCCATTGGCGGCGCATGGTCGGCACGCTCGCGGTCGTGAAGGATGTCGAGGCCTACCTCGCCAGCCGCGCGGCGACGCCGGAGCCAACGATCACCGAATGGAAAGTGGACGAGCTGGCCCCCGATCTCGCCAAGGTCGCCGCGGGCCGAAACCTGGCGAACGGCAAGGACCTCTTCATCAGGCTCGCCTGCGCCCAGTGCCACAAGCTCGGCACCGAAGGCTACCACTACGGCCCAGAGCTGACCGACGTTCTTCCGCGTTACAAGAATGACCGCGCCGACGTGCTGCGCCAGATCCTCGAGCCGTCGTTGGTCATCACCAACCGCTACCAGAACTTCGAGTTCGAGTTAAAGGACGGCGAGAGCGTGACCGGCATGATCGTGAAGGAAGACGTCGAAACCGTGACCGTGCAGAGCGGCGCGTCCGATGCGTTGATCCAAACCCTGAAAAGATCCGACCTCAAGGAGCGCCAGCCGCAGACCTCCTCGGCGATGCCGGTCGGCTTGCTCAACACGCTCTCCAAAGATCAGATTCTCGATCTGCTCGCCTACCTGGAATCCGGCGGCAGCCTCCCGCCGCACGCGCACAAGCACTGACCCTAACAGGAGCAGTTGGAACCACGAAACACACGAAAGACACGAAAAAGGAATGGCTTGGGGTGCCGCGGACAGTCACCCAGGGGGAGGACGTGGCCGACGGCCCATCCGTCTCTGCTTTCATGTGGTTCGTGCATTTCGCGGTCTGAACTTCGGGGGCCAGGTTGACCGGCGGATCGCTTGTCGATTTCACGAACCCGTGCCGCGCGAGCCGCAGACTCTCCCGTAGAGTCAACGGCCTTGCCCGGCGTTGAGGACGGTACACCGCGGCTGATCGGCTCACACCGCGAGTTCGGCTGGTGCTGAACGCGTCGTTCGGCAGACGTGCGCCGGGTGGTGATCGGAATCAGCGCGAACACTCGTCTCGTCCCGCCGCCCACCGGCCAACCACGCAAGCCCGCGCTTGTCTTCGCCAGGCAAATCGCGTTTTGTTTTCCGTGTCTTGAAGACGGCCATCGAATACGCGTGGATCGCCCTCGGCAGCGCCGTGGGCGGCGTGGGTCGTTACTGGTTGTCGGGCGTGCTGGCGCGGCGCTTCGGCGAGACTTTTCCAGTGGGCACGCTCGCGGTGAACGTCACTGGCTCGTTCCTCATCGGCTTGCTCGCGGCGCTGAGCGACCCCGAGGGGCGGCTGCTGATCAGTCCGCTGGCGAGAAACTTTTTGATGATCGGCGTGCTGGGCGGCTACACGACGTTCTCGTCGTTCAGCCTCCAGACCTTGAACCTGGCGCGCGAGGGCGAATGGCTTTACGCGGGGGCCAACGTGATGTTGTCGGTTGTGCTTTGCCTGGTGGGCGTCTGGCTCGGCCACGTGCTCGGCGAATGGATCAACCAGGGGCGCTAGTTCAGCACGAAGCGGTGCCCCGCGAATCACGCGAATGAACGCGAATTAGAATGAACAGAGAGGCACACGCGGTGTTCGGGTTGCGCGGCTGGAGACTGTGGCCTTTCTCCCTCACCATGAACCTCCCAATGGATTCAAAGCGTTCACGGATTGGCCTGTTTTTATCTCTGAACGCTTTGAATCCTTTGGGAATTCTTGTGGCCGGGTTCAGGGGTCCAAGGCGCGAGGTTGGACTTCGAGGGATCCTCAACCCGGCCCTCCCCCGCGGACCCGAAGCCGGTCGGGCTAAGAGCTTCGCTGGAAAAGGCTCAAAGTTCTCGTCCTCGTCCTTCGTCCCCATCCTCGTGCTCGGCAAACGCCTACGGAATCGAGGACGAGGACGAAGGACGAGGACGAGCACGAAGAGGCGGCTGCATCGTCGGGTAGGCGCTACCGAACGGCCTTTCGTTCAATCGCGATTTGAACTCGCAGCTTGTGGTATCCGCGTGCATCCGCGTGATCCGCGGGCTGAAACCTCTTTCCCCGGGCTAACATGAAAATCCCCGAACAAGGCAAGCTGCTGCGCATCTTCATCGGCGAGCGCGACCGTTGGCATCACCAGCCGTTGTACGAGGCCCTCGTGCTCAAAGCCCGCGAGCTCGGCCTGGCCGGCGCGACCGTGCTGCGCGGCCCGATGGGCTTCGGCGCTCACTCCCGGCTGCACACCGCCAAAATCCTCCGCCTTTCGATGGACTTGCCGATGGTGATCGAGATCGTCGATTCCGAGGAGAACCTCAACAAGCTGTTGCCGCACCTTGACGAGATGGTGCAAGAGGGCCTGGTGACGCTCGAAGACGTGAAGGTGCTGAAGTACAGGGCGAACGCCGCCAAGCCGGAGGGATGAGGGGCCTGCGGGGGACGCAAGTGGACGCGAGGCGGTGAGGCGGGGCGTAAAACGTAATGCGTAATGCGTAAACACGTCAGCGGATCCTCTGCCGTGCTTACGTTTTACGCATTACGGATGACGCATTACGCCTCTCCCCATCCGCGTCAATCCGCGCGATCCCCTTGCTCCACTCCCTCCCCCGTCTCAGTCAAACGCGTGCCCGGCGCTGCACAGGACGTTGCGCACTTTGTGGCGCACCAGCTCTTTCACCTTCGCGCGGGCGGGACCGAGGTACTTGCGGGGATCGAACTCCTTCGGGTTTTCGACGAACACCTTGCGGATCGCCGCGGTCATCGCGAGGCGCAGATCGGTGTCGATGTTCACCTTGGTACAGCCGACGCGCCGGGCGACCTCGATGTCCGCCTCAGAGACGCCGGCGGTGTCTTCGCCCAGCTTGCCGCCAAAGCGATTGATTTCCTGGGTCAACTCTTTCGGCACGCTCGAGGCCCCGTGGAGCACCAGCGGATAATCGCCCAAGCCCGCGTCGAGCAGGGCTTTCTTGATCGCTTTGAGGCGCTCCAAGTCGAGGTGCTGCGCGCCTTTGAATTTGTAGGCGCCGTGCGAATTGCCGATGGCGACCGCGAGCGAATCGACGCCGGTCTGTTTCACGAACTTCACCGCCTCCTCCGGGTGCGTGTAGAAGCCGCCGTGCGAGAATCCGCCGCCCTCTTCGCCTTCGTCGAACTGCGCGCCGACCAACTGACCCAACTCCCCTTCGACGACGCCGTTATGCTTGTGGGCGTAATCGACGACCCTCTTGCACACGTCGGCGTTTTGCTCGAAGGCCAGGTGGCTGCCGTCGATCATCACGCTCGTGAACCCTTCGTCGATGCACTCCTTGCACAGCTCGAAGGAGTCGCCGTGGTCGAGGTGCACCGCGATGGGGATCGTGGAGAGGCTGACGCCGGCTTCGATGAGCTTCTTGAGATAGACCGGGTTGGCGTACTGGCGGGCGCCCTTGGAAATCTGGAGGATCACCGGGGCCTTTTCCTCCTCGCAGGCTTCGACGATGGCTTGGAGCAGCTCCATGTTGTTGACGTTGAAAGCGCCGAGGGCGTACTTGCCTTTGAGGGCTTTGGCGAACAGGTCTCTGGTATGTGTCAGTGGCATAATTCAATTTCAGTTCTCAGCCCCGCCATCCGCAGGGACGGCGATTGTGTTAGCAGGGTAGGAGGCCCGCCCCGCGAATGAAATCAAAAAATGCGGCCTGCCGGCGCGTCGCGCTTCTGCCAGCGGTGCGCGTAAGTCTTCGTGAGAGCTGGTGGGAAGCTCCAAACTCCAAGTTCCGATCCCCAAGGAAGTTTCAAGGCCCAAGTTCCGATTCGCGCGGGTCGTGCGGCCCGCCGATCAACCGCTCGGGCTGACCAACGGCCTACGGCGTTGGGGCTTGGCTGTCGGAGCCGGCCCTTGAAAACTCGGAAGGAACGACAGCGAGCCGTTCGTCGTGAAGGCCGATCATTTTCGCGGGGCCCGCTTCCCGGCGTCCTTGGCGTCCCCCTCGGCCCGTTCGATGTCCGCCAGCGTCCGTTCGAGCAACGCCTTTTGCGCCTGGCGCGTGCGGCGGCGCACCGCGCGCAGATCGATCAGAGCGGTGAGCATCGCCAGCCCCGTAAAACCGAAACACACCAGCCAATAGAGCAGGAAGCCCAGACCGTGGAGGCGGTCCTTGAGGATGGTTTGTCCCCAGATCAACATGCCGCTGGCAATGAGCAGGTAAAACAGCCCGAACCACCGGCGGCGGGCATCCACGGCGTTGGCCATGGCCGGAGCTTACCCGCCGATCCCGTTTGCCCAAGCAGAAAAATGCGGCGACCGCGGAGTTTCGGAAAGGCGGGCAAAATCGAAGCGCAAGGCTCAAACTTCAGAGCGCAAAACAAATCCGAATTAGGGCCATGCACCTCGTTCCCCTTGCCGCTGTTTCCGTGGGCAGCCTGAAGGCTGGACACCAAACACCGGTGGACCTCTTCGCGGCGGAGTTTGGTGTCCACGCTTCAGCGTGCTCAAGGGGAATGAAGTGCATAGCTCTAATTGGGATTTGGAGCTTCCGATGGGTGTGAGGAACTTTGGACTTGAAATTTGAGATCAGAACCTTCCGACGGGTGTGGGGAACGAACTTCAGCGCAGTCCCATGCCGTGCATGATTGACTTCTCCGCTCTTGGCCTGTTAGCAAAGCCGCCGTGCACACTGCTGAATGGTGGCTGAAGATGTTGCTCCGTGCCTTCGGGGGCGTTTCGGTGCTCGCGGTGGTCGCGGTCGTGATGCCCCAAGGCTGGATGGGCGTCGTCCACGAGTGGCTGGGCATGGGGACGTTGCCCGACGCGCCGATCGTGGACTACCTCGCCCGCTCGACATCGGCGCTCTGCGCCCTTTACGGCGGTCTGCTCTTGGTGCTCGCGACCGATGTCCGCCGTTACGCGCGCGTGATCACCTGCCAAGCGGTCGCGATCATCGCGCTCTCGACCGTGGGCGCCTGTTTCGGTCTGCGTGCCGGCATGCCCGCTTGGTGGATGCTCGGCGACGTCGCCAGTTGTTGGATTTGTGGCGGCGCCATGCTCGCGCTGCAAAAGCGGATTAGTGCTGCGCAGGACCACACTGCCACGGCAGACACGGCCAGGTGAACTCACGGTTCTGCTCACTCCGATGGGGCGCCGGAACGGTGGCGGAGTCGCAGCGACCCATGTTCAGCGTGGCATGAGTTCCATTCGCCTCATCCATTGGAACGCCGCTGAGGCCGAAGACCGCGCGCCCCGACTCCGGGCTGCGGGCTATGCCGTGGATGCCAAGCCGCTGAACAGCCCCGCGGCCTTGCGTGAACTCAGGCACCAGCCGCCGACAGCCGTCGTGATCGACCTGACGCGCCAGCCAAGCCGCGGACGCGATGTCGCGCTGGTCCTCCGGCAGGCCAAGGCCACACGCCAGGTGCCGCTGGTCTTCGTCGAGGGCGAGCCGGAAAAAGTCGCGCGCATCCAGGCACTCTTGCCCGAGGCGGTCTATACTTCCTGGCACCGGATTCGGGGCGCGCTCCGCCATGCCATCGCGCATCCACCTGCCGTGACCGCTGCGCCCGCGTCTGTCCTCGCCGGTTACTCCGGCACGCCGCTGCCCAAGAAACTCGGCATCAAACCGAATACCGTCGTCGTGCTGCGGGATGCGCCCGACGGCTTTGAAACGACGCTCGGCCCGTTGCCCGCGGGCGCGACGCTGCGACGGCAAGCGGACGGGCCGCGCGATTTGACCCTCTGGTTCACCAGGTCGCACAAGGACCTCGAACGCTGTCTCAAAACGATGGCGCGAGTGATCGAACAAGGCGGCCTCTGGATCGTCTGGCCGAAGAAGCAGTCCGGCGTCGCTTCGGAGGTCTCGCAAACTGACGTTCGCGAAAAGGGGCTCGCGGCGGGCCTGGTGGACTACAAGATTTGCGCGATCGACGCGACCTGGTCGGGGCTGAAGTTCGTCCGCCGAAAAGCCGGTTAAGGCCCAGGAACAAATCTGCGGTCGCTTTGAATCTGCGGAGGAAACCTGGCGCCTTCTGCTGGCGGCGTCTGCAGTTCCCCGAGCGATCTCGTTTGCTGGCCTTGCACCGGTGGTGGCTCGTCTCGTCGGTCGCGGCTGCTTCACCCTGGATTCATCGCTGGACGCACTACTTTGCAGAGGCTCACTTCACCACCATCCCGGTGAACGGCGGCACGTAGGCTTGGCACATCACCAACACGCCAACCAACGCCGCCAGCGCGATGCTGTGAAAAAAGACATAGCGGAGGATCGCGCCTTCGTGGCCGTACCAGTTGGTCGCCGTGCTCGCCACGACGATGCTCTGGGCGTCCACCATCTTGCCCATCACGCCGCCGGAGCTGTTCGCGGCGGCCATCAGGATGGGGCTGAGGTTGGTTTGTTCAGCCGTGATTTTTTGCAGGCTGCCGAAAAGGACATTCGACGCCGTGTCCGAGCCGGTGAGCGCGACGCCCAACCAGCCGAGCAACGTGCCAAAGAACGGATAGAGCACGCCGGTTTTCGCCATCGCCAGGCCGAGCGTCGCGTCGGTGCCGGAGTAGCGCGTGACGTAGCCGATGGCCAACATCCCGGCGATGGTGACGAGCGAGAAGCGCACGCGATGCAACGTCAGCGCGTAGGCCCGCAACATCTCGGCTGGCCGGTAGCCCATCACGAAACCGGCCAGGAGCGCGGCGACCAGAATGCCGGTGCCCGTGGCCGAAAGCCAATTGAAGGTATAGACCGCCTTTTCTGGCGGCGCGTCTTTCGGCGCGACGGGCGGGGCGCGCAACACGACGTTGTGCAGATGAGCGACCGGGATTTCCGGAGCGGTCACTTTGGCCGGCAGAGAAATCTTCAGCGACGCAGCGAGAGGGGGCTTGCCATTGAAAAAGTTTTTCATCTGCGGCAATGAAGGCGAGGAAATCGTTACAATGACGCTGAAGTCGGTCTTGCCGTTCAAAAAGTTTTTCATCTGCGGCAGGCCCCAGAGGAAAACGAGCAGGCTGAGCAGCAGCCACGGCACCCAGGCCTTGGTGATCTCGGCGCGGCTGTGGCTGCCGGTCAGCGCGGCGGCGGACTCGGAACCGTTTTGACCGAGTGCCCAAAGTTCTTTCGGCTTCCAGAATTTCAGGAGGATTCCCACCGCCGCCATTGAGCAGATCGAGGCGACGATATCGACAAGCCACGGACCGTGAAAATTTGAAACGAGAAACTGAGGGATCGCGAAACCGACGCCCGCGACGAGCGCCGCCGGCCACACGCCGGCCATCCCGCGAAAGCCGGCGAACGCCCACACCACCCAGAACGGGACGATCAGCGAAAAGAACGGCAACTGCCGACCGGCCATCGCGGAAAGTTTGTGCAGATCGAGTCCGGTCACGGCGCTGAGCGCAATGATCGGCGTGCCCAGCGCGCCGTACGCGACGGGCGCGGTGTTCGCGATCAGCGAAAGACCCGACGCGGCGAGAGGCGTGAAGCCAAGACGGATCAGGATCGCCGCGGTGACGGCGACGGGCGTTCCGAAGCCCGCCGCGCCCTCGAAGAACGCGCCAAAACAAAACGCGATCAGGATGACTTGGATGCGCGGGTCCGGCGCGAGCGTCGCCAGGCTGCTGCGGAGGACGTTGAACAGGCCTTTATCGACGGTGAGTTGGTAGAGAAAGATGAGGTTGAGAATGATCCAGCCGATGGGGAACAAGCCGAACGCCGCGCCATAGACCGTGGTCGCCGCCGCGGTTTGAGCCGGCATGTGGAACACGAACACCGCCACCGCCAGCGCCACCGCGAGGGACAACAGCGCCGCGTAGTGGATGCGGATGTGCAGTAGCGCAATCGAACCCAGCAGGACGACGATCGGGATGGCGGCAACAAGAGTGGAGAGCGCGGCGTTCCCCAGCGGGTCGTAGTTCTGTGTCCAATGCATGGCTGAGCGAGTGCCGCGAGGAAACGCGAAACCGCGGGCGATGTCCAGCGCGGAGACCCGTGAACGCGGAGCGGCTCAAAGCCCCTCGTCTCCGTCCTGAGTCGCGCGTGGCGAACTCACGACCGAAGACGCGGGCGTTGCCTTCCCCCACCCTGGCCCTCTCCCGCGGGGAGAGGGGGTAGCGGGAGACAGTCTCCGACAGATCGCAACGCTTGAGTCGTCGGGCAGCGCTGACTGGCGTTCTCCCTCTCCCGATGGGAGAGGGCCGGGGTGAGGGGGAAGGCGACTCGCGTGGCCCCAAGCTCTGGGCGCGATCCAGGAACTGCCAGACTCTGCGAGTCCTGCGGCAGAGCCGGAGGCTTGCACATCGAGTCAGTCTGCGAGAGCAGTCGTTCGGCTCACCGGCTCACCGGCTTACCCGCTGACCGGCTCACTTCCCAACGCTGTCACTCACCCAGGCGAGGTAGCGCTGAGTGCCGCCGCTGAGCGGGAGCACGACGAACTCCGGCGTGTCGTACGGGTGATTCGCGAGGACGACGCGCTCCAGCGCGGACAGCTTGGCCTGGGTGGTCTTGAGGATCAGCAGCACCTCGGCGCTGGACTCCAGTTGGCCTTCCCACCAGTAGTGCGATTCGATCCTCGGGACGAGATTCACACAAGCGGCCAGCCGTGCGGCGAGAGCGGCCTTAGCGAGTTTGCGCGCGGTCTTCAGGTCAGGCGCCGTCACCAAAACGGCGGCGTAGCGAGAGGTGGTTTTCATGGCGGCACAAGAGGACAACGGCCCGCCGCGCCAGGCAAGCGGATAAGCAGTGTCCATGCAACTCAACCACGAATGTACCTTGCGCGGCAGAGCCGCAGCCAGAGTAGCGCAGATTTCCAATCTGCTGTATCGCCGATTTCCAATCGGCAAAGCGCAAGAACGGCCGAGCGCGCTGGGTCTGCCACAGCCCGCAGGCTGGAAGCCCTGCGATACAGCAGATTGGAAATCTGCGCTACTTTGGTTGCGGCGGAGCCGCGCCACGGACGGACGTCGTTTTGGAGCTTGGGGCTTGGGATTTCTTTGGAGCTTGGAGCTTGGGAGTTGGAGCTTCGCGTGGCCGTGGCGTGCCAGCTCGCCCTCCGGCTGCCACGCGCGATCGTCCCTCCTGTGCGTCTTGCCTCTGTTGTGCTTCGTTCTCTGTTTCGCGACGAGCGCGCACGCCCAGAAAGCCGAGCTCACCGAATACGATCTCAAAGCCGCTTTTCTGTACCGCTTCGCCAAGTACATCGAGTGGCCGGCCGAGGCTTTCGCGGGAACGCAGACGGAATTCGTGCTGGGCATCCTGGGCGAAGACCCGTTCGGCGGGGCGTTCGACGAAGCGCCAACCTGGAAACCGATCAACGGCCGCAAATTCGTGGTCTAGCGGTTCAAGAGCGTCCGGGACGTGCACGCTTGTCACCTGCTCTTCATCAGCGCGTCTGAGCGCAAGCGGCTGGCGGAGACACTGGCCGCGCTGCCGCAAACCCCTCTGCTCACCGTGGGCGACCAGGAGCGATTCGCCGAACAGGGCGGGATGATCAACCTCGTGCTGGTCGAGAAGAAGATCCGCTTTGAAATCAACATTGACGCCGTGGAGCGAGCGCGGCTGAAGCTCGACCCGCAACTGTTGAACAGCGCGGTCAAAATCCATCGGAGGGGCAAAGGCCATTGAACGCATGAAGCCGCTTCGCGATCTGCCCATCCAGCGCAAGTTGACGGTTATCATCATGGCGACCAGTTGCGCGGCGCTGTTGCTGACGATGGCGGCGTTTCTCACCTACGAGTGGCTGCGCTTCCGCCAGGGGATCGTGCGCGAACTGACCACGCTGGCGGAGATGATCGGCGCCAACAGCGCCGTGTCGCTGGAATTCCAAGTGGAGGACTCGGCGGCGCGGCTGCTGCAGGTGCTCACCGTGCATCCGCACATGATCGCCGCCTGTATCTACGACGACAAGGGCGGCGTGTTCGCCAAGTACCACCGGGACGGGCCGGGGGCGCAATTCCAGCCGCCGCCCCCGCCACCCGAAGGCCACGAGTTCGGCGGCCATCAGGTGGCGCTGGTCCGCTCCATCCGCTTCCGCGGCGAAGCGGTCGGGACGGTGTACTTGGTGTCCGACTTGGACGAGATGTATCTGCGGCTGCGACGCTACGCGGGGATTGTGGCGCTGGTGCTGGCCGGGGCGGTGCTCGTGGCTTTCACGCTCTCGGCGCTGCTGCAACGGCTGATTTCCCAGCCGCTCCTCGGCTTGGCCCGGATCACCCAGCACGTTTCGCAGGAGAAGGATTATTCCGTGCGCGCCGTCCAGCATGGCGCCGATGAACTCGGCCGACTCATGGCGGGCTTCAACGACATGCTCGCGCAGATCCAGGCCCGCGACGCCGCGCTGCGCGCCGCGCACGATGAGTTGGAGAGACGCGTCGAAGAACGCACGCGCGAATTGCAGCAGGAGGTCGGGGAACGCGAGCACGCCCAGGCCGATCTGCAAACGGCCTTCTCGGCCCTCGAGACCGTCAACCGCGACCTGGCCACCGCCAACCAGCAACTGGCCCAGGCCACCGAGCAGGCCCGCCAGATGGCCGCCGCCGCGCAGGCCGCCAGCCGGGCCAAGAGTGAGTTTCTCGCGACCATGAGCCACGAGATTCGCACGCCGATGAATGGCGTCATGGGGATGACGAACCTCCTCTTGGACACCGAGCTGACGGCCGAACAACGCGAGTTTGCCGCGACGGTGCGCGCCAGCGCCGAGCTGCTGCTGACTGTCATCAATGACATCTTGGACTTCTCGAAGATCGAGTCGGGCAAACTCACCTTCGAGAACCTTGACTTCGACGTGCGCGAGCTCGTCGAAGGCACGGTCGATCTGCTCGCTGAACGGGCGCGCGTCAAGGAACTGGAGCTGGCCGCGCTCGTGCACGCGGAGGCGGTGACCGGCTTGCGCGGCGATCCGGGTCGGCTGCGCCAGTTGCTGCTCAATCTGGTCGGCAATGCGATCAAGTTTACCGAGCGGGGCGAGGTGTTCGTCAACGTGTTCCAGCAAGGCGAGACGGAGACCCAGATCCAGCTCTGCTTCGAAGTGCACGACACCGGCATCGGCATCGCGCCCGAAGTCCAAGCGCGGCTCTTCCAGGCCTTCACGCAGGCGGACAGTTCGATGGCGCGCAGATACGGCGGCACGGGCCTGGGCTTGGCGATCTGCAAACGGCTTGTCGAAATGATGCACGGCGAGATCGGCGTGCGGAGTGTCCCCGGCCACGGCTCGACCTTTTGGTTCACCGTGGAACTGGACAAGCAGCGGCAGCCCGTGCGCGACGCGGCACAGCCGCGGGAAACACTCACCGGCCGCCGCGTCCTGATCGTGGACGACAACGCGACAAACCGGAAGATCCTCAATTACCAGGTCCAGCTCTGGGGCATGCACCCCGGTTTGGCAGCGAGCGGCCCGCAGGCGCTGACGATGCTCCGGCAGGCCGTGCAACAGGACGCTCCGTACGACCTCGCGATTCTCGATTTGCAGATGCCCGAGGTGGACGGCCTGGCCTTGGCGCGGACGATCCAGGAGGACCCGCTCATCGCCGCGGTGTGCCGAATCATCCTGACTTCGCTGGGGATGCGGATCGAAGAGGAATTGCTCAAGGCGACGGGTGTTGCGGCTTGCCTGATGAAGCCCGTCAAGCAGTCCGAGTTGGCGAGTTGTTTGCGCGACGTGCTCAACGGCGAGTGTCCGCGGCAAAACGATTGGCCGCGTCTGCCGGCGGCGCGCCGCGCTGAGCTGCCACTCATTGGTCTCGCCGCGCGCCCGCGTTTGCGGTTGCTGGTCGCCGAGGATAATCCGGTGAATCAAACGGTCGCCTTGCGGCAGTTGGAAAAACTTGGGCACACGGCGGACGCGGTGGCCGATGGACGCGAGGCGGTGGACGCGCTGGAGCGCATTGCCTATGACGCGGTGCTCATGGATTGCCAGATGCCGGAGCTGGACGGCTACGAAGCGACGCGGCTCATCCGCCAACGCGAACGCGTCCTGCCCGCCGCGTTTCGGCATCGGCCGCCCATCCACATCATCGCCTTGACGGCCCACGCGATGGAAGGCGACCGCGAGAAATGCCTCGCCGCCGGCATGGACGATTACGTCGTCAAGCCGGTCGTGCTCGACGATTTGCAGGCCGCGCTGGAGCGGCGGCCACGGTCCGAGGCCGGACCTCGCGGCTCTAGCGCCAGCCTGCAGACAGTCAACGCGGACACTTTGAACCGCCTGCGCGAGCTGCAGGAGCCAGGCGCGGACGGCCTGCTTGCCGAGTTGATCGATCTGTTTCTCACGGACACGCCGCTCCGGTTGGCGGAACTGCGGCAGGCGCTGGCGGACCAGGACGCCACGCGCATCGCCGCGATCGCGCATACGCTCAAGGGCAGTTGCGGCAACCTGGGTGCGGAACGGCTGGCGGCCTTGACGTGCGATGTCGAACGCGCCGCGCGCCAGGAGTTGAGCGCGCCTGCCGACACCTGCCTCGCACCGATCGAGGAAGAATTCCGCCTGGTCCAGGCGGCGTTGGAGCGCGAGAAGACGCGCGAGAAGCAGCGTCAGCGACCTCGGGCGAAGCTTGAGGCTTGAGCGCGTGAACGGTTCAAAGCCGCTCCTCGCCTTCGCGAGTCGCGGGTGGTGAAACGACTCCTGGATACGCGCGCGTTGCCTTCCCCCTCACCCCAGCCGCCCCCCGGGGAGAGGGAGCCGCGGCAGACAGTCTCCGACAAATCGGAACGTCCCGGTCGTCAGGCAGCGCTGACTGACATTCTCCCCCTCCCGGCGGCAGAGAGGGCTGGGGTGAGAATTCCCCGAAAGAGAACATCGCGCATTGAACCCCTGAACCTGCGTCTGCGCGCCAGCGTCGTGGAGTGCGCCAGTCCTCTGGCGCTTTGGCTTGGATCGGCGGGCCGGGCCGAAAGCGCCAGAGGACTGGCGCACTCCAAAACCTGGCGGGCGTTCGGAGGTTCATGGGGAGTCTCGACCTCAGAAGTCCGGACGCGCATTGCGGCCATGAACCGTCGATTACGAATC
>ORMF010205233.1_pt1 | contig 24278 bp, 18 predicted proteins | sample 1779871 | NCBI WGS metagenome assembly ORMF01 (sample SAMEA104232316, study PRJEB22302) | groundwater metagenome | biome: forest; feature: aquifer; material: groundwater | place: USA | collected 2011-08-07 | depth 5.4 m | reverse complement strand
GGAACAACGCTGCTCGGCGAGTTGCTGCGGCAGAAGGCGCAAGGCTGGGTGGTGGTGATTGCTGACGCGCAAGCGAACCAAGCGGCGGTCCAGGCGGGAATAGGCGGCGCGTTTAACCAGATGGTGGGCGGCAAGACGGACCGCATGCACGGCGATCCGGTGCGAGTGACGGGCCGGGTAAAATCGCTGCACGACGGCAAGTTCGTGGAGACGGAGGTGCGTCACGGCGGCGGCCGCTACGGCGATATGGGGCTGACGTCGGTGATTGAGGTGGAAGGTTCCACGCGCGATCTGCCCAACCTGCTGCTATTGACCAACCGTCCCACCAGTCCCAACAGCCTTCATCAATTGATCAGCAACGGAGTGTATCCGCAGCGGCAAAGGATATTGGTGGCCAAAGGCACCACTGCGCCGCGTGCCGCCTATGAACCGATCGCGGCGCGGATCGTGGAAGTGAACACACCCGGCGCCACCGATATCAACCCGGCTCGGTTTACCTACAAGCATGCGCGGCGTCCGCTGTTCGGTCTGGATTAGTCGAGCCGGACCACTTGCCCGGTACGGTCTGACTCATAGCAGGCAAAGACGGCGCGGACCGAGGGCAGGTAGGCAGACGCTTCACACTCACACGGGGCGCCGGTTCGCAGGCACTCGATCATATGAGTTTGCAGCGCGAGAATGCTGTCGCCCTTGTAGCCGGTGGTGGGCGCCTGGAACGTGTGTTCCTGTTCCGGTTGTCCGTACGCGGTGAGAAACAGCTGGCCGTCCGGCGTCATGCGCAACATGCCGCGATCCCCTTCCAGGCGCATATGCCCGAAGGCGACCTGCGGCGGCGTGGGACCGCTGATGCGGTTGGCGTCGAATGCGCCCTGCACGCCGTTGCGGAAGGCGAGCTCGATCACGGCGCAGTCCTCGCCCGCGATGATGGGGTTCACCTTGCGCATGCGGCAGCGCAGCGTGGCGATCTCGTCCACCAGATAGCGGAAGGTGTCGATGAAGTGAATGCCCATTTCGTACATCAGCAGCAGGGGCATCTCGCGAAAGTAGGGCTGAACCTTGTAGGGTTCCGGTCCGAGGCCATCGCCGGAGCGCAGGTGAAAGCCGGCGTAGAAGAGATTGCCGAGGCGGCCGGAATCGATGATCCGGCGCGATTCGCGATACCAGGGTTGCCAGCGCCAGTTCTCGTGGATGAGCAGGCGCACGCCGGCGGATTGGCACGCCTCCATCATGAGCGTGCACTCTTCGATGGTGGGGGCCATCGGCTTTTGACAAATCACGTTTAGCTTGTGCGCGGCTCCCAATCGGGTGAGCGCAAGGTGAGTGGACGGGCGCGTGACGATGTCGACAAAGTCGAGCTTCTCCTTGTCGAGCATCTCCTCGGCATCCTGGTAGGCCCGCGGAATTCCCCATTGCGCGGCGAACTCCCGGGCGCGTCCGGGGGCGGCGTCGGCGACAGCGGCAATGTGGGCCGAGTCCATGCGGCGCCAGGCGTCGGCCTGAAAGGCGGCGAAGAAGCCGGCGCCGATCATAGCGCCGCGAAGTGGGGTTTGGTTACTCACAACAATACAGTCTGGGCGGTATGTAGGATAAAATGCAAATGATGTTCTGGCTGTTGGTATTTGCGATCGCGCTGCAGGCGCAGACGGTTGAGTTCAATCGGGACATACGCCCGATTCTGAGCGACCGTTGCTACACCTGCCACGGACCGGATGCGGCCAACCGGAAGACTCCGCTGCGGTGGGATACCGAGGAAGGGGTCCGGCAGGGCAGCAAGTTTGTGGTGGAGCGGGTGAGCACGGACGACAAGGCCAAGCGGATGCCGCCGGTGTATTCGGGGGCTCCGAAGCTGTCGGTTCAGGAGATCGATCTGCTGCGCAGGTGGGTGGAACAAGGGGCGAAGTGGCAGGGGCATTGGTCTCTGCAGGCTCCGCGCCGGCAAGGCACCGGCATTGACCAGTTCGTTTTGCAAAAGATTGAACAGAAAGGGTTAAAGCCGTCTCCCGAAGCGGACAGGCACACCCTGATCCGCCGGGTCACGCTGGATTTGACCGGGTTGCCGCCGACCCCGGAAGAGGTGGAGGCGTATATAAAGGATACGGCCCCGAACGCCTATGAACGGGTGGTGGACCGGCTGCTGGCCTCGCCCCGCTACGGGGAGCGGATGGCCATACGGTGGCTGGACGCGGCGCGCTATGCGGACACCAACGGTTATCAGACCGATGCCGAACGGTACATGTGGCGGTGGCGTGATTGGGTGATCGATGCGTTTAATTCGAACAAGAGGTTCGACCAGTTCACGGTGGAGCAGTTGGCCGGGGACCTGTTGCCGAATCCGACGCAGGACCAGCTTGTGGCCACCGGATTTAACCGCAACCATCGCGGGAACGGGGAGGGCGGGATCATCCCGGAAGAGTACGCGGTGGAGTACGTGGTGGACCGGGTGGAGACAACATCGACGGTATGGCTGGGGCTGACGCTGGGCTGCGCGCGCTGCCACGACCACAAATACGATCCGATCAAGCAGAAGGAGTTCTACCAGTTCTTCGGCTACTTCAACAACATTCCCGAACGGGGCAAGTACTTCAAATACGGGAATACGCCGCCGGTGATTCCGGCTCCGACGCTGGAACAGCGCTCCAAGATGGAGGCGTTGCGCGAGAAGCAGTCAGAAGCCGAGTCGCGGTTTGCGGCGTTGTCGGCAGAGGTGGACCGCGGGCAGCAGGAATGGGAGAAGACGCTGGTAGGGGCCGAGCCCCTGCAGTGGGCGCGGGAGCGGGACCTGGTGAAGAAGGTCGTGTTTGGACGGAGCGGAGCGGCGGGGTCGTTTGACGGCAAGCGGTTTGTGGATGGCGGCGACATCGCAAAGTTCGGCTTCTACGATAAGTTCACGCTGGCGGCGTGGATCAACCCGGCTTCCCCGGATGGGGCGATTGTGACGCGGGCCGACGATGAGTTGGAGAGCGACGGGTACGGGCTCTACCTGAAAGACGGCAAGCTCCAAGTGAACATGGTGACGCGGTGGCTGGATGACTGCGCGCGGGTGGAGACCGAGGACCGTGTGCCGCTGAACCGCTGGTCGCACGTGGTGGCGACTTACGACGGGACGCGCGAGGCGGGCGGGATCAGCGTGTACATCGATGGGCAGCCGGCGAAGATGAAGATCCTGGTGGACGAGTTGAACCAGGGGTTCTCCTCGAAGAAGCCGCTGCGCGTGGGCTTTGGCGGAGGGTATTACTTCCAGGGACAGCTCGACGAGGCGCGGGTGTATTCGGTGGCGCTGGACGGACGGGAAGTGGCGATGCTGGCTGAGAATGCGCCGCTCGGGGAGATCGCGCGGATGCCGGCGGAGAAACGCAGCGCGGCGCAGAAGGACAAGCTGCGGCGGGCCTACCTGCACGAGTACGCCGCGGAGCCGGTGCGCGAGGCGTGGAAGCAGGTGCTGGCTGCGCAACGCGCCTACGAAGTGTTCCGGAACAGCGTGCCCACGGTGATGGTGATGCAGGAGAATCCGAAGCCCGCCGAAACGCACCTGTTGATTCGCGGAGCCTATGACCGTCCCGGCGATGTGGTGCAGCGCGGGCTTCCGGCGCTGTTGCCGCCGATGCCGGCGGGAGTTCCGAACAATCGCTTGGGGCTGGCCAAGTGGCTGGTGGATCCATCGAACCCTTTGACGGCGCGTGTGACGGTGAACCGGTTCTGGCAGATGTATTTCGGAGCGGGGATCGTGCGGACAGTGGAGGATTTCGGGTCGCAAGGCGAGCTGCCGTCGAACCCCGGCCTGCTGGACTGGCTGGCGACGGAGTTCATGCGCACCGGGTGGGATGTGAAGGCGCTGCAGAAGACGATCGTGATGAGCGCCACCTACCGGCAGAGTTCGCGCGTATCGGCAGAGTTGGAAGCGGCTGATCCGGACAACCGGCTGCTGGCGCGCGGGCCGCGATTCCGGCTGGCTCCGGAGATGATGCGGGATGAGGCGCTGGCGATGTCGGGGCTGCTGGTTAATAAGGTGGGTGGGCCATCGGTGAAGCCGTACCAGCCGGCGGGGTTGTGGAAAGAACTTTCCGGGGGCGCCGATTATCAACGGGACAAAGGCGAGGGTTTGTACCGCCGGAGCATGTACACCTTCTGGAAGCGGGCAGTGCCGCCGCCGGGGATGATGACGTTCGACTCGGCTGGGCGCGAAGCGTGCGTGGTGAGGCAGGGCCGGACGAACACTCCGTTACAGGCGCTGACGCTGATGAACGATGTTACTTATGTGGAGGCCGCTCGCAAGATGGCCGAGCGCATGATGCGGGAAGGCGGGCAGAGCGCCGCGGACCGCATCGGGTATGGCTTCCTGCTGGCGACGGCGCGGCGTCCGCGCGCGGGGGAGATGGAGGTTCTACTGTCGAGCCTTCGCAACTATCGCGACAAGTTCCAGACGGATCCGGCGTCCGCCGGGAAGCTGTTGGATGAGGGTGATTCGCCGCGCGACCCGGCCCTGGACGCCAAGGAGCTGGCAGCGTATGCGAGCGTGGCGAGCCTGATCATGAATCTGGATGAGACGGTGACCAAGGAGTAGTTATGGAGTTTACGAGGCGGCATTTCTTTTCGCGCGCTTCCACGGGGATCGGCATTGCGGCGCTCTCGGATCTGCTGGCGGCGGAGGGAGGCATGCCGGGCCTGCCGCACTTTGCTCCGAAAGCCAAGCGCGTGATCTACCTGTTCCAGTCCGGCGCGCCGTCGCAGATGGAGACGTTCGACTATAAGCCGAACCTGGTGGACGTGCAGGGCACCGAACTGCCGGATTCCATCCGCAAGGGGCAGCGGCTGACGGGGATGACCTCGACGCAGTCGAGCTTTCCGGTGGCGCCGTCGAAGTTCGCGTTCCGGCAGCACGGGAAGTCCGGCGCGTGGGTGAGTGAGCTGCTGCCGCACACGGCGAAGGTGGTGGACGAGTTGTGCTTTGTGAAGACGCTGCACACCGAGGCGATCAACCATGATCCGGCGATGACGTTTTTCCAGACCGGGTTTCAACTGGCGGGGCGGCCGAGCATGGGGTCCTGGCTGAGCTACGGGCTGGGCAGCGACAACAAGGATCTGCCGGCGTTTGTGGTGATGACGTCGCAGCCGACGGGCGGGCGCGGTGATCAGCCTTTGTATGACCGGCTCTGGGGGAGCGGGTTTTTGCCGAGCCGTTATCAGGGAGTGAAGTTCCGCTCGATTGGCGATCCGGTGCTGCATCTGTCGAATCCGCCCGGAATCACTGAGGGTGACCGGCGGCGGTTCATCGACGATCTGGGCAAGCTGAACCAGATGAAGCTGGACGATTTTGGAGATCCAGAGATTACCACCCGCATCGCGCAATATGAGATGGCTTACCGGATGCAGTCGTCGGTGCCGGACCTGACGGATTTATCGAAGGAGCCGGCGAGTACGTTTGACCGGTATGGTCCGGATTCGCGGAAGCCGGGCACGTTCGCCGCTAATTGCCTGCTGGCGCGGCGGCTGGCCGAGCGCGGAGTCCGGTTTATTCAACTGTTCCATCGGGGCTGGGATCAGCACACCCACTTGCCAGAGCAGATCGTGGAGCAATGCAAGGATACCGATCAGGGAGCGGCGGCGCTGGTTGCGGATTTGAAGGAACGCGGGTTACTGGAAGATACGCTGGTGGTGTGGGGCGGAGAGTTCGGGCGCACGGTGTATTGCCAGGGTAAGTTGACAAAGGATGACTACGGGCGCGACCATCATCCGCGGTGCTTCACGGTGTGGATGGCGGGAGGCGGGGTGAAGGCGGGGATGAGTTATGGGGAGACGGATGAGTATTGTTACAACATCGCCTCAGATCCGGTGCATGTGCATGATCTGCACGCGACGATACTGCATTGCCTTGGGGTGGATCATACCCGGTTGACGTTCAAGTATCAGGGGCGGCATTTCCGATTGACGGATGTGCATGGGCAGGTCGTAAAAGGTGTTTTGAGCTAGCTGTTTTTTCTGAAACCACCGCTGCGCGGCCGGCGTCCATCAGGCCAAATGAAACCTGCATGGCCATTGTTGGCGTCGCTGATGGTAGCGCCGGCGCTGGCGCAAACGGGGCATCACAAACATTTCTTCACGGTGGGAGCCGGGGCGGGCGTGCCATCGGGGGATTTGAAGCCGTTCCTGGAGGATAGTCCGGCGTTCCGGTTCAACTACGGGTATCGATTCCACAGGTACTTTCAAGCGGACGCGGGGATGGACGTCGTGTTTCATGCGGCCGGAGTAAATGACTATTACCAAAGCAACGCCGGGGATTTGCGGATCCGCGACTATCAGTACTTTGTGCCATTGGGTGGGCGAGCGATTCTACCGGTGGCCAGGGACCGTGTGTTACTCTCTTTCGGCGGCGGCGGGGCGTATTTGAGATACCAGGAGAGTATCCGGCAGCCGTATGGCGAATATGGCCCGCGTGTGGACTGTCCGCCGTGCCGGTCTCGGAGCGGATGGGGATACTACGGATTGATAGGCGGGAGCGTGGCGCTGGACCGGCGGAAGATGTTCCGGTTGGGAGTGACGAGCCGTGTGTACCGCGCCGAGACGTCGGGCGATGCGTTTGGTGCCGTGCCGGCGGTGCGGACGCGGGATCAGTGGGTGAACACGGTGGCTGAGTTTACGGTGAGTTTTTAGTGCATGCGCGGCGGGCGACTACATGGTACCCGAAGCATAACAAAGCGGAGGAACCCCGATCTCTCGCCGATGCGATGGAGACAGCGGCAAGTAGAGGGAGACCGAAAACCAAAAAAGAAAGGGTGAATAGGAGACTCGACCACCTGGGGCAAGACTTAGCAGCAACGGAGGGAATGCGGCGTATTTCCTGCGCCACGTATTCGAAGAAGTTGCCGTTGGAGGAAAGCTCGATGATCTCGAATCCTAAGCGCTGCAAGTGCCATTCAAACCAATAGCGGTTGAAGCCGGTTGAGAAATGAAAAGGCGTAAAGTGGGCCAGTGAACAGAATGGGGCGGTGAGCACCAGTAGCCCACCCGGCTTGACGAGCCTCGACAACTCACGAAGGGCGGCGACCGGATCCGGAACATGCTCAAGAACCTCGGTGCACATGGCGGCATCGAAGCCGGCATCCGGTTCCGGGATGGCCGTGATGTCGGAGATGATGTCCAGCACCGGGAAATTCCACGTGCCGGTTTGGAGTCCTGCGCCATCACCGGCACCGTCATACCCTGCAAAGTCATGGCCAACGTAGTTGAGGTGAGAGCAGAACTTTCTGAATTGCTGTTCGCCACATCCGGCATCGAGGATTCTGGCTCCCGTGGGTAGATTTGAGAGCGTATTGGCTACCCATTGCACCCGGGTTGCTTCGTTGCGGGTACCGACGGAGCCCGGCAGGCGGTTGACTGAATGCCATAATCCGCGAGCTCCCCATGCGCTTTTCAACAAGCGCCATCACCTTTGCAAACAGCTTTGGCTGTTCTTGCGAGAATATAGATGTCCAACCATGGAGACCAGTTGCGCACGTAATAGACATCGAGCCTAACGCGTTCCTGGTAGGTGAGACGATTGCGGCCTGAAACCTGCCACAAACCGGTGACGCCGGGTTTGACTCGCCCATAATGTACGAAATCTTCCTGATAGCGGCTGATTTCCTCCTGCATGATAGGCCGGGGGCCGACAAGGCTCATCTCGCCGGTGAGCACGTTCCAAAGTTGAGGCAGTTCATCGAGACTTGTTTTGCGGAGAAACCGCCCGATGGGGGTTACTCTCGGGTCGTGAGAGAGCTTTTGACCCGAATTCCATTCTGATCTAAGGGAGGGGTCATTAGTGAGGTGGAAATCCAGCACGCGGTCAGCGTTTTGGACCATGGAGCGAAATTTCCAAACAAGGAAGGCTCGGCCGTTACGGCCGCAGCGGCGGTGACCATAGAGACACGGGCCCGGTGAACCTAGTTTAACAAGACAAGCAATTACTAAGAGGAGAGGGGACAGGATGAGCGCTAAAGAGACGGACATAGCGATGTCGGCAACACGCTTGATCAACCTAGCCCCCGGGCGAAGCAATTGTTGTCTGGTTTCGAGGCCAAGGAATCCACCCAGATCCACGGTCTCTACCCAGAGGCTAGACATGGTCAACAAGTCGGGGATGACCATCAAATGCGGAAACACTTCGCAAGCGGCGATGATGGAGGCAACTCCAGCCTTCATGGTGAACTTGGATTGGGTCACGATGGCGTAGGGAATTCCCCATGAGGTAGCCAACTCAGGAGCTAATGACATGTCCCCAACCACTGGAACGCCCGCGACCTCCCGGGTTCCAACTGGGAGATCGGCCAGGAGGGCGACGGGATGTAATCCGATGGATGGATCGGCTTGCAAGACTTCGATGAGTCGGAGGCCCGAGGTCCCGGCTCCGATGACAACAACCGAACTTCCCCATGCGCTTGTTTTTCCAAGGCGCGACTTGAGGAGACCGCGGACAAGGGGAACCATAATAAGGGTCTGTACCAGAGCCAGCAAGAAAACCGCCCGAGAGTAGACTTCCGCTTCCCGAAAGACAAAGGTCATGGAGCCCAAGAGGAAATAGACCGATGCAGTTGCGAGCGCGGCTCGGCGCATCTGCTCGGCTGTGTGAATTGCGCTTCTCAGATAGAGCCCCGCGGCAGCATACGCCAGGGGGAAAGAGAACGGAGCGGGCCAGAGCGAAAGATAGTCCCTGAGGTCAATTTGATGCCTCAATAGAGACCAAAGGAGCACGCTGCACAAGAATGAAGAGGCTACAGCGGCGAGGTCCGCAACGCCAAGGATGAGGCCGCTAAACCAAGGGCGAGAAGCTGCAATGGGGCGGGCAGCACTAAGAAAACCCGGCAGCACGCGGTCATCGAGCAGGTGGTAGTTTCGAGCCGGGAGGGTGCTCACGCGACCTTCCTTGTGCGATGGGAACTAATAGCGGCGACGTAGACGGACCAAGTTTTTTCGAGCATGTCGCAGAGACGGAAATGTGTCTCGAATCTCATTCGTCCGGCCTGACCGAAGCGGCGCTGTAACTCGAAGTCGCCGGCCAACTGGATAATTGTTCGCCGCAGGGCAAGCACATTTCCGCGAGGAACGAGGAAGCCAGTGGAACCGTCTTCAACGAGTTCCGGAATTCCGCCAACAGCGGAGGCAATAACGGGCAAGCCGGCGCGCATGGCCTCGAGAACACTTAGGGAGAAGGCCTCCGACTCGGATACGAGGAGTGCAATCCGTACCCGTTCAAGCAACTGAGAAACATTATCAATCGCACCCAAAAAACTGACTCGATGCGTGAGTCCAAGGGAGACTACTTTCTTCCGTATCAATGGCAGGAGTGGACCATCACCGGCAAGAATGAGCTTGATGTGGGCCGGAGTACCAGACAGAGCTTCCACGAGCAGGGCATGGTTCTTCGGTGTAGCGAATCTGGCGACCATCAAGAGGACCACCTCGGGGCCAGCAGCAGGCTTGAATCGGCGCTGCACGTCAGGAATGCCATGCGGGATCGTGGTCACTTTGTAATCTGGCGCCACTCGAAACCGGATAGCAAGGTCATGTTCGGCCTGGCTTACCGCAACAATGTTCGAGGTCCAGGAAGTACTCACCCGCTCACAGACGCGAGCAATGAGCTTGAGTGAGACAGAGGATCGTTCTGAGAATGCCCAACCGTGAGGCGTATAAACGACAGGAATCCCGGCCATCCGGGCGGCAGCCCGAGCCAGGAGGCCGGCCTTGGCGGTATGAGTATGCACGAGGTCCGGCTTGAGCCGCTTCATCAAACCGTACAACGAGCGCGTGGCTCGATAATCAGCAAGCGGTTGGATGGGGCGAACTAACTCAGGGATCACGTAACATGGGATGCGAAGGTTGGTTGCTAGGTTGGATAAGAACCCGTTTTCACCAATGCAAAGGCTCAACTCTGCCTGATTGGAGAATCCGCGCAAGAGTTCGGCTACATGGGATTGAGCCCCTCCATGTTCGGCCAGCGTAATTGCATAGAGAACCTTCATGAGGCAACTGCCCATTGATCTTTTGCGCTGCCCGTTTCGGGTTGACATCGCAGGATGTCATCACACACACCGATTCGATAACGCGGATCATGGGGCGTACGGGCGCTGTAGCCACCACGATTCATAACGATGCGGGGCCCAGACGGAGTGCGGAAGTGTGAGCATGGGCTTTCTTCGATGGGCAGGCGCCACAATTGGATTGTGAATGTCGACCAACACCTTCGCGACGCCCCGGTGAGCAATTTGTAGAGCCACCGGTGAATATGAAAGGGCCTTCTAGTCGCTTTGTGCATTGTGCGCGAGAGCCCCTTTAATGTGAGGTCTTCGATGGTGGAACGGTAGAGGTTGAGCCAAAACCGATTTGAGGGCCGTTTCTGCCTCAGGGCGGAGGTCATCCGGAAGAGACTGAAAACGGTGGTTAATGATCCAGCTTGAGAAGCCCAACAGGTGGCAGCATCCGGTGATCCAGATCTTGCACCATTCCCTGGTGAGTACTGCGATTCTTGCCAGCCTTGATTGACCACCGTAAAGTTCCGCAAGACATATGACTCCCAGTGAAGTGCCCGCATAGTTTGGGAATGAGAATAGGGCGACCTCACGGTAGAACAGCAAAGGTTCCGTGCAGTAGTAGTGGCGGGTGGATCCCGCGGTGCGGCACCAGAGCTCGGCATCCTCGGAGCGGTGAAACCGGAGATCCTCCGTATACGGGTTATCGCGGAACCACTCAACCGGCCCCGCTACTGTGGGGTGAATAAACCGGTGGCGGGCGGAAAAGCCGAGAACAGTAGGAGCTGGGGAGTCCGGGATAGAACAATACTTAGCTCTTGGGATGGGGCGCCAGCCGGAGAGACGCGCATTGCCATCAATTGAGTAAGCAGCCGAACCGATGAGGAAATTGCGGTCGCACTGATCAAACTGATTGAAAAGTTGAAACAGTCTGGCCAGACGATTTGGGTGCATAATATCGTCCGCATCCATTCGAACGTAGTAACGTCCCCTGGCAAGGCGCACAGTTTCATTCAGTCTTGGGGCCAAGCCTTTACGGATCCCATCGGCGACAACTGTCACTCTGGGATCTCGCAGTTGGTGAGCAAGGTCCAGGGAGCCATCCGTGGAGCCGTCATCGACCAGAATCAATTCCCAGTCGCTGAAAGACTGAGCAAAAACGGACTGCAATGCTGGGGCAAAGTATGGACCCGGATTGAGAAACGCTATGGCGATAGAAAAGTGGGGTGAGGGCACAGGATGCTAATGGTGTGGAAACATGCGGCCAGGGAGGCCGGCGCTGGAAAAAGTAAGGGAGCCAGCCAACCGCCAACTCAGGTTGAATACGAGCCTTCTGGCTGCGCGAGTGCCCCGGATGGGCCCCCAAATCCATCCCATGCTGGTCACGAGCAGGCTCCGAAGGGCCTCCAAGAATCGCGTGTTTCGATGCCGTTGAAGAGCAGTATCGAGAGAAGGAGCTGCTAGGGCCCAATGGTTGGGCTTGGTGATCGACGCAGCAAATGTGACCAGCTCATCGAGACGGTGATCGTAGGTATGATCACGGAGGGTCCGCGCGTGTGCGTCCTCCGCGATCCGGTCCCGCTCGGCCGGATTGCATAGAAAGTGTTCTATTGAACTGACCATTTCGTCGGGACCACTGGCAGTGACGATCTCGCGGCCCGGCTCGTAGAAGGCGTCCAAACCGGGTGCGGTCTCGGTAATGAGGAAGCCTCCCGCACCGGGGACCTCAAACACGCGAGCCTTGATCTGACGCGGATGCTTCCTTGAATGAACCCAGCCATCTGAGAAGTTGAGGGTGATGATGGACTGGCGATAGATCCACGGGATCTGCTCTGTCTTCACTGGGCCATTTGGCCATCCATTGCCGAAACAGTGGACAGCGATACCGGCCTTCTCACACTTGCGGATCCAAGCGGGACGGTAACCGTAGGCCAAGCCAACAAAGCTCACTGGAAAGCAGCATTGTTGGGCACGTAGTGGCGATTGGAGCCACTGAGAGTTTGCCGCCCATTGCGTGACGTGAACCTTCGTGACGCAGTCCCTTTGATAGGCTTTGACGGCGTGGGGGTAGGTCGTTGTTACCACGTCATAATAGGGGGCAATAAAGCGAGAGACTCGCCGGTACTTCCAAGTGTCATCGGACATCCAGGCGACGGTAACGGTGCGGCTATTCTCTCGTATAAGGCGCAGTGTGTCCGTCCAGATCTCGTAGTCGCCTGGCACGGTAAGCATGATGTCCGGCTTCTCGGCAATCACACACTCCAGAAGTCTCGTGTTCAAGTCAGCAAAGTTGTAGTGGGGACCAGAATGGAACGTTTCAAAGTGAAGGACTGTGTGTCCCAATCGCTGCAAAGCGGGAACAAACGCGCAATACTCATGGCTTTCGCCGAGACATCTTTCACCATAGTGATATTGCGGAAGAACGCACAAAATCTTCATAATTGCGTCGTAGTTAGTGGAGACCTAAGAGAGAATGAAGAATCCAGACTCCCGCTCACACGCTGAACAGGAATAATTACAAGGCGGCTTATCATCAAGAACAACACGGCTGGCGCAGGCATAATAGTAACAATCAGAAATAGGTTGAAACTGAATGAAACCGATAAGGCATAAGCAATCTGACAATACGTAAGCAGGCAGAACAGGTTAGATCGACTGCGGGAATAAAACCACATGCACACGGCCCCATGAAGAAATGAGTAGGCTACGACCCCAAGTAGGCCCATGGACCAATGGATCAGTTCGTAGATTCCGGCGGGGGCTGTAGGTTCCACTCTAGGAGGTGGGTCCATGTTCAATACTTCATATGACTCAATCCACTTGAAAGGGAGCATAAAGCGAAATGGATAAATGAGGTTCACTCGGCTAGGTCCGAATCCCGCGGTAATGCATTGAGCCTCAAAGTTCAACAAGGGATATTCGAGGTAGGCAATAATCTCATCCATACTGCTCCTGCCCGCAGCCCCTTGCATGCGCGCCGAAGAAAGATAGCCGACCATGAAGAAGAGAACGGCAATGATGAAGACCAACAGCAGCCGCGAGAAAAATCTGCTTCGAGGAACCGCGATCAGCCGTGGGAAGGCTCGGACTGGATTTCCCCAATATAGGGAGAGGCCGCAGAGTAGAAAAACAAATGAGACAAAGAGACCCTGCCGCTTGCCGTTGATTGTGTGTGCAAGGGCCAAGGTAGCGAGGCAGATGAGAATCATTGGGGATCTTCTACGGTTGGTCTCCAGGCCCACGATCATGACCAGGAGAGTCAGCCCTGTAAGAACACTGAGGGTCAGGTTGAGCACGCCGATTTGACCGACGGCGGAGTACTTCTGAAGGTCATTTGCAGTAATGACATCGATTCTGCCGTCGTTCAACACATAGCTTAGAATGGGCAAAGTGCCATACACGTCGACCGCCCAAACAACCATGATTGCTATCAGTGCAATCACGGCAATTACCATGAAGTCAATCTGAGGGGAGCTGCGGTGGATCATGAACAAAGATTGGGCCGGCAGAGCTCGGGCCGTGAGGCGGGTACCCAGCAAGAAAGAGAGCAACCCGACACCCCAGATAATTATGGGGATGTAGGTAAGCTCGGAAACATGTCGGGCGGCTTGCCCGGTGATAGACCAATACGCGTACGGAAAAACGGCGAGCAGGCTTGTTCCGATAAAGAGCACGTCGGGTCGAAACGCCTTTATCCACAGAGGAGAATTGCCCGCACCGGTCATCGAAGGCCGCCTTGTTGCAGAGCTGGGAATATCTGCGGGATATTTCGAACGTGGAGGAATCGTCCGGCGCACGCAACCATGCAGATGGCATAAGAAAATCCGAACACGGCATTCGCAACGGCGGCGCCCCATGCGCCGTTCCACCACGCCCCTGCGATCATAAGAATGATCCCTACAACAGCGGAGGCTTGCTTTGGAGCGCTCAAGAGTTGGGTTTGTCCCGATAGTAGGAAGAAGTGTGTCGCCACTTGACCCGTTGAAAAGAGGCCGGCAGCCAGCAACTGCAAGGGCAACATACCCGAGGCATCGTGATAGGCAGTGGCGGTGATTGCCTGGTAGAGATTCTTATGGAACCCGTAGGCCGCAGCGGCTGAAACGATCGTGGCGCAGAGTATGACTGCCAGGACCACAAGGTTGCATTGAACGGCGCGGGCCAGCTTGCGGCGGTCGCAGCCATCGCCGGCCATGGTGAAGAGGATGGGCAAGACCAGACCATTCAGTGAAGCAGCAAGCAGAATCAAGGGGGCGTAGCCGAGCTGATAAGACACTGCGTAAATGCCAACTTCTACTTTGCCATGGAAAAACTGCAATGCCCACCGGTCCATGGCGTTTTGGAGCCAGCAGATGGCAGTCCAGGAAAGAAATGGAGAACCATATTCCCGAAGCCTTATCCGCCAGTTTTCGCATGGCTCGACCGCGCCGGGATGGTTGTCCATTGCCCGCGGCCGCAAGAACACTCGAAACCAGAATCCCTGGGAGGTCAATACGATGAGCCCGGCGCCAAAAAAGGCAGTCATGGCAGTGAGCGAACCCGCGGGCCAGAGTACGAACAAGAGGACAGCGGCGAGAAGACGCAGACTGTACGTTGCGAACTGATGGGCGGCTGCGGACTTCCTCTGCCTTGTCGAGTTCTGCAATCCGTCGCCGATGGTGTTCATGCCGGAAACCCAAGCAAACGCGATGGTCAACGCGCCGACCGCGGCAAGGTGAGGATGCAGGAAGGAAAGAAAACCGAAGGCCAGAGCCGCAGCCGAGGCGGCAATTAGAGAAGGCGCAGCGATGTGCTTTGCGAGAGCACTCGCGAAAAGGCGGGCTTGACCGCTGTCGCAAGCCGTGCCGAAATAGCGCAGACAGGGCTGACTCGCGGACGCAAAGAGGAGCTGGGAGAAGAGAAGGGCGAGGGTAAGAGCCAAGGCGAACTCGCCATAGTCAGCGGGAGGCATTTCTCTTGTGAGCCAACTTACCGTGGCCAAGCCGCCCAAAGCTGCTCCTGTGTTGCCGGCCGCCACCCATAGTATCTCTGATCCAATAGAAGTGGCTTTGCGAGCAACCGGGCTAGGTATTGTGGCTTGCGCCAGAGCCATTCTCACCGTAATACTTTCTGTAGTATCCGTAATAGTAGTAGCTGTCACTAATGCTGCGAGTTACTTCATTGAGCACCAGTCCGACAACGTTGGCTCGCAGGCGTTGGAGGGTGTTGAGAACCGATGCTACGGCCCTGCGGCTAGTTTGACCTGCGCGCGCAACCACCACGACTCCATCCACCGCCGCGGCCATTTGCAGGGGTTCCGGGAACCCCAACAATGGTGGGGCATCCACGATTACCAAATCATACTCGGCAGCAGCTTCTTCAAGGATGTCTTCGAGGCGCTTACCGACTAAGTCCGCGGCACGGCGCGGGGAAGCGGCACCGGCTGGTAGGATGTCGAGGTTCGCTATGCTCTCCTGGGGGATGATCCCCCTGCGCCAGCATTCCCCGCTAATGAGGATGTCCGACAGGCCGTAGGTATTGCGGAGATTGAAACGCTTGTGCAAACTGGGGCGGCGGAGGTCGCCATCGATGACCAGAGTGCGGTGGTGTTGTTGCGCGTGTGCAATGGCCAGGTGAATGGCGATGGTTGATTTGCCTTCCGAAGGCGAGGCGCTTGTGACGAGCATCGTTTTGAGCCGCCGGTCGAAGTCGGTGAGGAGGATTGAGTTACGGAGGGTTCGGATGGCCTCTTCGTAGGTTGTGAGAGTGCTGTGCCCGTTTTTGGCGGCCGGGACCAGGGCAGTCGGGGCGCTCTGCACGACTGATGCTACCTGGCCGCGCCAGGGGCGGACTTCCGGCAGTGAGCCGATCACCTGCGTGCCAAGGCTGCGCATCACTTGCTCGGGATCCCTCACGGTGTCGTCCATTACATCGCTCATGACGGCGATGCCGATGGCAAGGAACGAGGAGGCCAGCAGGGCCAGAATCAGGTTCAACGGCTTGTTCGGGAACACCGGTTTCTTGCCCGGACGGGCGGGGTCCGCGATGCGGGCGGCTGTATTTTGGAAGCTCGAATTGATGGTGGCTTCCTTGATCCGGCGCATCAATTCTTCGTAGAGCTTCTTGTCGCCTTCGGCTTCGCGCTTTAGAGATTGGTATTCGAACGAGCGGGCGTTGAGGTTGTCGAATTCGGTTTTCGATTCCTGGACCGCGCCGGCGAGCATCTTTTCGCGGTCGGAGGCGCGGTTGAATTCGATTTCGACGCGGTGCAGGATACTGCCGGCAGTGGCGTCGAATTGGGACTGGACCTCCTTGAGGTCCGCGGCTGCCGATTGGTATTCGGGGTGGTTCGGGCCGTAGTGAGAACCGGCGGTGATGAACTTCTGTTTGGCCAGATTGAGCTGCTCAGTGAGTTTGCTTAGGGACTCGGCCTGGGAGGAGACGTGTGCGGCGTCGAGGGAACCGGATTGCATGGAGCGGTAGGCGGCTTCCTTGCTGACGCGGTCGGCTTGGGCCTTGGTGTATTCAGTGTTGAGTTCGAGGAGGCGGGCGGAGAGGATGTTGGTGCGCTCCTCGGGGTTGATGATGTTCAGCTCCTTTTCGTACTTCACCAGCGCGTCGGAGCTGCGCTCCATTTTGGCGCGAAGCTCGTCGAGCTGTTTCTCCATGAAGCGGGAGAGGCCGGCGGCGGCCTTGTAGCGAATGTCGAAGGCGTGCTCGAGGTAGGACTGGCCAATGGAGTTGGCGACGCTGGAGGCAAGTAAACGGTCGCTCGACCGGTAGCTGATCTGAATCAGGTAGGTGTTGGGGGAGCGGGTGACCTTGAGGCGCTTGAGTACGATGGGGGACTCGGGGTCATTGATCGCGGGCTCATCGCCCAGGGAGGGGGACTCCTCGGACCGCGCGAGCAGCTTGAACTTCTCCGCCACCGGGCGCAGGACTGAATCCGATTGGATCATCTTGACCTGGGTGGCGAGGAACTGGTCGGCATCGTTGTTGACCATCTGCTTGCTGTCCTGGCCGATGATGTCGGTGGGAATGTTGCGGTCAATATCGATGGTGGCGGTGGATTCGTAAATGGGCGTGAGGCGGATGGAGACGATTAAAGTGAGGACGGTGCAGATCAGGACAAAGGCGAGAATTTTCCAGAGATGGCGGCGGAGGATCCAGAGGTAATGCGCGAGGGGGACGCGTGTTTCCTCGAAGTCGACATCGATCACGGGATTGGGGACTGGTTCGGGCAGCGCTGGGAGCGGGCCCCTGATGCGTGGGCTGGCCATGTTTATCTTCTCCAGATGAGGACGCCGGAGGCGGTGGAGACGGCGAATCCAGTGGCGCGATCGATGACGGTCATAGCGGCGCGGCGGCCCTTGTTGTCGGTGATGTAGAGGAGGTCATTGGGAAGCAGAGGCTGGTCCGGGGCTTTGCGCTCGAGAATTTTGGAAAGTTCGACGGGGATTTCGGAGGGCTGCAACGGGTCCGGACCCTGGCGGTAGATGTAGGCGGTCTTGCCGGCGTAGGGGAGGAGGCCTTCCGCGACGGCGATGACGCGCATGACGGTTCCGTCGGCGGGGTCGCGCAAGGGGTAGGAGCCGGGTTTCTTGACATTGCCGGCGACGAAGATGCGTGGAGCGGCCGGGACGCGAATCTCTTCGCCGCCCGTGAGGAGATGGTTGAGTTCGGGGAGGGCCTTGTCCATGAGGTCGTGGACCCGGATGCGCGTGGCAGGCAAGTTGGAAGACGGGCGGGAGAGGATGATTTCGGCGCCGGCCTCAGGCGAGAGGCCTTCGGCGCGGGCAAGGGCGTCGAGGAGCGTAACGCGGCCGGTGGCCTGGAAGGTGAGGGGTTTTTTGACGGCTCCGATGACGGAGACGGGGCGGCTGGCGTATTCGGCGACGGTTACTTTGACGAGGGGGTTGGCGAGGATGCCTTGGGCTTTGAGAGCGGCCGAGATTTGGGATTCCAGGTCGCCGGGCAGGAGTCCGGCGGCGTGAATGGGTTTGGTGAGCAGCGGGAGTGTGATGCCGCCGGCCTCTTCGACACGGACGGTGCGGGTGAGTTCCGGGGAGCGATAGACGGAGAGTGAGATGAGGTCATTAACGCCGATGATCTGGTGGGGGAGATTGGGGCGCGTGGGATCTTCCAGTGTGGGCGGGGCTTGTGCGAAGACGGCGCCGGCAAAGAGCAGCGCGGCGAGAAGTTTCATGGTCATGGTCTTTTCCTGACGATGTCTTCCAGCATTCCGGTGACATCCTGAACGGCGGATTGCAGTTGGTCAAGGCGTTCATTGACCCTGTAGAGATGGCCTTCAATTTCGGGATTCCTGGGATCGTCCTCGAGGCGCTGGAGGAGCTTGGTGCGGGCGAAGTCGGACAGGCTGCGGCCGCCGCGTTCGGTACAGGCGGCGAGGAGGCGATCATACTCCTCCTGCGTGAGGCGAAACAGAAGAACTTTATCTCTACGCTTGAAGGCGGTCATGCGGAAGGGTTTGGCTGGGAATGAAGGTGGAGACGGGGGAAACGCAGTCGCGATCGAGTTGGACGGAGACGGATCGCTGGAGCAGGGTGACGGTGACGACGATGCGCCAGGCATCAGCATCGCGGGCAAGAGTGCCGGTGAGTCCGGCGAGGGGCCCATCGTCGATGCGCACGGGCTGGCCTTTGCGGAGACAGGGCCAGGGGAGGACGGGGCGGCCGGATTCGATCATGGTGCGGACGGCGGCTAGTTCGTCGTCGGGAACCGGGATGGGGATTTTTCCGGCGCCCACGATGGAGTGGACTGCAGGCAGGTTCAGGACTTGCAGACGCTGCGTATAGGAGAAGCGGCAGAAAAGATAGCCGGGGAAGAGAGGGGCCTGGACGTGCTTGACGCGGTCTGACCAGCGGCGGCGGTCGTTAAAGAGCGGGAGGTAGTTGTCGACGCCGCGGCGGTCCAGATCGGACGCGGTGGCCTTTTCGGAACGGGGCTTCAAGGAAAGAACAAACCAAGGTAGGGACAGTTCGGGCATGGCAGCCGATCTCCTAGATGACCGTTACAGGCTTGGGGGATGATCGAATTAGGGGGGAGGCAGAGCTAGCGCTGGAAAAGTCCCAGCGGGAATTTCCTCAGGGCAAAAAACCCTGAAGAGGTATCTTGAATACAAATCGAATACAAGTCAAGAGGGAAGTCTGAGATTTAATTTCTTCGCCTGTTGGCGGTGATCATTTGGATCGATTTTTATTGCTGGTGGCGTAGATGCCGACTCCAGCGGCTCCACCACCGACAACAGCGATGATCGCGACTTTTGTGCCGGCGGACATTCCGCCGGTCTTGGTGGCGGGGGGGGCGGTCTTGGCGACGGAGGCAGGCGAAGTGGGTTTGGGTGTGGAAGTGGCGGCGGAGGCAGGCGCAGTGGGTTTGGGTGCGGAAGTGGCGGCGGTCTTGGTGGCGGCGGTTTTGGAGGCTGCGGTTGTGGGCTGGTTGGGTAGTTGGGCGTTAATGGCGGAGGCGACCTCGGCGCAACCACCGGCTTCCAGGCGCGTGAGAGAGGTGATGAAGAGAACCTGAGTAGTGGCGGTGCCGGGCTGTCCGGTGGAGCGGGCGGTCCCGTTGGCTTGCACGCGATTGCCCCACTCCTTCTCGATGCCTGCGCCTTGGAGTTCGACTGTAAGACGCGTGGATTGATCGTAGATCACGAACTTGTTGTCTTTCTTGAGGACGCATCCGATGGCGGAGGAGGGTGGGGCGGGGCCCTGATCCTGGGGTTCGAACTCGAATGCATCGCCGGGTTCGAGGCGGGAGATCAGGACGCCGCTGGCGTTGTAGATGCGGAAAGCGCCGGCGGCAGCGGCGACTTGAACGAGATTTGCGCCGGTTAGGGAGATGCGGCCGCGCGAGTCCGGCGTGACGGGCGTGATGAGAAGAGAACGGGCCTGCACAATGGAGGGCTTACCGGGAAGGACGTCGGCGAGGCCGCGCTCCAGAACGAGGCTGGCGGAATTGAGTCGCGCGCGGGAGTTGGGACTGAGCTGGAACGTGGAACCGGAGGCGAGACCGAGGCGTGAGGGGGCGTCCGTAGTCTCGATGATAGAGCCGTCGAACAGAGTCGCCGAGCCGCTGACAGGTGCGTTGTTCAGTTTGAAGCCGCCGGGGGAGGAGGCAACGCCGAGCGAAGACGATCCGGCGGCCTGAAGAGAAACGGCGAAGAGAAAAGCGGTCAGGTATCGCGCCATGGCAGGTTATAGTATGACTACCGGCGGACGAGCAAATCAAGGGGAGTGTGCGCGAATTTGAGAAAGAAGTTGGAACAGTTGGCGAAGGTAGGTGCGATGTTGTTGAGCGCGCTGGTGGTGCGCCATGCGGTGCGGCTGGCGGTGGCCGACTACTGGTTTGGGCGGGGGACCGTGGAAGGGGCGCGGCAGGCGGTTCTGTGGGATGCGGGCAATAGCAGGAACTGGGAGCAGTTGGCCGGATTGGAGGAATTGGCGGGATTGGATGGCCGGGAGGCGTTGCGGCGGGCGGCGGCGGTGAATCCGAGCGAGGCGGAGATCTGGATGCGGCTTGGGTTGGCCGAGGAAATGGCGGGAGATATAGTCCGCGCCGGGGAGCACTTACGGAAGGTTTCGGATTTGAGTCACAAGTATGCGGCGCAATGGGCGTTGGCGAGTTACTACTTCCGGCGTGGGGATGCGGAGCGGTTTTGGCAATGGGCACGGCCTGCGTTATGGATGTCGCATGGCGATCGCTCGGCACTGTTTGATTTGTGTTTGCGGATGCCTGACTACGAGAGAGAGTTTCCTTGGAAGCAGTCTGAGGTAAGAGCCGCGTTCGAGCAGTATGTACTGAGTAAGTCCGGAGATGGTCCTGAGTTTGTGGCGGCGGCTCGATTGTGGGGTGGTTTGGATGTGAAGCGCGGGGCTATTGTTACGAACGGGGATTTCTCCCGGGTCTCGACAGGGACGCGATTGGACTGGGTGGTGGCTGAGCCGGAGGGGATCACAGTGCGGCGAGGGACAATTACGCTGCGCGGCAATCAGCCCGAAGATTGCGAGGTTCTGAGCCAGAATGTGCCGGTGATGGGCGGGCAGGCGTATGTAGTGAGAGTTCGCTACCAAGCGAGCCAGCCACCGGGGGCTGTCCCGGCGAGTGATACGGGGCTTGAGTGGCGGATCGGCGGGGAGGCGGTGCGGATGCCGGTGCAGGGGAGCGCGGTTGAGATGCGGTTTCGCGCAAAGGCTGACGGCGGAACGCGGTTGGTGTTGGCGCATCGAAGATTGTCCGGGCATGCGCGGGCGGAGGCGGAGGTCCGGGTGTTCGAGGTGAGATCGGAGTTGGCGCGATGATGCGGTGGGTCTATTTCCTGCTGTTGTGTTCCGGGATCGTGACGGCTTGGGTGACCGGGCGGTGGGCGGTATCCGTTGTGCAATCCGGGATCGTTGTTTTAGCGGCGGCGTGGTGGTGGAACGCTCGCAAGGCCCGGTGGACAATGGCGATGGTTCCGCTGGCGGCGATGGCAGGCTGGGGATTCGCGCAGGTGGCGATGGGGACATCCGTGCAGAGTTGGGCGAGCGAAGAGATGGGGTATCAGTGGGTGACGCGGTGGGCGGCGTTCTTTCTGGGGGTTCAAATGGGGCGCGGAAATGAGTGGTTTGGGCGGGCGGCGTTTGTGTTCGGGTTTGGAGTGAGCGTGGTTGCGGTGCTGATGCATTTCTTTGTACCCGGGCTTGAGGCCGGGGTGATGGGGCCGTTTGTGTACCACAACCAATACGCGGCGTTCATGGAACTGGTGATCCCGGTGGGGTTGTGGTTGGGGTTCAGCGGAAGCAGAGGGTGGATGGTATGGACCGGGTTGAGCGCGTGGATGGTGGCGAGCGTGGTCTTGTCGAATTCCCGCGCGGGGTCGGCGTTGGTTTTCGCAGAAGTGATTTTGGTGGCGTGGTTGAGCCATGTGAAGAAGCGAAGGTTGGCTTGGGTGCTGGGGGCTGTGTTGTTGTTTACCGGAGTGGTGGGGTGGGACAAGTTGCTCGAAAAGCTCGAAGGCAGGGAACCGTATCAGACACGGCAGGAGTTGATGCTGTCCTCGATAACGATGGCTGGGGAGAGGCCTTGGATGGGGTTCGGGTTAGGGACGTGGGCGACGGTGTATCCAGCCTATGCGCAGTTCGATGATGGGCTGCGGGATAATCAGGCACACAATGATTGGGCGCAGTGGGCGGCCGAGGGGGGGGTGCCGTTCGTGTTGCTGATGATGTGGTGGGTGATGTGCATGTGGCGGCCGGCGTGGCGTGGCGAGTGGGGAGTGGGTGTATTGGTTGTGTTGGTGCATTGCCTGTTGGAGTATCACTTTCAGCAACGGGCCGGGTTCGGATATTTTTACTTTGCTATGGCGGGTGTGGTGGCGGGGGAATGCGGTAATGGACAACGGGAATCAGTTTGAAATTGTGCAGCCGAAAACGGTGGTGGATCCGGTGTGCGGGATGCAGGTGGATCCGACGCGAGCGGCGGGTAAGCATCTGCATGAGGGTGTCGAGTATCACTTCTGCAGCGCGCATTGCTTGGAGAAGTTTAAGTCGAATCCGGGGAAGTTCCTGCAGGGCAAGGCGGCTCCGGAGGGGATGCCGCGGGGCGAATACACTTGCCCGATGCATCCGGAGGTTGTGCGGGTGGGGCCGGGCTCGTGCCCGTTGTGCGGGATGGCGTTGGAGGCGAAAGAGTTCGGCATGGAGGAGGAGGACACCACCGAGATTGACGGGATGAAGCGGCGTTTGTGGGTGAGCGCATTGTTTACGCTGCCGCTGTTTGTAATGGCGATGGGTGAGATGGGGATACTGTGGCTGCAGGCATTGCTGGCAACGCCGGTGGTGCTGTGGTGCGGATGGGTATTCTTTGAGCGCGGATGGGCGGGGGTTGTCAACCGCAGTCCGAACATGTTCACGTTGATCGCGATGGGGACGGGCGTGTCGTACGGGTTCAGTGTGTTTGCGGTGTTGTTCCCGGGGATGATCCCGGCGGAGCTGCGGGGACACGGGGGACAAGTTCCGGTGTATTTCGAAGCGGCGGCGGTGATTATTACGCTGGTGCTGCTGGGCCAGGTGCTGGAGTTGCGCGCGCGCAGCGCGACCAGCAGCGCGATACGGGGGCTGCTCGGACTGGCGCCAAAGACGGCGCGGCGGATCGAGGCGGACGGAGAGCGGGATGTCGCGATTGAGGATGTGCATCCAGGAGACCGGCTGCGGGTTCGGCCCGGGGAGAGGATTCCGGTGGATGGAGTGGTGATATCGGGTGAAAGCGCGGTGGACGAGTCGATGATTACGGGAGAGGCTGTGCCGTCGGGTAAGACGGCGGGGAGCCGGGTCACGGGCGGGACGGTGAACGGGACGGGTGGGTTCGTGATGGAGGCCCAGCGGGTGGGAGCAGAGACGCTGCTGGCGCAAATTGTGCGGATGGTGAACGAGGCGCAGCGGAGCAGGGCTCCGATACAGCGGCTGGCGGACCAGATGTCAGCGTGGTTTGTTCCGGCGGTGGTGCTGGTTTCGGTGGTGACGTTTCTGGCGTGGAGCGTGTTTGGGCCGGCGCCTGCGATGGCCTACGCGCTGATGAACGCGATCTCTGTGCTGATCATCGCCTGTCCCTGCGCGCTTGGGCTGGCAACGCCGATGTCGATCATGGTAGGCACTGGCCGTGGGGCGCTGGAGGGCGTCCTGATCCGGAATGCGGAGGCGCTGGAGGTGTTGAGCAAGGTGGACACGCTGGTTGTCGATAAGACGGGAACGCTAACCGAAGGCCGGCCGAAGGTGGTGGAGTTGCACACCTCGGAAGAAGTGAGCGCGGAGGAGTTGCTGGCGGTGTCGGCGGGATTGGAACAATCAAGCGAACATCCGCTGGCCGAGGCGGTGATGCGGCGGGCGAAAGAGCAGGGCGTGGAGCCTGTACAGGCCGGGAAGTTTCAATCGGTCACAGGGCAGGGTGTGACCGGGATGTCGGATGGTGAGATGGTGCTGCTGGGGAATGCGCGATTGATGGAGTCGTTTGGAGTGGATGTGAGCCTGGTGGCCGGGTTGGCGCTGGAATGGAAGTCGGCGGGGCGAACGGTGATCTATACGGCGCGTGGCAAGCGGCTGCTGGGATTCCTGGGGGTGGCGGATCCGATCAAGGCGTCGACGCCCGAGGCGCTGGAGCTGCTGCGTGGCGAGGGCTTGCGGATCGTGATGTTGACCGGTGATAGCAAGGAGACAGCGGCCGCAGTAGCGCGGCAGTTGGGGATTGAAGAGGTGCAGGCGGAGGTGTTGCCGGCAGCCAAGCATGAGGCGGTGTCGCGGCTGGGGG